>Ga0070703_10000007_pt1 | contig 98798 bp, 89 predicted proteins | sample KBSK5251metaG_FD_65453 | JGI IMG/M metagenome (GOLD analysis project Ga0070703, IMG submission 65453) | Corn, switchgrass and miscanthus rhizosphere microbial communities from Kellogg Biological Station, Michigan, USA - KBS K5-25-1 metaG | ecosystem: Host-associated > Plants > Roots >... | reverse complement strand
GCGGGTCGAAGACCCGAATGAAAAAGAAGGTTCGCCGCCGGCAAGTCGCAGACTTGCCGCGCATCAGAGTGGCAGAGCCATTGCCGTAATGAGTCAAGTACATTAAAGCCCCATTAACGGGGCTTTTGAAACTCCCCAGGCGTAAACGCCTGGGCTACTGAAAAGGCATTCAAATTGGGGCGCTACCGGGTGAAGGATCACGGCACGCCGCTTTTGAACTGAAAGGTAAGTTTTGCTCGAAGCTAACAACATCACCATAAGCTACGACGATCGCCGCGCGGTTGATCAGGTTTCGCTGCGGGTTGAGCCGGGCGAGGTGATCTCGATCATCGGCCCAAACGGCGCCGGCAAATCAACGCTGCTGCGTTCACTGAACGGAAGCGTCCCGCTGAGTTCAGGAGCGGTTCTACTCGACGAGCGTCCAATCACTTCATATTCGCGCCGAGCGGTCGCGCGAAGAATCGCCGTCGTAGCCCAGGAAGCCGAACTGCGTTTCCCCGTAACGGTAATTGAGTTTGTGCTGGGCGGCCGGTTTGCCTGGTCCAACGCGTGGAGCTGGGAGAACGTTCGCGACCTCGAAATTGTGAATGACGTTCTGCAGCAAACCGAACTCGACGCCTTTGCCAATCGGCTGATGAACGAGATGTCAGGCGGCGAGCGTCAGCGCGCGGTTTTGGCGCGCGCGCTGGCGACCGAAGCAAAATGTTTTCTGCTGGATGAACCGACCGCAAATCTCGATCTGGCGCATCAGGCGGCCATGCTCCGACTGGTGCGGAATCGTTGTGACCACGGCGACGCTTCGGCGGTCGTGGTCACTCACGACTTAAACCTCGCAGCCGAATTTGCCGACCGGGTGATGCTTTTGAAAGACGGTCGCGCGATCGCAGTTGGCCCACCGCATGATGTTCTGACGCCGGAACTACTGCGAGAAGTTTTTGCTCTGCAAATCCTGGTTGATGCGCACCCGATTTCGGGAGCGCCGCGAATCACGCCCGTACATGAAAGACAAGGATGATCGAGGGAGTTGGGTTTCACTAAGAAAGAGGATCTTTTCTGAGGGTTAAGCCGAATGAAGTGACTTAAAGCGTTTCCCTGTGTCTCAGTGAATCGTCAGTGTCTCTGTGGTGAAGAATCCCAAGCAGGTTTCACCACAGAGACACAAAGGAATACGGAGACACAGAGAAAGGCTCTAATTCACAACTCGACCGGAGGAACTATGAAGAACTTTCTTTTTGCCGCTTTGATTATGATCCTGGGAACAATCTCAGCGCTTGCTCAGAGCGCGACCGACATTCATGGCCGCGTTGCGGATCAGCGCAATGCAAATATCGCCGGCGCGGAGGTGTCGTTGCGTTCACGTTCAGGGGCGCAGTTCGTGGCGCTGACTGATGGCAACGGCGAGTACCGGTTCAAAGGATTGCCCGCCGGCGATTACGTTATCGAAGTGCAGGCGAAAGGCTTTGCGATATTTACTTCAAAGGCTTTGCACCTCGAACGCGGCCAATCCCTGGCGAATGACATTCAACTTCAAGTTGAAGCGGTGAATGGAAGCGTGGTCATTACGGCCACGGGAACCGCGCAAAACGCGGATGAGATTTCGAAGGCCATTAGCGTTCTCAACGATCAAACAATCGAGCAAAGGCGTGAGCTGACTCTGAGCGAAAGCGTGCGCGGGTTACCAGGAGTGCGCGTGCAGCAGCAGGGATCGTACGGGGCCTTGACGACCATCCGGCTCAGAGGGCAACGCAATTTTGACACTGCGCTTCTGCTTGATGGCCTGCGCGTGCGCGATGCGTCCGACATCAACGGATCGGCGGTTCCTTTCATGGCTGACTTACTGCCGGTTGATCTCGACCGGGTCGAGGTCTTGCGTGGATCAGGCTCGTCGATTTACGGGACGAATGCTGTGGGCGGCGTCATTAATCTGATGCCAAAGAGTGGGCAGGGAAAACCGAGCTTTGAATTTGGATTTGACGGCGGGAGCCTGGCCCTGTTCCGCGAACGAATTAAGGGGTCGGGTGGTTTGGGCCAGCGCGCGGGCTTCAGTTTCGGCCTCACGCGCCTGGACGTGCGACATGGCGTCGACGGCAACGACGAATACGGCAACACCGCGGGCGCCGGCCGTTTGGAGTTCAACCCGACGCAGGCAATCACAATCAGCGGAAATTTCTTTGGCACGATTGCCAACGGGCGAGTGAACGACAGCCCGTTCCCGCTGCCGGCGGCGTTCACCCGCGGCTTGTACCCTGAGGCGATTGCCGGCGTTACGTTTCATCCGGATTTCAACAATCCCGATCAGGGCCGGAGGAACCGAATGCTGGTGGGGAGTGTGAAATTAGCGCACCAGGTGAATGACGTAGTCTCGTATTCGGTTGCTTACCAACACGTCGGATCACGGCGGCGAAATTACAACGGGGACCAAATCGATCCGCAGTTCGCCGCGTTCTATCCGTTCGGCGACTTCGCTTTCATGAGCATTAATAACGGCGGCGCCGATACCCTCGATGCCCGCGCGAACCTGCGTCTGGGCCGCCATAACCTGGCGACGGCGGGTTTCGAATACGAGCACGAATCGATTTTTCAATCGTCGATTCCTTCTTTCAGCGCCGTTAACAACACCACCGACACCCAAAGAACGATCGCCATCTTTGGACAGGATCAAATCTTCCTGCTCAACGACCGCCTGCAGTTGTCTCTGGGTGTCCGCGGGCAGTTCTTCGAAGTGCGCGCGGCCGATCGCCCCGGATTTCTGGCGGCGGTCAATCCGAACAACTCGATTACCGGAGACGGAGCCATCGCGTATTTTATTCGCTCGTCCAATACCAAGTTGCGGGCGCATGTCGGTAACGGCTTTCGCGCGCCGTCACTGTTCGAGAGATTCGGCCAGGGCACTTTTGCCGGGGCGGGGTTCGCCCGCTTTGGCGATCCAACTTTGAAAGCGGAGCAGTCGATCAGCTTTGACACCGGTTTCGACCAGAGCCTGGCCAACGATCGCGCGCGCTTTGGCGCTACCTATTTTTATACTCGCTTGCAGCGCACCATTGCCTTTCGCAGCTTCACAGTCGACCCGCTGGGTGTGGGGCGATTTTTTGGTTATGTGAATCAGCCCGGCGGCATCTCACGCGGCGTCGAAACCTATGCCGAGGTCGTGCCCTGGCGGAATGGGAATTTGCGTGCTTCATACACTTTCACGAACAGCGATCGTTTTGTAAACGGGGCGGGCGCGCAACCTGAATACGTGATTCCGAAAAACCTTTTTAGTTTCGATTTCAGCCAACGTTATCGCGCCGTGCAATTCAACTTTGACTTGAATTACACGGGAGACTATATCGCTCTCCTCTTCGAGAATAATTTTCCGTTTCGGCAGGCCGAGTTAACTTTTCCCGGGTATGTCAAAGCCGATCTATTTGCCAGTTATGAGCGGCAAGTTTCGGAGCGAGTAGCAATGACGTTGTTTGGCGGCGCGGATAATCTTTTTGGTGTGAAATATTATGAGAATGGATTCCGCGCTCCGGGATTTGTCGCGCGCGGCGGCCTGACGTTTAGCGTGAAGTAGTTGTCAGAAGCCTGCGCGTCAGCAAGGGCAACGTGAAGAAAGCACACTCGGAGTATCACTCGGATTGGCTTGGCCACGTTGATGCGCGGCAAGTCGATGACTTGCCGTTAAGTGCCAATCTAATTTTTGGTCTATGACCAGTGAAGGTCGGAGACCTCAGGAAGAAAAAAAGAGTCATGGCCGGCAAGTCGGAGACTTGCCGCGCATCAGAGTGGCAGAGCCATTATCGTCGATCGAGTGTTACCCAACCTTGCCCTCCCTCACGGTCGGGCTTCTGACAGGAAAGCGCCGAGGCTTGCGCAAACGACAGCACATCGCTCGCGCACGAGTCACGTTTGCTGATCAGACTTTCGTATGAATGCAGGCGAGCCGAAACGAAGACTTCAGTCGGCGATTGTCTTACAATTCGAACCAAACACAGACTGAAGTCTGTGGCACTTCAATTAACTCGAGCGACTGCCCAACAAGCCGCCAAGCAGAAACACTACGCCCAGCGCAAGGTGGATTACGTGATCTACCGTGCCGAGGGTCAGCATCTCACCGCCAACGTGGAACAAATGTTCGGGGCCCGTTCCCATAAACCAGCCGGCGACGCCTAACAGAAGGTAGACGATGCCGAAGATAAGGCAGAATCCTTTCGCTGCTCCGTAGCTTCCGGCAAATCCAAAGTAGAGTGCGATTGCGCCTGAGACGAGATGGACCAAATTATGGGCCGGCATCAGGTGCGCGCCGAGCAAGTGGGGGGCAACAAAACCGGCGACACCGACAATCACGAATACGATGCCGAGAAGTTTGCAAACAGTTTTCGCCATGACTCTCCTCCAATCAAGGAAGTGCGACCGTGCGACATTTCTTTCAAAAAAGCGAAAGTTCGCCGTTCAAAAGCGAGGGGTTATTCAGGATGCGCGGATTGTATATCAAACCAGCAAACTAATGACAACGTTTTTTGGAAAAAGCATCCCTCTCGCATTATTTGATCTTTGTAGCTTCGGGAGTATAATTCGCGCAATCAGATAAGCCATCGTGCAAGGGGGTAGCGACCATGAAGTCTTCTGTCGCGTTCTTTCTTGCCCTGACCATCTTCACCTCGGGATCCATTCGGGGCCAAGCTCCGTCTCGGAAAGCGAATCAGGGCGAGCTTAGTAAGCCACGTAACGACACTTTGAAAATATGTCAGGGCGTTCCCGTCCCCGATGGGTACGTCATTATCGCTTACATGACCTCAGCCGCCTGTCCCCACGGCGCGTACTTGCTCAAGAAGCAGAACGATTACGAGAGTTCGTTGGCGGTGAACGGCAGTGCGCGACAGCCGGCGGAAGACTCGGCCGTGCCGGCGAGTAAGGCGGCGCCTCCGCCGAAGTCGACAGCACCGGGAAGAGGCAGCTCGACCCAGGCCTCTAGAAAATCCACGTCTCCGACGACGCTGACTTCTTCAGATCCGCGTTCATCGACTGTGAAACAAACCGGAGATGCCGGAGCTTCTGCGTCGATCACGCGACCGCGTCGTGTCGGTAATTCGCCGGGCGCTTCAACACCGAACTCGACGCAGGCTCAAAGTCTTCCCGCGTCAAAGGTGCAATCCCAGGAATTGGCTCAGGCGCAGGATGCGACTCAGTCGCCGCAGGGACCGCCTTCGTTAATTGGGAGCCAGAAGACGTCGGCCACCGGCCCACCAACATTGGGAAACATTGGTGCGCCGCCCGCGGCCCCTTCCGAGAATAGCAAGTCTGACACGGCAGCCCAGACCGGCCCTGAAGAAGTCGGAGAGGGCGATGTGCTCAAGGTAGAGACGTCTTTAGTAACGGTGCCCGTCAGCGTGCTCGATCGCCAGGGACGCTTCATCTCCAATCTCAAGCAGGACGACTTTCATATCTTTGAAAACGGCGTCGAGCAGACCATCGCTTACTTTGAACCCGCAGAAAAACCGTTCACGGTGGCACTGCTTTTGGACACGTCAGCTTCGACCCACTTTCATCTCGATGAGATTCGCGAAGCCGCGATTGCTTTCGCTAAACAGCTGCGGCCGCAAGACCGCGTGCTGATTGTGAGCTTCAACGATGAAGTACTGCTGCTGACTGAAGCGACGAACGATCTCAACCTGGTCGAGACAGTGATCGAAGAGAATGCTTATACCGGCAGCTCAACGCGGCTGTACGACGCAGTCGATCTGACGATTCGAGAGCGAATGAACAAGATCAAAGGCCGCAAAGCGATCGTCCTTTTCACCGATGGCGTTGATACCTCGAGCCAGCAGGCGACGTATCACAGCACGCTCAGCGAGGTCGACGAACTCGACGCGCTGATTTATCCAATTCAATACGACACGAGTGATTACCTCAACGCGATGCAGGGCAACGGCACGGTCACGGTTACGACCACGAGCAGAGGCCCGTTTGGTATCGGCAGTTCGACGCAAACCTATAGCGTGCCGAACAATGTGAACAATGGCATGGCTATACCGGGGTCGACGAAGGCGGACTACGATCGCGCCGATCGGTACTTGCATCTTTTGGCCGACAAGACCGGTGGCCGTCTGTATCAGGCGAATGACACTAAGCAACTGGCAGACGCGTTTTCGAGAATCGCGGAAGAGTTGCGCCGCCAATACAGTCTTGGTTATTACCCGAAGACCGAGAGCGCGGAAGGCGCCGACGGCCGTCGTCAAATCAAAGTTAAGGTCAAGCAATCAAACCTCGCGGTGAAAGCGCGGGATAGTTATACGAAGTCTGCTCCGGCGAGTCCGAACAAGTAGAGCAGGAGTTGTGGCACGGGCGACCCGCCCGTGAAATCACGCGCAGGATGCGCGCGCCACTTAAATATTCTTGAGCGTTTTGGCTGAGTGCGGTCCGCCAATTCCGAGCCGAAGAAAGTACCGAGGAAAAGGGAGGGTGCTGCCATGTTGAAGAATCTATCGTTCCAAAATTGGTTTCGCCGGCAAAGCGCGTTACCACAGTTGGCAATCTCTGCCGCGTTGTTGCTGGTGATGGCCATGACCGCGAGCGCGTACACAATAGTGTTTCGCAGCGGTCAGCGATTAGAGATCCCGGATGAGTTTACGGTGACCAATACGACGTTGACCTACGAGATTTCACCCGGCTTCAACAAGACACTGATTCTCAGCATTATCGATGTCGCCAAGACTGAGCGAGTGAATGGCGAAGCGCCCGGCAGCTTTTTCAAGCACAAGGAGTTGGCTACTGCCTCGGCGCCTGACTCAGCGCGTGAGCCGGCGCCGAGGGCCGTGAAGACTTTGACTAATATTGACCTTGACGCGGTTCGTCAGCGCCGGGTTGAGAGCGAGCGAGCCTACGAGTCGCGACGAAAAGAATTGGGTCTTCCCACCGTCGCCGAAACCCGGCAACGTCAGGAAGCCGAGAGCGCCGAATTGCGTGCGCAACTTCGCGAAGAGGCCTTTAATAAGCGACAGGAAGAAGGTTACTGGCGCGGGCGGGCACGCCAGCTGCGCACGGAGATCGCCGCCCTTGATACTCAGATCAATTACTTGCGCGGACGCATCGGCGAGTTGAACGAATCTGCGCTGAACAATCAGAGCATCATCACCGGTGTTTATCCAATCTGGCCCAACAATCGGCCGTGGCTCGGAAACGGACGGTGGGGCACTTACCCGAACGGCTATCCCAACGGATATCCAAACGGCTATCCGAATTGGCGGCTGCCCGGCTATCCGGCGCGGCCTCCGTACGGTTTGGGTTATCCAACCTATGGCTATCCCAACGGACCGTATGATAATTCAGCCAATACGCAGCGACAGTCCGAGCTGACGTACCGTCTGGACGATTTAATGGTGCGGCGCGCGGGCCTGTTGTCACAGTGGCAGACGCTGGAAGACGAAGCGCGCGATGCCCGCGTCCCACAGGTTTGGCTCGAACCGTAGAAAGTTTCTAGTTTCTAGTTTCGGGTTTCGAGTTTCGGTAGTCCGCAATTTGAATGACTTTTATGTAGCCCAGGCGTTTACGCCTGGGGAATGAAAGGCGGTAGTTTCAAAAGCCCCATTAATGGGGCTTTAATAGCGCCCGCTGTTTCTTACCCAGGCGTAAACGCCTGGGCTACATAAAAACCTTACGATGAATTAGGTCCCACCCCGGGTTTCGAGTTGCTAGTTTCAATCTGATATTCTCGACAGTGAACAACTGGAAACTCGGAACGCGAAACTATGAGCGATTGGGAAACCATCATCGGGCTGGAAGTTCACGCCCAACTAAACACTGAATCAAAAATTTTCTGCGGGTGCTCGACACGTTTTGGCGACGAGCCGAACGCGAACACCTGTCCAGTGTGTCTCGGCTTGCCTGGCGCGCTGCCGGTTTTGAACCGGCGAGTGATTGAGCTGGGCGCGCGCGCGGCGCTGGCGCTCGGTCTTCACGTCAACGAGCAGTCGATTTTTGCCCGCAAGAATTATTTTTATCCGGACCTGCCCAAGGGCTATCAAATCTCGCAATACGATCAGCCATTCTCAGCGAACGGCATTTTGGAAATCATGACGGCGGATCGCGATGAAGCCGGGCACGCGCATGACTGGAAGCCGATGACTGTGAATATTACGCGGCTGCATCTTGAAGAAGATGCCGGCAAGAACGTGCATGAAGGATTGCCCGACGTCGATCGTTTTTCTTACATCGATTTGAATCGCGCCGGCACGCCTTTGGCTGAGATTGTGACTGAGCCCGACTTTCGTACTTCCTGGCAAGCTTACGATTATGTGAATCACGTGCGGCGCGCGTTGCAGTGGGTGGGCGCTTCGGAAGCTGACATGGAAAAGGGCAACCTGCGCTGCGAAGCTAACGTCTCCGTGCGCCGGAAAGGCGATACTACCTTCGGCACCAAAGTCGAGCTGAAGAATCTGAATTCAGTTCGTTTCATGCAAAAGGCAATCGAGTTCGAGGTCGAGCGTCACATCAAGACTCTCGAAGAAGGTGGCCGCCTGGTGCAGGAGACGCGTCTCTGGGACGACCATCGGAACGAGACGCGGGCGATGCGCTCGAAAGAGGAAGCGCACGACTATCGTTATTTTCCTGAACCTGATTTACCGCCGCTGGTGGTGAGTGCTGATTTTGTCGAGCAGGTGCAGCGCAAAATGCCGGAGCTTCCCGGACCGCGCGCTAAAAGATTTAGTGAACAGTATGGATTATCTTTCGCTGACGCCTCGCAATTAACTGGTGAGCGTTCGTTGGCTGACTACTACGAAGCGGCGGTGGAGGCGAGCGGCGGAAATGCCCGCGGCGCCGCGAACTGGATTCGCTCGGAACTTTTGCGCGAGTTGGAAAATGCCGGATTAACAGCCAATAAGTCACAAATTCCGCCCGTCGAGTTGGGTGCGCTCGTGCGCATGATCGACGAAGGAAAGATCAGCGGCAAGCAGGGTAAGGAAGTTCTGAGCGAAATGTTCGCGAGCGGGAAATCAGCCGCAGCCGTCGTCGAAGAACGCGGCATGGTCCAGGTCAGCGATACCGGCGAAATCGATCGCGTGATCGATGAAGTCATTGCGGCCAGTCCGAATCAACTTGAACAATATCGCGCGGGCAAAGAGACCTTGTTCGGATTCTTCGTGGGCCAGGTGATGAAAGCTTCGAAAGGCAAAGCCAATCCGAAAGTTGTTAACGAGCGGCTCAAAGAGAAGCTAAAGTAAATTTGGAGTGCGCCGGCAGAGCGAAGCGACGGCTGACTGGAGCGCAAGCGTCCCGCTTGCATTCGAACGGCGCATGAGTCTCAATCCGGCAAGCGGGACGCTTGCGCTCCAGTCGTCGCCGCTTCGCTCTGCCGGCGCACTCCATAAAAGATGAATCTCAAAAACAAAACAGCAATCGTCACCGGCGGCACGAAAGGCATCGGCCGCGGGATTGCCGAAGCTTTATTGCGCGAAGGCGTCCAGGTCTGCATCAGCGCGCGTCATCAGGACGAAATTGATGAGACAGTAAAGCAATTGAATGCCGAAGCTGTGGGGCGAGCGATTGGCCGCGTCTGTGATGTGCGCGACTACGATCAAGTCAAAGCTTTGATCGCTGACACGGTCAAAGAACTCGGCGGCCTCGACATTCTCATCAACAACGCCGGCATCGGGACTTTCGAAACAGTCGAACAAACCTCACCCGAAGATTTTCGCGCGGTGCTGGAAACAAATCTGTTCGGTGTTTTCTATTGCTGCCACGAAGCGATTCCTGAGATAAAGCAGCGGGGCGGCGGCTACATCATCAACATCTCTTCGTTGGCGGGGGCGAATCCACACCCGCGGATGGCTGCCTACAACGCATCCAAGTTCGGCCTCAACGGATTCAGCGAAGCGTTGATGCAAGAGGTGCGTCACGACAGAATCAAAGTCAGCTACATCATGCCCGGTTCCGTGAACACGGAGTTCGGCGGCGACTCGCCCAGCGATGAGAAGAGTTGGCAATTGACGCCGGAGGATATTGCCCGAGTCGTAGTCGACCTGCTTCAACATGACGATCGATCGCTGCCCAGCCGGGTTGAAATTCGACCGAGCAGACCGCCGAAGAAATGAAAACTTCGTCACTAGTTGTTTGTGCCCTCATTGGCGCGATGGTTTGGTCCAACGGTGTCGCGCAACAACAAAGCACGCAACGACAACTTTCTCCAGAGGAATCAAGACAACTCGCGGAAACTTTTCACGACAGCGAACGCGTCGTGCAACTCTACAAAGCCGGCAAATACGATGAAGCGCTCGGGCTCGCCAAGCGAGTTCTGGAAATCAGGCAGAGAATTTTCGGCTCAAACGACGGGCGCACGGCAGCGGCGGCGATCAATCTCGCAGAGATCTATCATGCCAGAGGAGATTACGGCGAAGCGCAGAAAATATATGAAGGACTCCTGCCTGTTTACGAAAAAACATTCGGTGTCGATCACGTTAATACGGCGATGATCGTAGACAGTTTGGCCCTGGAAAGTTATCTCAAAGGGGCCTTCAAAATTGCCGAAGAATTTTACGCGCGTGGTGTGGCCATGCGTGAGCGAACGCTGGGGCCAGAGCATGAGGAGATTGCGGGCGCCGCCTTTCGGCTGGCGGAGTTCTATCGCAGTCGCGGGGAGTATGCCAGGGCCGAGCCTCTTTATCTGCGAGCCATTTCAATTAATGACCGCAAGCTGCCCAAAGATAGCGCCGAGGCGGCGCACATGCTTCAGCGGTACGAATGCTTTTTGTACGAGAGTAAGGGTTATCAGGAAGGCTACCGGAGGATAACTGAGTTTGAAAAAAAGCGAGAGCCGAACGGGCCGGACATTGTTCGCGGAGATGTGCTGAACGGAAAGGCTGTGAGCCTGCCTACGCCGGCATATCCAGACGAGGCTAGAGCAGCTCGCGCGTCGGGTGTGGTAATTATTCAGGTTACCATCGATGAAACCGGCAAAGTTGTTAGCGCCAAAACAGTTTGTGGACACCCGGTGTTTGCAAAGGTCTGTTTGGAAGCGGCAAATCGAGCCCGCTTCACACCGACGAAACTTTCAGGTAAACCGATTCGAGTGGATGGAATAATCATCTACAATTTCGTGCGTTATTAAATATGCGAGCGGTCGTCCAGCGCGTCACCCGCGCTTCAGTTACGGTTGGTGGTGAAATCATCGGCGCGATTGGAGGCGGCCTCGTCGTTCTCGTGGGCATTGCCCGTGACGATACGAAAGTTGAAGCGGCCTATCTCGTCGATAAGATTTCCAACCTCCGAATCTTTGACGACGATGAAGGGAAGATGAATCTCTCAGTCAAAGATGTTAACGGCGGTCTGCTGATCGTTTCGCAATTCACTTTGTATGGCGACGTGCGGCGCGGGCTCAGGCCTTCATGGATCGACGCCGCCCCTCCGGAAGTTGCCGAACCGTTGTATGATTTCTTCGTTCGCCAGGCACGCTCAACCGTTGATGAAGTCGCAACGGGAAAATTCCAGGCGATGATGGATGTTGAGTTAGTGAATGATGGGCCGGTGACGATCTTGTTGGATAGTAAGAAACTTTTTTGACATGTAACGCAGACTGTCTGGTCTGCGTGCTGCTGAAGAGTGCGCAGACTGGACAGTCCGCGCTACGGGGCTTCTGACACGTGTCGGAATCGGGAGCGATAGCGACCGGATCAAGAATCGGCTTACGTACCCGCGGCTTCGGCAATCGATTCACGCGAAGTCGCAAAGACGCAAAGAAACGCAAAGCAACTAAGGAGACCTGTTTCGTGAAAACAAACAAACTCGCAATCTTAACCGGGTTGGCCTTTGTCCTTCTCTCGTTCGCGGGCTGCAATGGAAGCAATTCAAATACAACAACCAACGCGCCGGCCCCGAATAAACCGGCCGCAGCTTCAAACGTCAAATCCGGCGTCAAGCCGGTGGCTGATTCTCAAGTCGCGGTGATTGAAACGGCCGAATACGGCCCCATCGTGATCGAGCTTTATCCCAACATTGCGCCGAAGCAGGTTGAGAGATTCAAAAAACTCATCAACGAAAAGTTTTACGACGGTACGGCCATTCACCGAATCGATCCCAACCTGGGAATCATTCAGGGCGGCGATCCTTTGAGCAAGAGCGGCGATCCCAGGACGTGGGGAACCGGAAGTTCGCCTTATCCCAACGTGCCGGCTGAGTTCAGCGACATTCCCTACGACCGCGGCACCATCGGCGCGGCGCGCACACAGGACGTCAACGGCGCGAACTGTCAGTGGTTTATCACACTGAAGAAACAGCCCGCGTTTGACAACAAGTACACGGTGTTCGGCAAAGTTATCGAAGGGATTAAGAACGCGGAAGTAATCATGATGGCGCCCACACAGGAACGCAGCGAACGACCTTCCGATAAAGTAGTGCTCAAGAGCGTGACGCTGCAGCCACGTTCAAATTTTCCGTAGGAGCGCCATAGGAGCGCGCGCATCCTTGCGGGCGGTTCGCGCGCATCCTGCGCGCATTTCGCCATGACCAAACTCTCCCAATTCCCACAAGCTCACCATGGCTGGCATAACCGCGGTTATCTTCCGCACTTCGATGGCGGAGAATTGCCTCAGTTCATTACCTTTCGCCTGTTTGATGCTCTGCCTTCTTCGGTATTAATCCGCTGGAAAGAAGAATTGAAACATCAGCCAAACGGCGAGGCGGAGTCAATAATGCGTCGTCGGGTCGAGGCATATCTGGACCGAGGTTATGGACAGTGCTATCTGAAGAACCTTGAGGTAGCAGGAATGGTTCAGCAGGCAATTCTCTTTCACGACAAAACGAAATACCGATTGTCCGCCTGGGTAGTGATGCATAATCACGTTCATATGCTCTGCACGCCATCTGCTGGATACGGCCTCGCGCAGATCATGCACTCGGTAAAATCCTTCACGTCAAGCGAAGCAAACAAGATGCTTGATCGCTCCGGTCGGTTCTGGCAGAAGGAATATTTCGACCGATACATTAGGAATGCAAGACACTTCTCGAAGGCGGTCGCTTACATAGAGAATAATCCAGTGAAGGCGAATTTGTGTGAGAAGCCGGAGGACTGGCCGTTCAGTAGTGCGAGGTTTCGAAAGGGTTAAAGGGCGCATGCAGGATGCATGCGAACCGCCCGCAGGGATGCGGGCGCTCCTCCGCGGGCGCTCCTACGCGGGAGCTCCTCACGTCTTCGGAAACAAAATCGGCAACGCTATCTCAGCCGTAAACATGCAGCGCGCGTTGTGTCCGCATAAGGGCACGACGACCACCGTATGTTGCGCGTTGTATTTTGCCTTCACGTAAGCTGCAAAACTTTGCCCGCGAGCCAGACGCGTCGGTCCCTGGGCCATTGCCGGACAAGACGAATCAAAACCAGCCAGCGGGAGCACGTCCAACTCGCCGAGCAAGTAGGTAACCGGCCTCGCCGCTAACTGTTTCTTCAGCTGATCGTCGGGAAGTTTCGCGGCGTAACCGGTCCGGTTCTTCAATCCGTAAGGCCAGTTATCGTAAGTTGTGCAATTTCGCGCATCGCCAAACGCGCGCGGTTCGTTGTTCGCTCCGGATGGACGTTCCGCGTCCAGATACGAGTAGCTTGACGGATTGGACACGACATAGTTTATCGGAACACCGATCGACTCATGTACCTGGTTCGCCATCTCGTAACGAGTAACAAACTGGCCGCCGGCTGAGTGACCTGAGATTACGATCGCTTTGAGGTTGGGGAAGTTTTCCTTGCGCGCCAACGAGCGCACGATCGCGTCCATGAAGTCATACGAGGTCAGCTTGCTGTTGTTGGTTGCGACGCCGCCTGATCGCCAACTGTCTCCGGCACAGGGCCAGTTGACTTCATTGGCAGCCAGAGTGTCCTTGCATCCGGCGTCGTTGTTTGAGGCGAAGCGCGGTGAAATAACAATCGTGTCGTCGAAGGCATTCGCCAGGAAAGTGGCTGCCAGACTCGTCCGAAAATAATTGTCCGCATCGCGGCCCTGTCCGTGAACGACAATCAGCGCGCGCACAATACGCTCGTTTTTCTTGTCGAGCGGATAGGTGGAATAGACGAGCGCGCGTGACTGCTCACCCAAACCAACCCAACGCGTGCACTCCGCAGTTGCTTTCATGCATGGTTGAGCGAGGCAAACCGGAACGAAGATGAGAAATGTCAGCAGGAAAAGTAGTCGCCGCATAATCGCGCGAGGATATAGCGTTACGAATCGCTCTGCAAGAGTAAGATGAAGGCCGTGTGGGATGTCGTGTTGCGGTCGTTCGAGCAATGGCGCTCGTCACTCTCGGTCGTGATTGAAACGAGCGTTTTCCGCGACTGGAGCGCAAGCGTCCTCGCTTGCCTGGGCTGAGGTTCGGATTCCGTTAAGAGCAAGCGAGGACGCTTGCGCTCCAGTCTTACGAGCCCATTTATGGGCGAAAGACGATTGGTTGCGCTCCTAAAGGAGCTACTAAATCTCAATGGGGGGTTCTGCCTTTCTATAAACATTTCACCGCTACGCGGTTTTTCCCGACAGACTCCTGAAGCGAGGTGTGAATGAGATCGCGTGGATCCCTGGTCAGATCGTATCCTCGCCGCCCTTTGACTGCTCTTCCAATTCGTAACGTTTGCGGTCGCGTTTCTCGATCTTTCCCAGGAAGTCCAACTCTTCGTTGTCTTCAAAACTCACGCCGATCGCGCGAGCGTTCTCTTCGACCATAGACTGGTCGGGTGTAGGGCTATCTCCGGCGAAGGTCTCTGAGCCGCTCTCATTCACGTCTTCCCAGGCGGCGTCCAAATCTCCGCCCGCGTCTGAGGGCGAGGCCGCCGTGTTGTTGTGGAGCCGGTGCGCCAGCAGTTCAGGATCTTTCGGCGCATGCGCGATTTCCTCTTCCATGAACTCTTCAATTTCGGGGTCGGGCACAAATTCAGGATCGTTGGCCAGGTATGAAAATGATTCCGGTGTCTTCTTCGGCATGACGAGTCTCCTCAGCGTTTGTCGAGAGAACTCCTCGACGTTTTTCAAAACGTTCGGGCGAAGTAAAAGAGGGGAATAATCTGTTCGGACTATAACAAAAGAAACGGAGTAGCAGCAACGGGTTGATGGCCGCAGTAGTTTCCTGGCTTCTGATTTAATCATTCGCGAGCTGCGAAGCAGCGGCGGAGTTAAGCCCAAGGGCGAGGCTTTGCGAGCCTTGGGGGTATCTCTGTCGCCGCTTCGCGGCTCGTGCGTTGTGGTCGCGCGGTGTTCCCAAGGCTCACAAAGCTTCGCCCTTGGGCTTAACTCCGCCGCTGCTTCGCAGCTCGTTGAAAGATGCGGTCTGTTTGATTCAAAGATCAATTTAGCTCACGACGTCGTCTTCGACCCGCTTGACGATTACTTTCGTCAAACCTAAACTTAATGTTTGAAACACGACACTTCGCAATTCACCTCCGCGAAACGAACGCACAGAAACGTTTCGCTCAACCGAACTCTGAACTGACATGTCACATAATCTCTTCAATACGCTCCAAACGTTCTCATTAACTGCCGGAAAGACCGGCGAATTCTACTCGCTGCCGCAACTGGAAAAAGAAGGCGTCGGCCCGGTCTCAAAGCTGCCGGTCAGCATTCGCGTCGTGCTCGAATCGGTCCTGAGAAATTTCGACGGCCAGAAGATTACCGAAGACGACGTGCGCGCAATTGCCAACTGGCAAGCGACCGCCGAACGCACTGAGGAAGTGCCGTTCGTCGTCGCGCGCGTGCTGCTTCAGGATTTTACCGGCGTGCCTTTGCTGGTCGATCTGGCCGCGATGCGATCGGCTGTCGTGCGTCTTAACAAGAATCCGGGTGTGATCGAACCCTTAGTGCCGGTGGATCTGGTGATCGATCACTCGGTGCAGGTTGATTTTTCGAGCACCAGCGACGCGTTTCGCAAGAACATGGAGATGGAGTTTCGGCGCAACAACTCTCGCTATCAGTTTTTGAAGTGGGGCATGCAGGCGTTCGATGGGTTTGGAGTGATTCCTCCGGGCATAGGCATCTGCCACCAGGTGAATCTCGAATTCCTGGCCAAATGCGTTTGGGAAAAGCACGGGCTCTACTACCCCGACAGTTTGGTCGGCACCGATTCGCACACCACCATGGTCAATGGCTTGAGCGTCGTCGGCTGGGGTGTGGGTGGAATTGAAGCCGAGGCTGCAATGCTGGGCCAACCTGTTTATTTCCTGACGCCGGATGTGGTCGGAGTCCATCTGACAGGCCGTCTGCGCGAAGGCGTGACCGCGACTGACCTGGTGCTCGCCGTGACGGAACTTTTGCGCAAGACCAAAGTCGTCGGCAAGTTCGTCGAATTTCACGGCGAAGGCGCCTCCTCACTTTCAGTTACTGATCGTGCGACGATCGCGAACATGTCGCCCGAGTACGGCGCGACGATGGGTTATTTCCCGCCGGATGAAGAAACCTGCGCTTACCTGAAAGCGACGGGACGATCCGATGAACAAGTCGATGCGGTCAGAAGCTATTTCCAGGCGCAGGGCATGTTCGGCATCCCGAAAAAAGGTGAATGCGAATACAGCACTCTGGTCGAACTTGATCTCGACACGATCGTGCCGTGCGTAGCGGGACCAAAACGGCCGCAGGATCGGATCGCTCTGCCTGAACTCAAAAACGCTTTTCTTAACCTGTTGCAGCAGGACGCGAAGAGTGGGGGCTATGGCAAATCAGGTGACGAAATTGCCGCGCGTTATGCCGCGGACATTGGCGCGAGCGAACACGCGTTGGCGGTCGTAGTCGGCGGCGGCCAACAACATTCCACCTCTGCGCCCTCGCCGTCGGGCAATGACGTGACGCCGCGCGAGACGAGCGTGTGGACTGAAACCGAGATGATGAACAATCGGCCCACCCCCGATCGTGTCGCCGAAGTGATGACCGAAGAATTTCCCAAAGCGCACGTCGACCTGGGCCACGGTGATGTTCTGATCGCGGCGATCACTTCCTGCACCAATACTTCCAATCCGAGTGTCATGCTCGCCGCCGGGTTGTTGGCGAAGAAAGCAGTCGAGCGCGGATTGAAAGTGCGGCCGACGGTGAAAACGTCTTTGGCGCCGGGCTCGCGCGTGGTCACTGAATATCTCGAGAAGACCGGACTGCAGCCTTATCTGAATCAGCTTGGTTTTAATCTGGTCGGTTATGGCTGCACGACTTGTATTGGGAATTCCGGTCCGCTCGATCCGACGATCGAAGACATCGTTACCGATCATGATTTGATTGCGGCCAGCGTGCTTTCCGGCAATCGCAATTTTGAAGCGCGCGTCCACCAAAGCATCAAAGCGAATTTTCTGATGAGCCCGCCGCTGGTTGTAGCTTTCGCTCTGGCCGGCACGGTCGAAAAAGATTTGTCGCAAGAGCCTTTGGGTCAGGGAAGTGACGGCGAGGATGTCTACCTGCGCGACATTTGGCCCACGATGGAAGAGATCGGCGAGCAGGTAAGCCAGGCATTCGATGCTGAAACGTATCGCACCCTCTACGGAAATTTCGCCGATCAGAATCCGCTGTGGAATTCGATCCCGGCGAGCACCGGTCTGACCTATCAGTGGGACGCGAACTCGACTTACATCCAGGAGCCGCCGTTCTTTGAAGGCTTTGGCGCGGAAGCCGGCGAGATGGAAAACATCCGTGGTGCGCGGCCTTTGGCGATCTTCGGCGACTCAGTCACCACCGATCACATCAGCCCCGCCGGCGCGATTAAGGCGACTTCACCCGCCGGAGTCTATCTGCAGCAGAAGCGCGTTGATGTCGCCGACTTCAACAGCTACGGCTCGCGCCGCGGCAATCATGAAGTGATGATGCGCGGCACGTTCGCCAACGTTCGCATCAAGAACCTGATGGTACCGGGTACGGAAGGCGGCGTCACCATGCATCAACCCGACGGCGAGCGCATGAGTATCTACGACGCCTCGATGAAGTACCAGAGTGAAGGCACACCGCTTGTAGTAATCGCCGGACAAGAATATGGCACCGGTTCGTCGCGCGACTGGGCCGCGAAGGGCACTAGGCTGTTGGGAGTGAAAGCCGTCATCGCGCAGAGCTTCGAACGCATTCACCGCAGCAACCTGGTTGGCATGGGCGTGCTGCCTTGCCAGTTCAAAGAAGGAACGAACGCAGCTTCGTTGAATCTCGAAGGCACTGAGACGTTCGACATCACGGGCTTAGAAGAAGGAGAAGTAACTCCGCGCCAGGACGTGACGCTCACGATTCATCGCGCCGATGGCTCAACTGAGGAGGTACCGCTCATCCTGCGAATCGATACGCCGATTGAGATTGATTACTACCTGCATGGTGGGATCTTGCCATATGTGTTGCGGCAATTGTTGGCGGGGACTACCGGCTTTTGAGAGTTTTGTGATGCAATTGTTTTGCATGAAGTTTGTATAGCCACCATTAAGCCAAAATGATAGGCTGAGGATGTTCGCCGCTAGCAAATCGGATTGGCACAGCTCAGCCAGTTACTCTACATGCCGTCCTACGAACTCGATTACATAACGGTCAAGGGCTTCAAGAGCATCGCCGCTATTGAGAAGCTACCCCTTCAAGGGATCAATGTCGTGATAGGGCCTAATGGCTCGGGAAAGTCCAATTTCATTGGCGTCTTTTCCTTTCTTCATGCAGTGCGCGACGGGCGATTGAAGGACTATGTTAGTAGGGCCGGTGGAGCGGAAAAGATCCTTTACTTCGGATCGAAAACAACTAAACAGATCGATCTGCACATTTCTTTTAACGGCGGGGTAAATCAGTACTCGCTTGCTCTCTCCCCAACTGAAAATGATCAATTGTTCCCGTCGTCGGAGAGGGTATACTTCTGGGACAAGTCTCAACACAAGGTTCCGTTCGATAAAGAACTTGAGCCGAGGGGGAGCGAAGCGGGCATTAGTGATCCTTCGCCAAAGCGCATCGCGTATTGGGTGCGCAATCATTTGGACAGCTGGCGCGTGTACCACTTTCACGATACAAGCGCAAGTTCGCCGATGAAGAAGACTTCCGATGTGGCTGACAATCGGTTTCTTCGTCCTGACGGTTCCAACCTCTCTGCCTTTTTATACTACTTACGTGAAAGGCATGCAGAGTCGTACAGTCTAATAGTGAGGACTGTTCAACGCGTCACGCCTTTCTTCGATGATTTTCTTCTTGAGCCTCTGAAACTCAACCCAGCCAAGATTCAACTAGAATGGCGTCATAAGAATTCGGATCAGTATTTCGATGCATCATCGTTATCTGATGGAACGCTTCGGTTCATAGGATTAGCCACGCTATTCCTTCAGCCGACCAACTATCGACCCTCAGTGATTTTGGTCGATGAGCCCGAACTCGGCTTACATCCTTATGCGATTACAATGTTAGCATCAATGGTGAAGTCGGCGTCCGAGAAAACGCAAGTGATCCTTTCAACTCAATCCCCCTTCCTTCTTGACCAATTCCAGCCCGAGGACGTACTGGTCGCTGATCGTCAAGAAGACAGTACTAATTTTACGCGCCTAAGCTCGGAGAAGTTGGCTTCGTGGCTTGACGAATACAGTTTGGGGCAGTTGTGGGAAAAGAATGAGTTGGGGGGGCGACCGTAGGAAAATGTCGCGTTTGCTAGTGCATGTCGAAGGTGAGACTGAAGAGACATTCGTGAATGAAGTTTTGTGTGAACACTTATACTCGAAAGGCTTTACTCAGGTCAGCGCTAGAATAGTCGGGAATGCACGACTCAGACATCGACGTGGCGGCATTCGTGGTTGGGATTCGGTCAAGAGAGATATCGTTCGGCACCTGCGCAGTGATGCCTCTGTGTTTAGTACAACAATGGTTGATTACTACGCGCTCCCGCAGACCGGGGTGGGCGCTTGGCCTGGAAGAGCAAAGGCCGCAAATATGCCAACCGCAGAAAAGGCTGAAACGGTAGAAGCTGCCCTTAATGCAGACATTGAAGCCGAAATGGGGGGAACATTTTTTCCGAATCGATTTATCCCTTTCGTGATGATTCACGAATTCGAAGGACTTCTGTTTAGTGATTGTTCCGCGTTCAGTCAAGCAATTGGAAGGCCTGAACTTGAACCAGCCTTCCAACAAGTTCGACAAGAATTTGAGACTCCTGAGGACATTAATGACTCTCCGGTTACCGCGCCCTCAAAGAGGGTTCTTGAAGTCATCCCCAGTTATGAGAAACCATTGATGGGTACTTTGGCTATCATAGGAATAGGACTGCGGCGTATTCGTCAGGAGTGCCCTCACTTCAATAATTGGCTCCTTCGGCTTGAGAGCATTCCTAGCTGAGACTACCCGAATCGAGTATTTCCCGGTTGACTCTGCTTAATCCGCTCGCTTGTTAGTCCTCGTGACTATCCCCAGAACATTGACTCATCAACGCTTTTTCTTTTTCGCTGGCTCAGTTTTGGGAGCGACCTTCATTTCCTGTGGTCGATCAACTAGAAACGGCAGAGGATTGATCGCGCCTGTCGTCGTGTAAATGCCAAAGTGCAGATGCGGCGGCGTGCCGTCGGCGTTTCCGGTTGTGCCTACGTAGCCGAGCACAGTCTTCCGCGTGACGTAATCGCCAACTTCCAAATTCGGCGCGTAGGAATCGAGGTGCGCGTAGTAGTACTTTCGACCGCCGTCGCCAATCACTGAAACTGTGTGACCGCCGAGATTGTCTTCACCAATCTTCACTACATAACCTGTCGTCGCTGAAAGAATCGGGGTGCCTTTGGGCGCGAAGATGTCCTGGCCTTCATGGGAACGGCCTTCGCCGCGCGGCGCGCCCCAGGTGTTGGCGATCTGGCTTTTCTTCACATCTTTGAGCGGCATCGAGAGGTTCGTGTCGGGATTGCGCGCGTATAAGCGGGCGACGTGCATGTAGAGGATCATTTTGTCGGCCATGTGGCCGGCGGCGCCGGTTACGCCGCAGAGAAAAAGAAAAGCGAAGCTGAGAGTCAGGACAATCAGCGTGCGCTTTTTGGTGACGTGACGACGCACGAAAGCCTTCGGACCTTTTGAATTCAGGGTCAGGCTTTGAGAGACGCGGGTCATATATTTGAAACGATTTTCTGATGGCTCGCGTTCCGAATTTCTGAGAACCACGGCACGGAGCTGATCGTTACCGCTCCCGACATCATTGTGGACGAGGACGTCCGAGCTCCAGGATCAGCGGCTTTGCCGCGGCACATTGTGGTAAGCCTCCGGCTTACCATCGACTCTTCATTTCTCAACGAGGCTCCGCCTCCGTGTTTACCGATTGAGGCGTAGCCTCAAGAAACCCAGGGAAGCCTCGACGGAAAGCCAGAGGCTTTCCGCAATGTGCTGCGGCAGAGCCGCTACTGCTCCGAAGTTGAGCTACGTTAGACATCGCTCACAAAAGAATATTGACACGCCCCGTTGAGATCGATTACTTAGGCTCTTGTCTTTAATGAAGGGACCCTTCGTCAATGCCGAAACGAATTAGAAATCGCGTTCTCTTAGGCCTCATAGTTTTTTTGTCAGCCGCTTCAATAACAATGGTCAGTCGCGCCGAACGGCCCGCGCCCGAAATCAAAATGCTTCCCGCGCAAGGACAAGGTGACAAGCCGGTCGAACAGACGCGCAAAAACATACAGGTGCTCAAAGGTTTGCCTGAGTCGCAGCTTTCTCTGCTAATGAACTTCGTGTCGGTGTCGCTGGGCGTGCAGTGCGAGTACTGTCATATCTCGCAAGGTAGGGATCCTAAAACGGGATACAGGAATTGGCTCTATGAACGCGACGACAAGCCCGAGAAAGAAGCCGCGCGCCGCATGATGAAAATGGTTCTGGCGATTAACGCTTCGAACCCGACTGATTTCCGCCAGAATGCGGTGACCTGTTTCACCTGTCATCGCGGGCAGACCACTACGGTCGGTTTGCCGTCGATGCCTTTGGTGAAGTCAGGGCACGAGCCGGGTCCGAACGCGGCAGCGCCAGCTACCGCGGCGCCGGTTCGTCCGGCAGTCGATCAGATATTCGCGAAGTATCTCGAAGCTTTGGGTGGCCACAAAGCGACCAGCACAAAGACGTTGGTGATGAAAGGCAAGCGCGAAGCTTCTCAAAATCGAAACTGGACAAATGAGATCACCTACGCGCCGCCCGATAAACTCCTGTTGGTTACGACTACGCCGCAAGCAGTCGTCCGTCAGATTGTTAATGGTGATCAGGGCTGGGCCCTGACTGGAACTAACCTGCGTATTTTGACGCCGGCTGAGGTCGCCGATGCCCGGCGTAACGGGGAAGAGACCTTCGGTGTGGTCAAAGTGAAGCAAGCGCCGGGAATGAACTTCAGTGGCGTCCAAAAGATTGGCGAACGGGAAGCTTACGTAATCACAAAAACCAGCGACGTGAAGACCGAGTTTTATTACTTTGATTCCCTGAGCGGATTGCTCATCAGAAAGATGAATATCAGGCACACGTCTTTGCTGCCGATTCCCGAGCAAGTCGATTACGAAGATTATCGCGATGTCGATGGCATTAAGTTGCCGTTCACAATTCGCTATTCAGGAATTGATACTTACAACGGCTGGACGCGCACATTTACCGAGATCAAACGAGACGTGGCGGTTGATGAAAGCTCGTTCGCGAAACCGACGACGCCGCCGAAGTGAGCAAATAAAATAGACAGGATTTACAGGAGAAGAAATAATAACGGTCAAGAATACGGATTAGCAGAACGACAAGCGATTTTGCAGTTAAGTTGTAATTGGTTTGAACCCTGTCCATCTTGTAAATCCTGTCTAAAAAGTCCTTACCGTTCCAAAGCCTTTCGATCCCATTTCGCCAAATTCGCTCCCGCTTCGTAAGTACTTTGACAGAAATCCATCAGCGCATTTTCCGGTGAAGGCGATTGACGAACAGCGTCGTAAGTCATCAGAAATTCTTTCATGTCCTGTGAATAAAAACCTGCAGCAGGTTTGATCTGTGCATCGGACAATCCAGCGGGTTCGGGCGCCGCGTAAGCATAGAACGCGGCCTGAACGCCGTTGCCGCCGGGCCAGAATCCATGACTGATAACTTCGTGCGAGTAGGCCTCGACGGTGATTCTGTCGGCGCCTTCGCGCGGCGGCGCGGGGCGTCCGGAGAAACGTGTGACGGCGTGATCGAAGCTGCCCCACCAAAAATGCACCGGACTGACCTTGCCGATAAAGCGCGAGCGAAACTCTTTGAAGACGTCGTCGGTGCTTACCAGTGCGTGCCACCATCGATTTACATATTCGGCGTCGTATGACTTATGAACCTGATCCTGATCGAAGCGAATTGGATTCGGAATCTCGACCGGCATCGGCCAAATCTTTACGTCAATCCCCAGGCCATGGAGCGCTTCCATCACTTCTTCGTAAAAGTCAGCGACCGTCTGCGGACGTAGATCGAGCGTGGCCAGTGAGCCATCGCTGCATTGGATTCGCAGCGTGTGATCGATGAAATCAAATTCGATTTCGAAGATGCGATCCTGGTAAGCCATCGGCGAAGTTGTCAGGCCGCGCGCTGAAACATAAAGCGGCACGTTCCACCAGTGATTCACCAGCGGCGTCAGCTTCATGCGAATCTTGCCGACAATCTGCGTCCACATGTGCAGCGTGGCGAGCGTGTCTTGCCATTCTTCGAGAATAAGTTCGGGCCAGGTATGGTTGGACATGATGAGAAAGATACGCCGGAACGGGTTAGCGAGGCCAGTCAGCATGTAAATCAGTACCATCCGCGGAAGTGGATGGGATCAGGGTGCAACCAGAGAAATCACCGAGGTCAGACTAGTTTTCCTGGCCCATCCCCTTTCACCGAATCCGCTTTTAGACTTTGCTGATGGCCCGATGTTAGAGTTTGTTCATACAAAACAATCTGAGATCTGAGATTTGAAATTGGAGATAACAAATCATGTCAACACCGCAACCAGCACAAACTACGCCGCGCCGTTATCAACTTTTTATTGACGGACAATTCGTCGACGCCGAGTCGGGTAAGACCTTCAACTCGCCAAATCCCGCGACTGGGGAGACCTTCGCCGAGGTCGCCGAAGCCGATAAGGCCGACATCGACAAAGCCGTCACCGCTGCGCGCAAAGCTTTCGAAGGCAAATGGTCAAAAATGAGCGCGCGCGACCGCGGCCGATTGCTCTACAAACTTTCGCAATTGATCGAGCGCGACACGGCCCAGTTGGCCGAACTCGAAACGAGCGACAACGGCAAGCCGATCAAGGAATCGACGTACATAGACATTCCCAGCGTGGTCGAAAACTTTGAATACTTCGCCGGCTGGGCGACGAAGATTGAGGGCGAAACGATTCCGGTGCCGGGTCAGATGTTCAATTACACTCTGCGCGAGCCGGTCGGCGTGTGTGGGCAGATTATCCCCTGGAATTTTCCTTTGTTGATGTCCGCCTGGAAGCTCGCGCCGGCGTTGGCTGCCGGAAACACCGTCGTCTTAAAACCGGCTGAACAAACTCCGGTCACGGCGATGGAATTGGCGAAACTGATTCAGGAGGCGGGCTTTCCGGAAGGTGTCGTCAACGTCGTGCCGGGTTACGGTGAAACGGCCGGCGCCGCGCTGGCTTCGCACAAAGGCATCGACAAGATCGCGTTTACCGGCTCGACTGAGATCGGCAAGGTCATCGCGAAAGCCGCCGCGGATAATTTGACGAAGGTTTCGCTCGAGCTCGGCGGCAAAGCTCCGAACATAATCTTTGCTGATGCGGATCTGGATCAAGCGGTGAGCGGCGCGATGATGGGAATCTTCTTCAACCAGGGCCAGGTTTGTTGCGCCGGATCGCGTCTGTTCGTCGAAGAGAAAATCAAAGATGAATTTCTCGGACGATTTAAAGAAAAAGCCGATCGCATCAAGGTTGGCGATCCGATGGACAAAGCCACGTTGATGGGGCCGCAGGTTTCCGAAGAGCAACTCAACAAGATCAAGAGTTACGTGGGCATCGCGCGCGAAGAAGGTGCGTGCGTGTTTGCTGGCGGCGAGTCACCGCAACTCGATCCGCAATTTAAGAACGGGTACTTCTTCCAACCGACGATCTTCAGTGACGTGAATAATTCAATGCGCGTCGCGCAGGAAGAAATCTTCGGCCCAGTCACTTCCGTAATCAGTTTCGACAACGACGACGATCTGATTCGGCAGGCGAATGAAACCATCTACGGTTTGTCCGCGGGTATCTGGACACGCGACATCACGCGCGCTCACCGCTTTGCCAAAGCCGTGAAGGCCGGCGTCATTTGGATCAATACCTACAACATGTTCAATGCCGCGTCGCCGTTCGGCGGATACAAGCAATCGGGCTATGGCCGCGAGATGGGTAAGCATGCGCTGGAGATGTACACCCAGGTTAAGAGTGTCTGGGTTGATCTATCCGGCAAACCGATTGGTTGGTTCGGGAAGTAGAATTCATGCGAAGGTAGTTTGGGTATCAGGCTGTCGTTGATATACTCCGCTTAGAGGTTGCAAATCAGCGTGGGGAAGAAAAACTCCGAACGTCGGCGGCCCTTAAAGAAAGGACGTCTTACCAAGGTCGGGAAGTATGTAATTTTCATAAGTCACTCCACTAACGATCGTTGGATAGCGAAACAAATAGCTAAGTTATTGGAGCAAGTAGGCGGCGTTAAGACGTTTCTAGACGAGCGCGACATTGAGATTGGTGATTCGATCCCGGATACGATTCGACAGAGAATCAAAGAATGTAACGAGTTTCTGGTCTTGCTGACAAAGAACTCGATCAATCGTCCCTGGGTCCTAATTGAAATAAGCGCTGCTTGGGGTCATGGTAAGCGCATCATAGCTGTTATTGATAAAGTGACGCCAGAAGAAATGCCGGAAATAATGTTGCCGTACAAAGCGGTAGATCTAAATGGCCTTGATGAATATGTCGGTCAGCTACTGGATCGGGTGAGAGGAACGGGGCAATGAGCAAGAAAGAAAAGACAAAACGCGACATTCGTATCTTCTTGAGTTACGCCCGTGAAGATAGGAATAAGGCTGAGCAAGTAATCAAACAGCTTGCCACACAACCGAACATCCATGTTTTTACGGTTAACCAGATGAGCGCCGGAGAGAACTGGAAAGACAGAATCAAGAAGGAACTAGCTAAGAGTGACTTTTTTCTTGTTCTCTTATCACCGGCGTCGATCCGTTCAAAGTGGGTACAGTTAGAGCTAGGAGCAGCATGGGGTCTCGACAAATTCATTATTCCGATTGTTACGAGCCGTGATCTTGTAAGCAAATTACCTTTGGAGTTCACGGGGACTCCTGTCGTTGATATGGAATACTTGAAAAGGCCCGAAGGACTCAATCAGATCATGGAGTTGTACGAACAGACAGCTGCGTGATGCCAGCACAGATCCTCCTTCTCCTTTAATTCAGCCACTGTTCTATGGCAGAGATTCGTATAAGCTAAGAATTTAGAAAAGAACTCAAGACCGGTAGCGACACCTCATCGTCATGCCGCTGCAAGCCGCCGTCGATTCCCCAACTGATTCCGCAGTACCTTGTCGAAGATGTTTTCGAAATCGACAAAGACCTCTGAGTGCTTGCCGAAGCGATGACCGAAGCCTACGACGGAACTCGCGATACTGTCGTTTGAACGGCGGGGCCGCACAAGTCTAACCGGCGAACTGGAGACATCACGGGCCCACTTTCAACGGCGACTGGTAGTAGCTTGCTGCCGTAAGCTAAATTCTCGTTTCCCTCAGTCTCGTTACCTACTCTACAAACAGAGGATCGATAAATGATTAAGCGCTTTCTGACCCAACTCAGTGTGTTCGTGATCTTGCTGGCCCTGGCCGCAATTAGCGCCTTTGCCCAATCGCCGAGTACGGCCTCAATAGTCGTAGTCGTGGAAGATCAAAACAGCGCGGTGGTGAAGGACGCGAAAGTTTCGGTCGTCAACGATGCGACCGGCGCGACACGCGAAATGACCACGGGCGGCGATGGCAGTGTTACGGTGCCCGCGTTGTCTTTGACAGGGACTTATTCGGTCAGCGTGGCCAAGGATGGATTCGGCACTGAACAGCGCAAGGACATCACGCTGCGCTCCGGCGAAACCGCGACCATCAGAGTGAGTTTGGCAGTCGGAGCTTCAAAGGCGGAAGTTACCGTCGTCGGCACCGCCGAAGGAGTACACGCGAGCCCGCAAATTGGTCTGCCGCTCGAAAACAAACAGATTAACGAGACGCCAATCCTTGGTCGCAAGGTCACCTCACTGCCGCTCCTCAATTCGGCTTTTCGATCGGGGAAGGGAACTGGAGATCTTTTCGTCAACTCAACTTATTTCATTACCGGCGTAGGTTCGCGCCGGGCGACAACTTTTACCTTGGATGGCGCGAACAATGACGAGGCCTGGGGGCGCCAGACGGCAATTACGACCTTGCCGCTGAATGCGGTTCAGGAAGTCAACGTGCTCACGAATGCTTTCTCAGCCGAATTCGGATGGACATCCGGTCCGGCTCTGAACTTCGTGACCAAGTCGGGCACCAATGGTTTTCACGGCGAGGGATTGTTCATGTATCGGCCCGGCAGCTGGCAAGCCAAAACCTTCCCCACCAAAAACTTTTGTCCACCGTCGGTTTCGACCTGCGTCACGCCAACCACTTTGCAAGCGATCAACCCGGTCGACATTCCGGATCAATTGAGTCAGGTCTCGGGCACCATCGGCGGGCCGATCGTTCGCGACAAGACCTTCTTTTTCGTCACTACCGATTACACCTGGCAGAATCGCACGACATTTCTTTCGCCCACTTTGCCGACGTTTGTTTTGCCGGCGGATGGCAGCCTCGATTGGACCGGGCACTACCGGCAGTTTCTTTTCAACGGCCGTCTGGATCATAAGTTGACGTCAAACCAGACTTTGATGTTCCGCTTCAACATGGACAGATTTCATGACGATAATCCGCAGGACGCCGTCGGCGGCACGAATGCGCCGAGTGTGGCGCGTCTCTATGCGCGGCGCTCGTGGCAGATTCAGGTGAACCACACGGCGGTTATTAATTCGAAGCTGCTCAACGAGGCGCGCTTTGCGTACTTGCACGGCGATCCAGTTACTTCCTGGACTGCGCCTACAATCTCGACAACCTACACGCGTGGCGGCGCGGTGCCATTTACGATTGGACAGTCACGGTTCTCGGATCTCTGGGGGCATCAGTTCCAGTTCGCGGACACGGTTTCGTGGACGCGCGGCGCGCACTATTTCCGATTTGGCGGCAGCGTGCTGCACCACACTTCGGGCGGCACGGGCAGTGAACCTGGCACCGCGATTCTGGGGACGTTTACGTTCGTCACTACCGGACCATCGGCCACTCTTCCGTTTGATCAATTGACGCTGGCTAACGTGCAGAATTATCAGCAGCCGATAAATTTCGGAATCAGCAGCTACGAATTGCCGCAGTGGTTGCTGACGACATTTGTCCAGGATACTTTTCACGTCCAGCCCAACTTTACACTCGACCTGGGCCTGCGCTATGACCGGCAGACCCTGACGACTGCCACCAGGAATTTTCAACCGCGGGTGGGCTTTGCCTGGCAGCCGGGAAGCGATGGGCGCACTTCAATTCGCGGCAGCTACGCGATGTATTACACGCAGATTCGCACCAATGCGCTCGCTGGTTATCTGGTCAACGGTCTGGACGGATTGACGACCTATACGGCGATTGCCGGTCAGACGGGATTTCCGACGTGCCTGACCTGCGTCCCGGTGAATGTCGATCCGCGGACCGTGGCGGCCAGTCAATTGCCCGCGCGCGACATCACGATCAGAGCGGGTCAGCGGGACTTCTATACAGCGCAGTTTGCCAGATATGGATTGAACTTCAGCCGGCTGCCGAATTATCCGGATGAGTTTGATAATCCTCGCAGCCAGGTCTACACCGTCGGCGCGGAACGCGAAGTGGCCAAAGGTTTTTTCTTTGGCGCTGACGTTGTACATCAGCATGTGACCAACCTCGATCGCACTGTCGATTTGAATGCGCCCTCGGTATTCGATCGCACGGCGCCGGGACAAGTTAGAACCGTGGCCGCAGCCAACGCCACGCGTCCAATTCTTCCCGTCAATGGCGGCGTTCGTCAGGTCAACGTGCTGATGAATCTGGGTGAGGCCGATTACAACGGATTGCAGACGCTATTTACTTATCGTGGCAATCGAAAGATCTTTGCGTCGTTCAGCTATACGTTGTCGAAAGCGACCAACACGACCGAACCTGACGGCAACGGCATTGGAGCAAACCAGAGCATCATTTCTCGGCTCGGCGAAGAGGAGCGCGGACCGAGCGTAGTCGACCAACGCCATCGCGCGGTGATTACGTTTAGTTACCGGTTCCCTTATGACATCACCGCCGGGACCGTAACCATGCTCGCATCGTCGCGTCCGTTTAATGCGACCACCGGCGTTGACAACAACGGCGACGGCGCGACCAACGATCGCCCGGTCATCAATGGAGCAGTCATGCCGAAATCAGCTTTCCGCGGAACGCCGACTTCCGACGTGGCGACGTTCGTCGAAGGTCGCATCCGCTTGTCAGAAAGCAAGAGCATCGTGCTGCGGCTTGAAGGCTTTAATTTGTTCAATCACGCGAACATGCTGGGGCGCGGCGTCACGGTCTATGGTGACACGGGAACGGCCGCGACCACGTTCGGCCAGTTCGTGGGTGGGGTGGGCACGACCACAAACGCGATTCCGGCGTTCGCCAACATCGACCCGCCGAGGATGTTTCAGTTGCAGGCGCGGTTTGTTTTCTGATTGGTTAATTGAGAGGCGGTCAAACATCCAAAGCGGCGACGACTGGAGCGCAAGCGTCCTCGCTTGCATTCAAACGGTGTAGAGTCCCAGTCCGGGCAAGCGAGGACGCTTGCGCTCCAGTCCGCTTCGCTCTGCCGGCGCACGCCAAATTATTTCGTCACGGTGAAGTCATCGAAGAAGCTGACGCTGTCTGTCTTGGACCAGACGCCAACCTTGCCCGAAACCGGTTCAGCCAGAGTGTAGTCGAGCAGGTGTTTCCCATTCAGCGAGGCTTGCAGACTGGTTTCGTGAACTGAAATCTCGAGCGTGTGCCATTGATTTCTGGTGAGCGGCACATTTTCCGTCCCCCGCTTCACAAACTTCCGCACGCCTTTATTAAAAGTCCAGAGCACCACGTTGTCTTCCATGCCGTTGAACCGCACGGTCAGATAGTCGCCGTTGTCTTTCAGGTTAAAGAGAATGCCGGCGCACTGGTCGAGTTGTCCGGCGACAAGTTTGAAGCGAATGCTGATCCGGCCGTCACGAAAGTCAGGAATCTCTCTGGCGACCGCGTAGGGAAAGTAGGCCCAGGCTTTTACGTTGTCGATGAATTGTTCGTTGCGCGCGCCATAAATCGAGCGGGCCTTTTCCGCCAAACTGCCAGCCGGTTGACCGCGCAACCATGATCGTCCATCCACCGCTAAAACTTTTTTGCCGCCATCGTCCACGATCGACCAGTTGCCGACCATGGAAAGAAACTTCGACGATTCGTGACCGCTGCGTTCGCGCGACAGGTCGACTCGCACCGTGTTGGAATTCGCAGCGCCGGACTTACCGCCGCTTCGCTGCGCAATCGCCGGGATTGCCGGCAGAAAAATCACTGCGATGAGTAATAATACTCGTCTGAATTTCATCGTTGCACCCCTGTTGTAGCGCAGACTGTCCAGTCTGCGCACTCCCATCAGCACGCAGACTAGACAGTCTGCGTTACTTTAGTTGCCTGCGCGTCAGCCACCATCCAAGCACAATAACCAGCGGCCACGCTCCATAAAAAATCCATCCTGCAATTCGAGGTCGAACCGCCAGGGGATAACCGGGAAACTCCGTCTCGGCAGATTTCTCGGGCGGGCTCACACCAGCGAGTTTGTAGACTGTTTCCAGCACAACCTGCTCGATCGCCGACCGCTCCATTATCTTCTGGCCATTCATTTCATACCAAATCTCGCCGTAGTGATCCTCGGGTTTTTCAAACAATCCGGAAACGCTCGAGGCAGCATATTGCACTCGCAGTTGCGGCATCGTACGTCGCAACTTTCGCAAAATATCTTTTTCAAAATCAGCCAGTCGAGGATCTTCCGGGGCCAGGACCACGGTCATGTTCAAAGGTTGAGAGATCTGTTTTAGGGCTGCTTCGTCGGATGCTGAAAACGAGTTGCGGCGATTTTCGCTCACGTCCCAACTAGCAGACAAACTGTTCGCGCCGTACACGATCGTGGTCAGCAGCAGGACAATCGCGGCGGTGCTAATCAGTCGAAAGCGCCACGTTCGTCCGGTGTGCAACCAAAACGCAGCGAGCGCAAAGCCGGCCGAGATGATCGCGACCATCGCAACTGTCGTGTTCAGTCGGTGTAATCCCTGCTCGAAATATCGCAACGCCGAAGCCGGAGTGTAACTTGCCAACTGTTGCAGGAAGCCGCCGCGAAAAGCAGCGACGTATTCGAGCGCCCAGGTGCCGACGGTAAATCCCAGAGTGACGATCGCCGCGCTGGACGCGTTTTCCAACAACGCCGCAGCGGTCACGGCCACGCTGGCGCTCAACATCGTTCGCAGGAGATGGCCGAACAAAACGTTTGCCGTCTCGGGCGCATACAAGTGGCCGCCGTAAAATTTCCAAAGCACCAACGCCACGAGACCGGGTATCAGTGTGACGAGCCATGCAGCCAACAGAACGAGGGCCTTGGCGGAAATTTTTGTAGCTAAGCCCCCGGGCAGCTGCAGCAGTATCTTCATTCCGCCGCTCTGCTTTTCCGCGGCGATGACGCGAATAGCCACGAAAGGGAAGAGAAACGTGGCGGCTAAATCGTAAGCCCCGAATGTTGGAGTAACGATGCCGTCCAGAGGCGTCAGTCCCTGGGACAAAGCCGCCGCTCCGCCGCCGATGCCGCTCGCCTCTGCGTACAGGCCGACGGCCGTGAGGAAGGCATGGCCCACCAAAGGTCCAATCATCATCAGCAGGAGCCAGAATGAGCGCGAGGCGAGCAACTCGCGCCATTCTTTGGTTAGCAGTGGCACAAAGTTTGGTTTGTGATGATGGGGCATCAATAGTTTTAGATATCAGATTCCAGATTCCAGATTCCAGATTCCAGATTCCAGATTCCAGATTTCAGATTCCAGATTTCAGATCTGAGATCTGAGATCTGAGATTTCAAGTCAGCGCCAGAAAAATTTCCTCAACGCCTCCGTCTGAAATTCCAGCTTTACTCTGCAATTCGGGAATCGTGCCTTCGCCAACCACGTTGCCATCACTCAATAAGACCAGACGATCACAGACCCGGCCGGCATCAACCAATTGATGAATCGAAAGCATCAGCGTTCGACCTTTCCCGGCGTGTCGCTTCAAGAGCTCCATCACATCACGCGTTTGTCGCAGGTCGAGTCCGTCAAAAGGCTCGTCGAGCAGCAGCAAAGGCTGGGGCGTCATTAATCCCAACGCCAGCAGCGTGCGTTTGCGCTCGCCTTTCGACAGCGAAGCGATTCGCGATTTCATTATTTCGTGAAGTCTTAACGGTTCAGCAAATTCCGAGGCGGAAGCGCCGTAGAGTTTCTCGAAGAAACGCAGCACCCACGCAACCGTCTGTTCCGCCCACGGAATGATTGCATCCGGTAAATAAAACAAAGCGTCTTTTCGCTTCAGCGGCGGCAGAATCTGTTCGCGGTACCTTACCGTTTCAGCGTTCGCCGGAATCAAACCGGCGAGACATTCGAACAAAGTTGTCTTGCCTGCGCCGTTGGGACCAATCAATCCGAGCACTTCGCCGGTGTGAACGGTAAAGCTGACGTCCTTTAATACCGAGCGATCGCCAAACCGCTTGGTGATTCCTTCAACCCTGAGCAGTTCTTTCATGTCGGATGTAATAACTTTGTCTGAAGAGTCTCTGGCTACGTTTCGCCGCTTAGCGGCGGCTTGAATTTAGCTTGAAAGGCCGGGCTAAATTCAGTCGTTGCTCTGCGACGAAGTAGAACTTCTTAACAGACTGATCACTTCTCGGGCAGAGCCGATTGCAAGCTCAGCCTATGCAGCGCCACGCACTACTACCAGCAAGCGTACAGAGCATTCGGAGAGTCGTGTCTTACTTTGTGAAGAAACGCGCTCAAGGAAAAAGCTGTTTCACGCAAAGTCGCAAAGGCGCCAAGACACCAAAGCCAAACTAAGAGTCCATCTTCCGGGCACTGAATTGCGAAGTCGAGTTCGGCATCTTAGAATGCAACGGCTCGCCGAGCAAACCGAAATTGATCGTAATTTTCTTCGCCACCTTTGGAGCAGTCTTCATCGCCGAAATTGTCGGCGACAAACTGCTTTACACGACCGGCGTGCTGGCTGCGCGCTACCGCACCTGGCCGATCATGCTGGGCATGGCGGTCGCTTTCATGGCCAAGATGGGGGTCGCCGTTTTAGTTGGTGAAGCAATTTCCAAACTGCCGCGCACATTGGTGGCGAGTATTACCGCGATTAGTTTTCTCAGTATTGCTTTTGTGCTGTGGCGAAAGCCCGACCAACGGCGTGAGTCACAGGAGCAGCACCGCGCGCACAAAGCCGCGATGGTTTCCTTCGCAGCGATTTTCTTTTCTGAGTGGGGTGACGTGGGCCAGGTTACCGCGGCCACCCTCGCCGCGAAATATCACGTGGCGTTGGTTGTTTGGTTGGGCGCCGTGGCGGCGATGATTACCAAAGGTGCGCTGGCGACGTTTCTCGGCGCAGGCATTCGTCGTTGGATTAACGATCGCATCTCGCCAAAGATCGTGCGCTACGTCGCAGTCGGCTTGTTGTTGATTCTCGGTGTCTTTTCAGTGATCGAAATTCTATTCCTGAGAGAAAGTTAGCTGGCCGATTTGAACTTCTCAAAAGAAGAAAGAAAAGGCGCATTTCGTTTCATTGTGGCGTTGGGCTTTGTCAGCCTTTTCGCCGACATGACCTACGAGGGCGCCCACAGTGTCATTGGGCCGCTGCTGAAAGATCTCGGCGCCACTGCCACTCAGGTGGGAATCATCGCCGGCCTGGGTGAGATGATTGCCGCCAGTCTCAGATATTTCTCGGGCCGGCTGGCCGACCGCACGCGCGCGTATTGGACGATTACGACGCTCGGTTATTTTCTTAATCTCGTCGTTGTCCCAGGGCTGGCCTTTGCCGGCAGTTGGCAGGCAGCGGCACTGCTGATCGTGGCGGAACGGACGGGGAAGAGTCTGCGCGGGCCGGCGCGCGACGTTCTGCTCTCGGAAGCGACTGAGGTCGTGGGCCACGGCAAAGGCTTTGGCCTACATACTGCGATGGACCAGACGGGCGCGGTGCTTGGCCCGCTGCTGGTGGCCGGTTCAGTCGCGCGCACGCATCATTTCGGCCCCGCGTTTTTGTGGTTGGCGTTACCCGCCGCCGGCGCGTTCGTGGCGCTGCTGTTTGCGCGTTGGGTGCGACCCAACAAGGGCACACCGCCGCCGGCTCCGTCACGCGCACAACTTCCGAACGTCTTTTGGATTTATGTAGGCGCTGCGTGTCTGCTTGCCCTGGGATTCGTAGACTTTCCGTTGCTCGCATTTCATTTTCAAAAGAATTCGCTGGTCCAGCCGGCGGTGATTCCGCTCATTTACGCGGGCGCGATGGGAGTCAATGGCCTGACTGCGCTGGTATTCGGACGCATGTTCGATCGTTATGGAATTCAGATCATCGTGCTGGGGATTCTGGTTTCGCTTTTGGCGCTGCCGTTTGGTTTTCTGGGAGGCCCCGGCGGTGTCTACGTCAGCGTCGCTTGTTGGGCCACTGGGCTGGGCGCGCAGGATGCCACGTTGCGCTCGGGAATTTCACAAGTCGTCTCGATGAATAAGCGCGGCACGGCGTTTGGCGCATTCAACGCGGCTTACGGAGTTTTGTGGTTCGTCGGCAGCGTGACGATGGGCGTGCTCTACGACTTCTCGCTGCTGGCGCTGGTGATTTTTGGAGTGATTGTGCAGGCCGGCGCGGCGATGATGTTCATCTGGTTACGCAAGCCTCTGGCGAGTACGAAGGAAAGTTAGCAAAGCAGCGCGACGGTGCGCTCAATGATTTCGTGCACTCGGATCAAAACTCGCGGTTCACACGCAGCAGTGATCGCAAAGACTGCAAACGTGATCAGAGAGATGCCCTGGGCGCTCGTAATCAGCCAACGGTTGTCGCGGTTGTCGATGCCGTCTGAGGCGATATCCAGCAGTCGTCTGATCCGCGTTTTCACGCCCTGTGTTTCTTCCGCGCCGATTAGGTAAGCTCCCAAAGGAATCTCGGCGCGCTCTCTGATCGGAACCATCTTGGCGATTTTGATCAGGGCCGAGGCGAGGTTCAATGCCCGAGCCGGATTTTCCCGCGCGGCGTGCTCGTCGGCTGCGGCTTCCGCTGCCTGGGCCCAGGCGCGATCAAGCGATCGTCCCAACGGAACCAGCATCAGCAAGTCCCGGCAGGCTCGCAAAGACAGTCGCTTCAGATTGTCGCGCGCAATCAGGTGACCTCGTTCATGCGCGATGGCCGCCGCCAATTCTTCTTCGGTCAGCGCATCCAGAACCTTTGACGCGATGAACAGACGAGGCTTAACGCTGCCGACGACGGCAATAATTGGAAATGAGTGTTCAATGCGGAATGTTGGAATAGTTAAGCCCTGCAGGTCGATCCGCTCCGAAAGGCGCAACCATCCGCGCAAGAGCGAGCGCGTGGCAAACCATGAGCGGTAGAACCGCCAGAATGCGAACACCACTCCCGTTGCCGAAAGCAGGGCCAGCGTCGCCAGCTTGGTGCTCACAATCTCGTGCGTAACGCGTGGCTCGTAAGCGATGTATGCCGGGATAATGAGTAGGCCGGCGCAGATTAAAGCCAGAACGGCAGGCAACACACGCAACGCAAATAGAATTTCAGCCCGCGCATGTGCCGAGAGATTTGGCAGGCGTTTCACGCACAGCCGCCAGGCTGCGGTGATGAGCAGCGAAGCCAGCGAGTTAACTGCCAGCAGCGCAATCAGGACGAGACAGATGCCCAGCAACTCGTACACGCTAATCCGCCTTATCTTTTAGTTGTCGTTTTTTCTCTTTGACCAGGCGTTCCAACTCATCGAGCAACTCTCGATCACGCTGGCTGACGGTGTCGACGATGCAGGCCAGCACCGGTTGAATTCCGTCGGCGCCGTGCTCCAGCAGGCTGTTGACGAAGTCGGCGCGAATGCCATGCTCGAATTCTTCGGGTGAAAAGACCGGTGAATACAAAAAAGCGCGCCCGTCTTTGCGCCGCTGAAGCAGACGCTTTTTGAAAAGTCGATCGAGCGTCGTCATCAAAGTTGTATAAGCGATGCGTTCGCCGAACGCCAGATAGATGTCGCGCACGCTGACCTCGCGGCGCTGCCACGTTTCATCGAGCACCTGCCGCTCGAGTTTTCCCAGCGCGAGCGAAGCTACTTCGCTGGGCCGGCGGAATCCGCGGAGAAAGAATCGAGGAGAATCCATAATTAAGGAGAGCATTCTCGCGGCAGCGCCATTCGAAGTCAATCTAAAAGTTGCGGACAGACCGCCGTGCAATGACTTTAGAAGAATCGACTTATTGCTGCATCGGGCAAGCCTGAATGGCGCACATCTGCCAGCGGTCGCCGCGTTCGGCGAAAACGATCAGGACTTTGTATTGGCCCGCAATCTCGCGTCCGTGATACAGCCAGGTCACGGCATCACGAGCGGTCAACACGGCGGTGCTGCCAAAGACCCGCACACTGACGTGATCTCTGACGAAGTGTTCGACCTTCAATTCGCCTGACGTCAAATCTGAAATGACTGAGGCTTTGTCATCTCCCTCGAGCGGATACGTAAAGTAGAAATCGTCAGCCAGGACGCGATCCAATACTGACGCATCGGCCCGGACCATGGCTTTGACCCATTCGTCACTCATCTGACGAAGATGGGTTTCAACTTCGATCGTTGACTCTCGAACTTTTTGATTTGGAGCGTCCATGCGATGCGGATTAGAAACGGGAACACTGTGGCTTCTACGTCAAATCGCGGCCCGAGTCAACTATTTCGTGATGTCTGGTGGCGCCCTAACTTGTAACGCAAACTGTTAGTTTGCGAACGAGTAAATGGCATCAACGCGCGCGCAAACTAACAGTTTGCGTTACAAAAACTAAGCAGCGGAACTAACTGATTGTCGGCAAACATGTCGTGCAGTCTGTATGAAATCGGGCCTCGCCTTTTTTTTCGAGGAGATTCTCCCCGTTCTGTAAAATCGGTTTCTTCGGAATAATCGCGCGCAAATATCATTCTGATTCTCCGATGTGGTCTAAATTCGCACGATATGGAATACGGAAAGGTCGAGTTCTCATCCTCTTGAGGTCAAACGCGGGCTTTTGCTGCCGTGGCATGTTCATTGCCATGTACCAGCGCGGAGGTCATTGAAGATGAAAATCAACAGCACAAAAAATATTGGAGGGGCAATCCTGGGACTTCTGTTGTTCTTGGGCATTACAGTGATGTCGGGTACAACGGCCCAGGCACAATATCAGGATCCTTACTGGAGACAGCGAGAGATTCAGCGGCAGAGAGAGATTCAGCGCCAGCAGGAAATCCTGCGGCAGCGCCAGGCGCAGCAGCAGGGTGGTTGGTACGACCAGTACGGCAACTATCACCCGAATAGTTCCAACAATGGTTATTACAACCAGGGTCAGTACAACCAGGGTCGTCGTGGAAGAAACTGGGACGGCTACGGAAATCAGGGTGGTTCATACGAACTTCGTCAGACCGCTTTGAACGCGGGTTACAACGAAGGTATGAAGGATGGTCGAAGCGATCGACGCAGCGGCCGATTTGATCCTACGCGTCACGGCGCATACCAGAGCGCGACGAAGGATTACAACTCGCGATACGGTGATCGCTACACGTACCAACAGTACTTCCGTCAGGCTTATCAGAACGGCTACTCGGACGGTTACCGGTACGGGAACTAACAGTGAAGTGATGTGAATAATTCAAGCAGCGGCGCGGTGCCGAGCGGGGAGTTGGAGTGATGAACTTCAACTCCCCCTTTTTTTCGTGTCAGAAGCCCGACCGTAAGAAGGGGCCCGATGCGTGAGGAGCCCTCCCTTACGGTCGGGCTTCTGACACGAGGTTTTCTTTCGCGGAATCAACGCAACAATCGAAGTTTATATTCAGTACACCGAAAGTTGATTAGTTCCTGAATCCTTACCGAGGATAAATATGCGCGAAAAAATTCTGATTATTGAAGATGATGAAGTGATGTGCGAATTAATGCGCATGACGCTTGAACAGAATGGATACGAAGTAGCCACCGCTGAAGATGGCGTCCGCGGTTATGACGCGGCACTATTCATCAAACCTGACCTCATCGTGACTGATATACAAATGCCGGGCGCAGATGGAATCCATGTCGTGCGGCGCGTACGTGATACGGCCTCGCTGGAAACCACGCCGATTTTGGTCACTACTGCTTTTGGTACCGGCACCGGAACATTTTCGCTGCAAGTTGGCGCTAATGCTTTCGAGCCGAAACCGATCAACTCACAAAGCTTTCTTTCGACCGTCAAGCGATTACTCGCCGACCGCAACTCGCGAAGAGCTGCTTAAGACTCTGTGACTGGTAACGCGGGCGCCCTCGCGCGCAATGAGCGCGAAGCGCGAAATCGTTGGTGCGTCAAGACCCTCTTTTGAGAATTGAGTAGCGCTGCGGTGCGGGCGAGGCGCCGGCGCTCCCAGTATTAAGGCGCTTTCTACCGCCCGGGCGATTCTTATCCAAATCGCTTAAAAGCCCAATTCTGTCGTTCGAAGTCTTTCCTGCCTGTCTCTATGCCTGGGTTATTATCGGAACGGATTTCCACCCCCATCCGTTAAATACTCCAGTTCCCCGTAAATTTGTGCAAAAAAATGTGAAACTTTTAGACCGGGAGGCGCACTAACACACCGGAACTTATGAAAAGGCTGGCGGCACGCGAGATTAGCCTGGAAGGCCAGCCCGGTGCGTTCGCAGGATCTCTGATGAATAGTTCAGCAGACCTAGTCTCGCGTGCGTGCCGGGGGGATCAGGATGCGTTCCGTCTGATCTTTGAAAGATATTCGCGACCGGTCATGAGTTTTATCTATGACCAGGTCAGCGATCGGGACCTGGCTGAAGAGCTGATGCAGGAAACTTTCGTGCGGGCGTATCGGAGCCTGAAAACGCTGCGGAGCGAGACCAAGCTATCGACTTGGTTGTTTGGCATCGCCAAGAACGTCGCGCGCGAGTCACTGCGAGCACGGATTCGTCAGAACCAGCATGTTGATTTGGAAGATGAGCAGGTGCTGGATCTCAGCGACCGTGGCCCCGTTCCCGTGAGCCAGCTTTTGAATAAAGAGTTGAATGAAGTGGTGCAACGCGCGCTCGCGTTGCTTGACGAGGATAAACGGCTGGTATTCACGCTGAAGGTGTTTCAGCAGTGCAGCTATGAAGAGATTGCCGAGATTACCGGCTTCTCGATCCCGAAATTGAAAACAGACCTGCACCGCGCGCGCACCGAGATGCGCCAACGTGTAGGGCAGTATGTGAGAGCTTAGTCATGAAGTGTGATGACTGTGTAAATCTTTTGGAAGCTTACGTCGACGGCGAAGTCGATGAGCATGGGTCTGAGCGGGTGCGCACGCACCTGATGACCTGCTCAAGCTGTGAGGACGAGTTTGAAGCCCTGATGTCGGAGAGCGAGCTTTACGCGCGCTACGATCGCGAACTGCAGATTTCGCCGGCGGCCTGGAATGGAATTGCCGCAAGAATTGCGACTGAGAATTCCGCGGTTGAATCGGGCGAACGAAGAAATGTGCGCGGCTGGTTTGCAGGTTTGTTTGCGGCGCCGCGTTTGGGGTTCGCGTTTTCCGGAGCGATGGCGGTTTTGATCGCAGTGGTCGCGCTTGGCTACGTTTACCTGCGAACTCAGCCTGAGTCGAAGTTGCTGGTCGCAAGTGCGCAGGGCCTTCGCGCCGGCAGTTCGCTAATCCCATTACCGGTCGACAACTCGGCAAAGATAAACAGTGTCGACCAGACGGACAATTCTCGGAACCTCCCGACTAATTTGGTTGCGGACGTGAACAGGCCCAAAGTTCCACGGACAAAGCGGGATGATCCCGGCGTGCTGTTTACCGATGCTGCTTACAGCGATATCGAGGACAAAGACACCGCTAGTCATCTCGATCAAGCGCAGAAGTTGCTAGTCTCTTTCCGAAGTCTGCCCGCGGATGACGACCAGGATGTCGACGTCAGTTACGAGAAGACTGAGTCGCGCCGGCTTTTGAGTGAAAACGTCGTGCTGCGACGCGACGCCGAGGCGGCCGGCAAATTCCCGACCAAGTCAGTGCTGGGAAGTTTGGAGCCGTTTTTGATCGATATTGCGAATTTGCCGGACAAAGCCCCCGCCAGTGACGTGCGGCAGATTAAGGACCGAGTACAGAGAACGGAAATCGTTGCAGAGTTGCGAAGCTATTAAATACTTTGAAACAGGAAACTATCGAGGAAGAAAACAATGAAACTCAACGTTACTAAACTCAATCGAATTCTTGCCCTCGCCATTGCGACGGCATTCATTCTGATCGCCAGCGGTTTGAGCCAGGAGGCTGCGGCGCAGAAATATTCTCACCGGCCTAAGGCTACGAAGTTCGCTCAGCAGGGCAGCAACAACGCCGCGGCGACCACAGTCTTTAACGGCGGTCGAGACTTGATCGACGACGCCCAATGGGCCAAAGCCGAACAGGCGTTTGCCCAATACGTTGCAAAATATCCGCAGGAAAAGAATCTGGACGCGGCCATGTATTGGATGGCTTACGCCCAGAGCAAATTAAGAAAATTCAATCAGTCCAAGGAAACTCTCGAGAAGCTTTTGAAGACGTACGAAAAGACCGTTTGGAAGGAAGATGCCGAACTGTTGTTGGCGCAACTTCCCGGCGCTGCGGTGAAGGTCGATTCCTTAACCAATAATATCGATCCGGTGGTGGTAGTCACGCCGGCTGCTGCGCCTGTCTCGCCGGTGGCGGTTATCTCGCCGGCAACACCGGGCGCTCCGGTGGTGGTTCCCGCTGCTCCACAGGATCCGATTCGCACTCAGGAGATGCAGGAGCGGATTGCCGAAGCGCAAGCCAGATCAGTCGAAAGAGCTCGTGAAGCCCAGGAACGAATGCAAGAGCGCATGGCCGAAGCCCAGGAGAAGATGAAAGACAAATTTAAATACGACTGGGAGGTCAGCGGTAAAGGGATGGGAATTGGAGTTGGTAAGTCGGGAGACGACGATCCCAGCGAATTCAAGATCGTGGTGCTGCAGGCATTGTGCGAGAGCGATCCGCAGCGTTGCGTCGCCGTGTCCACAGATTGGTTGAAACCAAATTCCGGCGCGACCGTTGCCCAAAAGCGGGCGGCGTTGGTTTTCCTGACCCGGCATGGTGGCAAAGCGGCCACCCCGATAGTTCTCGGCGTTGCCCAGAACGATACCGAGCTCAAGGTTCGGACCAGAGCGATTTCGCTCCTCGGCTCGTCAAACGATGATAGCGTGCTGAATTCGCTGCGGGATTTCGCGGTCAATTCAACACAGGCCGAAATATCAGAGGCTGCGGTCTATGCCCTCGGCCAGCACAACAGTCCGCAGGCCCTGAACATCCTGGCCGACTTTGCGCTGAGTACTAAACCCATTGCGTCGCGCAAGAACGCAATCTCCAGCATCGCCAATCGACCGGGAGAGCCGGCGGTTGACGCGCTCTTCAAAATCTACGACTCATCTCAGGATCTCGAAATCCGCAAGACCGTGGTTGCGGGTTTCGGCAACCGTAAGAGCGAGCGCGCCGCCGCGAAGCTGGTTGAAATTGCCAGCTCGCCGTCTGAAAACGTCGAACTTCGTAAACAAGCGATCCGCAGCATTGCCCGCCGCGGAGGCGAGGGCGCCGTCGACACGCTGATGAGACTCTACGACGCCGAAAAGAACGAAGAGGTGAAAGACACCATCATGAATTCGTTCGGCAACCTGAACGATAAGAGAGTTACCGACAAGCTCATCGCAATTGCCAGAAATCCCCAGACACCACTTGAACGCCGTCGCCGCGTAATCATGTTGTTGAGCAATCGCGGCAAGGATCCTGATGTGATCAAGTACCTCGAGGAACTCTTGAGGCAGTAGTAACGGCGCTCAATTTCACGCAAGCAGAAACCGAGGAGAGCGGACCCGTCTCCGCTCTCTCTAATCAAAATCGCTTTAACCATCAAAGCGGAGGACTGTTGTGTACAAGCTCAAAACGATCGCTCTCTCCGGCGCCATCGTCCTCAGTGTTTTTGCCGCGGCGATTGCGCAAACCAAAAGCTTCACGCCGGTCGAAGGCGCGAACCTGAAAGCGAAAATAGACGCCGCGGTCGCGCAGGGACGCGCCCAGGGACGGTTCTGGGTTGGTTATCAATTCGAAGTTCGGCCCGGCGTGGGCGTTGATTTCGAGATTGTCGGTCCCACTGGAACGTTTTCAATTTCAAACGACGGCTGGTCGATGATGGATGATTCGCGTTACGAAACGCGCGAGTTGGGACTGTTCTTTTTTTATGAAGGCGAGCGCGACAAGTTCACGCGGGCCGAAGTCTACAACCTGAAGCGCGAACATCAATTCAGCGGCTATCCGGTTTATTGGGCCGGTAAGGCCACCAACGAAGAGAGCCTGAATTATCTGAAGTCGATCATCGATTCCGGTTCACCGGAAATGAACCGCCTGTCAGATCGCGCGGCGTTTGCTATCGCTCTTCACGATGATGCGCGCGTCGAGTCGATTCTCACCGACATGATTAAGAAGCCGGTCACCGAGTCGATTCGCAACCGCGCTATTTACTGGCTCGGATACACGCCCGAGAGTCAGGCTAAGAATAATTTTCTGGCCGAGATCATTCGCAACCAGCGGGAATCGAGCGATGCGCGCGAACAGGCAATGTCGGCGCTGGGCATGAGTAAGGCGGCGACAAATTTGCCGCTGCTCGAAACGATGTACGACACGATGACGTGGCGGGATCTGAAGCGACGCGCCCTGAGCGGCATTGCCCGCAACGATAATCGCGACGCGGCGACGACTTTTCTGATCCGGATTGCCGAGAATGAAAAAGATTTTGAGCTGCGCAAGAGCGCGATTGCGAATCTTGGCCGGGTGGCCGGCGAGAAGAGCCTGAGCGTCCTGGTCAGCACGCTTGATTCCAGTCCTGAGTTTGAACTTCAGAAAACGGCTGTCTCCGCTATCGGCCGGCGGCCGAAGGACGAATCTATTCCGATCTTGATACGCACGGCGCGCAACCACCCCAGGGTTGAGATACGCAAACTTGCGGTTCAGGCGCTGGGACATACCGGCGATGAACGCGCAGTCGCATTTTTGAGGGAACTACTTGGAAATTAACAGGCGCGCCTCAGCGGCGCTCAAAAATACAGGGGGAAAATATGAGTGCATTAACCTGGAGAACTGAAGATCCTTCAACGTCACGACAGGCCGTCAACTTTCTGCGCGACGATGCGCTTGAAAGCCGGCTTAGTTCTCTTCGCGACGTCGCCATGGAACTCCTCAATGTCGTCGATTGCCTGCGCAGCACTACACCCGACAATGGCAATCACAAAGTGAAGCTTTACGACGAAGTGCGGAAGTTCGAAGCGGATCTCATTCGCGCGGCGCTGGTGCGAACCGGCGGCAATCAATCGCGCGCGGCCCGACTTCTCGGCGTCAAGCACACTACTCTCAATGCAAAGATCAAACGCTACGGCATAACGTTCACTATTCCTCAAGGCCGCAGCGAAGAGATCGCTGCATGAGGTCCGTCCTGGCAAAACACAACTCGATAGCTCGTGGTCTGCCACATTAACACTCTCGGCGGTGTTAACGTCTATTAGGAAGGGCAGCAGTGCAGGTGCGTCATTCTGCGTTCATTTTTCATGCAGTATTCAATCAGACTCTCATTCACTATTTTCGTGTTGTTGACGATCGGAGTTGTCGCCGCGCGCGCCCAACCTTCGCCGGCATCGAGCCCATCAACCGCCACTAAGCCCGCCGGTGGAAAACCGGCGATCGTTCTGCCACCGGAAAAGGCCCAACCAGTCCGGATGCCGAAATTCGAAAAGGCGCCCGTAATCGACGGCAAGCTCGACGATGAGATCTGGAAGAGCGCGACGGTGCTGAAAGATTTCTATCAGATTCAGCCCGGCGACAACATCGCTCCCACGAAACCGACTGAGGTCCTTCTTGGCTACGACGCCAAATTTCTCTACGTCGCCTTTCATTGCTTCGACGAGCCCGACAAAGTGCGTGCTACGATTCCGAAACGCGACAACATTTGGAATGACGATTACGTCGGGATTCTGTTCGACACGTTTAATGACGGACGCAAGGCCTACGAATTCGATTTCAATCCCTTTGGAGTTCAGGCCGACGGCATCTGGACCGACGGCCAGGGTGAAGATTTCAACCCCGATATCGTGATGGAGTCGAAAGGCGTGCTAACCAGCGACGGCTGGACCGTCGAGGTCGCGATTCCGTTCAAGTCGCTCCGTTACGTTGCCGGCAAGGACAAGCTTTGGGGCGCGCACTTCTGGCGCCGCATCAAGCGGGCCAACAACGAACTGTCGATGTGGATGCCGATGAATCGCGACATCTCCAGTTGGTTGGCGCAGGAAGGACACCTCTCGGGCCTCGAAGGAATTTCGACGGAACGCACACTTGAACTAATTCCCAGCCTGACCGTATCTGAGACGGCCAACCGCAAGCCCAGTTTTTTTCCGTTAGCCGCCGGACAAATTGATCCGGGCCGACTGGTGAACGAGCCGATCCACCTTGATCCGGGTCTCACCGGGAAATACAGCATCACACCGAACGTCACTCTGGATTTTGCGATCAATCCCGACTTTGCTCAGGTTGAATCAGATCAGTTGGTCGTGACTGCAAATCAGCGCTTCCCGATCTTCTTTCCTGAGAAACGTCCGTTCTTCCTCGAAGGCATCGATATTTTTCAGACGCAAATCGCGGCCGTGCATACGCGCACGATCGTCGATCCGGATTTTGCCGTGAAGCTGACCGGCAAAATCGATCGCAACACGTTCGGGTTGCTGGTGGCGTCCGACAATGCGCCGGGAAACTACTCAGCGGAGGAGCGGCTTACCGCGGACACGAGATTGATAGATAAGAACGCGATGGTCGGCGTGCTTCGTTTGAAGCGCGACATCGGCAAGAAAGATTCGTTCATCGGATTTCTGGGCACCTATCGCAAGTTCGTCGATCAATACAACGAACTCGGAGGCTTTGATACACGCCTGCGGGTCAACAAGCAGACAACTTTTACGGCCCAGGCCTTGGTGACGCGCACCCGGCAATTTTTCTTTTATCCGGACATCGGAAAAGTCCAGGACCGGGTCGAGAACGGATTTATATACGCGACGGATTACAACATGAACGGCCGCCATTTCGGATATGACTACTCGTCGGTGGGCCGCACTCGTTACTATCGTTCGGACGTAGGTTTCAATCGCCGCATCAACACCAACAATCACAACCTGTTCGTGCGTTACAACTCTGAACCTCATCCCAAAGCCAAGCTGATCTCGTGGCGGGTCTACAACGCAATTGGCGCCAACTTCGACTGGCAGGGCGACATGCAGTTCTACAACAACGAGTCGCAGATTCAATTTAATTTTCGCCGCCAGTCCACCATCGGCGCAGGCGTGGATGTTGGATACGAACGCGTCTTCGAAGAAGAGTTCGGGATGAAACGGCCGAGCGGCTCGACCTGCGCTCAAACCAACACCTGCACGTTCTGGGGCGAGGACAACGAACGATCGCACCCAAGCGCCGGCTTCTATGTATTTGCCGGATCGACTCCGACGAAGAAGATGGATTTCTTCGTGTTTGCCAATCGTTCTTTCGGCAATCTTGATTTCGACTTTGGTAACGATCCGAAGTATCCGCGGGCCAGCATTCCGGCGGTGACCGCGCGGGCCGCGCGCGAAGCAGGTCAATGCAACACGACACTACTGCCTGCGGTCTGTCGCGCGCCTTTGGATCCCGGAGCGGGAGCTTTCTTCCACATCGACGGCAACGTCAGCTATCGGCCTTCGACGGCGCTGAATCTCAGTTTGAGTTTCACCAAAGAGCGTCTGCGGCGTTACGACACCGGCCTGCTGGCTTTTGACGACAACATCGTCTCGTTGAAAGGCACTTACCAATTTACGAGATTCATCTTCGCGCGCGGCCGCATCGACTTTGATTCTCTCGCCTCAAATTACAAAGGACAATTTCTATTCGGCTGGACGCCAAACCCCGGCACCGCGCTTTACATCGGCTATAACGATGATCTGACGCGCAATGGATTCAGCCGCTTCACAGGACAAATCGAACCCGGTTTCCGTCGCAACGGTCGAACAGTCTTCATCAAGATGTCTTACCTTTTCCGCAAGAGCTTTGGTTGACGGTACGCACGCCTCCGGCGCAGCAACCCTTCGGGTTGCTGAGGTGAGTCAACTATATGATTACCTTTGGGAGAGGGTCAGGGTGCGGACCTGCGCCTCCACCATCATTCATTTCTCACCGCCCGCCTAAGCGGGCGCCCCGCTGGCTCGGCGTCCCGTTGTTCTCACTCGGTATCCGCTTATTCCACCTCTTCCTCCGCGAGTGCCAACCTCGCACGGCCACATTCCTTTCAAGAACCCCCGCCCTCCATACGGAATCGTGTAGGTTCCAGGCAGGAACGCCCACATTCCAGGCAGGAACGCACACATTCCAGGCAGGAACCCGCACATTCGTGGCAGGAACCCGCACATTCCAGGCAGGAACGCGCACGTTCTTGACCGGAACGCGCACATTCTTGACCGGAACGCGCACATTCCAGGCAGGAACGCGCACGTTCTTAACCGGGACGCGCACATTCTTGACCGGAACGCGCACGTTCTTGACAAGAATTGCAACATTCCTGGCTAGAATCTGCAAGTTCTCTATTGAAATGCCTACGTTCTCATGCGAAAATGACGGCTCCAGCAGCGAGGATTGATAATTTGTTCAGCGTTTTCGCAAAGTTGCTGGAAGAGTGCGGCGGAACCAGACTGGTTTCGTACCTCATTTGACATTGCGGCGCTCCTCCTCGCCCCCGGGAGTTCCCTTTGTCACAATCCGAAGCGGGCCGACGCGGGCACGCTACCCTTTCCATCTGCACAGGCGCTTTCAGAGAGCGCAGGAAGGACCTCAAAAAGCTATGCCAAGTAATCCAAAAAACAACGAACAAAAAATGAACCTGATGCTGACTGCCTGGGGGAATCTGGCTTCAGCAAAGTCATTCAGCGGCACGACGCTCGACCAGTTCAGGGCTTTGGTTGCGCCGGCGCAGGAAGCCCGGGGGCGTATCGCTGACCTGGAATCGCAAATGACTCAAGCAATAAACGAGCGCGACGCGGCTGACGCGGTTTGGCTCGCCAAAGCTCAGCAGATAATAAACGGTATCCTCGCCGATCCCAGCGAAGGGCCCGACAGCTCTCTGTATGAAGCGATGGGCTACACGCGCAAGAGCGAACGCCGCTCCGGCCTGACGCGCAGAGGCAACAACGCGCCCACCGGCGGCCCACCACCCACACCATAACGGTATGAGCGTTCTCCGTCTCCCCATGGGAGCGGGCCTGGGAGAGGGCCCTACTCAGTCAAAACACAAATTCATTTCCCGCTGGGAGAGAGGGTTAGAGTAAGGGCCCATCTTCCCTCTCCCCTTTAAAGAGCAATGACATACTTGACTCATCATCGGCTCAAATCAGAGTCCGCGAAGCGGACGGCAGCATAAAGCCTGGGGTGGGAGCGCAGCAGAACCCCAGGTAGGTAAAACGCGAATAGAGTGAGCCCGCGAGGCGGGCGGCAGCCGTGCATGACCCAAGTAACCGTTGCGCTAAAACGATCAATTCCCTAATTCGCTGTCGCCGCTTCCGCGGGCGCGCAGCGCCAAAACCGGAGAGTTTGTGAGCAAGGAGTACGCAAAGACCCATCCCACAACCACCGAAGTCGAACGCCTCCGCGCACCTCAGCCAAAGAAGTAACTCTTCCAATCAATTACAGCTTTTCTTTTAGCTCGCACTACTTAATTATTCGCACTTTGCCCTTCGCTTCGTTTGTGACATTATCCGCACGAATTTAACTAACCTCTCAACCGTTTGCGGAGTTGTGCTTGCCCAACACTTACGGTAATCATCGAGCCCTCCAGAGGATTGCACCTCTCATACACCAGATTCGCACGGAACGTGTGATTCTGGATGAAGACTTGGCGGCGATTTACGGCGTACCGGTGGAGGCTTTGAATCAAGCCGTCAAAAGAAATATCGATAGGTTCCCTGAAGATTTTGTCCTTCGATTGACGCGGTCGGAGTTCAGTAGTTTGAGGTCACAATTTGTGACCTCAAGTTTTGCATGGAGGCAGACGTTACCCGCCCTTCGCCTTCACTGAGCACGGCGCAATCATGGCTGCGAATGTACTGAACAGCAAACAGGCTGTTCAGATGAGTGTCTTTGTCGTGCGCGCATTCGTCAAGTTGCGTGCAGCGCTGGCCTCAAATAGAGAATTAGCAATCTGGGTCCTAATTCGTTGTGTGCCGGAGACTCAGCGTCATTGCACCGTCGAGAAAGAAACGCTGAGCGAAATTCGAAAACGGATAGAGAAGCACATGAAAGACACCTATTTTGAAAAGGTTCAGAGCCCACAAGGGGTAAAGCCTACCCCTGAGATCCTGAATGGCGCTTTCCTGCCCATTGCGGGTTAAAATGGCTTCGTCTATTGGACAGGCATCAGGACAGCGCGGAGGTAGATCATTTTGGAAGACAACATACAAGATTTTTATCGTCGTAATGTGCGGCCAATGACAGAGGATGAGCGCAAGCGACTCGCAACGTTAATCCTTAACGAACTTTCGCAAGAGACAAACAGAAAACCTAAGCGCAAAGGGGACATTACGAAGTTCTTCGGGATGTATAAGGGAGGCGATCCGAACGGCTCTGACAATGAGAAGATTGATGCTGATTTGGCACGCGCCTATGCGGATGATCACGAAAGCGAAAGTTGATGTTGATAGATACCTCTGGGTTTTTCTCTTTGTACAGCGAAGAGGATGAGCATCACGCCAGCGCTAGTGAAATATTCCGAGAAACTTCGCGGCGCACTACGACGAATTACGTGCTTGCCGAATATGTGGCCCTTGCCTTAGTGCGCCGGTTACCGCGCGCCCAGGTCTTGTCGTTCAGCGAAGAAGTCCTGGACGATCAATCAGTAGAGATCGTCTGGGTTAGCGAAGACTTGCATCGCCGCGGCGTGGAACTTCTACAACAGCGTCCCGACAAAACATACTCACTATGCGACGCGGTCAGTTTCGTTCTGATGAGTGAACGCGGCGAAACGGAAGCGCTCACAACTGACCGGCATTTCGAGCAGGAAGGTTTTGTCCGCTTGCTTGCTCCATAAATCTACCCATCATTGTGAATACCGAAGTCGAACGCGTGCGCGCAACCAAAACCAAAGAGTAACTTACCCTGTTGATTAACGCGGTGAGGCTTCGCCCGAAAGCCTCGCCGCTTCTTATTCTACGGTGGAGATTTCCACGAATTTGATGCAAACTTAGCGCGCCTCAGCCCATCTCGGTTTTACCCGAAATCATTAATAGATAGCCGTGCTGAAGGCTCACCCAAAGGAAAGTAGCGAATGGCCCTAATCAAATTCACGCCTGTTCCAATTGAAGAAAAGAAAAAACGCGGCAAGCGTAAGAAGGTTCCGGTCACAGACCAAAAACTTGAGCCGACGCTCTGGGCAGCGGCTGACAAACTGCGCGGCAACATGGACGCGGCTGAGTACAAGCACGTCGCGCTGGGCCTCATCTTTCTGAAATACATCTCGGATGCCTTTGAAGAATTCCGCGCGAGGCTCACACAGGATATCGAGAATCCGAAGAGCGAACTCTACGTCAGTAAACCGGACGACCGTCTCGCCACGCTTGAGGACCGCGACGAGTACGTTGCTGCAAACGTCTTTTGGGTACCAAAGGAAGCGCGCTGGCAGCATCTGCTGGCCAACGCTAAGCAGCCGAAGATCGGCAAGACTCTCGACGATGCGATGATCGCCATCGAGCGTGACAACCCGTCATTGAAGGGTGTTCTGCCGAAAGACTACGCGCGGCCTGCGCTCGATAAACAACGGTTGGGTGAAGTGATCGATTTGATTGGCAACATCGGACTCGGTGACAAGGAAAGCCGTTCGAAAGACATTCTCGGTCGCGTGTACGAATATTTTCTAACCCAATTTGCGGCGGCTGAAGGGAGGAAAGGTGGACAGTTCTGGACGCCGCGACCAGTGGTGCAGCTTCTCGTGGAAATGCTTGCACCGTACAAGGGCCGTGTCTTCGATCCTTGTTGCGGTACCGGCGGCATGTTCGTGCAATCGGTCAACTTCGTGAAGGCTCATGCCAGTGGCAACGGAAATGGAGGCAAGGCCAAGGGCGACATCAGCATCTACGGACAGGAATCCAACAACACGACTTGGAAACTTGCCAAAATGAACCTGGCGATTAGAGGCATAGAAGCGAACATAGTCTGGAACGAGCAGGGTTCATTTCAAGCCGACGCTTTCAAGGACTTGCGAGCTGACTTCGTCTTAGCGAATCCGCCTTTCAACGACAGCGACTGGGGTGGCGAGCGCTTGCGTGAAGATGTGCGCTGGAAGTATGGCGTTCCACCTCCAGGCAACGCCAACTTCGCTTGGGTGCAGCATTTTATTCATCATCTTGCCCCGACCGGCATCGCCGGTTTCGTGCTTGCAAATGGCAGTATGTCTTCGAATATTTCAGGCGAAGGCCGGATTCGTAAAGCCATCATCGAAGCGGATTTGGTTGACTGCATGGTAGCCCTACCCGGCCAGCTCTTCTACTCGACCCCAATTCCCGTTTGTCTCTGGTAGTCGCTCGCGGTAAACGGAACGGTCGATTGCGAGATAGGAGCGGGGAAATATTGTTCATTGACGCGCGAAGAATGGGTCGACTCATCGACCGAAAACATCGAGAACTGTCAGATGAGGAACTGGATAGTATTGCAGGCACTTATCACAGATGGCGCGGCGATAGAGGCGCGGAGAGCTACGAAGACATCCCGGGCTTCTGTAAGAGTGCCTCGCTTGATCTGGTTAGAGAACATGATTTTGGTCTAACTCCTGGCCGTTACGTGGGGGCTGAGGACATCGAAGACGACGATGAACCATTCGAACAGAAGGTTAAGCGGCTCACGAAAACACTAGAAGAGCAGTTCGTAGATTCAGAGAAGCTGGAAAAAGCTATACGAGAAAGCCTGAGGTCCATCGGATATGGAATTTAGGCCAGAATACGCCGGAGGGATCAAGACGTTCTCATGGAACAGTGTTCCTGACGGATGGCGCCTTGAGCTTCTGGGCAACCTCTGCTCAGTGCGACGCGGCGCTTCACCGCGCCCCGCGGGCGACCCACGATATTTCGGCGGCGACATTCCTTGGTTCAAGATTGGAGACGCGACTCGCAGTCGCAGCCGCTTTCTTTACACCACTGATGTGTTCGTAAACGAAGAAGGCGCGAAGTGTAGTGTGCGAATCCCTCCCGGTAGTCTCATCGTCTCCAACAGCGGGGTTTCTCTTGGTTTCGCAGTGATAACGGGTCTGGAAGGTTGCATTCACGATGGCTGGCTTCTCCTCGATAAGTTGAAGGGCGTTGACCGTGATTACCTCTATTATTGTATCAACCAGTTCACCCCGCGAATCCGTGGAATGGCGGACGGAACCACTCAACCGAATCTCAACACGGACATTGCTCGGAGGCTCTTGATTCCTCTGCCGCACCTTTTCGAACAGCGGGCAATTGCGAGAATGTTGGCCTCGCTAGACGATAGGATTGAGTTAAACCGGCGGATGAACGCGACACTGGAAGCGATGGCACAAGCCCTATTCGACCATTCTTTCCCCTACTCCACAGAAGACAATTTGCCAGATAGTTGGCGCGTTGGGCGGCTAGACGAGGTCCTAGTTCTTCAAAGAGGATTTGATCTTCCGACCCCGGAACGTTTGCCCGGTCCGTATCAGGTTATCGCCGCGAGTGGACCAAGCGGAACACACAATCAGTTCATGGTTCGCGGACCGGGCGTAACGACTGGTCGGAGCGGTGTCTTAGGTAATGTTTATTTCGTTCATGAAGATTTCTGGCCATTGAACACCTCGCTATGGATCAAAGAATTCCGGCATGCAACGCCTGCGTATGCTTATCACCTCTTGCGGGGTTTGGATTTCGAGCTTTTCAACGCTGGATCTGCTGTCCCCACATTAAACCGAAATCACGTTCATAACTTGCCAGTCGTAGTACCTCCAATGAAAAGCGTGCAAGATTTTGATCGGGCTGTGATGCCGCTGTTGAGGCGACAGAAGGCCAATCATGAGCAATCTCAGACCCTCGCCGCGCTGCGCGAGACGCTACTGCCTACATTGCTGTCTGGAGAATTGCGAGTAGCCGCCCCGTAAGCTAGGAACCCTAGATGAGAATCTCTCGCCTACAGATAAGAAACTTTAGATCCATCAAGCATCTTAACTTTGAGATCTCGCAGGTTTGCTGCTTGGTTGGCCCAAACAACGCTGGAAAAAGCAACATCCTCTCAGCCATCCGGCGGGTGCTTGCCGCAGATTGGATTAGCGTTAAGTCATTTGATGAGGAAGACGTTTACGCACACGATCCAAACGCTGACGTTAGCGTTCAAGTTTCCTTCGACCCCGGAATTCCCTACGCGAAGTTCGTACATGCTGATCCTGTCTCAATTAAGACGCTCTCCTTTGAATACACGAGGTACAAAGCTGGCGAGGAAAAAGGCAATAGGCGGTTACAGCAGAGTTGCCTGGACGAAAATGGCGAGCTAACAACGGTCTTGGCTAAAGCACCCAAGAAGGGAGAGAAACACCAATATCAGCCGTTGATCAATATTCCTTCAGAGGTTCGAGAGTCCGTTCCTCTCATTTATATCGGGACAAACCGAACACTCAAAGAACAGCTACCCGCTGCACGTTACTCCATGCTTCGGCGGCTGTTCGAGGACATAAATCGCGAACTGCAAGACCCGAAACAAACAGTGACAGTGAAGAAGCAAGATGGCAACGAAATCGAGGTTCAACGACTAGAACGATTTCACAAGCTGATGGAAGTCGCGGTCAACCTTCTACGCACTGAATCCTTTGATGCTTTGGAGAAATCAATCAAAAAGCACGCGCTCCGACAACTCGGATTTGATCCCGCGACAGACGATGACAAACTCGATCTGTTCTTTTCACCTCTGGACACAATGGACTTTTACAAATCGCTCGATCTTCGTGTGCGAGAAGGATCCTTCTCGATCAGTGCGACAGAGTTGGGTGAGGGCGTACAGAATGCCTTGGTGCTCGCAATTCTCCAGGCGTTTGAGGAGCGAAGAAAGCACGGTGCCATCCTGCTCATCGAAGAGCCTGAAATGTTTTTGCATCCACAAATGCAACGTTCGTTGTATAAGACAATTCGAGAAATCGCGAAGACGAACCAAGTCATCTACACGACTCACTCTCCGCATTTCGTCTCTGTTCCGGAATATGACGAGGTGGCGATAGTTCGCAAAGGCGTCGATGGCACAACCGTGAATTGCTCGGACCTTCCGACTGACGCTAAAAGAAAGGAAAAGCTGATCAAGGAATTGGATCCGGAACGAAATGAAATGTTCTTCGCGAACCGACTTCTTTTAGTTGAAGGCGACACGGAGAAACTGGCACTGCCAGAGTATGCGAAAAGACTCGGGTTGGATCTCGACCGCGAAGGGGCAACAACTGTTGAAGTTGGCGGGAAGCGAAACCTCCCAGAGTTTGCTCGGATTGCTGCGTCATTTGGAATTCCGACGGGCGTTGTTTATGACGAAGATTCGTCAGATATCAAGGATCAAAGCGAGGAAGCTGGCTTCAACGCCACATTAGATGCACTTGCCATCAAGGATGGCTCCGTTATGGTTTGGCGGTTTACCAAGAAGTATGAGGATCATCTGCGAAATGCGATCGGTGAAAAGAAATATCAAGAACTCTGCCAAAAGTATTCCAATGTCGGAAAGCCGACGCGAGCTCGGCTAATAGCCATGGAGCCCGGCTTCCCGATTCCTGACCCAATACCAGAAATCTTGAACTGGCTAGCCAACAAAGCCGAGGCTCCAGCAGGTACCAAATGAGCAGCTTCACAGAATCCGTCGTCGAGGAAGCTTCGCTTTCGTGGCTGGGTGAGTTGCAGTATTCGGTTCTGCACGGTCTGGAGATTGCACGGAATGAACCGGCAACGGAACGGGCGACCTTTGCTGAAATCATTCTCACTGAGCGCCTGCGTTCGGCTCTGCGTAGGCTTACCAAAAGCGTCCCGCTAGAGGCATTAGAGGAAGCGTTTCGCAAACTCACGCTAGTCGAGTCACCTTCACTCATCGTCAACAATCGCTCGTTGCATCGATTGCTGGTTGACGGGATCGCCGTCGAATGCCGTCGAGAAGATGGCAGTGTCGGTGCAGAGATTGTGCGTGTGATCGATTTCGACGATCCGGACGCGAACGACTGGGTGGCGGTGAATCAGTTCACGGTGATCGAGGGTCAGCGCAATCGCCGACCTGACGTTGTGATCTTCGTGAATGGTCTGCCCCTGGCCGTTGTTGAGTTGAAGAACGCTGCCGATAAGGATGCGACTCTCTGGGATGCTTTCAATCAGATTCAGACATACAAGCTACAAATTCCCTCACTCTTTCTTCATAACGCTGTCGCGGTGATCTCTGATGGCCTGGAGGCGCGCGTCGGCACGATCAGCGCCGATAAAGAGCGGTTCATGCCGTGGCGCACTATTGAAGGCGAAACGCTCGCGCCCGTTTTCCTGCCACAGCTTGAAGTGTTGTTACGTGGCGTTTTTGATAAGCGCAGGTTCCTCGATCTGATCCGACACTTCATTGTGTTTGAGGAAGACACGTCAGACGGTACGATCATTAAGAAGATGGCGGGCTATCACCAGTTTCACGCGGTGAATACTGCGGTCGAAGCGACATTGCGCGCTGTTGGTGCTAAGCCCTCACCCCGACCCTCTCCCAAAGGGAGAGGGGGAGAAGAAGAAGAGCCGATGGGGGGTGAGCGCCGTAGTACGCCCTCAAGCCCTCTCCCCAACCCTCTCCCAAGGGGAGAGGGAGTAAGACCACTTCTTCCGGAGGGAGAGGGAGGAAGAAAGAGCGCGAGCATAGGTAGAGGACGACAGTATCGCGGGGGCTATCAGGTTGCCGGTTTGGTGGAACGTGCGCGCGAACTTCGGAAGAAGCAGACGACCGCCGAAGCATTGTTGTGGGAACTACTTCGGAATCGTCAATTCCTGGGATTCAAATTCAGACGACAGCATCAATTTGGTGACTACATTGCTGACTTCTATTGTCACGAAGCTCAACTGGTCATCGAGTGCGACGGGGGAGCGCATGCTCGCAATGAGGCATGGCATCACGATCAAGAACGCGATGCTTACATGATCGCGCAGGGATTGCGGGTACTGCGATTCGGCAATGAGCGAATCCTCAACGACACCGAAAATGTTCTCAAAGAAATCGAGGTCTATCTCCCCTCTCCCCTTGGGAGAGGGGCCGGGGGAGAGGGCCTACAGGACGAAACAGACGCAGTGAATGATCTTCTCCCCTCTCCCTTTGGGGGAGGGGTTGGGGGTGGGGGTGCCGAGTCTTCGAGGCATGCCGGACAGATCGGAGTGATCTGGCACACACAAGGCTCCGGCAAATCGCTCACGATGGTTTTCTATGCGGGCAGGCTCGTGCTTCATCCGGCGATGGAGAATCCCACGATCGTAGTGCTCACCGATCGGAACGACCTGGACGAGCAACTTTTCGGAACATTCTCACGCTGTCAGGACTTGCTGAGGCAAACACCTGTACAGGCGACTAGCCGCGAAGACTTGCAAAAGAAACTGCGCGTCCAATCGGGTGGGATTGTGTTTACGACGATCCAGAAGTTCTTTCCTGACGAGAAGCGCGCGGTTTATCCGACGCTTTCCGAGCGGCGAAATATCGTAGTCATCGCCGACGAGGCGCATCGCAGCCAGTATGACTTTATCGATGGCTTTGCGCGGCACATGCACGACGCGCTGCCGAATGCTTCATTCATCGGCTTTACCGGAACGCCAATTGAACTGAAGGACGCCAACACGCGCGCGGTGTTTGGCGATTACATCAGCATCTACGACATTCAGCGCGCCGTCGAAGATAAGGCGACGGTTCCGATCTATTACGAAGGCCGACTGGCAAAGCTTGGGCTTGATGAGAAAGAGAAGCCGAAGATTGATCCTGACTTCGAGGAAGCCACCGAGGGCGAAGAGGTCGAGCATAAGGAGAAGCTGAAGACGAAGTGGGCTGCGCTCGAAGCGGTCGTGGGCGCTGACAAGCGTCTGCAGCTGATTGCGGATGACCTGGTGCGACATTGGGAAGCACGGCTTGAAGTGATGGACGGCAAGGCAATGATTGTCTGCATGAGCCGGCGCATCTGTTACGAGCTTTATGAAGCTATTCGCAGACTGAGGCCGGATTGGCACGATGATGACGACACCAAAGGCGTAATGAAGATCGTCATGACCGGCGCCGCTCCTGATCCGTTAGCGTGGCAACCGCATATTCGGACTAAGAAGGTGCGAGAAGATTTGGCAAAGCGCTTCAAGAATCCCAACGATCCTTTCAAGGTTGTGATTGTTCGCGACATGTGGCTGACAGGTTTCGATGTGCCCTGCCTGCACACGATGTACGTTGACAAGCCGATGCGGGGGCATGGACTGATGCAGGCAATCGCGCGCGTGAACCGCGTATTCCGAGACAAACCCGGCGGTCTCGTTGTCGACTATCTCGGTCTTGCGCAAGACTTGAAGAAAGCCCTGGCAGTTTACACTGAGAGTGGCGGCAAGGGACGCACTGCTGTTGATCAGGAAGAAGCTGTCGAGGTGATGCTGGAGAAGTATGAAATCTGCTGTGTCCTGTTTCATGGATTTGACTGGTCGCTTTGGACGAAAGGAACGCCTGCACAGAAGCTGAGCCTTTTGCCTGTGGCACAAGAACACATACTGAAAGAGGCTGACGGAAAAGAGCGGCTGCTCAAGTCAGTCCACGACCTATCGCTTGCATTCGCGCTCGCGGTTCCTCATGCGGAGGCGATTAGGATTCGTGACGATGTGGGATTCTTCCAAGCTGTCCGGTCCGCAATAGCAAAAGAAACTTTCGAGCGTCGCGGGACAGTTGAAGAGATGAACTACGCGATCCGGCAAATCATCTCGCGGGCGATCTCATCCGATGAAGTGCTGGACATCTTCGCGGCAGCGGGCTTGAAGAAGCCGGACATTTCAATCCTTTCGGACGAGTTCCTTGGCGAGGTGCGCGGCATGCCGCAAAAGAATCTCGCAGTCGAACTTCTGCGGAAATTGCTCACTGAAGAAATCAAAGTGCGGTCACGAAGGAATCTGGTGCAGTCGCGCTTGTTCTCCGAACTGCTGCAAAAAGCCATCCTCAAATATCAAAACCGCGCAATTGAAACGGCTGCCGTCATCGAAGAACTGGTTGGCTTGGCGCGGGATATGCGCGAAGCCGGCAAACGTGGTGAAGCGCTGAACCTAACCGACGATGAGGTTGCGTTCTACGACGCGCTGGAAGTCAACGATAGTGCAGTGAAAGTTCTTGGCGACGAAAATTTGCGAATCATCGCACGCGAGTTGGTTGATACTGTGCGGAGAAATGTGACTATTGATTGGACAGCGAGAGAAGCAGTGCGCGCAAAGCTCCGTACGATGGTTAAGCGCATTCTCCGCAAGCATGGTTATCCACCAGACAAACAAGAGAAAGCGACTCGGACGGTTTTGGAGCAGGCGGAACTGATTTGTAAGGATTGGGCGGCTTAGAGCTTGGGGTTAGCTCGATTCTGCGATTTTGCAAGTAAGGCTTGGCGCAAAAAGAGGCACGCCAGACGCGTGCGTACCGACGTAAGCGCAAACGATCGCAAGGTTAAACGCCTCACCCACTTGTGACCACAAACGAACTTCATCGCCGAAGTGTAATTGAATCCTGATAGAATTCGCGTACAGATTCGCCGCGGCTTTACGCGGATGAGAGAATGCGATGAGTACAATGCGATAGGCGGACGGCAGGAGCCAGTGCGATAATCCAAGTACAGGAGTGAGGAAATGCCGACAATAGTAGACAAATTAGCTTCCGAGATTAGAGATTTGCCGGACGTCGAAAAACTTCGTCTGGTGGACGCAATCCTCACTGAATTGGACAGGGCCGATCCTGAGATTGATCGCGTTTGGGCTGATGAGGCTCGCAAACGTTGGGCTGCTTATAAAGCAGGCAAGATTCCCACAGTCTCGTATGAAGAAGTGATGGCGAAGCATCGTCGGCAATGAAAATCCGCTTCCTAAGTCTGGCTAATCAGGAAGTCGATGACGCAGTCCGGTGGTATGAGAAACAGGCGCAAGGTCTCAGTCGTGACTTCCTCGATGAATTGGATCGGGTCGTTCGACTCGTCAGCAAGTACCCACGTATTGCTACAGAAATCGAACCGGAAATCCGCCGCTTCCTATTCACTCGTTTCCCATATTCTCTAATCTACGGCATTGAACAGGAAAATATCGTAGTCATCGCCGTAGCGCATCAACATCGAGAGCCGCGATATTGGGCGGATCGAATTGATAAAGCTGCTGTGTGAAGTGAGGAGTGGTCGGATGGAGTAGGCTTCGCACCTCTCCTAACCTCTCCTATTGGGAGACGGATGCCGATTGCTTAACAACTCTTAACAAACAAAACGAACAATTCAGCTGCCCGCTGCGTAAAATGGAACATGTGGTCGGGCAGCGTCGTCTAAGTTTTGGTCATCTGAATTTTCACAGGCAGGGTGGCGGCTTGGGGTATATCTATTGAACGGTTTCGCAGACTGGACAGTCTGCGGTACATCCAGCGTCAACTGATTTTCACAGGCGCAAACTAACAGTTTGCGTTACATCGACTGAACGTTTGCGCAGGCTGGCAGCCTGCGCTACATCGAAGCGTCAACTGATTTTCACCAGCGCAAACTAACAGTTTGCGTTACATTTACTGAACGTTTTTCGCAGGCGGGACGGCCTGCGTTACATCCAAGCAGGACAAATTATTGATGGTTCCGAAGCGACTCACTTCGCTGGGGTGGCTGCTCTGCTTTTGCTTAGCGGTCATGGCGCAGTCGTCTTCGTCCGAAGCTGATAAGACTTCCACCAAAGCCGCAGCCGCGCCGAAACACACCGTCGTCCTTCCGCCTGAGAAGAGCAAGCCTGTCGTCGTCCCGCGTTTTGACAAGCCGCCGGTCATCGACGGCAAGCCTGATGAAGATGTTTGGAAGCAGGCCGCGGTCTTCAAAGATTTCTATCAAACCAACCCGGGCGACAACATCGCGCCGTCGAAACCGACGGAAGCGATGATCGGATACGATTCGAAAACTCTGTACATCGCTTTTCACTGTTTCGACGAACCGGACAAAGTCCGCGCGACCGTGGCCAAACGCGATAACGTTTTTGAGGAAGACAATGTGCGGATCTACCTGGACACCTACAACGATCAGCGGCGAGCTTACGTGCTCGCGTGGAATCCCCTGGGTGTGCAGGGCGATGGAATTGTGACTGAAGGTGAGGGGACGGATTTCAACGTCGACATCGTGATGGAATCGAAAGGCTTGATCACCAGCGATGGCTGGACCCTCGAAGTCGCGATTCCTTTCAAGTCGCTTCGTTACGAAGCCGGCAAGGGAAAGCTTTGGGGTCTTCAGATTCAGCGCAACATCGATCGCTTTAATGACGAGTTCGATTCCTGGATGCCCAACTCGCGCGACATCTCGGGGTTTCTGATCCAGGAAGGACACATAACCGGGCTCGAGGGCATTTCCACCGAGCACACGCTCGAGATTATTCCCAGCATCACCGTCTCAGAGACAGGCAAGCGAGTGAGCGCGCTGTCGGCGGCGCAGCTCGCAGCGAATCCGAACCTGTTTGATCCCGGCCGTCTCGTGAATCAGCCGGTTGGTTTTGATCTCGGCGTCACGGCAAAGTATGGGATCACGCCGACGATCACTTTGGACCTGGCTATCAATCCCGACTTTGCCCAGGTCGAAGCCGACCAGACAGTCGTCACGGCAAATCAACGTTTCCCGATCTTCTTTGAAGAGAAGCGTCCCTTCTTTTTGGAGGGCATTGATATCTTCAGGACACCGCTGCAGGCGGTGCACACGCGTTCGATCGTCGATCCTGACGTCGCGGTAAAGCTCTCAGGCAAACGTGGGAAGAATACATTCGGTTTGCTTTTGGCAAGTGACAACGCGCCGGGAAATTACTCTGAAGAGGAGCGACAGGACTTCAGCAATCTGCCGCTGATTGAACGCTTTCTGGACAAGAATGCTTATGTCGGAATCCTGCGCGTGAAGCACGACGTGGGGAAAGAATCTAACCTGGGCTTTATTATCACGAGCTATAACTTCATCGAAAAGCACAATCAACTGGGCGGCATTGACGGCCGCATCAAGATCAGCAAGCAGAAGACTTTTAGTTTTCAAGTGCTCGGCACCACTTCGCGAATGTGCTTTTTCGAACCAGGGGCGGAACCGCATCGACCCGACCTCTCAGACGGATGCTTTGTGGGTTACGAGCCGGCGCCCGGCGTTGGAGTGCGCCCGGGCGCGACCCAGAATTTTTACCGCACCGGGAAAGGCCTGGGTTACCAATTCAGTTACAACCGCGATGGCCGTCATTTTTACTATGGCTTTAATGGAAACGGACGGACCCAGGATTACCGGGCGCTGGTTGGCTTTACCCGGCGGACGAACACAAACTTTTTGGGTGGCTATATGGGCTATAGCTCTGAGCCAAAGCCCAAAGCGAGAATGATCTCGTGGGGAATTAACGAGAGCTACGGGATTAACTTTAACTTCCAGGGTCTGAGTCAGAATCTCTACAACGAAATATCGTTCAACGCCAACTTTCAAAAGAGCACTTACTTCGGCGCCGGCATCGGCATTGGATATGAGCGTCTTTTTGAAGAAGAGTTTGGCGTCAGACGAACCGCTACTCGGGGCGGCGCATTTTTCGGCCGGCCCGAACGATCGACTAACCAGGTCAATCCATACGTGTACGGCGGAAGCAAGCCCAACAAAAAAGTCACGCTGAACATGTTCATGGGTTATGGAATTAACTCGTTCGATTTTGATTTTGGCGCCGAGCCGAAGTTTGTGCGGGTTAGCCCGGCCGCGATTGCCGATCCGTTTGCGGCCCAGGATCCGGGGCCGGGCAAGTCATTTAATTTAGACTTCGGCGTTGAGTATTTGCCGACCAAGCCTTTGAGCATGTCGATGAGTGTCAATCATAGTTTCTTGCGACGAAATGACACCGGACTACTCGCTTATCAGGACAGCATTTATTCGTATCGATCGACCTATCAATTCAGCCGGTTTGTTTTTCTGCGCGCGCGGGTTGATTACGACACGTTGTCATCGAATGCGCGCGGACAATTTCTCTTTGGTTACACTCCAAATCCGGGGACCGCTTTCTACGCCGGTTACAACGACGATCTGACCTATAACGGAAACAGTCCGTTCGGTGGTCAGCTCGAACGCGGGCTCCGTCGCAACGGCCGTACGTTCTTCATCAAAGTTTCTTACCTGTTTCGAAAAAGTTTTGGGGGATAAAGTTACCGTCGGGCTTGAGGTCAGTACGGGAACGATAGCGACCGGGTTTTGCGCTCTAGAATATCCACAGATTACACAGATTACATGAGTTACACTGGATGCGGCCTATTTATTTAGTTTATCTGTGTAATCTGCGAAATCTGTGGACGATTCTTAGGAACGCCGACCCGGTCGCTATCGCTCCCGGTACTGACTCCGTCTCCGAAGTTCATTTTCGATGCTTCATTGCTTTGACGATGAAGGCCTGCACTTCATCGCTGAATGGTTTCGGCATCGATTGCGGCCAGTTGCTTCGGTCGGCGTACATCTGGTTCAGTCCTTTTTGAATTTCAGAGTTGCCGCCGGTAAAGCCTTTGATCAGCTCTGACCAACGCGCCGCCAGGCTTCCGGACTTTTCGCTCGCCGGATCTTCGCCGGCAGCAACCGCCGCTTCGACCTCTTTAATCAGCGCGGCCCAATCGCGTTGGGCTTGTTCGATCACTTCGCGCGGAATTGTGGCCGCGCGTTTTTTGATTTCGCGCTGCGCCTCTTCCGAATAATATTTGTTGGTCCAGTCCATGTCTGTTTGCATTTTGATCACCTCGATTATTTTTGCGAAAGCTTCCCAACCTGGTTCCTTGCTCGTCCCGGCGACGTACTCCGCGCGCTGAATCGCCTGGATTGCCAGGTCCAGCCGCTGGCGTTTTTCTTCGATTGCTTCTCGCTGCCGGCGCAGCGCCGTCGCCAGATCGTCCGACTCCCGATTGAGAATCTTTCTGATTTCTTTCAGTGAGAAGCCGATGAACTTCAACGCCACGATCTGCTCCAGCCGCGCGAAGTCACGCTCTGAATACAGGCGATAGCCGGCCCGCGTGTACCTGCTCGGCTTCAAGAGGCGCAGCCGATCGTAATGGTGCAACGCCCGCACGGTCACGCCTGACGCGACGGCGAATTCACGCGCCTTGAACAGCTTTTCGCCGGTCACTCTCATAAGCACTTTCATCGGCAAACCTCTCGTTCGGAATGGATGCTAAACTCTGACCCCGGGTCAGACTCAAGCAGAGTTTTCAAAAAATTGGATACGAAGACGGAATTAAGTTTTACAAGCTAAAGGTAACTCATTCAGCCGCAGGGACGTATTAACAATCAGCGTGCTAAACTAGACTTCGATTTCTAACATCCAAATGTTTTTATTAAGTTCGATTCAAGCAACAAGATTAATTTTGCTCAGTGTTTGCGCCGGCTTGCTGGCTGCTGCGGCCGGTTGCAAAAGCGATTATCCCGCAACAGGCAAGGCGGCTAGCCCCGACAGCAAGAGCGCTGCTCGTCAGGTCAGGACGGTCAAAGTCGCCGAGACGCCCATCGGAGAAACTGTAACGGTAAACGGCAACCTCGCTGCCTACGATCACATCACCGTGGGAATGAAAGTCCCGGGACGGCTGCAGACGATCTCAGTCGATCTAGGTAGCGTCATTCGCAAAGGGCAGGTCATCGCTCAGCTTGAACAGCAGGATTACAAACTGCGTGTGCAACAGGCTGAAGCGGGATTGGCCCAGGCGCGGGCGCGACTTGGTCTTAATCCGGATGGCGCAGACGATCGCGTGAGCGCCGAAGAAACCGGAACCGTCAGACAAGCGAAAGCTGTGCTCGACGATGCAAAGTTGAGACGCGATCGCGCGGCCAAGCTGGTCGAACAAGGCGTCGTCTCGCGCGCGGAACTCGACACCGCTGAATCCGAATACAAAGTTGCGCTCAGCCGATACCAGGACGGTCTGGAAGAAATTCGGAATCGTCAGGGCTTGCTGGCGCAGCGTCGCACTGAACTCGCACTAGCCAAACAACAATTAGCTGACACGCTGGTTTATTCGCCGATGGATGGCGTGGTCCAGGAAAAGAAAGCCAGCGCGGGCGAATACCTCGCCGCCGGAGCGCCGGTCGTCGATGTCGTTCGCATCGATCCTTTGCGCTTGCGCGTGGATGTGCCCGAACGCGAATCGCACAACATCAAGATGGGCCAGAGCGTCCGGGTCAGCGTCGAAGGCGATCCGGATTCATATCTGGGTTACATCAAGCGCCTCAGCCCGACAATCAGCGAGCAGAGTCGGGTCTTGTCGGTTGAAGCGGATGTGCGTAACAGCGGACGCCTGCGTCCCGGCGCTTTCGTCAAGGCTGAAATTGTGACCAATCAAACTGCATCGGCGGTAACTGTGCCGCCGAATGCCATCGTTACTTTTGCCGGAATCGACAAAGTGATTTTGGTTGAGAATGGAAAGGCGCTCGAGAAAGCCGTGACGCTCGGTCGCCGCGGTTCAGATTGGGTCGAGATCAAAGCCGGCGTTAACGTGGGGCAGAGTGTGGTTGTCGATCCGGGGAATTTGCAGTCCGGGCAGGCGGTCAATGAATTTTAGATTTAAGATTTTTGATTTGCGATTGTCGCTCCTTTTTCGTGGTTGAGAGATGACCGAGAACGAACTCAAGAAGCGAACGAAAATCTACGCATGCAGAAGCTAGCTGAAATTTGTATTCGCCGTCCGGTCTTCGCCGCGATGATTGTTTTGTCGCTGGTGGTGGTCGGCTCGGCCAGCTATTTCAAGCTGGGTGTCGATCGTTTCCCCTCAGTCGATCTCCCCACCGTCAGCGTTCGCACAAATCTGCCTGGCGCCTCTCCGGAAGAGATGGAGACGCTCGTTTCTCAACCGATTGAAGAGGCCGTCAACACGGTCGATGGCATCGATCAATTGCGTTCAGTCTCAGGGCAGGGCAATTCGTTTGTGATGGCCACGTTCAACCTGAACCGGGACATCGACACGGCCGCCCAGGATGTTCGCGATCGCGTGGCCTCGATTGTCCGTGACCTGCCGCCCGACGTTCGCCCCCCGGTGATCGCAAAATTTAATAATGACAGCTCGCCCATCCTGACTATCTCCCTTTCGGGACAGCGATCGATTCGCGAGCTGACTGAATACGGCGACAAGATTGTTCGTCCCCAGTTGGAACGGGCTGAAGGCGTCGGCGAAGTCGACGTAGTCGGCGGATTACAGCGCGCGATCAATGTTTGGATCGATTCGGAACGGCTGGCCGCGTACAAAATTCCAATCACCGACGTGCGCAATGCTTTGGTCCGGCAGAACGCCGATGTGCCGGGAGGCAACGTCGAGACCGGCAAACGTGAACTCGTTCTGCGCACGCTCGGCCGCTTTACTGAGCCGCGCCAGATGGAAGAGCTGGTGGTCGCAAATATCAACGGTTCGCCGATAAAGATCCGCGATATTGGCCGCGTCGAAGATGGAACGAAAGAACAACGTTCGGTCGCGCATTTGAACGGCGTTCCGACCGTCACGCTCGAGATTCGCCGCCAGTCGTCCGCCAACACGGTCCAGGTTATCCACAATGTTAAGGCCAACCTCGCGCGCGTCTCTTCGCAGCTTCCGTCCGACATGAAGATGGAAGTCATTCGCGACCAGGAGCGATACATCGACGCGGCTCTTCATGAAATCACGCGCCACCTCGTACTGGGCAGCATCCTGGCCAGCCTGGTCGTGCTGTTGTTCATGCGTTCATGGCGGTCCACTTTAATTGCCGCAGTCGCTATTCCGTGCTCGGTAATCTCGACTTTTGGGATGATGCGCGCGCTCAACTTCACGCTCAACGGCGTCACGATGCTGGCGCTCGTCTTAATGGTCGGCGTGGTGATCGACGATGCGATCGTGGTGCTGGAAAATATCTTCCGCTTTGTAGAAGAAAAACGCATGACCGCCATGCGCGCCGCCAAAGAGGCTACGGCCGATATTGGTCTCGCGGTTATGGCGACGACTTTTTCGCTGGTGGTGATCTTTCTGCCGGTGTCTTTCATGTCGTCCGTCTCAGGACGATTCCTGTTTCAGTTTGGAATTACGGCGGCCGTTGCGGTGCTGGTGTCTTTACTGGTGTCGTTCACTTTAACGCCGATGATGAGCGCGCGGTTGTTGCGCACGGAAGACGCGGCCTCGAGCCATGGCGGAGTCGGGCACCATCATGACACGGTCAGCGAAGCGTCTTCGCGCCGTGGCTTCTACGTCTTAATCGATCGTTCGTACACTTGGCTCCTGCGTTTGTCGATGCGCCACCGACTTGTCGTCGCCGTGATTGCGTTAGCCGTGGCCCTTTCGAGCGTTCCGCTTTATCGCGTGGTCAAGCAGGAATACATCCCATCCGATGTCGACGAAGCCGAGTTCGAGGTTTCGGCCAATGCTCCCGAAGGCACGAACGTGGACGCGATGATCGACACGATGAACTCAATTGAGAAGGATTTGCTGGACACACCGGGCGTTCGTTTGGTGCTCGCTTCGGCCGGTGGCAGCTTTCTTGGCGGGGTAAATCAGGGCCAGGCCTATGTGCGGATCGCGCCGCATGAAGAACGCACGTTGTCGCTGACGAAACTTTGGAATTCGATCAAGCAGGGGAAACCACTCGCGGCCTTTAAGGGCAATTACACGCAACGCGACGTGATGCAGGAAGTTCGCCGGCGAATGGCGAAATACGCGCCGGTGCGTTTCAGCGTGCGCAATGCGCCCTCGTTCAATATCGGCGGCGGCCAGCAGGACATCGACTTTGTGATTCGCGGTCCGGAGCTGGAGGCTTTGGCTAAGTACGCCGAAGACCTGCGCAAAAAGACTCCGGAGATTGGCGGCATCGTCGACGCGGACACCACGCTGAAACTGGACAAGCCTGAGCTGCGCGTTCAGATTGATCGCGCGCGGGCGGCTGATTTGGGGGTTGACACTTCAGACATTGCGACGGGACTGCGTTTGATGGTTGGCGGCGATGATCGGGTGACGCGCTTTTATGATCCGACGGTCAATCTCGATTATGACGTGCAACTGCGTCTGACTGAACGAGACCGTGCGGACAGTGCCACGATTCAGCGGCTTTACGTTCCATCGTCGCGCGGCGGACTGGTGCGGCTCGATAATCTGGTCAAGATCAGCGAAGGGATCAGTCCATCTCGAATCGATCGACTCGACCGGCAGCGGATGGTCGCGATGCGAGGAAACGTGGCGCCCGGATACGCGATGGCGGATCGAATCGACGCTCTTCGCAAAGCGACCGCAGCTATGAATTTGCCGGCAGCTTATACGACCACGATTGCCGGTCGCGGGCGCGAGCTGGAGCGAACCTTCGTCGAGTTTATCTGGGCCTTCCTGCTCTCGATCATTTTCATGTACATGATTTTGGCGTCGCAGTTCGAAAGCACCATTCACCCGCTGACGATTCTGCTAAGCCTGCCGTTGTCGGTTCCGTTTGCTTTGCTTTCGCTTTGGCTTTTGGGCGACACGCTGAATCTTTATTCGGCGCTGGGCGTGCTGGTGCTGTTTGGCGTGGTTAAGAAAAACGCCATTCTGCAAATCGATCACATGAACAACTTGCGGACGTTCGGCATGGAGCGTGATGCGGCAATCGTCCAGGGCAATCGCGATCGCTTGCGTCCGATTTTGATGACGACCCTCGCGTTGGTGGCGGGCATGGCGCCGTTGGCTCTGGGCACCGGCCCAGGTGCGGAAGAACGCCGCTCGATCGCAATCGTTGTTATTGGCGGGCAGTCATTGTCCCTTCTGTTGACGCTAATTGCCACCCCGGTAGTTTATTCGTTGCTGGATGATTTGCGCTCGACGGCGAGGTGGCGACGTTTTGCGGCCGCAGCCGGAAGAGGTATGGCGCCGGTAACGGGTGTCATGCGCAGACTAGCTCCGACGCGACGCGGAGAAGCGCCTGCTGAACCCGAACCGCCGCCGGCGAGCCTGCCTGCTTTGAAGACCGACGATTAGGAGACTGCCGGGTTCGTAACGCAATGGTGATTTAAGCGCTGAAAGCGCGAAATGCAAAAGCCTGGGCCAACGGCCCAGGTAACCGCACGAAATGATTTCCCAGCGCTGAAAGCGCGAAATAAGATTCAATCCCAGACGTAACGTTCATCGAAATCAATTCCGTACGCCTTAAGGAACTTTCGATACTCGTCCTGAAATGTGACACGTCTATGGTGTTCTTTCTGATTTCGAATATACCTCTTCAACGCCGCCACGTTTGATTGCCCAATCGAAAATGCGCCGTAGCCTCTCTGCCAGTGAAAGTTTCTGAATTCAGGCCCTTTTGTTTTGATCCATTTTGACGTGCTCGTTTTGACCTCTTCAACCATTTCCTTTCTCTTACTCCGCGCTTTCAGCGCTTCCTATTCATAGACGGCTTATACCTGGGCCGTTGGCCCAGGCTTTTGCATCGCGCGCCTTCGGCGCTCGTGGTGTCTCGCTGGTTTGCCTCGCGTTACATACAATTGTACCGTCGTCTGCAAGGTAAATTTCTTGCATCAGACTCGCAATGTTACGGCGCAACAGTGGCGGGCCGTCCGCGAGCGTTCTGAGAGCGAACTTATCGTTTAGTTATTGATTGATTCACGTAACTTGTGCGGGAAAACTCGACGCAGATCCACATTCCGACGTCCCTTATTTGATGCGTGGGAATTAACTTTGCTCGATCAACTTTTGAATACGTGTCGAGCATAGCTCACCTTGCAGATTGCAATTCCTCCGGCACTTCTTCCGGCAACTGCAGAACCTTTTCCCAACCCGAATTATCTGCGCGCATCTCGGCAGTGAGTTCGTCGCGCAGCTTTGTCAGTCGATCGCTTAAACTGCAAGGGTAGTTGTGCAAGTCTGGAAATCGCTTCATCTGTTCAGCGACGAACGCTTTTTGTTTTTCGATCGACGGGATTGGCGAGTACTGTCCGCTTTTCCAAAACGGCTGTAACAATCGCTCGACCGTTGCGGCGCCGGAAATCTCAATCTGCTCATCATCCAGACCGGTTACGTCGGCCAAATAATTTCCCTCGCGGTCGACGCCGCGAAAGACCTGTAAACATCCGGGCAGCGTCGTCTTTTCCAGAGAGTTTGAAGCTTTCAGGGTCGGCCGGCCGTCAATCATGCAGGCCTTGAAAATCACCCCGGCGACGTTTTTTACTTCGCTGGAAAGCTTGGTGCCGATGCCGAATCCGGCCACTTTCGGAAACTCCCGAACGATTCGCCGCACCTTCTCGACGTCGAGATCTCCCGTGAGGTTCGCCCTCAGTCCAAACAATCCGTTCGTTTCAAAAAACTCAAAGCACCATTTCCCCAACTCCGCCAGATCGCCAGAGTCGACGCGAAAACCTTTGAAGGCACTGCGCCGCGCGTCTGTTGAAGTAGCCGCCATGGCCGCGTGCACCGCGCCCATGTAAACGTCGATCGTGTCGAGCAGCAGCGTCGTGCCGTTTGGGTTGGCGTCGAGCCAGCGTTCGAATGCGACTTGCTCGAAATGTTTCGGTTGACCGGTGCGCGGCTCGATCTCGGGCTCGAATAAATATTCGAGATAGGCTTGCTGCCAGTAGTGCGCCTCGGTTCCCACCGCGGGAATATCCAAACGATGCGCGGCCTCCATGTTCGACGTGTCATTGAAGCCGCCGATGAAAGCGTAAGTCGCGATGTCCACGGCGCGCTCGATGTCGCCGTTGCGTCGCAGGGAAAAATCCGAAAGCCAACGCTCGCCGGCCACCATGCGAAACTGCATCGCCACGCTGGCCGTTGTCATCGGCAAATCGAAAGCGTGCTCAAATTTGATCTCCTGGGCCTGGGTCAGTCCGAACTTTCCGGTGATATCGGCGACGGGCTGATGCGGAAACATGATCGTGCCCGGCCGGACCGCGCGGATGGCGCCGGCAAACTGAATGTCCTCGATTGCTTTCGCAAATCTTTGCAAGCCGCCGCGATCCTGCTCGAGAAACCGCAATCGCGGCCGATCGATTTGGCTGTCAACCAGTAGACGAATCAGGCGTTCATGGCCCAGCACCGGCGCGAACGGAAGCTTGCGCTGCGTCACATAAAACGTTGCCGACATGTCGCTGAGCGGCTTGCCGTGAACGCGCGTCACATCTTTATAGGACGCGTCGCCCATCGCGGCGTGATAGCGGTCGAGATTCAGGGTGCCCATTTGCGCAGCATGATACTCCGGCGTGTTGGTTGGCCCAAACAAAATCCGTTACGCGCGTCTGCCGGCGTGCTCGCGAAGGAGCTTGTCGTAAAGAGAATTTCTCCGTGCACCTCTGTGCGATGTCCGTGTCTCTGTGGTAAATACCCAGAAACAAATCAACCACAGAGACACTGAGAACCACAGAGCTTATTTTCCCGACAGACTCCGAAGAGGGCACTCCGAAGAAGTGCGCACCGCGCTCATTAAGTAGTATGCTTGTTCCATCCCCTCAAACTCTTCCCTTAATAACTGTGGCGTTGGAATGCAATGCTGCGGATCAATAATTCGAATGGAGTAAAAGCAATGATGACTGTGAGAATTATTAAGACACTCAGTCTGTCACTGATTGTGGGAGCCGTAATGTTTCTGGGTTCGGGTACAACGTCGGAAGCGGGGAATCGATGCACGGATCACTGCGCCGATCGCTACAAGGTCGAGAAGGATGCCTGCAAACTGATACCTTTTAAGAATGAGCGAAAAATTTGTGAACGTCGGGCGAAGGAAGAAAAAGACGATTGCAAACACCGGTGCAGATAGCATCGGGATGCATGCCTCCGGCATGCTTCGATCAGTGAACTTTGTTAGTCGACGATAGAGGTAGCGGCACTCCGGAGGAGTGCGTACCTTACTGTCCTGCTGCCTTACTTTCGTTGCCTACTATTTCCGCGCCGGCGGCGCGCATTTCGGCGATGGCCTTTGCGCCGTCGTCAGGATTTACGTTCACGGCACGCATGGCGTCGGCCAGCGCTTTGACTTCAAATCCTTCGCGGACCGCGTCAATCACCGTGTGCTTCACACAATAGTCTGTCGCCAGGCCTCCGATCCAAACTTCGTTCACGCCTTCTTCCCTGATTAGTTGCGCCAGGTTCGTGCCGTCGAATCCCGAGTATCCGTCTGCGCTTTCGTCCATGCCTTTCGAAATGATCGTGGCGCGCGGGTCGGCCGACAAATCCTGGTGAAATTCTGAGCCATGTGTTTCCTGCACGCAGTGAATCGGCCAGATGCCGCCAAAGACCTGGAAGTGTTTGGTCTTTGCCGGATGCCAATCGCGCGTTTTGTAAACTGGTTCGCCGCGATCGAGAAATTCGCGCATCAACTTGTTCAATGGCGCGACGACTTCATCGCCATGAGCTACTGCCAGAGAGCCACCCGGACAGAAATCATTCTGCACGTCGACGACAATCAGAGCTTTCTTATTTTGATCTGACATCTTCTTCGCCTCAATCCTGAACTTAGATTACCGCTGGCGCGAATCTGCTGCAAACGAGCCTGAAGTTTGTTAATCACTGATGAGATCGAAGACAAAATGTGAATGAATTTTTCGTAGCCCAGGCGTTTACGCCTGGGAATGAAAGAGGGCGAATTTCAAAAGCCCATTAATGGGGTTTAATAACGCCTGCTGGTTTCTCACCCAGGCGTAAACGCCTGGGCTACAGAAAATCCCACGCCGAAATTCCGTTCACTACCAAAAATCCGTTGACTTTACCTGCTTTTATCGGTAGAAGCATTTTCTCCACGAACTATTTTCAGTGACAGCCTGACGAATCAGTCATTATCAGCCAGGCATCAGGAATTCCTTATGAGTGATCCAACCCTGAAGGCCACGGTTTGTCCGCAGTGCGGCGCGCCCGCCGCTCCGGGCGAGAGCTTCTGCCGCAACTGCGGCAAACAATTATTTGCGCCCACGATGACGGCGCCGCCGCCGGTCGTACCTCAGAGACAAGCATCACCCAACCCGCCCATGATGCCGCCGCCCATCAAAAAAGGTCGGAGCAAATTGATGATGGGCTGCCTCATCTTTATTTGTCTCATTGTGGTGGTGGCCGCGGCCGGGGGCATCTACGTTTGGCGAAAGACGACATACACTCCGCCGGATCGAAAAGCGCCGGACATCCCGCAGCGCGCGGCCGGAACGATGACTGAATTTCCGGTTGATAACGATCCGAACTCGCCTGCCAAGCCAACCTCCGTCCAGACGGAATCGCTGGCGGAGGTGACGGGCAAAGCCGATTCGTCGTCGTCGACTAAGTTGCCGCCGGGAATCGACAAGTCAAAACTGTCGAAGGGCGCAACGACGATGACGTCGGCGACTTATAAGCCGCAACCCAGGACACAAAGTTCATCGTCGTCGACCACGACTAAGAACAACGTCTACATCTGTGTGCTGACGGCGATGCCCGGCCAGACCGATTTTGGCGATGACCTGGTGACTTCTGTCGTCGAAGCTACCAGCGGCACGAAGACCGGCGTGAAAGTGCAGAGCCCGAAAGGCGCAACCTACATTGGAGCAAAGATTCGTTCACCGCAGTCAAACGTTTACGTCCTTACCAAACAAGGAGCGGACATTGTCATTCTCCTTTTCGGAGAGGATCCGTCGACGCCGGAGGTTGTCGATCGACTAGCTCAAAACGTCGGCAACGGCGAAGGCCTGGTTGATTATCCCGAAGTAAAAAACTCACTGTGGACTTTGCCGGCAACAACGCCGAGCGATCTGACGCTGATTGAAATCAAAACCATGTCAGGCGAGCAGATAATCGGTACATCCGGATCGAGCGGCGATCTTCCTTCCGAGATGCGAGCGTTCATTCCCGACAGAATGACTGGCTCACGATACCTGGACTCTGGGCGGCGCGAATGGGTTGCGCTGAATCTGGAATACGGCTCGTCGTTTCAGGCGTGGCGGACCTGGTTACTCGCGCGCGGGGCCCTTGGTCTGGGTGGCGCGGAGACGACCACCGTGCGCGACGTGGATGCGGTCTATATGACAAATGAAGGAAAGCGCATCCTCGTCTTTCAGAAAGGTCCGTACCTGATTTTTCTGAGCGCGCCCAGCGATGCATCCATCGAGCGGATCGTGGCGCTGGGAAATCAGATTCAGGTTTAAGTCTTAAAACTTAATTGCTCTCTTTAGGAGGTTTCCCCAATGTTGATTAATAAGCGAATCGTGACGGCGTTAGCCGCGACCATTTTCTTTCTGTCCTCAGTTGTTGCGCAACAAACGAACACCGAGGCGATGCGCTGGCGTTACATTGGTCCGGTCGGAAACCGCACCACTTCGATCGTCGGCGTGCCGGGTCAGCCTTACCTCTACTATGCGGGTTCGGCGTCGGGCGGCATCTTCAAAACCACGGACGGCGGCATTCACTGGGAAGCGATTTTCGACAGCGAGCCCGTGTCCTCGATCGGCTCACTGGCGATTGCGCCATCTGATCCAAACATCGTCTGGGCCGGCACCGGCGAAGCGTGGATTCGCAGTCACATCTCCGTGGGGCAGGGAATTTACAAATCAACCGATGCGGGCAAAACCTGGAAGTTGATGGGCCTTGAGAAAACCGGACGCATTGGTCACATCGCCGTCGATCCAAAGAATCCTGACATTGTTCTGGCCTGCGCCGTCGGCCATGCGTATGGTCCACAGCCGGAGCGTGGTGTGTTTCGCACGACTGATGGCGGAGCGCATTGGGAACGGGTGCTGTTCGTCGATGAAAACTGCGGCTGTTCAGACATGGTGATGGACCCCAACAACCCGCGGATTTTGTTTGCCGGCATGTGGCCGTTTGAGATTCACACCTGGGGACGTGAGAGCGGTGGCCCAGGCAGCGGTCTCTACATTTCGCGCGATGAAGGCGCCACCTGGCGAAAAATAACGGGACACGGGTTGCCGACTCGGACGACTGGAAAGTGGGCCCTCGCCATCGCGCGGTCAAATTCAAATCGGATTTACGCGATGATCGAAACCGGCGACGGTGTTCCTTACAAAGGACAGGAGACTGATCGCGGCAAGCTTTGGCGCTCAGACGATGGCGGCGAGAATTGGCGGCTGGTAAGTTACGATCGAGGTCTCGGCGGCCGGACGCATTACTATTTTCGAGTCGAGGTTTCTCCCTCGAACGAAAATGAAGCGTACTTTCTGACTGCGGGTTACGCCGTTTCGCTTGATGGCGGCGAAACGACTCGGCCCGGCGGCGGATTTGGGACGACTCCAGGCGGCGACAATCACGACATCTGGATCGATCCGACAGACGCGAATCGGATGGCTGTGGCCAACGACAGCGGTGTCAGTCTCAGCGTCAATCGCGGCCGCACGTGGCAGAGGATTCAGCTTCCGAATGGCCAGCTCTATCACGTCACGACAGACAATCAAATTCCTTACTACGTTTACGGAAACCGTCAGGACGGCCCTTCTTATCGTGGTCCCAGCCGCACCGGAGCGGGTGGCGGCGGAGGCGCAGGCATCATTCCGCGCAGCGCCTGGATCAACGTGGCCGGAGGCGAAAGCGGTTGGGCCACGCCCGATCCGGTCGACAACAACATTATCTGGTCGAGCGCTTCCGGATCAGGCAGCGTCGGCGGCATCGTCGAAGTTTTCAATCTCAAAACCGGGCAAGCGCGCAATGTTGAAGTCTGGCCCGATCAGGCCAATGGGAACATTGCCGCTGATCTCAAATATCGTTTCGTCTGGACGATGCCGTTGACAATCTCGCCGCACGATCACAACAAAGTCTATGTTGGAAGTCAGTTTGTTCATCAAACGACGGACGGCGGCAATAGCTGGCAAGTGATCAGTCCCGACCTCACTTTGAATGATAAAAGCCGGCAGGGATTTTCCGGCGGTCTGACGGGCGACAACATTGGGGTTGAATATGCGGGTGTGGTTATAGCGATTGCTGAATCGCCGAAACAGGCCGGCGTGATTTGGGCCGGCACTAATGATGGCCTGGTGCAAATCACCAAAGACGGCGGCAAAAACTGGACCAACGTCACGAAGAATATTCCGAACATGCTCACCTGGGGGACGGTGAGCAACATCGAAGCATCGCGTTACAACGCGGGCACGGCTTACATCACCGTCGACGGCCATCAGGTGAACAATCGCGATCCTTTCATCTACAAAACGACCGACTTTGGTCAGACCTGGAAGGCGATTACCAACGGCATTCCGCACTCGATGCTGAGCTATGCGCATTGCGTGCGCGAAGATCCGGTGCGGCAGGGATTGCTCTACGTGGGAACGGAAAATGGTCTCTACGTTTCATACGATGACGGCGCCAACTGGCAGCCGCTGCAAAATAATCTGCCGCACGCGCCGGTCTATTGGATTACTGTTCAGGAGCAATTCAACGACCTGGTAATCTCAACCTATGGGCGAGGCTTTTGGATTCTTGACGACATCACACCAATACAACAGATGACGGCGCAGGTGATGAACGCGAACGCGCATTTATTCCCCGTTCATTCAACGTATCGCTTTCGCGGGCTCAACATTCCGTATGCGTCGTCTGACGATCCCACCGTGGGCCAGAATCCGCCGTACGGAGCGTCGATTAATTACTATCTGAAATCAGCGGCCCGCGATGTCTCGATCAAGATAACCGACGCCGAAGGGAAAACCGTGCAGACGATTCGCGGCACGCGCACTGCCGGGATCAATCGCGTCTGGTGGAACCTGCGGACCGAGAATTCAAAAGAGATTCGCCTGCGCACGAGCCCGGCGTACGCTCCCGAAGTTCGCTTGAACGCCGAAGGCTGGCGGCCTTTGCCCGAAGGTGGCCGCATGACTGTGCTCGCGCCGCCGGGAACATACACGGTGAAGCTTTCGATCGATGGGCAGGAATTTAGTCAGCCGCTCACCGTCTTAAGAGATCCAAACGCCGGCGGCGCGGATGCCGACATTCAAAAGCAGACGGCAATGCTTTTTGAGCTGCGCAAGGATCTGGAATTCGGGGCCGACATGGTGAATCAAATTGAGATGATTCGCGGCCAGCTGGATCATCTGCGACCTTTGTTGTTTGAAGCTTCGATGAAGAAGGCTGGTGAGGATCTCGACAAGAAACTGACCGACGTCGAAGACAACCTGATTCAGCGCAGGTACACTGGGCAGGGCCAGGACACAACGCGTTATCCGCAGAAACTGATCGCAAAAATCACTTATCTGGCTGGTGGCGTCAGCGGCGGAGACTATCCGCCCAACACGCAACAGATGGAAGTGCACGCAATGTTCAAGGCGCAGTTGGCCGACCTGCGCAAACGGCTCGACGCTGTGGTGACGACGGACCTGGGCAACTTTAACCGAATGCTGCGGGACCGGAATATCGAAAATGTAATTTCGTCGGGCCAGTGAGGTAACCAAAAAATGTATCGAAATCTGGTTTGCTTATGGCTGTGTTTGCTCATCGGCGTGTGCGCTCTTGGTCAAAAGGTTTCTGATTCCTCGCAGAACGTAATCGGAACCTGGGAAGGCACGCTGGACGCCGGTGCGGCCAAACTAAAACTCGTGCTTCACATCGAAGCGAAGGATGGCGCGCTTGTCGGAAGATTGGACGTTCCCGCTCAGGGAGCCTCTGACCTGCCAATCGACTCGCTTTCAATCGCGGGGAACACTCTCAAGTTCGAGATGAAATCGCTCGGCGCGACGTACGAAGGCAAACTCGAAAGCAATGGCAATCAAATCAGCGGCGAGTTCAGGCAGCTTGGCCAGGCGTTCCCACTCGTTTTCAACAATACGAGTCGCACCGCGACTAAGGGCCTGCTGACGATTCGCAAAGTAGCTGCCGGCGGACACAGTCTGAACCTGCTGGTAGGCGGCGAGGGATCACCGACGATCGTTTTGGAAGCGGGATTCGGCGCCGGGCTGGCATCCTGGTCGACAGTTCAAAGCAACCTCGCAAAGTTCGCGCGCACCGTTTCATATGATCGTGCAGGCATTGGTCAATCCGAAGCCGGCCCCAAACCGCGCGCAGCGAAACAGATTGCGGAAGAGCTTCATTTGGCTCTGCAAAACGCCGGCCTTGGTCCGCCGTATGTTTTGGTCGGACATTCTTTCGGAGGTATTTACGTGCGCGTCTTCGCCGACATGTATCCGAAGGAAGTGGCCGGGATGGTTCTGATTGATCCATCACAGGAAGCATTCGATGACTGGACTCGCACGCACAAGGAAGCCCAGCGGGCTGGTCGTGACGAAGAAATGGCGAAAGCTTCACAAGGGGTCCGCGATGAGTCTGCGCAGGTGAGCGCGTCCTATGAACAAGCGCGCGCCGCAAAAGTCCCGAAAGGCATTCCCGTTATCCTTCTCACCGCGATGAAAGACGAAACCATGCCCGAATCGGTAAGAAAGGTCTGGGCAGAAAAGCACGAAGAGTGGATCGCTAAAGTGCCCGGCGGCAAACATGTAATAGTGGAGAAGAGCGGCCACTTCATTCAGGCCGAGCAGCCACAGTTAGTGATCGACGCGATCAAGCAAGTTGCCGATCAAGCGCACGCGTCGAAACCCTGAGCGCTCGTGGCCCAGCCGGGTCAGTACCATCCGCGTCAGCGGATGGGGCAAGGAAGAACCAAAGTGACGGGTTGATCCATCTGCTTACGCAGATGGTACTGACCCGGCTAGGCTACGCAGAAGAAATTCGCTTAAGGCTTGATGCTGACGACTTCTTTCAGCAGAGTCTCATCAGGATCTATTTTCACTCCGGTAGGATTGCCCGGCAATTGAATGGTCTCAGTCGTTAGTTTGCCTTTGGGATAGATCGTTCGTCGCTCTGGCTTTCCGTTAACCGTAAACTCGATCGGCACGGGATCAAGAAATGGATCGCCGTCCTGGAGCTGATTGAGATGCACAAACAAACTCGTGGTCGATGCGCGTTCCATCGAACCCCAGGACAGTTCATACCGCGGATGTCCGGCGCCGTAAATCCAGCGCGCAAAAAAATCCTTCAGGTTTTTCCCGGAAGATTTTTCCAGAGCACTTCTTAGATCTTCGGTCGTGGCGTTCGCCTCGCGGTGATCGTTGTAATAGTTGCGCACTCCTTTGAAAAAAGCTTCATCGCCGAGCTGCTTGCGCAACATGTGCAGGACCCAGGCGCCTTTCTGATAATTATTGTCGTTCAGCAAACTCATCAAATCCTGCGTCGTCGTGTCGTGAATCGGCATTTTGTTGCTTTTCGAGTAGCGCACAACCTGTTCGGCCGCGTCACGCATGTAGTCGCGAAAGGCCGCGTCCCCTTCATATTTTTCGAGGAAGAGTCCGGCGAAGTAAGTAGCAAAACCTTCGCTCAACCAAAGATCGGCCCAGGTCGTCTCGGTAACTGAGTCGCCAAACCACTGATGGGCAATCTCGTGCGCGACGACGTTCTCGATGCGAGTGGGAATTCCGAACCGCGCGCTCATCTTTTCGCCTCCATGCAACGCCAGGAGATTGCTCGCGAAAACGATCGCGCTCGAATTTTCCATGCCGCCAAAACGAGTTTCGGCGACGATCAGCGCGAGCTTCTCGTATGGATAAGGAGCGATAGTCTGGTTGAAGAAAGCGAGTGCCGGAGCAGCCGACGAAAATCCTTTGACCGCATAGTCGCGATCCTTCTGCGGGACGTTGTAAATGAGATTCGTAATTGTCTGATCGGGTGAGTTGATGACTGCTCCTTCATTGACGGTAACAATCATGCAATAGGGTGGAATTGCTTTACCTTCATCGAATTTCCATTGTGACATCAACGCGTTTTGGGTCGTCGCGCCGGACTTGCCGTTAGCCACCACCTGGTAGCGTTGCGGAGCTGAAATCGTGAACGACACCGTTGCTTTTGCCGACGGGTGATCGAGTGTCGGAATCCAGTAATGAACCCGGTTCGGCCAGTTGTCGCCGGTCGCTGATTGTTTGCCGTCGCGGTCCCTGGCGAAGATCAATCCATCTTTTGGTTTGCCGTGATAGTTGATCGCAATGCTGAGTTTATCGCCGCGGTTCGCGGCTCGCGGCAGGGCGACGTTGAGTTGCTCGTTTGTGCGATCGAACTGGGCCGGCGCGCCCGCGATCTGAATCGAATCGATGGCCAGCTCGCCAAAATCCAGATCGATTTTGGTGACGTTCGGCTTGAGAACCTCGACAGAGATTTCAGTTCGGGCCGAAGATATTTCCGTGAGTTGTTCGTTGAAGCTCAGATTAACGTCGTAATGCAAAGGCTTCCAGGATTCGACGGTCCGTTCGCGCCGTTGCGCGAAGAGGGGTAGAGCGGACAGAACAACGAAGAGCGCAACAAATACGGCGCGCTGAATATTCCGCGGTCTGTGATTAGAAAGGATTCTCATGTCAACAGTATTTATTCATCGCAGTCCCAACATTAACAACGCCGACCGATCTGAAACTTCGCCGCCCTGCTCAATCCAGTTCTCGTATGGCTCGCGCTCGTCGTCACTGACCGGACGATTGCCGAGCCGGGCCGCCGGCGTTCGCTCAAAAGCCCGCTCGGTTAGAGCCATGTGTGGCTTTCTAAGGTGAAGCGACGAAGGTTGAGTCAGGGCGTGTTCGGCGGACTCGACGTCCGGGAACAACTCTTCATAAGCGAGCAAATGCCAGACCGCCTTGCCTTCGCGTTCATCGATTGCGATTACTCTCAGCAAGCCAAAGCCGCTTTCAAGTTGAAAGATCAGATCATCGCCGGGCTCGAACGGATGATTCATACACTCAAAAATATCAGCATCCGCCGTGCAGCCCAAGCTGATTCAGATCGCGAGCCCAAATATCTTCAGTCATCGCCTGGCTGGTTTCAGCAGCGAATATTCTTTGAAAATACCTGATCGCGAATCTACAATGGCGGCTCATCTTGAATGCGAAACCTGATTACTATGCGATCCTCGGCGCGAATGAAGATGCTTCGCCGCGCGAGATTGAGCGTCTCTACAAACAATTGGCGCACCAGCGGCACCCGGACCGTGGCGGCGCTGAAGAGGACATGAAAGCGCTGAATGAGGCGTACCAGGTGCTGCACAACGAAGGCGCCCGCCTGGAATACGACACTCAGCGGCGCAAGCCAGCGAGTCGCGCCGCGGTTCACGTCGCGCCTGCAGTTCGCGAGGTTGGCTTTTACGGTCAAGCCCTTAACGCATCGCTCTCGATAATCCTTGGCCTGTTGCTGCTGCTCCTGGTTCGATTCAACGGGTTGTGGTTTTTGTGGCCGCTTTCAATTCTCGCGGTCGGAGTGATTGGATTCGGTGTGTTAATGGCTCATTCGGCGGTGACGCGCGCGCGCGAGTCTTTGGCTCAATCACATCCGTTGCGACGGTTTCGTACGGCTCAGGAAATTGCATTTTGGTTGGTTCTGGCTGGCGGAGTTTATGGGGTTTATCTAATCTGGACCTTTGAATGAAATGCCGGCGCAAATGATCACAGGGCTCGATCTTCTTTTTCTCGAGGTTAATAATCTTGAAGATTCGCTCGAGTTCTATTCGGAGGTGCTCGGATTTGAAGTCGAGTCGAGCACCAGCAAGGCTGACCCGCCGATCGCGTCACTGAAGTCAGGATCATTGCGCGTCACCCTGGTCCAGCAAGTCGAGACGATGCTAAAGCGGGGGCGTGGGGTCCATTTCGTTTTGGGAGTCGGTGACGTGGACGATTTTTATGAACGACTCAGCGGCCGCAATGTCGATGTGAGCAAGCCGCGCGACGAAGGCTGGGGCGGCAGATTTGTGAGCCTTCAGGATCCCGACGGATATCGTCTTTTCTTCGTCACCTGGACTTAAGGAAGTCTGTCGCCACCGTTACTTAATCCGTTTTTGGTCGAAAGGATCAAAGCCGATGAATTATCAACACGTCGAGAACTTACTAATCAGATATAGAGGCGGCACTGTACACATCAAGACCCTGTCCGGTGCGATCTACGAAGGCACAATTGCTGACGTGACGAACGATTATGTAGCGCTCAAAGTGAAGGATGATGCAGGTGAAGAAACGTTAAGAATTGTTCTTTTGCATGCGATCGAGTCGCTTCTTCCACAGCGTCGCTGATGGCACGCATCACTAAAACTAATTATGGAATCTGTCGGCAAATTTCTGTCAGAAAAAAAATAATCGGATGGTTGCATCTGAACCTCGACTTGTGCATAATCACCTTGCGTCCGCCTCCCCGGTGGACGAAGTGGTCGCGTGGGGTGAGGACACGTGGCCTTAGGGTGGGGCTTGTGGGAGGGCCCCGCCCGCTTTTATTTTTGGGCCCCTGATTTTTCTCTTCGTCAATCTGTCCGCTCAACCGCACTACTCGTTAGTCACGCAACTGCTCATTGACTTTCAAAAGAACTGGCTTAATATACGGCACGGACTTAAACCTCTGTACTTATTTCGAAGAGAAAAGCAGCGGGAGAGCGCGAAAGCGATTCGCCACAGTTGGCATGTTCTCAACCAGCCACGCTGTGGCATTTTTAGCGTCGCAGAATCGCAGGAACTTTCGCTGAGATGACAAGATGGCCTCTCTAAAGCGTCTGCTGGTTGGCAGCCCGATCAGGACGGCACGCTTAGCACACGAACGTTTGACCAAGAAGACCGCGCTCGCGATCTTCGCGTCGGACGCACTATCTTCAACCGCCTACGCAACTGAGCAAATTCTCCTGGTCCTGGCGGCGGCTTACGTTGCCGGAGCCGGCGCTGCTTTTGGTCGCGTAATTCCCATCTCGATTGCGATCGGCTTGCTGCTGATAATCGTCGCGATCAGCTATCGACAGACTATTCACGCGTACCCTTCGGGCGGGGGAGCGTTCATTGTTGCCAAAGACAATTTGGGCACTCTGCCCGGATTGATTGCCGGCGCCTCGCTGCTGGTTGATTACATTCTGACGGTATCAGTGTCAGTTGCGGCGGGTGTCGAAGCCATCACATCGGCAATGGTAGGGACGCGATTCGCCGGCTTGCACAATCATCGGGTGGTGTTGTGTCTGTTTTTTATCGCGTTCATCACCCTGGCAAATCTTCGGGGCGTGCGGGAAGCGGGCGCCATGTTCGCCGCTCCGAGCTACGCCTTCATCTTTAGTTTTCTCGCGCTGATTATTTATGGTCTGGTTCGTTATTTTTTGAACCCGGGCATAGTGCCTCCTCACAACGATGTCGAGATAAAAATTGCCGAGGGTTACCATGCACAGTCGCTCAATTTGTTTCTTATGTTAGGAGCATTCGCGAACGGTTGCGCAGCCTTGACCGGGATCGAAGCGATTTCAAACGGGGTGCAGGCGTTCAAGGCCCCGGAATCGAAGAACGCGGCCACGACGCTATCCTGGATGGCGGTCCTGTTGATAGTCATGTTTTTGGGCGCGAGCGTTCTTGCTTACCTCTACAATGTCCATCCGCTCGAACGCGAGACCGTTATTTCACAAATCGGGCGTGTTGTATTTACCGGGCCGATGACCTGGTTTTATTACGTGGTGCAGACTACGACGGCTGCGATTTTAATTTTAGCGGCCAACACCTCGTTCGCGGGGTTTCCTCGTCTCGCATCACTGCTGGCGCGCGATCGCTTTCTGCCGCGCCAACTGGCGAATCTTGGGGATCGGCTGGTCTTTTCGAACGGCGTTATCCTGTTGGCCGTATTTTCCGGGTTCCTGGTTTGGGCCTTTCGCGGTGATACCAGCCGGCTGATACCGCTCTATGCGGTCGGAGTTTTTCTTTCGTTCACACTATCTCAAGCCGGGATGGTGGTCCATTGGTGGCGCGAAGGCCGGATGGCCAAATCGACGCCGCGCGACGCTGACGAGAAGCCCGGTGCGACTGTAGAGGTCCGAAGAAAATCACACTGGCGAAAATATTTGGTCGTCAATGGTGTCGGCGCGATTGCTACTTTTGTCGTGCTGATGATTTTCATCGTGACAAAGTTCGTGCACGGCGCATGGATCGTAGTCTTCCTGATTCCGGTCCTGGTGTTGATGTTCCTCAAGATTCATCGCCATTACGTTGACGTCGCGCAACAGCTATCGACGGAAGGCTTGCAGGGATTGCGGCCGATTCATCACGAGGTAATCGTTCCCATCTCTGGAATTCATCGGGGCGTGATCGCTGCGCTTGAATACGCCAAATCAATTGCTCCTCACCATGTCACCGCGGTTTATGTGAACCTTGACGATGAGGCGACTCAAAAGCTCCGCGAAAAGTGGCAGCAGTGGGGATCGGGAGTGAACCTGGTAGTGGTAGCTTCGCCTTATCGATCGTTGGGCCGCCCCTTATTCAACTATGTCGATCGAGTGCGGCGGAGTTCACCTAACGTAATCATTACGATCGTTCTACCGGAATTTGTGCCTGCGAAGTGGTGGCAGAATCTGCTGCACAATCAGAACACTCTGTTTCTGAAGGGCGCGCTCTTGTTTAAGAAGGGTGTCGTCGTCACGAATGTTCCGTACCATCTGGAACACTAACAACTAAACAGTTGCCGCCATTGTCCGCGAAGCCAGGAAGCACGCGCGGCAATAGACCGGACGGCCTTGTGAAGGATAGAAAGGAACGGTCGTCTGCGCGCGGCACTGAGCGCAGGTGACGGTGACTTCGATTCGTTGTTTGATACCGGCTGATTGGGCCGCTGAGATCGCGGCGAGGCGTTCATTCTTTGCATGCTTGCATGGTTTGCAGCGCTTGGGCTCGTTCTTCAGGCCCTTGTCGTGAAAAAATACTTGCTCGCCGACCGTCCAGGTAAACGCCTCGCCGCAATCCACACACGTTATTGGCCGATCTTGAAAGTCACATGCCAGTTCGTGTCCGTTTTGTTCTATGTGAGTGTCTGACATAGTTTTCCTCCCGCCGCCCATTCGTTAGGGACAGGAAAGCCCTATCAGTGGTGCGTTGAGCTGTACGAGGAGGCTGCGGAAAAACTACACTAGCGGTGGTTCGCTTAACGTTTTTCCCGAGTGCACGAAAGCAACAGCCACAGCGGCTGCACTTATATGACTATGATCCGGCGGTGTCAAGTATTTTTTGAGGAAACTATCGAATCGCAATCTGCCGAAAGTTAGCGTGGGAGTAGTCTTTTAACGATGAGAGTTTTAGTGGTTGGATCCGGAGGTCGAGAGCACGCGCTATGTTGGGCGTTACAAAAGACTTCTGAGCGACCCTTGGAATTATTTTGCGCGCCGGGAAATGCCGGTATCGAACAGATTGCCCGGTGCGTGCCCATACGCGTGACTGACAACGACGCGCTTGCCGGCTTCGCGGAACAGTCAAAAATTGATTTGACGATGGTGGGACCGGAAGGTCCGTTGGCTTCCGGCATCGTCGATCACTTTCGCGAGCATGGCTTGCGTATTGTTGGTCCGACCCAGGCGGCGGCGCGTCTGGAATCGAGTAAAGCCTTTGCCAAAGATTTCATGCAACGGCATGCGATTCCCACTGCGCGCTATCGAATCGTCTCGTCCGCGGAAGAAGGCGCCACTGTGTTGGACGCCGGCGAATTTGGCGACCGCGAATCTCCCGTCGTGATCAAAGCTGATGGGCTTGCGGCAGGCAAGGGTGTCTTCGTGGCGGCCAATCGCGCCGCCGCCGTTGACGCTCTGAATGAATTGAAGAGTGGTGTGGTGGGCGCAGCAGCTGCGCAAAATATCATCATCGAAGAAGCACTCGAGGGGCGCGAAGTGTCTTTGCTTTTGTTTTCTGATGGTAAGGGCTTTCGTTTGATGCCGGCCGCGCGCGATCACAAGCGCGTCGGCGAAAACGACACCGGTCCGAATACAGGAGGAATGGGATCGATTACGGATGCGACCATCCTCGATGATTCAACTCGTGATCGCATCGTTCGCGAAGTAGTCGAACCGACCCTGAACGGATGCGCCGCCGAAGGCTTGCCGTTCCAGGGAATCCTGTTTGTAGGTTTGATGTTACCTCCCGATGGCCCACGAGTCCTTGAATACAATGTTCGATTCGGCGACCCGGAGACGCAAGCGATTCTGGTGAGGCTGAAAAGTGACCTGGCGGAAATCTTCCAGGCCATGACCGAGACGCGACTCAGCGCCGCCCAGGTAAACTGGTCGGACGAATCATCGGCCTGTGTGGTGGTGGCTTCGCGTGGTTATCCGGCCGGCGCCGAAACTGGCGCAACGATTCGCGGACTTGAACAAGCGGCCCGAGGTGATTTCACGACGATCTTTCACAGCGCTACGGCCCGCGGCGCAAACGGCGACTGGCTAACCGCCGGCGGCCGTGTGCTGGGAGTCACCGCCACGGGTGAAAGCCTCGACATGGCCCTGTCACGGTGTTACGGCGCGATCGGCGACATTCAATGGGACGGCATGCATTACCGGCGGGATATTGGAAGACCGCTTGAGGCCGGCGCGTTAGCAAAAGGCTGAAATCCGCAGACCGGGCCGCTTACTGTTCAGAGCTACTGCGAACCGCCAACCGTTCTCTGCTATACTCCGTGCAAAATTGGTCGAAAATGCAACCGTGCGCCTTGCTCTTTCGTACTATTCGACGGTGCGCCGGACCTTTTTGACGACCGCTGTGGTGACTAACCCGATCTTCGATTCTGAAAATGGCCGGAGGATGAAATGGGACTGTGGACTAGGATATCGCGTTCGATGCGCGCGCTGTTCGGCGGAATTGTCGAGGCAACAGAAGATCCCGAACTGATTCTGCAACAAACGATCCGCGACATGCGTGATCGTATTCCGGACCTGAACAACTCCGTGGCCCAGGTGATGGCCACTGAGAAGCTGCTCGGCAAGAACAAAGAGCGGCTGGAGACTCAGGTGGTTGATCTGGATTCGAAAATTAAGGCTTCGGTGAAGATGGGCCGCGATGATATCGCGACTGCTTACATCGGCCAGCTACAGCAGGCCCAGGTCGATTTGCAGCGGACCGTCCACCAATACGAACATTCACAACTCGCCTCAAAGCAGGCTCTGAAGGCCCGCGACAACTACATGCTGCAAATGCAGCGGCGCACGGCCGAGGCGATGCAGCTCATCAATCAATCAAAGCAAGCCAAACTCCAGGAGCAGTTGGCCCAGACGATGGCCTCGTTTCAGATTGGCGACGATGCTTCGACTTTCGATGAGATGCGCGACAAAATTGATCGCCGGGCGGCCGCCGCCGAGGCGCGCATGCAGTTGGGCTCAACCTCTGTAGATAATCAGATGCAGGAGATTGAGAAAGAGGCAATGGACATGCAGCTGCAGGACAAGCTGCTGCAATACAAGAAAGAGATGGGCCTGTTGCCGGCCGGCGCCGACGCCCCCGCGCCGCAGGCCTTGCCGGCGCAGGGAGAGACAACGCCGGGAACGTAAAGTTTCGGAGTTCCGCCTTCAGGCGGCCAGCGCCTAGACGCGGAACTTCAGGTACATCGTCAACAGCTCAAAAATAATATTCAGCACCGAGTTCAAGCAGCTTCATGGAATTTCCCAAGCTCGATTTCCGATACGTAAAAGAGGCATTCAAGGAGCCGATTAATTTTTGGGGCATGGCCGGCTTTGCCATCGGCGCCGCGTTTTTTCAGGATGTGACGCCACTGTTGCTGGCGCTGGGCTCGGAAGCTGTCTATCTCGCTGTCATACCAGCCAGTCCGATCTATCGCCGCCTGGTTCAACGGCGCGAAAAAGAGCGCGCCCGGAAACTCCGCGAGGCCCAGCGCGAAGCCGTGATCAAGGGATTCGATCCGCGCGAACGCGAGGCGGTTGAGTATCTGCGCTGGATGAAAAACCAGATCTACTCAAACTACAAAAAGTTCACCACCAGTAAAGAGATTCCCGCGAACCTGCAAACGCTCGATCAGCGCTGGGAAGACTTCGTCGATTTGCTCGATGTCTATCGCCGGCGTAAGCATCACTTGCGATCGACCAATCGTCAGGCCGTAGCCAATCAACTGAAGCAGGCGGAACACGCCGTCCAAACCGCCACTGACGATAAGCAGAAGCGGATTCAACAAGCCAACGCGGAAATTCTCAGACGACGCGTGGCCGCGTTTAATGATTTGGAAAGATCGGTGAAGCTGGTCGAGGGACAACTTCAATCGATCGAGAATTTCTTCGGACTGGTAAATGATCAAGTGGTGACGCTGCCCACTCCTGAACGAGTCTCTTCGCTGCACTTTGAAGAGTTGAGTGATTCAATTGCCATGACTCGCCAGATGCTGGAAGAGACGGCCGACACCTTCGGGATGCTCGATAATCAGAACCGCGAACTGGATCTGCTTCTCTCCAGCGGCTCATCTTCAAAATAAGTGCCGGAAGCCCAACCGTGAGGGAGGGCTGGTTTCGCACGAGGCCCTCCCTAATGATCGGGCTTCTGACCTCCTCTGGGCCATCCTAACAGCGTGATTTGCCGTCACTTAGCCTTAAGGTAGAGCCTCAGGAAACACACTCTATCGTGTTGAAAAAAAAGATGGCCACAAGATATTGACATCCGGAAAAACTCGGCGTATAGTGCGGTCTGCTTTGGTTGAGACGGCTGGCGGCGGCGGCAGGAGGGTTCCAAAACCCGATTCCGCAAGGTTGTAGTGACTTCGCAATACCGACCGTAGTACCTGCAAAACATCAAGGGTTTTTCGCGTAGGCGATCATGAATCGTCTCGGTCTTTTATTCCCTAAAATCCACCTCGCGTGCCCTCTGCGCGCGGGAAAGGTAAACTAATGAACGTAGCGAGTGGCGCGAAAATGACAAAGGTGTCTGAAAAAGAAATCAGCGAATCGACCTCCTTTGACCGGAAGGTTGTGCCCCTGGGTCTGAATGCGCGGCGCGTGATCGCCAAGCGCTACTCGCTGAAGGATGCCAAAGGAAATTCGCTCGAGGAATGGTCAGACATCGTTGCTCGCGTGGTCGCTCACGTCTCGGTCGCTGAAACCGATCCCGCTCAGCGCGATCTGTTCTTCAATGCGATGACCGACATCATGTCGGCGCGCGAGTTCGTTCCCAATACGCCATGCCTCGTGAATGCCGGCAAGCCGAATGGTCAACTCGCTGCCTGTTTTGTTCTGGACGTGCCGGACTCGATCGCCGGCATCATGAAGACCGCTACTGACGCAGCGATTATTCATCAGACCGGCGGCGGTACCGGTTTCACTTTTGAGAAGCTTCGGCCCAGCGGTTCAATGGTGAGTTCGACTCACGGCGTCGCCAGCGGTCCCGTCTCGTTCATGAACATCTTCAATACGACGACTGATACCGTGAAACAGGGCGGCGTGCGACGCGGTGCGAACATGGGCATGATGCGCGTGACGCATCCGGACATCCTGCGGTTCATTCATGCGAAGAACGATCAGCACTCGCTGACCAACTTTAATATTTCAGTGAACGTCACTGACAAGTTTCTCGAAGCGGTTGAACGCAACGAATGGTATCAGCTCGATTTCAAAGGCGAGTCCTGGGACGATCCGGTTTTCGATCCGGTCACCGGTCGCAATTACGTGGTCTATCGCCGTCCTGACGGCTCGACCGTCACCTTCCGCGACAAAGAATCATTCGACACCGCGGACCTCTCTGATGCTTTGATCGAAGAGCCGCCGGCGCCGGGATTTGTCTACGCACCGGACATCTGGAACCGGATCATCGCCAGTGCTCATAAGTACGCCGAGCCGGGCATCGCTTTCATCGACGAAGTCAATCGTCACAATCACATGATGAATTCGATGGGCCCGATCATGGCGAGCAATCCCTGCGGCGAGCAGTTCCTGCACTTTGCCAACTCGTGCAATCTCGGTTCGATCGATGTGAACAAATTCTATGATCGCGAAAACCGTCTGGATTGGGATCGCCTGGCTGAAGTGACGCATTGGACCACGCGTTTTCTCGACAACGTGATCGACACCTGCGCCTGGCCGCTGCCGGAAATTAATGATGTGGTGAAGCGCACGCGTCCCGTTGGTTTGGGCATCATGGGTTTTGCCGATCTCTGTCTGAATCTGAAGATTTCTTACGGCTCGGCCGCGTCAATCGATCTTATGGACGAGGTCATGGGATTCATTAGGCGCGAGGCGTGGATCGAGAGTCTCCGTCTCGGCGCCGAGCGTGGCGTGTTTCCTGAGCTCGAAGCCAATCGCGATTCCTACGCCGACTTTCTCTATAACCTAATCGGCATCTCACGTGAAGTTCCGCTCACCCCGCGTAACTATGAAGTAACGACGATCGCTCCTACGGGCACGATTTCCCTGGTGGCTGAAACGTCGTCGGGCGTTGAACCCAACTTCTCGTGGGCGTACGTGCGAAAAGACACTCTCGGCACGCGCACGTACGTTCACACCCTCGCCGCGCAAGCGTTGGGTCTGGATGTCGATCAAACCGATCCGGATTCGATCGATGCCGCCGCAGCCTATGTGGTCGAACACGAACACGAGCTGCCGGGTTATTTCATTTCCGCCATGTCGATCAGCGCCGAGCAGCACGTCCACGTGCTCGCCGCCGCGCAACGCAACGTCGACAACAGCGTTTCCAAGACCTGCAACGGCGCCGTCAACGACACCATCGAGTCAGTCGATCATCTCTATCGACTGGCCCGCCAACTCGGCTGCAAAGCCGTGAGTTACTACCGCGACGGCTCGCGCGAAGGTCAGGTGCTTACTTCGATGAAGTCCGAAACCAAGACTGAAACGCCAACCGTCGTGACCACGACCACGATCATCGAGCCTTTGGAAGAACCAACCGTCGCTCACACGGAATCAGAAAACGAAGCCGCCGCGCGACGCTTAGCTGAAGCAGAAGCCGCCGCCCGCAAGCAGGGCGCAATTCGTCTCGAGCGTCCGCGCGAACTTCGTGGCGCCACTTGGCGAATTCCGTTCGATGGCCAGAACCTCTACGTCACCGTCAATCACGACGATCAGATGATCCAGGAAGTCTTCGCCACCGGACCAATTAGTGGTGGGGTCGGCATGCTTGCGTCGAAGATGCTGCGTGGTGGATTCGACGTAGCCGAAGTCGCTTACAGCTTGAACAAAGTCACCGGCACCCACGCCGTCTGGTTCAACGAGCGCCTGCTGACTTCCCCCGAACAAGCCGTCGCCGAATGCCTGATGATCACGAACCGTCGCTTGAAAGGCCATCCCGATTCCGCACGCGCCCTTGGCAAACAAACGCACCCCGTTCCTTCATCAGTCACCGCGCAACCGGTAGTCGGCGCAATCATGTCCACAATGATCAGCACCTGTCCTGAGTGCCATGGTCAGTTAGAGCATGCTAGTGGGTGTGATTTTTGTCGGGATTGTGGATATAGCAAGTGTAAGTGAGCCCGTCGGCGTGAGGTCAGTACCGGGAGCGGTAGCGACCGGGTTGATCGACAGCGACGTAGTTGCCCGACCATGAGAGACGACCTCGTAATGAGGTCAGTACCATCCGCGTAAGCGGATGGGCCCAACAGACTAGTTTGATTATCACGAGAGGACGATTAGATAAGATTTTAACAAGCGAGCAAAGGTAGTTTATTCCCGACTGTAATTTTGATCAGGCGAGACTCACCTCGCGATTCAATTGACCAGCTAGTTTTCCAGACTTCCGCTAAGAGATAGCCCAAGCCTTCAAAACCAACTCGGCCGTCGCGAGGAATCGCGGCGGCTTGTTTCTCGTTTGGACAAATAATTTTTTAGAGTCTCCGCATTCACCTCTTGCTGAAGGGAAGGAAGAAAGAATGGTAACTAGAAATCCACAACAATTGGTGCTCGTCAAACATCTTTATGAAGATGCCTGTACACTAGCAGGCCGAGAGGATGACTTCTCGGTGATGAAAGCTACGCTTTCGTTGGATCATTCGGTTGAGCAGATGCTCAATACTATTGTCATGGACATCACTACTCAGAATGTGCCAACGCGTGGTGCTGGCAGAAGAGATATAAGCTGGAGCGAAATATGGAAGCGTGCGTCTGACGCAGTGACGGTTCTTGGCCACGAGATTGTGAATCATGCTCAACTCCTTGCTCTCCACGAAGTACGCAATCTCGCTCAACACAACGGTTCAATTCCGACGCAAGCAGAAGTCAGAAGATATCTCGAACCTACTGAAGAAATGCTAACGGGAGTTTTTCGAGATGTGTACGCATTGGATTTTCCGACCTTCAGATTGTGGGATTTGATTCAAAATGAAGCTTTGCGGCAACTGTTAAGAGACAGCGAGGTTGCTCTTGAGAGCGGCCATCCAGGAGTAACCATCATCGGGTGTAATCAGGCCCACGGCTGATAATAAAGGCCATTAGGGAGCAGACGAAATTAAGAAGATTTCACGCATCACAGGTTTTTTCCAAAGCCTCTCGTGGGCAATCTTCCTTTCCAGCCGGAGTGCCTTATGAGATACGCTCCAAGTTACAACAAGCGGCACAACAAATCGACGAGGAAATCAGGCGAGGCGTGGCTCAGTTTCGAAACGAGATCATGAGAGAGATCGAGTTCCTTGAAGACGAAGTGGTAACGATTGGTGTCGGAATGCCTTTGATGGATACTCGTCGTTTCATGAAGCTTGCGAGCGAGGTTAGTATGCCGGTCGGCTCAGGCACGATAGTCGCAGTTATAGTGGCGAAATTAGAAAGCAATGCAGAGGACGTTCGTGAAGGAGCAGGTTTCATGCTGTCTTATTTGTCGCGCCTGATACGGCTCGTGAACGAAGCGTATCCAGAAATTATCGCTACTATTGAAGTTCCCATACCTTTGACCTCACAATCTTGTTGGATGAAGCTGCAGGCTGAGAGTACTGCATCGGGAGTCAATTAATTTAGTCAGGATATCAGTTGGGTACCTTATCGACACCCGAAAAGTCGTACTCACAACGGTAACGCTCGATGTCCCTATGAAGAAGCTCGGCATACTTGGATTTCAAGACCCTCAAGACGGCGTGTTTTTGTTCAGCGGACTTGTTCCAGCACCTCTTCAAATAGGCTTCACCTACTAGAAACTTGGAAAGGTCGTTTCCAGGACCAGATCCCACCAACTCTCCGTAGGCGCGAATAGCTTCATCATCACTGCGAATATTCTGGTGAACACCGCCAAACGCGACGGCGGTCTTGTAGGCGGCGATCGCATCGACGTTTCTTGACAGTCTCACATAACTATTTCCAAGCCGATAATAAGCCTCAGCAAGTTCTGGATTCTGGCGAATTACAGCTTCGTATTCTTCTGCCGCCTTGGCATACAGCTTATGTTGATAATATCCGTTCCCCTTAGACAAGAGAGATTCGTCATATTCATCAGCAGTTGGAATACGCCCGGCCCTCACCGGTGGCACATCGGATGCCCTCGATGCCCGTTCTCGCATCGCAATCTTCTGAAACGCCGCCAACTCAGAAGACGAAATCGCAAAGTTAAGATTTTGTCCCTCGTCAATTGCCGCAACGGCCATTCCTATGACTTCACCACGTTTGTTTAGAACAGGTCCTCCACTGCTTCCATGTGATATTGGCGCTGTGATCTGTATATACCCGCTCCCTCGAAAACCACTTATGATTCCCTGAGAGAATGTACCTTCCCATCCTTCGGGATTTCCCACAACGTAAATCTCGTCTCCAATTCTCAGCGTCCCAGCATTTCCAAGCGTCAACGCCTTTATCTTAATTCCTGCGACTCGCAGAAGCGCCAAATCTCTTTTGCTGTCAATGCCAATAATCTCCGAGACTTGAAACGTCATCTTTTGCACAATTAACTTTGCTGAGATTACCGAGGCGTTCTTTACAACATGATAATTCGTCGCGATGATATTCGTGTCTACGAAGAAGCCAGTCCCTAGAGACACCTTATCAGTCGCCGAATTCTTGGCAAACAACACGACGACCGAAGGAAGTGTTCTTTGCGCAATTTGACCAGCCGTGAGATTTGTCCGACGAGCCTGAGTTGTCTGTGCTTCCACGACTGAAGTCATGGCAACCAGGACAAGAGTGACTAATACTAGCGGCCGAGTTCTATTTAGAGACATAGAGTTTTTAGTGCGAGAGTGCAGTTGGCGACAAGAGCCTATGCCGACGAAATGATCTCGTCAAGGGTTGTCATGACGAAGCCTCTTGAACTGTCGCGAAGCTCTCAAGCGATGAGTCGCTGGCAACACCTAATCCAGTGTTGTAAAGATGGAATCGCAGAATGGGTCAGGCCTTCGATTTTGCGACTTTCCTTAGAAGCTGGAAGCGACTTGGGTGGCCGATATTCTTTGCGACCGGCAGAATAGAGCCAGATTTTGCGGTGGCGACAATGCCTTATCAATCCAGCACCGTTCTGCTATTCTCACTCCATGAGTTCAAATCTCGATCAACTCACCGCTGATGCGATGAAGCTCCCTTTGAGAGATCGTGTGCAGCTTGCCCAGCGCTTGGTTTCAACCATCGATGACGAGGAATACTTCAAAGCGTTGTTGCTGGAACAGCAGAAGAGCAGGTCTGAAGAGAAATTGGAGATGTTGTTAGCGGAGGGGTTGGCAACGGAGTCTTCGGCCCTCGATGAAAAGGACTGGCAACACACGCGCGCTGAGTTGGAGAATCGGATTACCCAAAACAAATAGAGACCCCATGTCCATACTCCGCAGGGATGCGGCTCTTCACGATCTAATTGACCTGGCCCACCATATCGCGCTCGACGACATTGACGCTGCGTATCGATCTCTGGCCGCGGCTGAGGAGTCGTTCCGCGATCTTGAGCGCATGCCGTTGATGGGAAGTTCCCGTGAGTTTAAGAATTCAGCGCTTCAGGGAATTCGAATGTGGCGGGTAAAGGGTTTTCCCAGGCATTTAATCTTCTATCGACCAATTCGAGATGGCGTGGAGATCATTCGCGTACTTCACAGTTCCCGAGACATTCCAGGTGTCTTTGCAGAAGAGTAAGATCAGCGTGCGCCGTGCTGAAATGGATGGCTGCTAACCAACTTCAACCGCGTAACTCAACAGCCACAATTCGGTTTGTTCAAGTTTTGATCGCCAGCGGTCTTTGTATTGTTTCATCCAGCGACGGTGACTCAGCGAGTCGGGAGTGTCGATAACAATCTTCACCAGATTGTCGCGCACGATTACGCCTCCGTGGCGCCAGTGGCCTTCGACTTTCTGCGTCTCGTAACTGGCGGCGCCAAAGTGATCTGTGATTTCCAGGACTGCTTGGGCAAGCAAGCGGGCGGGCTCATCACTTTTTCCTGAAGGGCGTCATTGAACTGAAGTGGGCGCAGGACCTCGAATCGCCGCCATTTGCTGCTCATATGTGGTTCTCCCAATCACGGAGAAGGGAATGTTCTGGTCAGCAAGTGCTTCGAGTGCGGCTTCGGGTACGATATGTTCGCCTGATCGCAAGACACGGCCAGAGAAGCGTCCTAGCAGAAATGCCAGCGCCCGCTTCTCAATTTCGCGATCGGCAAAAGTAATCGTCACCATGTTTGTGATAGTAAGACTCAGTCGCGTGCAAAGCAAGAGCACGCCCTCCGCCAGGAAGGCGGAACTCCGCACGATCCAAACCGGTATCTCCCCGATGAATCGGGATTGCCACCGCACTTCAAAAGTCTCACGGTCGGGCACTGCCCCACTCTGAACTCGATGCAATCTTGATGACGCCTGTGTTGGCGCGGCTTCGCCGCCGGCACACTGCGGAAAGCCTCTGGCTTTCCGGAGGGGCACCTTGACTTATCATGAGGCTGCGCCTCCGGTGAGGCATAGCCTCGAAAAATATTAAAGTCGTCACGGAAAGCCAGAGGCTTTCCGCAGTGGGCGGCGGCATAGCCGCAGGATCGTCCTTCCGTTGCAGAACTTGAGCGACAGCGAGAGATCGCCATTCAAGTTCCTGTCCAATGTACTGACAAAAAATCTGCGACCCTCACGGTCAGGTTACTGCCGTGATCGTGGTCGTATTGCGCATGCGAAGATCGTGCGGTTGACTTACCCTCTTTAAAAGCCTACTGTCATTCCGAATCGAGTCCAGCTCACTCCTTCTCAGGCTTCTCTGGAATTAACCAGATCATCTGACCCCAATAGCTCAAAACCAAAGGAGCATAGGTATGTTTGCTCGTCATGTAGTCGTTAGACTCAAAGCCAAGGCCGCGCCGGAATTTACTCGGCTGGTTGAGACGGAAGTCATTCCCATGCTGCGCAAGCAGAAGGGGTTTCTGGATCAAATCACTTTTATCTCGCCGGACCTGACCGAAGCGGTTGGTAACAGCTTCTGGAAGACTAAGGAAGATGCGGAAGCCTACAACCGCAGCGGTTATGCCGAGGTTGTGAAATCCCTGGAGAGAGTCTTAGACGGAACGCCGACGGTGGGAACCGGCAATGTTTCCAACTCGACCTTTCATAAGATCGCGGCTGCTCATGCAGCATAAGCGCTTTCAGATGGCGAAGAGACGGCAGTCGCCCTCTTTCCGCGATTCACCTGTTCCAACTATCTTCCTTCAACGCGAACCTTTGACTCCGGCAAAAACAGAAGTGATGAAACTAAGAGAGCGCGGGATCTATGCTCTGGCTGACGGCAGAGAGTTTGTCGTGCATGCAGTTTTCCGCGGTGGCTATGTTTTCTACACGCCCGATGACTGGGATGGCTTCGGGGGTCACGCGTACGAATCCAACGCGTTTGGGCATCTGCGCTGGAACGGCCAGCCCGATCAGTGGCGCATCGAAGAGTTGATCGATACGAGTCGCACGGCTCGGTCCCGTTCGCGGAATGTTGCTTGATCGAAGTGACGTGCTGAGTTATGCGAGCGACGGTGGGCCCAACCCGGTCGCTACGGCTCCCGGTTCTGACACTAGTGCAATGTCCGCGACTGCGCCGCCGCACATGGCGGAAAGGCTTTTCGCCTTTTCCGGGTAACGCATCAGGTGATTAGTGTTTGCATGACGGTACGCCAGAGGCTTACCGCACCTGTGCTGCGGCAAAGGCGCGAAGGACAGCCGCAGTTCGTACTTTGAACTGATCTCTCCCCGAATCAAACACCCGCTACCGCGGATGGGTATCATCACCCGCTCACCATTGACTTTTCCTTAACTTGGAGAATATCTTGCAGCCCTGTTTTGAAACGGCTGAATTCTCCTGAGCCTCTGCCGCAAAGCAAACTCCGACAATCCAGCCAACGCTTTAACCTAACCTGTGACGCTTGCTGGTGACACTCCGGGCGCGAAGCCAGGAATCCCCCGTCGATCGGCAGAGTCCGTGAGGAAAACCCTCATCGAGCAAAGGAGATAATCATGGCATTTCAATGTTTCGACGATCCGGCCGCGATTCTGGAAAAGGCATTCTGTGTGACGCAAACTTCCAAGGACCTGAAAGGTGAACTGAAGATAGGCAGCAGCAAGGCGCGGAGATGTAAAGAGCCTGAGTGCAAGACTCTGAGAACCACACACGCACTGAAAGTCACTGTCTCAAAAACGATTTGTGACACGAGCACGGGCCAGCTGTTGGATGGCGATCTGGGCGCCAAACTGAGCACGGCTTTCGACACCGATGGAACGCATCGCGGATTTCACTCCGGTGAATTCACCTGGAACGGTGCGGCCGGTCTAACCATCAAGGGGCGAATGTCGGGCATCACCAACACAGGCACGCACCGCAAGCCGATCAAAGACTGTCAGAAGTGCAGTGACCGCGGCATCATGGAAGGTAAACTCTGTGGAGAGGTGGTTGATGGCGGCCACTCGAAGTTGAAGGGTTGCCAGGTCATCGCGGCCTATCGCATCAAGTTTGATCCTTCGGAGAAGGGCGGCGAAGGGGCAGTCGTGGGGACGATTGATGGCGTGATCGTTTGCTTCTGCACGGCATAGCGGATCAATCAGTCCGAAAATGTCTCGCCCGCTAAAAAAGAAGTCAGTCGGCAGAACCATCTCCGTGATTTCTCTGTGTAAGCTCCTTGCCTCTGTAGTGAATGTTCTCGAAGTAATTTCACCACAGAGTTAAGCATGCGCCGAGGCGCACCACCGAAGATGAAAAGTTGGATTATAATCAAACGTCTTCATTTGGCATTATTTTCGGACGATCAGCTGCACTGAGCCTCGGCAGCCATCAGTTGATCCGCTGACAAATGCGCTCGCCAATTCTCTGCGGATCGCAGGGGGCGGTGAAGTTTGCTCTAATCACACTTTTATTTTCAGAGCAGACACAGAGCATCACAGAGTTTCACAGAGAGAAAAACTCTTTGCCGAACGCGTTGAATCCTGGCTACATTCATCTGTCGCAATCGCGATTCTATTCAAAAATTAGAGCGGGCATTAGTAGTCTGTAGCCGGGTTTCCACCTCCGCAAAATCGTTGACATCCCTCCGTCGCGTCGATAGATTGCCCGTCCCCCGACTGATTAACTTTCACAGATGAGGCCACTGCCTCAAGAGGAGATCCCTATGACTATTAAGTGGATGAAACAAAGTGCAATCGCCGGATTGACTGGCGTGACTTTGCTGGTGCTTACCGTGCCGGCTTTGACCTGGGCCATGAGCAGTCCCGGGGTGCTGGAAGCTTGCATCAACCCGGGAAATGGCGACATGCGTCTGGTTGATTCAAGCACTCCCTGCCACAACAACGAAAGCAGAGTTTCATGGAATATTACCGGGCCGGCGGGGCCTCCGGGACCGGCTGGACCAGCGGGCCCCGCAGGACCAGCGGGCCCGGCGGGACCAACAGGCCCTACCGGACCAGCTGGGCCCACGGGCGCGACGGGACCGGCCGGACCTCCCGGACCGTCTTCGGCTGGGCCACCTTTTGTTTGGGTGTGTACGCCGGCGCATTACCCGAATCTGGGTGGCGGAGCGCGCGCAGACCTCTACGTTTTTAATGGAGGCGCAGCGACCGCGAACGTTGCCGTAAATATTCTGGATAAGGACGGCGCGAACCTGACTGGCGCTCCGATTCCGGGATCAGTTCCGGCCGCCAACTATCCGGGCGAAAGCGGCGTCTCCACCGTTACTCTGGTGGCGGGCGGCACAAGGAACTTGACGTGGCAAGTGCCCGCGACCGCTATGCCGACCTATGACGGTGTGACGAACACTGCGTTCAGCGTGAGAATTTCGTCAGATCAACCGATAGCGGTGGGGTCGAATTTTTCAGTTTTCGAAAACAAAGCAGTGCCGTGCGTTCTGCTGGCGAAGTGATTTCGGTTTAGCGGTCCGAGGAACTGAAGCCCCTGCAAAAGGGGCCTTCAGGGTCTTCTGCCAGCGGGGCTGTTGAGCTTGGAACGCCGGAACCTGCGGCTGTGCCGCGGCACATGGCGGAAAGGCTTCGCCTTTCCGGGAGACGCCATTCAAATGGGGCGAGGCTACGCCTCGAGCAACCCGGCGGCGTAGCCGCAAGCTTATTCGCGCCTGCGCTCCCCGGCCGATAACCACATGCTCGCATTCCGCAATACACCTCCTGCCTTTGACACATCCACACTATTAGCGTACGGTGATTGTGAACAAAGTCGAGCTTACTCTGCTCTCAGCCGGTCTAGTCACTTTCCAGCCCAACTGATTTCCACAGCTCAAACCCAGTTAGAATGCCAAGGCTTCTCTCTGTTGGATCATTAAACCTTGGAGAATTGGGAAGCTCGGAAGGCTTCTGTTGGTCCCCAAAGGGGGAAAAGGTAAAGAAAAAATGTCTATGAAACTTTATGTAGGAAACCTCTCGTTTGATACGACGAGTAACGATTTGCAGACACTGTTCGCGCAGGCGGGCACAGTCGAGAGCGTCTCTTTGATTGAAGATCGCGAAACGGGTCGCTCACGCGGCTTTGGCTTCGTCGAAATGCAAACGAAGGAAGAAGGCGCTGCAGCAGTCGCGCAGTTCAACGGCAAAGAAGTGTCCGGGCGCGCGCTGAAAGTTAACGAAGCCAAGCCCCGCGAAAATCGCAACGGCGGCGGCGGCTCGCGTTACTAATTAGCAGCTATTGCTTCTCACCAAAGCCTCCGGCGAATTTATTCGTCGGGGGCTCTTTTGATTTGTGAACTCGAGGTTTGATTTAAGGAGGACGCCTCTTCACACCGGGCCTCAGTCCGGTGACAACTCGCCCCAGAGAAAGACGCAGAACCGTTTCAACGGCAACAATATGAATGCCTTTGAAAACGGCTCGTTGCGGTATTGGTATCCCTGACCCACCGGGCTAATGCTCCGGTGTGAATGAGACGGTTAACAGCTCAATGACCGACTGGGATTCGCTGAAAGCGGGTCCTGCCCTCAGGATTCTGCCAGGAAATATCCAGCACGTAAGGCTTGTCTTTGCCCTCTACGGCTTGAAGCTGTTGCAAGCGGTCGCAATTTGTATCGGCCGGTTTGCCATTGATATAGATCGTGTGATGCATGGTCGACTTCTCTGCGGGGAGAAGGCGATCGATTGCCTCGAATCTAATGTGAACTTGTGAGGGTCCCCAGGCGGCTGCCTCATCGTTCTTGAGAAACACGGTTAAGACCTCAACGGTCTTGAGGGTTTCCTGGGTTGAATTCGTCAGTTCCAGAAGAACATTCGATCCGTCATTCACGAATC
>Ga0070703_10000006_pt1 | contig 112467 bp, 108 predicted proteins | sample KBSK5251metaG_FD_65453 | JGI IMG/M metagenome (GOLD analysis project Ga0070703, IMG submission 65453) | Corn, switchgrass and miscanthus rhizosphere microbial communities from Kellogg Biological Station, Michigan, USA - KBS K5-25-1 metaG | ecosystem: Host-associated > Plants > Roots >... | reverse complement strand
GCTCGATGTCCAACCGACACTCGTTCAGGACGCGAGCGAGCTCGGCGTTGCTCGTCTGATCGGCCAGGATGGACAGGGCGCGCAAGATCGGCAGGCCCGAGTTGATCATGGTCGCGAACTGGCGCGAGAAGACCGACAGTTCCTTGAGCTTGACCTTCTTCTTCGTCAGCTCGATGTTGAACCCGCGGCCCTGCTTGCCGACCTCGAGCGGCGTGAGGCCTTGCTCGCGGAGCCGCTGCAGGACCAAAGCCTCGTTGTCGGCCACGAGCGTGCCGCTGATGAGGTTCCCGCCGCGGTCACGGACCTTGTATGCGTAGGTGTCGGGCATGGCCTACCTCCTCACATCCCGCCCATGGAACCGCTGGACCCCAAGCCGTCCGATGTGCCGAACGAACCCGTCGCCCATGAGCTGGCGTCGTCTCCGCCGAGCGACGAACCGCCTGAGGAGAAGGCCGACAGTCCGCCGGAGGAACCGACGAGGCGTTGGAGCTCCTCGGGGTCGTGACACCGTTCGAAGGCCATCTGTTGGCTGATCCGCCCGGCTTTGACGTGGGACGCCAGGGACATGTCCATCGTTTGCATCCCGTACCGGCCGCCGGCCTGCATCGCGGAGTAGATCTGGTGAACCTTGCCCTCACGGACCAGGTTCCGGATGCCGGGCGTCGCGATCATGATCTCGGCCGCCGCCACCCGGCCCTGGCCGTCGACCGTGGGGATCAACTGCTGCGTCACGACGCCTTGGAGCGTGGTCGAGAGCTGCACCCGCACCTGCTGCTGCTGGTGGGGAGGGAAGACGTCGATGATGCGGTCGATCGTCTGCGGCGCGTCCTGCGTGTGCAAGGTGGCGAAGACGAGGTGACCGGTCTCGGCCGCGGTGATCGCGGTCGAGATCGTCTCGAGGTCACGCATCTCGCCGACGAGGATCACGTCGGGGTCCTGACGCAGGACGTGTTTGAGGGCGGAGGCGAAGCTGTGTGTGTCCGCTCCGATCTCGCGCTGGTTGACCACGCACTTCTTGTGCTTGTGCAGGAACTCGATCGGGTCTTCGACGGTCATGATGTGCCCCGACCGCTCGGTGTTGACCACGTCGACCATCGCCGCGAGGGTCGTCGACTTCCCGGAACCGGTCGGCCCCGTCACCACCACGAACCCGCGTGGGAAGCGAGCCAGATCGGCCGCGACCGGCGGGAGCCCGAGGTCCACGATGTTCTTGATGTCGAAGGGGATCACCCGGAAGACCGCCCCGACGGCGTCTCGCTGCATGAAGACGTTCACGCGGAACCGTGCGCGGCCGGGTAGGGAGTACGACATGTCCAGCTCGAGCTCCTGCTCGAACCGTTCGCGCATCTTCTGCGGGAGGATCGCGTAGATCATCCCCTGGAGCGATCGCGGGTTGAGCGGTGGATAGTCCTCCAGCCGCTCGAGCTCTCCGTGGATCCGGACCGTGGGCGGGGTGCCCGCCGTCAGGTGAAGGTCCGAGCCGTTCAGATCGAGGAGCCTTCCGAGCAGTTCCGGAACGGGGACCTGGATATCTTCATCAGGAGGGGCAACCGTGCTCATCGTCATTTCACCACCCTTGCGACTTCGTCCAACGTCGTGATGCCCATGCGGGCTTTCTCCAGCCCGTCGTCGCGAAGCGTCATCATCCCCTGGTGTACGGCGACGGTTCTTATCGCATCGGCAGAAGCACGCTCCACCGTGAGCCGTTCGATCTCTTCGCTCATCTGCATGACCTCGTACAGGCCGATCCGGCCTCGGTACCCGGTGTTGGCGCACGCCGGGCACCCCTGCGACTTCCGCAGTTCGGGGATCTCCGGCCACAGCCACTCCGGGAAGCCCGCCGCTTGGAGCTCCGCCTGTTCGGGCTTGTACCGAACGTTGCAGCGCTCACAGAGCTTGCGGGCGAGCCGTTGCGCCACCACCGCGTCGATCGCCGAAGCGACCAGGAAGGTCTCGACGTCCATCTCCACGAGGCGCGAGATGGCCGAGGGCGCGTCGTTCGTGTGCAAGGAGGAGAGCACGAGGTGACCGGTCAGTGCCGCCTCGATCGCGATCGTGGCCGTCTCCTTGTCGCGGATCTCGCCGATCAGCACGATGTCCGGGTCGGCTCGCAGGATCGAGCGGAGAGCGCTCGCGAAGGTCAGCCCGGCCTTCGGGTTCACCTGCATCTGGTTCACGCCGGCGAGCCGGTACTCCACCGGGTCTTCCACCGTGATGATGTTCTTGGACTCTTCGTTGAGGATGTTGAGCGTCGAGTACATCGTGGTCGACTTGCCCGAACCGGTCGGCCCGGTCACCAGGATCGCCCCGTAGGGCTTCCTGAACGACTCGGAGAAGCGGTCGTACGCGTTCTCGAGGAAGCCCAGGTCCTCGAGACGCAGGAGCGCGTTGGACTTGTCCAACACACGGATCACGACCTTCTCGCCGTGCACAGTGGGAAGGGTCGCCACACGGAGGTCGAGCGCCCTCCCGCCCACCTTCATCGAGATGCGGCCGTCCTGCGGGACCCGGCGCTCGGCGATATTGAGGTCGGCCATGACCTTGAGCCGGCTGATCAGCCCGCCCTGGATGTTCTTCGGTGCGGGGGGCATCGGCTCGTGCAGGACGCCGTCGACGCGGAACCGGATCCGAACGTTCAACTCTGCGGGTTCGAGGTGGACGTCCGAGGCTCGGTCGCCGACGGCCTGGGTCATGATCGCATTGACGAGCTTCACGATCGGAGCGTCCTCCAGAGCCTCCTCGAGCTCCGCGGTGGTTTCATCCACCGCCTCGGCGGCGATGCTCGCCATCGCTTCGACCTGCGAGTCCATGCCGGAGAACTTCTGGATCGCCTGCTCGACGTCGTTCGCCGTCGCCACGACCGGCTGGACCTCGCGTCCGGTGATCGTCCGGATGTCGTCGAGGGCATAGACGTTGGCCGGATCCGACATCGCGACGAGCAGCCGTCCGTCGCGCTCCCCGATCGGGATCGCGCGGTACCGTCGCGAAAGGGCTTCGGGCAGCAGGACGGTCGCCGTTGCATCGATCGGGAACTCGTTGAGGTCGACGAACTCCAACCCGACCTGCTCCGCCAGCGCCCGAACGAGATCGGCCTCCTTGATCATGCCGAGGTCGATCAGAACGCGACCGAGCGATTTCGGGGTCTTACGATGTTCTTCGAGCGCGGTTTCGAGCTGCTCGGGGGTGATGAAGCCGAGCTCGATCAGGATCTGCCCGAGCTGCTTCGACTTCCGCTTCACCGTCGTCATCGATGCCCCCGAGACCCGTTCGGGCTAGGTCGTTGGCTGGGTCTCAGCTGTTGTCTTCGTCACCGTCCTCGTTCAGCTGAAGCAATCCCGAGAACTCTTTGGCCAGCATGACCCGGTCCACCTCACCCGGTTCTTCCGTCACCTTCTCGGGCTCGTCGGGGGCCCGTTCGGCGGATACCAAACGCTGCGGCTCGCGTCGGAACGGGGTCGCCTGTTCGCCCACCGCAGGGGGCGCCTCATCCGGCTCACGGGCTGGCGCTCCGGCGGAGCCCTCGACCACCAGCGGTGCTGCTTCGAGCGGCGCCGCGACCGCTGCCGACGCCGCCTGCTCGGCCTCCAGACGGGAGAAGGCCGAGCCTTCCGTCGCGAACGCTGCGGGGCGACCCGCCGGCGTCACGGGCTCGGCGTCGGAGAACGTTGCCGGCCGGAGCCGGTCCGGCGGTGCCTCGACGGTCGACGGTTCGTCTCGGTCCGATCCCGCGGTCTCGGTCGGTTCGCGCGGGGAGGCCACTTCTCCCGGACTCCGTCCGTTCCACGCCCGCTGCTCGGGTGGGGGCGCGGCGACGACCGATTCCGGTTCTGGCTCGGGGGCGGCTTTCGTCTCTGCCGGGTGCAGGGAGGTCCGAGGACGGCCGGACGGAGCGCTCGAGGCGTCGGGCACCTTGAGTGTGTCGCCCTTCTTGGCCCTCGTTTCCTCGGCGGCCAGGACGGCCTGCTCCAGTTGATCCAGGAGGACCCCGGGGCGAACCCCGGTCCCGGAGATCACGAACGCGGCGTACGGGCCTCGGTGGACGTACGCCCAGAGCTGATCGGAGAACTCAACGAACCCCCGCCTCGCCTCGCCGACGTGCACGAACTTCAGCCACGCCGGCTTGAACGCCTGCTCGTCTTCCTCCGGATAGGCGCCGAGGACCATGCCGTCGCGAGACAGCACCAGACAACCGCGCACGTCGTCCATCGTGAGGACGACGCGCTGCGCGAGCGCGGCGTATTCATCCATCCGTCTGATGGAGACATCGTCGGGAGGCCGTGCGCGCTTGAGGTGGGGGCGGTCAGACGGTCAGGACCGTTCGGCGATCGACGCGACCGCGGCCGCCGACATCACCTCGAGCGGCGCGGGGTGCCCCGTCCAGAGCTCGAAGGACAGGGCGGCCTGGTGCAAGAGCAGCCCAAGCCCACCGAAGACGGTCGCACCACGCTCGCGCGCGGTCGCCTGCATGGGCGTGACGGTCGGGTGGTAAAGGAGATCGACGACGAGGGTCGAGTAGTCGATCGGCGGCAACGGTAACGGCTCGCCATCGGCGCCCAGAGGGGTCGCGTTGACGACCAGATCGGCCGGGGTCGACGAGGCGTCGTCGAACGCCGCGATGACGAGCTCGGACGAGAGCCCGTCGAGTGCCTGCCGGAGGTCCGTCGTGGAGGCAGGATCACGGGCGACGACCGTGATCCGGGACGCGGCGGCGCGCGCGAGCGCCAGGGCGCACGCGCGCGCCGCTCCCCCGGCACCGAAGATCAATGCGCTCCTCCCGGCCGGATCGAAGCCGGCATCACGCCGCAGGAACCGGTCGAAACCCGGCGTGTCGGTGTTGTGTCCCGTCGTGCGGTCCTCCCCGATCAGGACCGTGTTCACCGCATGCAGACGCCGCGCGTCATCGGTCAGCGTGTCCATGTTGTCGGCCACATCGCTCTTGTGCGGCATCGTCACGTTCGCCCCGGCGAACCCCAGCGTGCGGAGCCCGGTCACCGCGTCGCCAGCGTCGCCGGGGGCGACAGGGAGGGGAACGTACGCCCAGTCCAGGTCGAGCGCCGCGAACGCCGCGTTGTGGATCGCGGGCGACAGGCTGTGCGAGACGGGCCAGCCGATGATTCCGACGGTTCGCGTCCCGCCGTGGATCCTCGGATGCGCCTGCATCCTGGTCATCCGAGGCACTGCTGCACGTTCACGTCGTGCTGGTGGAGCGTCGTGGCGAACCGGTGGACCCCGGCGCCATCCGGTGGGCAGAGCACGTAATAGAGGTACCGGGTGTCCGCCGGATGCAGCGCGGCATCGAGCGACGCACGGCCGGGACTCGCGATCGGCGTCGGCGGCAGACCCGCGTTGATCCTCGTGTTGTACGGGGTATCCGTCTTCAGATCCGAGGTCGAGAGCTGGCCGTCGGGGGTGGGGTCGTCGTACAGGAGAGTCGCGTCGATCCCGAGAGACATCCCTCGCGCCAAGCGGTTGTAGATCACGCTCGCGATCTTCGCCCGATCTCCTTCGACCTGAGCCTCGCGCTCAATCATGGAGGCCACGATGACCACCTGGTAGGGCGTGAGACCGAGCTTCCTCGCACCGCCTGCGAGGTCGAGGCTCTTCGCCTGGGTCTCGAACTGCATCAGCATCCGACGGATCACCCCGTCCGCGGTCAGACCTTTCTTCACGAGTTGGTAGGTGTCGGGGAACAGGAACCCCTCGGCGGTCCCGGCGCTCCGAGGGAGGAACGGGGGCAGACGGTACCGGCCACTGTCGGCGAGCGCCGCGAAGGTCTTCGCGGAGACCCCGGTCTGGTCGGCCACCTCGCTCGAGATGCTCCGCTCCCCCGGGTACGTCGTGGAGATCCTGAGCCCCTCAGGAACGGTGAGCCGAACGGTCGGTACCTTCTGGGGCGGCGTCGTGATCACGTTCACGATCTCATCCAATGACATCCCCACCCGCAGGTCGTACGTGCCGGCGAGGATCTTGCCGGCCTTCCCCGTGCCCCGAAGGAGGAGGTTGCCGACGAACCCACCGCACCTGATCAGGCCACGCTGATCGAGCGCGGCGACCACATCCTTGCCGGTCGCTCCCGATGGGATCGCGAACACGACCGCGCTCCCGGTCGCCGGCGGCGGTTCCTGGCACCCTTGGTACTTCGCCACCGCCGCCGAGACCGCCCCGGTGACCAGCAGGAATACCACGAGGACCACAACGAGGCGGACCCGTCGACGTCGCCGACCTGGGCGGCCGCTGGCGTCGGTCGGCGCGGGCGGCGTCGGGGTGTCCATCGGGCGACGAGGATACCGGTCGAGGCCCGCTCAGCCCGTAGAGGCGCCGTTTCGCCGTGCATCGAGCCAAGCCTGGAGCGCGATCCTCGCGGCCTCGGCATCGACGACCGAACGCCGCTCCGGGCCCTTCAAGCCCGCGCGGCGGAGCCCCCGTTCGGCCTCCGTCGTCGTGAAGCGCTCGTCCTGCATCGAGACGGGAACATGAAGCACCATCCGGAGGGTCTCGGCGAACGCCTCCGCATGGTTCGCCCGCGGACCGTGCGATCCATCCAGGGAAAGCGGCAGACCCAAAACCACGAGCGTCACCCCATGCTCGGCGACGAGCGCGGCGATCGCCTTGAGCTCCCCGGGTGGACGCCCGACCTGCACCGTGCCCAACGGCACCGCCAGCCGGCGCGCGTCATCGGAGATCGCGACGCCGATCCGGACATCACCGAGGTCCAGCCCCAGGACGCGACCGGGCATCTCCACCGCCATCAGCGCCCGCGGAGCAGCTCACGCACGCGCGACGGGATCCCGCCGAGCGCCTCCGGTACCTTCGCCGCGTCCTTGCCGCCGGCGTTCGCCAGGATGTCCTTGCCGCCAGCCCCTCCGCCGATCGATCGCGCCGCCGCTTCCAGGAGGGCTGGTGCGGTGATCCCGCGCTCGACCGCCGCCGCGGTCGCGGCGGCGACGAGCATCGCCTTGCCGTCCGCCCCGCTCCCGACCACGACGACCGCGGGGCCGGCGCTCAGCCGGTCACGCACCTTCTGGGCGAGGTCGCGCAGGCCACTCGGATCCTCCGCCGAAACCTCGGCGACCACGAGGGCGACCCCGTCGACGTCGCGCGCGCCGGCGACGAGCGACGCGATCAGCGCGTCGCGGTCGCCGGCGCGCAACGACCCGAGCTGGCTCCGGAGCCGCTTGTTCTCCTCGAGGACCCTGCGCGCCCGTTCGATCGCCCCCTGCGGATCCTTCGCCTCGAGCGCCTCAACGAGCCCGCGGAGGAGCGCGCGCTCGGCGTTGATCTCACCGAGCGCGTCGGGTCCGACGAGCGCCTCGACGCGGCGCATCCCGGCGCCGATCGAGCCCTCGCGCAGGAGCCGGATCACCGCCACGCTCCCCGTGCGATGGACGTGCGTCCCACCGCAGAGCTCACGTGAGTAGTCGCCGATCTCGACGACCCGGACGAGGTCGCCGTACTTCTCTCCGAACAGGCCGACCGCGCCCAGCGACTTGGCTTCGTCCAGCGTCGTCTCGAAGATCTTGACCGGGTCGTCGGCCGCCAAACGGCGGTTCGCCTCGAGCTCGGCTTCCTCCAACAGGTCAGCGCCGACCGGGCCGGGGTTCGGGAAATCGAACCGGAGCCGACCGGGCTCGACGAGGGAGCCCGCCTGTCGCGCGTACTCCCCGAGGAGGTGCTTCAAGGTCCAGTGGACGACGTGGGTCGACGTGTGCGCACGGGTCGTGGCCTCGCGCCGCGGCACGTCGATCGAGGCAACCGCCAGCTGATGGGCGCGGACCTCACCCGAGGCAACGATGCCCTCGTGGACGATCCCGTGTTCGCCCGCCGGCACGGTGTCGATGACGCGAACCGACCCGGTGTCCGTTCGGATGATCCCTTGATCCCCGACCTGTCCCCCGCCTTCCGCGTAGAACGGGGTCCGATCGAGGAAGACGCGAACCCGCTCGCCCTCTTCCGCCGCGCCCAGCTCGGCGTTGTCCTCGCCGAGGAGGAGGATGACCGGCGACTCGGCCTCGTGTTCGCGGTACCCGACGAACTCGGTCCCCGGCACGGCTCCGGCTTCCAGACCGATCTCGACCTTCTTCGCGGCCGCCCGTGCGCGGTCCCGCTGCTCCTCGAGGAGGACCGCGAACCGGTCGGTGTCGACCGACAGGCCCTCGTCCGCTGCGATCTCTTCGAGCAGCTCGATCGGGAACCCGAACGTGTCGTGCAGCTTGAACGCAGCGTCGCCGGAGATCCTCGAGTGCTCGGCGTGCGCTTTCGCGTCTTCGAACTGGGCCATCCCCTGACGGAGCGTGGCGGCGAACCGCTCCTCCTCGGAGTCGGCGACCTGGCGAACGAAGGCCTCGTTCTCGCGGAGCTCGGGGTAGGCATCGCCGAACCCCTGGAGCACGCTCGTGATCACCTCGTCGAGGACGCCTCGCTGGATCCCCACGCGGCGCGCGTGCGACACGACCCGCCGGAGCATCCGGCGCAGGATGTAGCCGCGCCCGGTGTTGGAGGGCTGGACCCCGTCCGCGATCAGGAACGTCGCCGCCCGCCCGTGCTCGGCGATGATCTTCAGCGAGACGTCGTCGTGCGGATCCTGGCCGTGCTTCCTTCCGGAAAGCCGCTCGGCAACCTCGAGCGTCGGCCGGAACAGATCCGTCTCGAAGACGTTGTCGACGCCCTGCAGCACCGTCGCCACGCGCTCGAGCGACGAGCCCGTGTCCACGTTCATGCCCGGGAGCGGCGCCAGGATGCGCAGATCGGCGTCGACCTGGTCCTGGATGAACACGAGGTTCCAGATCTCCATGAAGCGTTCCTCGTCGACGTCGGGGCCGCCCTCGGGCCCGTACTTCGATCCGCGATCCACGAAGATCTCGCTGCATGGCCCTGCGGGGCCGGCCGCGTGCGTCGACCAGTAGTTGGCGGGCTCGCCCTGAGCGTCGAACATGCCGCGCCGGACGATCCGTTCCGGCGAGAGCCCGGCGGCGTCGACCCACGCCGCCGCCGCCTCCTCGTCGTCTTCGAACACCGTGACCCACAGCCGGTCGTGCTCGATCCCATAGCCCTCGGTGATCAGCTGGTGCGCCCAGCGGACGGCTTCGACCTTGAAGTAGTCGGCGAACGAGAAGTTGCCGAGCATCTCGAAGAACGTGAGATGCCGCGCGTCCTGGCCGACGTTCTCGATGTCGTTGGTCCGCATCACCTTCTGCGCGGTGGTCGCGCGGCGGTAGGGCGGCTCCGCCTGCCCCAGGAAATACGGGATGAACTGGTTCATCCCGGCGTTCGTGAGGAGCAGCCCGGACTCGGGCGGCGGGATCAACGACGACGAACGGACGCGGACGTGCTCACGTTCTTCGAAGAACGAAAGGAACAGCTCACGGATCCGGTTGCCCTCCACATCGGGGAGTCTACCGGCGGGTCAGGCAGCGCCGGGACCAGGCACGTCGTGCTTCGCGCGGAGCTCACGCTCGCGCTCGTCCGCGGCGCGCTTGCCCTCTTCCACGGATTCGGCGACCAGCCGGGAGAGGTCGAGCAGCCCGCTCCGCGCTTCCCGTGCGATGGCCGTCGGCTTCGCCCTTTGGACCTGCCGCCGCGTCCAGCGGGAGGCGATGATCGCGCCGGCGGCGCCGAATCCGACCCCCAGAGCGACCCAGAACGGTCGGCGCACGTCGCTACGGTCCTAGTTCTTGGCCTTCTTGGCGGCCCTGGCGAAGCCCTTGCGCACCCCGGCGCCCAGGGCGATCAGCTTGACGATCGGGCTCGTCGCCGCTTCCTCGATCAGCCCGGAGACGCGCTCGACCCGTCCAACGATGGAGCCGGCCGACTCCAGGACGATATCCACTCGATCGATCTCGCGGTTCGTCTTCTCGATCGAGGTCTTGACCTCGCGCAACAGAGGCACGGTCTCCTCACGCATCGAGTCGATCGTCATCTTCGTGCTCTCGAGCACGCGGAACGTGTTCGCGAGGACGAGACACAGGAACAGGACGAGCACGCCCCACAAGGCGGCCACGATGATCAGGGCGGTGTCCCCTGCGGTCGCGATCATGCTTCGGTCCTCCTGGGTGCCGGGCCGGAGCCCCGTAGCCTACCCGGTCGAGGGATCGCGCCGGAACGGGCCTGCCGGGCCGGCGCCGGGGGTCCAGTCTTTCGTGTCCTCGCCCATCTCGGAGGGTTCGTAGTAGCGGTTCCCGCGGTAGCGGACGGGACGGTAGTCCTGTTCCGTCCAATGACCGGGCACGTCGTGGGGGTACACGTAGCCCTTCCCGTGGCCGAGGTTCTTCGCGCCGGCGTAGGAGGCGTCGCGGAGATGGGTCGGGACCGGGTCGGCCGACGCCGCGTCCTCGAGTGCTGCCGAGATCGCCGTGTAGACGCTGTTCGACTTCGCGGCACGCGCGAGGTAGATCGTCGCTTGCGCCAGGTTCAGTCGTGCCTCTGGCAGCCCAACGTGCTCCACAGCCTGGGCCGCGGCCACGGCTTGCAGCAGCGCCATGGGATCGGCGAGCCCGACGTCCTCGGACGCGTGCACGATCAGCCGGCGCGCGATGAAGCGTGGATCCTCCCCGGCCTCGATCATCCGTGCGAGCCAGAACAGCGCCGCATCCGGGTCCGACCCGCGGATCGACTTGATGAACGCCGAGATCACGTCGTAGTGGGCATCGCCCTGCCGGTCGTACACGATCGCCTTGCGTTGCACGGCGTCGGCGGCGAGGTCCAGGGTGATCCGCGTTCCACCCTCGGCCTCGGCCGCGAGCGCGGCCGCCTCGAGTCCCATCAGCGCCATCCGCGCGTCCCCGCCGGCGATCGTCACCAGATGCTCCAGTGCGTCGTCGTCGATCGACAGGTCATGTCCGCCGAGCCCGCGTTCGGCGTCGTCCAACGCGCGCCGGATGAGCGCCGTCACGTCATCGGCGGACAACGGCTCGAGTCGCATCAGCAGGCACCGAGAGAGCAACGGGGTGTTCAACGAGAAGTACGGGTTCTCCGTCGTCGCACCGATCAGCGTCACGGTTCCCTCTTCGACGGCCGGCAGGAGCACGTCCTGCTGCGCCTTGGACCACCGATGCACCTCGTCCACGAACAACACGGTCTTGAACAGACCGCCGCGCGCGCCGTCCATCACCTTTCGAGCGTCGGCCACGCCGCTGTTGACCGCGGACAGCTGCATGAGATGCGCACCCACCGCTTCGGCCAGCAGGTGCGCGAGCGTGGTCTTGCCCGAACCGGCGGGCCCCCACAGGATCAAGGACGGCAGCGCGCCCTTCTCGATCAGCTTCGTGAGCGCCCGTCCGGGTCCGACCAGGTGGGTCTGCCCGACGAACTCCGCGGGTGTGCGAGGACGCATCCGAGCGGCGAGGGGAACGTCGGCCATAGCCTCAGTCGTACCGAACGATGTTCTTGGGACGGATCCGGAAGAGCACGCGTACCTGACCCGGTGCGGGGGTCCACGGCTCGTGGTCGTAGCGTCGGCTCAGTGCGTCGATGTGTGCCTCGGCCTCGGGTCCGGTGACTCGCTCCTCGACGATCCCCTCGACAGAGATCCACCGATACGCGTCGTCGAACGCCTGGACGGCCACGACCACGCGTGGATCCCGCACCGCGTTCCGATCCTTGCGCCGCCCCTCCGCGGTGTTGATCAGCACGTGGCGTTCGTCGGCGTCGACCCAGGTGATCGAGGTGACGGGTGACCCATCGGGGTCGAGCGTGACGAACCAGGCGTAGTTCTCTCCGCGGAGCAGTTCGAGGTCGTCGGGCTCGAGCGAGGCCATCAGCGCTCGCCTTCCGAGCGCGGGCGCTCGATGACGCGGATCCCGAGCTCCCGGAGCTGCACGGGGTCGACGGGAGAGGGGCCACCCATCAACGGATCGGCCCCCGACTGGGCCTTCGGGAACGCCTGGACGTCACGGATCGCATCCTTCCCAGCCATCAGCATCGCCAACCGGTCGATCCCCATCGCGATCCCTCCATGCGGCGGGGCCCCGTAGCGGAACGCCCGGATCAGGTGGCCGAACTTCCCCTCGATCTCCTCGTGCGACAACCCGAGGACCTCGAAGACGCGCTCCTGGATCTGCGGATCGTGGATCCGGATCGAGCCGCCACCCAGCTCGAAGCCGTTCAGGACCAGGTCGTACGCGCGGGCCCTCGCCGTCCGGGGCTCGAGGTCGTCGGTGAGCGGCGCCGTGAACGGGTGGTGGTTCGAGACCCACTTGTCCTCGTCGTCGCTCCACTCGAACAGCGGCGGCTCGAAGTACCAGACGAACTCCCAGAGGTTCTCCGAGATCAGATCGAGCCGCGCCGCCAGATCTCGCCGAAGCCCGTCGAGCGCCACGTTCGTCCGATCGACCCGGTCGGCGACGAGGCAGACCAGATCCCCGGCACCGGCGCCCGTCCGCTCGAGGATCCCGGTCCGCTCCTTCTCGCTCAGGAACTTCTCGACCGGCGACCGGAGCGCTCCCCCGTCCTCCACCGCGATCCACACGAGCCCGGCGGCGCCGCGACCCTTCGCATCCTCGACGAGCTTGTCCAGTTCCTTCCGCGAGAGGACCGCGGCGCCGGGGGCGACGAGTCCCTTGATCACGCCGCCGTCGGACGCGACCTTCGCGAACGACGTGAACCCGGACCCCTCGAAGAGGTCGGTGAACGATGAGAGCTCCATCCCGTACCGGAGGTCCGGCTTATCCGAGCCATAGCGATCGAGCATCTCGTCGTAGGACATGCGACGGAAGGGTGTGGTCACGTCGACCCCCTGCGTCTCCCGAACGATCCGGGCGTAGAGCGGTTCGATCACCGCCATGACGTCCTCTTCGCCGGCGAACGACATCTCGACGTCGAGCTGGGTGAACTCGAGACCGCGGTCGGCACGCGGCTTCTCGTCCCGGAGGCATCGCACGATCTGGTAGTACCGGTCCTGCCCGGCGACCATCAGCAGCTGCTTGAGCTGCTGCGGGGACTGCGGCAGGGCGTAGAACGATCCGGGGAACATCCGCGAGGGCACCAGGAAATCGCGTGCGCCCTCGGGCGTGGCGGTCGTCAGGACCGGGGTCTCCACCTCGAGGAACCCGAGGGTGTTCATGTGCTCGCGGATCGTGCGATTGATCTCGTGCCGAAGGCGCAGGCCATTGGTCATCTCGGGTCGTCGCAGGTCGAGGTAGCGATACTCGAGCCGGAGCAGCTCCTCTGCCTCGATCCGATCTTCGATCACGAACGGCGGCGTCTCCGCGCGGTTGAGCACCTCCACGGACGTTACCGCGACCTCCACGGCTCCGGTCGCGAGATCGACGTTCGCCATACCGGCCGGACGCTCGCGGACGACGCCCATGACCCGCACGACCCACTCTCCACGGAGCTCCTGCGCTGCGGCGTGCGCCACGGGGGCATCGTCCGGATGGAACACGATCTGCGCCACACCCTCGCGATCGCGCAGATCGATGAACGTCACGCCGCCGTGGTCGCGACGGTGGGCGACCCAGCCGCACAGCGCCACCTGTTCGCCGGCATGAGCCAAGCGGAGCTCGCCGCACATGTGCGTCCGCATCGCGGTGACCATCGCGGACGGGTCGGTCATGGGCCCTCCCGAAGGAGCCGCCCCGCGAGCGCTTCCGTCGCGATGGTCTCCTGCTCGCCGTCGGCCAGACGCCGCAGGGTCACGACGCCGCCGGCGAGCTCGCGCTCGCCCACGATCGCCGCGAACGCCGCCCCGGCGTGGTCGGCCATCTTGAGCTGCGCCTTCAACGGCCGATCCTCGTACGAACGCTCCGCCGCCACACCCGCGTCGCGAAGCTCGTCCACCAGCCGGCGGGCGGCCGAGCGCGCGCCGCCCTCACCAACAGCGACCACGAAGCACCGAGACGCGCGCGCGGCCGCCCGCGGGAGGCCCTCCCGGTCCATCGCCAACCGCACCCGATCGAGGCCCAGCGCGAACCCGACCCCCGGCGTCGCCGGACCACCCAGCGCCTCGGCGAGCCCGTCGTACCGTCCGCCGGCGTTGAACGTCGCCGCCTGCGCGGAGGCCTCGTTCGTCGAGATCCATTCGAAGGCCGTGCGCGTGTAGTAGTCGAGGCCGCGAACGAGTCGCGGATCCAACTCGTACCGGACGCCCGCCTCCTCGAGCCCGGACCGGACCGCCCCGAAGTGCTCGGTGCAGGGGCCGCACAACCGGTCGACGATCGTCGGAGCGGCCAGGACGAAGTCCTTCCGGCCGTCCACCTTGCAGTCGAAGACGCGGAGCGGATTCTTCCCGAGCCGCTCCCGACAATCCTCGTCCAGCTGATCGAGGTACGGCTCGAAGTACCGGATCAGCTCCTCGCGGTATGCCGGGCGACACTGGGCATCTCCGATCGAGTTCAGGTGGAGGGCGTACTCCCGAAGGCCTCGTTCCCGAGCGAACCGTTCTCCCAGCACCACGACCTCGACGTCGGCCTCGGCACCGGCGACGCCGACGATCTCGATCCCGAACTGGCGGAACTCGCGTAACCGGCCCGCCTGCGGTCTGCCGTGCCGGAAATGACGCCCGACGTAGTAGCTCTTGAACGGCGCGGGAAGGTCGTGCGCATGTCCGAGGTACGCGCGGACGACCCCGGCGGTGCTCTCGGGGCGGAGCGTGACGGATCGTCCCCCCTTGTCCTGGAACGTGTACATCTCCTTCGTGACGACGTCGGACGTGTCGCCGGACGTCCGCGTATACAGGTCCGTGTGCTCGAAGGTCGGCGTCTCGAGGTAGCGGAACCCGAACAGACGCGCCGTCGTGTGGGACGCGTCGTACAGCGCCAGCAGCTGATCCGCATCGTCGGGCAGGAGGTCCTGCGTGCCGCGAGGCGGCTGGAACGACATCAGCCGAACTCCTGCAGGTACGGGTTGGTCGCGCGCTCGCGCCCCACGGTCGTCTCCTGACCGTGACCGGGGAGGACGCGCAGATCATCGGGAAGCGTCAGGAAGCGCGCCAGACTCCGACCCATCGCCGCCGGATCCGAGTTCCCGAAGTCCGATCGCCCGATCGAACCCGCGAAGACCAGATCGCCCGAGAAGACGAGCACCTCGTCGTCCACGCGGAAGATGCAGTGGCCGGGGGTGTGGCCGGGTGTGTGCCAGATCTCCACGTCGACACCGGCCAGCCGGAGGACCTCGCCGTCCTCGAAGGGGCGGAGGTCCTCGACGGGTTCGAGCGGGTTGGGGAACCCGTCGCGTCGCCACGCCACCGGATCGGTGAAGGCGACGGCGTCGGCGGGGTGGCAGTAGACCGGCACCCGGTCCCCGGCGAAGGCGCCGGCGGTTCCCGCGTGATCCAGGTGGGCGTGCGTGAGCAGCACGGCGACGGGCCGCTTGCCCGCGGCCGTGAGGAGTGCATGCACCGCCCCTGGTTCGAACCCGGGATCGACCACGATGGCCTCGTCCGTCCCGTCGGCCGCGAGCAGCCAGCAATCCGTCCCGTACGGGTTGCGGTCGAAGACGTCGAGGTACATGAAGTGGCCATGCTACCGGAGGGGTTCGCGCTGCCCGCGCCGGCGGGCCGCGCTCACGGCACGATGGCCTCCACCTCCACCTCCACCTTCCAGCGCGGATCGAGGAGCGCTGCGACGACGATCATCGTCGACGCCGGGCGCACGTCCCCGAAGACCGACCCGTGGACCGTCCCGATCGCCGCGGCATCCGCCGGATCGACCAGATACATCCTGGTCCGCACCACGTCGGGGACCGTGGCGCCTGCCTCGGCCAGAGCTCGGGCGATGATCTCGAAGCACCGGTGAGCCTGTGCCGCGGGGTCGGGATCGACGCTCCCATCGGGCATGATCGGCGCGGTCCCGGACACGACCACCCGATCGCCGACCCTGACCGCACGGCTGAACCCGATCGTGGCCTCGTACGGGGAACCCGAGGAGACGAGCCGCCGGTCCTCGCTCACGACGTCCCCGCATCGAGCCACAGCGTGAACGGCCCGTCATTCACGAGGTCAACCTCCATCTCGGCGCCGAAGACGCCTCGAGCCACCTTCACGCCACGCGCCTCGAGCGCTGCCGCGAACGCTTCCACGAGCTCGGCCGCCTCTCCCGGATCGGCCGCGTGCACGAACGAGGGGCGACGGCCCTTGCGCGTATCGGCGTAGAGCGTGAACTGGGAGACCACGAGGGCCTCGCCGCCCACGTCCCCGATCGCAAGGTTCGTCTTGCCGTCGGCGTCGCGGAAGATCCTCAGACCGACGATCTTGTCGGCGAGCCGGTCGACCTGTGCAGCCTCGTCACCACGTCCGACGCCCACGAGGAGCAGGTAGCCGAGGCCGATCGACGATGTGGCGTCGCCGTCGACGGAGACCGCCGCGCGGGACACCCGCTGGACCAGGACACGCATCTAGCTGGGGACCACGCGATACGCGTCGTACACGCTCTCGACCCGCTTGACCGACGTGAGCAAGGAGGACAGGTGCGTGATGTCTGCGAGCTCGAAGCTGAACCGAAGCCTCGTGATGCGATCGCGCCCGGTCGTCGAGTTGGCCGAGAGGATGTTGACGTGTTGGTCGGAGAGCATCGTGGCGATGTCCGACAGGAGCCGGGTCCGGTCGAGCGCCTCCACCTGGATCGCCACGACGAACGACGTGGACTTCCCCTCCGCCCACGAGACCTCGATCATGCGCTCCGGCTCACGCCGGAGGGTCTTCACGTTCGGGCAGTCGGCACGGTGCACCGAGACCCCCTGTCCGCGGGTCACGAACCCCACGATCTGATCGCCCGGTACCGGCGTGCAGCACCGGCCGAGCCGCACCCAGACGTCGCCGAGCCCCTTGACCATGACGCCTTTCGCGACGTCGGGTTTGCTGATGCGGACGGGTCGCGCGAGCGGCACGTCGGTGACGTCTTCCTCGGCGCTGCCGCTCAGCTGTCGCGACAATCGAGCGACGACCGATTGGGGCGACACGTGCCCTTCCCCAACCGCCACGTACAGGGCATCGAGGTCGGGTTGTTTCAGATCCGCGGCGACCTGCTCGAGCGCCTCCTCGGTGGTCAGTCGCTTGAACGAGAGGTTCTGCTTGCGCATCTGCCGTTGGAGGAGGTCCTTCCCCTGATCGAGCGCATCCTCCCGGCGTCCCCGTGCGAACCATTGCCGGATCTTGTTCCGCGCGCGCGGGGTGGCGACGAACTGGAGCCAATCCTGCGATGGCCCCTCCCCTTGCGCCTTCGAGGTGAGGACGTCGACCGCGTCGCCCGTGCGGAGCTCGTAGTCGAGAGGGACGAGCTTGCCGTTGACCTTCGCGCCGATCGTCCGATGCCCCACCTCGGTGTGGATCGCGTAGGAGAAGTCCACGGGCGTCGCGCCTTGAGGCAGGTTGATCACGTCGCCCTTCGGCGTGAAGACGAACACCCGTCCGCCGGACAGGTCGATCCGCAGGCCCTCCATGAACTCCCGCGGGTCGGCCATATCCTTCAGCCACTCCATCATCTGCCCGAGCCACGCCAGGTCGGCGGTGTCCTTCGATTGCTTCCCGCCTTCCTTGTACCGCCAGTGGGCGGCGATGCCATATTGCGCGGTCCGGTGCATGTCGAGCGTGCGGATCTGGATCTCGAGCGGTACCCCGCTCGGTCCGACGACCGTCGTGTGCAACGACTGGTACATGTTCGACTTGGGCATCGCCACGTAGTCCTTGAACCGTCCGGGGATCGGTTTCCAGAGCGAATGGACGGCACCGAGCGCGGCGTAGCAGTCGCGGAGAGAGCCGGCGAGGATCCGGATGCCGACCAGGTCGTAGATCTCCTCGAACTCCTTGCCGCGGATCACCATCTTCTCGTAGATCGAGTACAGGTGCTTCGGCCGACCCTCCACGTCCGCCTTGACCCCGAGCTCCTTCAGCTTCTGACGGATCGAGCCGGTGAGCTCCTCGATCAGGGCCCGGCGCTCGTCACGGCGAGCCTCCACCAGCCGGGCGATCTCTTTGTACGGCCCCGGGTGCAACGTCTTGAACGACAGATCCTCGAGCTCCCACTTCACCTCCTGCACCCCGAGTCGATTCGCCAAGGGGGCGTAGATCTCGAGCGTCTCGGTCGCCATCCGACGCTGTTTCCCGGGCGAGAGGGCCGCGACGGTCCGCATGTTGTGGAGCCGGTCGGCGAGCTTGATCAGCAGGACGCGGATGTCGCCCGCCATCGCCACGATCATCTTGCGGACGTTCTCGGCTTGCGCCAGCTCTCGGGTCCGGAACTCCAGCCGGTCGAGCTTCGTCAGGCCATCGACGATGCGAGCGACGTCCTCGCCGAACGCTTCCTCGATCCCGGCGAGCGTGATCTCCGTGTCTTCGACCGTGTCGTGCAGGAGCGCGGCGGTCAGGGTCGTGGTGTCCAGTCGGAGGTCGGCGAGGATCTCGGCGACGGCCAGCGGGTGTTCGATGAAGGGCTCTCCGGACTTCCGCGTTTGGCCGTCGTGCGCCTCCTCGGCGACACGGTAGGCCTGCTCCAGACCGCGCATGTCCCCCTTGGGGTTGTACGAGCGGACGTTCTTCAGCAGGGTCGGAAGGCCGGCGGGCGTCGCGGATCCGCCGCGACGCAGGCGTGGGATGGGAAGCCGTCCGCTTCGCTTCTGCGGCGGAGGCGACGGCGGTGTCTCGAGCTGGAGGTCTTCCTTGCTGTCCACGGACACCGCCAGTGTACGGCGAGCATCCGCGGCGGATCCGTAGCGGTCAGAAGCGGATCAACGTCAGGAGGTCGTAGTCCCGCACCTTGTCCCGTCCGTGGAGGAAGTCGAGCTCGATCAAACAGGCGATGCCACAGACCTTCCCGCCGATCGCTTCCACGAGCGAGGCTGCCGCTCGCGCGGTCCCCCCGGTCGCGAGAACGTCATCCACCACGAGGACGCGTTCGCCCGGACGGACCGCGTCCTTGTGGATCTCGAGGGAGGCCGTCCCGTACTCGAGCGAGTACTCCTGCCCGATCGTCTCGGAAGGAAGCTTCCCCTTCTTCCGGACCGGAATGATCCCCGCCCCGAAGTGGTAGGCGACCGGTGCCGCGAGGATGAACCCGCGCGCCTCGATCCCGACGACCTTGTCCACGTTGCCTCTGCCGAAGTGGACGACGATCAGATCGACGATCGTCGAGAAGGCGATCGGGTCGGCGAGCACCGGCGTGATGTCCTTGAAGACGATGCCCGGCTCGGGGAAGTCGGGGACGTCGCGGATCAGGGTCTTGATCTGTTCGATCTCCACGGCCTACCTCCGTTTGCGCTTGGCCGGCGGGCGTCGCTTCTGGCCCGAGCGAGGTCGCCCGCCTCCGCCCTGCTTCGCGGTCGCGCTCCGCGCCGCGGCGTCGGACGCGACCGCGACCTGCGCTCCGTCGGCCGCCGGGACCCGGGCGGGTCGTGGGCGCTGCGCGCCCGGCCGGCCGGGGACCCGCACCGGTGCCCGTTTGGCCATCTGACGGCTCTTGAGGATCACGAGCACGGGTGCCGCGATGAAGATGGACGAGTAGGCACCGATCGCGACGCCGACGAACATCGCGAACGCGAAGTTCTTCAAGGTCTCGCCGCCGAACAGCAGCAGCGACAGGATCGGGAGCAACACGACGAGCGAGGTGTTCACGGACCGCATCACGGTTTGGTTGAGCGACAGGTCGACGACCTTGGTGTACCCCATCCGCGCGAGCAGCGCCGCCGACTCGGTGTTCTCTTGCACCTTGTCGTAGATCACGACCGTGTCGTAGAGGCTGAACCCCAAGATCGTGAGGATCGCGATCACCGTCTCGGGGGTGACGATCCGCCCGGTCAGTGCGTAAACGCCGGCCGTGATCGTGACGTCATGGACCAGCGCGATCATCGCGCCCGCGGCCATCGACCACTCGAAACGGAACGCGATGTAGAGCGTGATCGCGACCAGGACGAGGATCAGCCCCCGGAGCGCTTTCTTCGAGATCTCGGCCCCCCACGTCGGCCCGATGTCCTGGACGTTGATGTCCTGGTACGCCACTCCGGCTTGGACGGCGAGGTCGTTCAGCAGTCTCGTCGAGTCCTGGAGCCCCGTGAGCGTTTGGGTCCGGATGGCCACGGCGTCGCCGTTCACGACCTGGACCGAGCCCGTCAGTCCATAGTTGGCGAGGGTCGCCTGGATGTCCTGAACCGTCGCGTCCGTGTGTAATGGGTATGCCAGCTGGGCGCCACCCTCGAAGTCGATCGAGTAGTTGAACCCGCGGACCGTGATCCCGACCAGCGACAGGACGATCAGGATGCCGGAGAAGGTGAACCACCAGTTACGGTGCTCGATCAGCTTGAACCGAGGGATCCGGTACCCGCGGTAGACGTCGAAGAACTCCCGCACCCTCATGCGTCGGGCTCCATCGTCGTGTCCAGCGCCGTGTGGTCCGCTGCCGTCGCGGACGTCAGCCCGAACCCGCGCATCTCCACCAGCCGGGTCGTCTTGGAGATGAGGAAGACGGTCGGGCGCTTGAAGAAGTACACGACGAACAGGTCGAGCGCGGTCGCGACGCCCAGCGTGAGGGCGAACCCTCGTACCGAGCTGACGGCCGTGAGGTACAGGACCGCGGCCGCGATCCCCGTGACGATGTCCGCGGCCACGATCGTGCGGAAGGCGCGCTTGAACGCCGGCTGGACGGCCGCCCGGGGCGACCGGCCCCCGCGGACCTCGTCCTTCAATCGTTCGAAGAACACGATGTAGGAGTCCGCCGTGACCCCGAGTGAGATAACGAGGCCCGCGACGCCGGCGAGCGTCAGCGAGTACCCGAAGCTTTTGCCGGCGATGGAGATGAGGGCGAGCGCGAGGATCGCCCAGATCGTCATCCCGAACCACGCCACGATCCCCAGCAGCCGGTAATAGAGGAGGAGGTAGACGAAGAGCAGGATCAATCCGGCGATGCCGGCGATGATCCCCTCCTTGAGGGACTCCGACCCGAGCGTCGGGCTGATGGTCGTCACCGATTGCCGCGTCAGCTCGACCGGGAGGGCGCCGGCGTTGAGCAGGGACGCAAGGTCCTTCGCCTCCTGCTCGGTGAAGTTCCCGGTGATGATGCCGTTCCCCGCGGTGATCGGGCTCTGCACCTGCGGGTTGGAGATGACGGTCCGGTCGACCGCGATCGCGATCTGACTGCGCGTCGGCGCGGCCGCCGTGGTCGCGGCCGCGAACTTGGTCGACCCCGGGCCGTCCAGGGTGAACGCCACGGCCCATTGCGTGATCGGGTCGGTCTGCGTGCCACCGGTCAGTTGGGCGGAAGCCTTCGTGATATTGCTCCCGATGATCACGACCGGACCGAGATGCATCTTCGAGCCGGGAGGGGAGCCGGCCGCCTGCGAGAGGTACCAGACATCGTTGTTGTCCTGGGCGGCGCCCAGGCAATCCTTCGTCGCTTGCTCCTGCGGCGTTGAGCACGTGAGTTGGATCGACGCGTAGCTGGGGTCGGTCGGCGCGACGACCTGGAGGGTCGGGCGCTCCTCGAGCCGTGCGGTCTTCCCGATGAGGTCGAGGATCGACTGGATCCCGGTCTCGCGTTGCCGCTGAGCGGCTGCCGACTGCGTGGTGTAACAGCCGAGGTTCTGGTTCTGCGAGCTGAACACACAGTATTGGGTCGTCACGTGGGGCGTCGTATAGGCGGCGAGCGCCGTCTGGGCCGTCTGCTTCGATGCGAACCCGCACGGGAGGGGCTGGGCACCGCTCACGTCGAGCTTGGCATAGGCGGTTGCGGCGGCGGGGGACGCCGACGCGCTCGGGGACGCGCTCGCCTTCGCCTTCTTCGACGGGGACGCCGACGCGCTCGGTGTCGGTGTGGCGCTCGGGTTCGACGGCGAGGCCGGGGCTTGGACGCACCACGAGGTCTTCGTGACCTTCGACGTGATGCCTTTCCGGGCGCCAACGGCATCGGCGCGAGAGGGATAACACTTCAGCTCGGTGTTCCCGAGGTCGGTCAAGCAGTACTGCGTTGCGCCCGGGGGCGGTCCGACGGTCGGCGACGCCGATCCCGATGCCGTGGGTGATGCCGAGGCCGAGGCGGATGCGCTCGCCGACGGCGATGCGCTCTGTTTCGGAGCTACGGTGATCCCGGTCTTCGCGGTATCGGCCTCTTGCTGCGAGGCGTAGCACTGGAGTTGATCACCGTTGCCGTCCAGCAGACAGACCTGGGTGGCCTGCGACCCCACGGTGAACCCCGCGAGCGCGTCCTGGGCGACCGACTGGTCGGCCGAGCACCCGTAGCTGCTCTGCTTGGGGTCCTCGATGCAGTAGACGTTTGCGGCCTGCTGTTTCTGGGTGCTGTTCGACAGACCCGGGATCTGGACCTCGATCGTGTTGCCCGATAAGAAGATCTCCGGCTCCCCGACCCCGAAGGCGTCGACGCGGTTCCGGATGTTCTCGAGGGCTTGGTTCATCGTGCCCTTATCGGTACCCGGCGGAGCCGACAGGATCACCGCCAGGCCGCCCTCCAGATCGAGCCCGAGCACCGGCTTGAAGAGACCGAACGCGAACGAGAACGCGGACCCGACGACCAGGATGGCCACGAAGATCACGGAGATCCACAGACCGCGGCTGCGCTTCACGCCAACAGCTCCTGTCCGTTGATCACCAGACGGAATCGCGCATCGACCGCTTCGGCCGCGAAGCGGCACATCTGCATACGTCCGAGGAAGATCTCGAAGTACTCCATGACCTGGCTGATGGTGGTGTCGATCGTCAGCTCGAGGCTGACCGTGCGGGCGTCGGAGTCTACCCGCAGGAAGCTCTGCTCGACCGCGTAGTTGACGCGGTCGTGGATGTCTCGGTCGACGTTCACCGCTTTGCGTACGCGGCTGCGGTGCACGTCGGATTTATCCGCCAGGATCACGGCCGCGGAGATCGGGGAGACGGCCGTTCCCTCGGCCTCCTCATGGTTGGCGATCGCCGCGATGATCGGCATCAGGTCGGCGCCTTCCACCCGGTCACGGAGGCTCTGATAGACGAGGACCCCGCCGGTCTGTCCGTGGGCGTCGCGGGCCAGAGCGTTCCCCACATCGTGCAGGTATCCAGCGACACACGCGAGCTGCGCCTCACGTTCCGTGAAATCGAGCCGGTGCAGGACCTGATACCCGATGTTGGCGACGAGGTTCGCGTGCCGGAAGCCGTGCTCGGTATAGCCCATCGCGTCCATCACCCGGTCCGCCGACGCGATGTACAGCGAGAGCTCTGGGTCGTTCTGGACATCCTCGAGCGTGATGCTCGCGGCGTCCGGTGGGGCGGGCTCCGGGGCGGGGACCTCGGGAACAGGAGCGCCCTCGGGGGTTCCGATGGCGTCGGGCTCGCTCACGATCGGATCGGGCCCGCCGCGTTCTCGTCGGGCCCGTCGTCGGGGTGATGGGCGGCCTGCTCGTCGTCCTCGTCCTCGTCTTCGACGTCGTCGTCCTCGAAGTCGTCCTGATCGTCCTCGGTGATCCGGCGTGCGATCCCGGCGCGCAGCATCTTGACGCGGGTCCCCGCCGCGATCTCCACGGTGACGGTCCCCTCGTCCTCGTCCTCATCGACGATCGTGCCGAACATCCCCGAGGTCGTCAGGACCTCGTCGCCCACCTCGGCCGATTGCTGGAGGGCCTGCTGGCTCCGCAACCGCTTCTGCTGGTTCCGCATGAAGACGAAGAGCAGGCCGAGCGGAAGTGCGAAGACGAGAAGCGTGATGAGGCTGCCTCCGCCTCCAGAGCCCTGCGCGAGGAGGGAGTACATGGCGATCCTTTCAGGTCCTGGGATGGGTCGAGGTCCGTCCGCGGTGCGACGAGACCCGAGTCTACCTGCGGCGTCGGGCTGCGAAGGTCGGGCCGCGGCGGGTCAGATGGGCAGGCGGCCGCGCGGAACGCGGCCGACGTGCGCGTACGCCCGTTCGGTCGCCAGGCGACCGCGCGGCGTTCGCTGGATGAACCCGAGCTGGATCAGGTACGGCTCGACCACGTCCTCCACCGTGTCCGGCTCTTCGCCCACCGCTGCCGCCAGCGTCGTCAGGCCGACCGGTCCTCCGGAGAACTTCTCGATCACGGCATCGAGCACGGCGAGATCCAGCCGGTCCAGGCCCAGTTCGTCCACCTCGAACACCGCGAGCCCGGCACGAGCGATGTCGCCGGTCACCCGGCCGTCGTGGCGGACCTCGGCCACGTCGCGGACCCGCCGGAGGAGACGGTTGGCGATCCGCGGCGTGCCACGGGATCGCCTGGCGATCTCGTGGGCCCCCTCGCTGTCGGCGGCGACCTGGAGGATCCCCGCGCTCCGGAGCACGATCTGCTCCAGATCCTCGACGTCGTAGTAGTCCAGGCGCGGGCTGAACCCGAACCGCTCGCGGAGCGGCAACGTGATCCGACCCGGACGGGTGGTGGCCCCGATCAGCGTGAAGCGCGGCAGGTCCAGGCGGATCGAGCGGGCCGTCGGACCCTTGCCCAGCACCACGTCGAGCGTGAAGTCCTCGAGGGCCGGGTACAGCACCTCCTCGACGGGCCGCGGCATGCGGTGGATCTCGTCGACGAAGAGCACGTCACCTTGACCGAGGTTCGTCAGGATCGCGGCGAGGTCGCCTGGGCGCTCCAGGGCGGGGCCGGAGGTGGGCTGGAACCCGGCCGCCATCTCGTGCGCCACGATCTGGGCGAGGGTGGTCTTGCCGAGCCCCGGAGGGCCGCTGAACAAGAGGTGGTCGACGGGCTCCGCCCGTTCACGCGCCGCCTGCAGGAGCAGGGCGAGCTGTTCCTTCACACGATCTTGCCCGACGAACTCGCCGAGCGAACGAGGACGCAGGGCGATGTCGAGCTCGTGGTCTTCCGGAGACAGGACGGCTGCCTCGGTCAGGCGGTCGCCGGACGGCTCGGGGCCTTGATCCGTCAGGTCCACCACGTCGCTCATCGTCCCACGTGTTGGAGAGCCTCGCGGAGGAGATCCTCCACCGGCTTGCCGTCGACGTCCAGGCCGCGCAGCGCCTCGGAGGCCTCGACGGGGGTGAGACCGAGCTGCAGCAGGGCATCGCGCACGTCCGCGAGCGGCCCTTCCGCGGCGAGCTCCGACGCAGCGCCGAACGTGTCCCGAAGATCCAGGACGACGCGCTGCGCCACCTTCTTCCCGACGCCGGGGACGACCGTGAGCGTGGCAGCATCGCCCGCCACCACCGCCCGACGGATCGCATCCGGTCGCAGGGCCGAGAGGAAGCTGAGCGCGACCTTGGGGCCGACGCCGGTCACGCCCGTGAGCTGATCGAACAGCTCGCGCTCGTCGGTGGTGGAGAACCCGTACAGCGTCATGGAGTCTTCGCGGACCACCAGCCGCGTGTGGATCCGCGCGGTCCCACCAACGGCCGGGAGGGCGGCCACCACCACGGTCGGAACGGCCACGACGTAGCCGACGCCGGCGACCCCCAGTACCACATGGGTCGCCGACTTCTCGACGACCTCGCCCTCGAGGAAGGCGATCACCGCGTCCCCGATCGCACCCGGGCCGGCCCTGGGGCTCGCCCCGCAGCCCGGATGCGCGAGCCCATCAAGTGCGTGAGCGCGATCGCGACCGCGTCGACCGCATCCGCCTGGACCGGGCAGTTCCGAAGCCCGTGGATCCGAACGAGCGCGTCACGGACCTGATGCTTGTCGGCGTTCCCAGCACCGGTGACGGCGATCTTCACCTCGTTGGGCCCGTACTCCTCGACCGGCAACCCGGCACGGTCCGCGACGACCATGACGGCGCCCGTCGCCCGGGCGACCTGGAGGGCGCTCACCTGGTTCCGGTTCCATGCCAGACGCTCGATCGCGACCGCGTCGGGAGCGTGCAGTCCGATCGCCGCGCCGACCTCGTCGGCCAGTCGGCGCAGCCGCGAGGATCCGGCGAGATCGGGCGGGGTCCGGACGGTCGCCGCCCACACCAGCGAGAGCGTCCGTTCCGCCCGTACGACCACCGCAAGCCCGACGTTCGCGACCCCGGGATCGACGCCGAGAACGCACGAATCGAACATCTGTTCGCGCAGTCTAGGGTCCGGATCCGCCCCGAGCAACGACCGGGCGAGCAAGGAGGATCCGCGGTTCCGTGCTGGCGGCCGACCGGCCGCCGGGCGGGCTCATCACCCGACACCGCCGAGCGGCGGTTGCCCCGCAGCCGAGTCGGGCGCCGGCACCGTGTCCGGCGCATCGACGAGCACGGTCCTCGGAGAGGCCAGCTCGGCGCCGGTGACGAGCGCGACCGGTTGGCCCCCGGCCGCGTCCACCGAGTACAGCTCCGTTGGGCTGGCGCATCCACCGGCCTCGACCAGCAGGTGGGTCCGGTCGAGCCAGCCGAGCGCTTCCGTGGGCCGGTTCTCGAACGGCATCGCGGGCGTCGCCGCTCCCCCTTCGATGATCAACGCCTGGCGGTCGTCGCACACCGTTCCCGCGTTGACCGATTTGAGCGAACCCGACGGGGCGAACTGGAGATCTTGAGCGAACGTGCCGACGCTCCCTCGCCACACGTCCGTGATGCTCGAGCGATGGCCGAGGTCCATCCAGTGGAGCACCGGGTAGCCCCCAGCGTGCTCCGCGACCCACCACAGACGCTGCCCGTCGGGACTGAACGCGATCGACGTGAATCGCGTCCCTCCTTGACCGAAGACGAGCCGGGTGGCGTCGGTCCCCTCGTTCGTCGAGAACCAGATCGCCTGTTTGCCGTCCCGCTCCACCACGAACGCGAGCGCCAGACCGCTGGGGTGGTAGGCCATCTGGAGATAGGTCCCGGGAGGGAGCGCGCTCAGTCGTTGGACCCGGCCGTCGTCCATGAAACGCTTGTCGGGCTCTCCCGTCGCGCCGGCGAACACGATGGCGAGGCCGATCGGGTGCCCCCAATCGAACGTCGCGGGCTGGGCGGCGATCCCCGGTAGATCGGGCGCATCGGCGTTCAGTCCGTGAACACGGAAACCGCCGAGGAGCACGCGATCGCCCTGGGGCCCCCACGCGAAGGGCCCGGGGTCCCGGACCGGGAAGAGACAACTGAGCGTGTCCGTCGCCGGATCGAGCGCCCAGGCACGCCCCGAGGACACGAACGTGACGGTCTGCGACGGAAGCGACGGGCCGGTGCAGCCGCTGGGGAGCGGGGTCCCATCGGCAAGGACCGCCGCGGCCGGCGAAGGCGTCCCGCTGGACGTGCCGGTGGACGCCGACGTGGCCGCCGGCGCGGTGGGCGGGGCGCTCGGTGAACCCTGGGTGCACGCTCCCGCCATGAAAGAGACCGCGAGGAGCCACCGGAGCGTTCGCATGCCGATGCTCGACGGTACACCGCGCACCCCGAGGTTGCGAGGGGCCGGACGGCCCGGGGTCCTCAGAGGGACGCCATGACCTCTTCCGGGATATCGAAATTGGCGTAGACGTTCTGCACGTCGTCCAGTTCCTCCAACGCGTCGATCAGCTGCAGGACGTGACGGGCCTCGCCGCCGTCGACGGGGATCGTGGTCGTCGGGACCATCGAGATCTCGGCGGTCGCTACCTGGACCCCCGCCCCGCGCAACGCGGTCTCCACCGCCTTGAAGTCCTGGGGATCCGTGACGATGTCCCACGACGACTCGGAGTCGGCCAGATCCTCGGCCCCGCCCTGCAGCGCGAGGTCCAAGAGCACATCCTCTCCCGGGGCGAGCGCTTTCTCGACCACGATCACCCCCTTGCGCTGGAACATCCAAAGGGTCGAGCCGGTCTCCCCCAGGTTCCCTCCGTTCCGGGTGAACGCGTGGCGTACCTCCTGGGCGGTCCGGTTGCGGTTGTCGGTGAGCGCCTCGACGACCAGCGCGATCCCGCCGGGTGCGTACCCCTCGTAGGTGATCTCCTCGTACCTGGCTCCGCCCTCGAGCTCACCGGTTCCACGCTTGATCGCTCGGTCGATGTTGTCGCTCGGGACCGAGGAGCTGCGCGCCTTCTCGACGGCCGACGCGAGCGTCATGTTGCCCTCCACGTTGCCCCCGCCTTCCCTCGCCGCGACCTCGACCGCACGCAGCAACTTCGCGAACATGTTGGAGCGCTTCGCGTCCGCCGCGCCCTTCTTCCGCTTGATCGTCGCCCACTTCGAATGGCCGGACACCGATCATGCCTTCCGAAGCAGGTACCGGTGGATCCCGGTCTCGCCCACGAGCTCGGGATGGAAGGACGTCACGAGGAGGTTCGCTTGCTCCAGGACGACAGGCCGGTCCTCGAACTCGGCGAGGACCTCGACCCCGTCCCCGATCCGCTCGATCCACGGAGCCCTGATGAAGACCCCCCGGACCCGGTGGTCGATCCCGCGCACGTCCAGATCCGTCTCGAACGACTCCACCTGACGCCCGTAGGCGTTGCGTCGGACGGAGATATCCATCAGCCCGAACAACGCTTCGCCACCTTCGACCTCGCGCGCGAGCACGATCATCCCAGCGCACGTCCCGAGGATCGGCATCCCGGCCCGCGCTCGCTCCTGGATCGGCTCGACCAGCCCGTACGCCCGCGCGAGCTTGCCGATCGTGGTGGATTCCCCACCGGGGATCGCGAGGCAGTCGACCGCGTCGAGGTCCGCCGGCAGGCGGACCTCGACGGGCGTGGCGCCGGCATCCGCGAACACGCGAGCGTGTTCGCGGAAATCACCTTGCAACGCCAGGACCCCCGCTTTCATCGGCGAGCTCCGCGACTACCAGCCGCGGTCTTGCAACCGCGTCTGGAGCGTCTCGATCTCGAGCCCGTGCATCGGCTCGCCAAGGCCATGGGAGACCTTCGCCAGCACGTCGGGATCCTGGAAGTGGGTCGTCGCCTCGACGATCGCGCGCGCCATGGTCGCGGGTTCCTCGGACTTGAAGATGCCGGAGCCGACGAAGACACCGTCGACGCCGAGCTGCATCATCAGGGCGGCGTCGGCCGGCGTCGCGATCCCGCCGGCAGAGAAGTTGACGACGGGCAGCCGGCCCGTCTCGGCGACCATCCGGACCAACTCGACCGGGGCGCCTAGCTCCTTCGCCTTCGTGACGTGTTGCTCCGAACGCAGCTGGGTGCACTCCGCGATCTGGCTCAGCAGCGCCCGTTCGTGCCGCACGGCCTCGACGACGTTGCCGGTCCCGGCCTCACCCTTCGTGCGGATCATCGCGGCGCCCTCGGCGATCCTGCGCAGCGCCTCGCCGAGGTTCCGGCAGCCGCACACGAACGGAACCGTGAACGCCCACTTGTCGATGTGGTACTCCTCATCGGCCGGCGTCAGCACCTCGGATTCGTCGATGTAATCCACGCCGAGGGCTTGGAGGACCTGCGCCTCGACGAAGTGCCCGATCCGGGCCTTCGCCATCACCGGTACGGACACTGCGGCCTTGATCTCCTCGATCTTCGTCGGGTCCGCCATACGGGCGACCCCGCCTTCCTTCCGGATGTCGGCGGGGACGCGCTCGAGAGCCATCACGGCGCACGCGCCGGCGTCTTCGGCGATCTTCGCCTGCTCCGCGGTGGTGACGTCCATGATGACGCCGCCCTTGAGCATCTCCGCGAGCCCGGATTTCACGGTGAAGGTGCCCGTCTCGCGCTGCACGGCGATCGCCTCCTCGTCGATGGACGAGGTAAGTGTAGCCGAGGCCTGAACGCCCCATCGCGGACGAACCACGACGATCGGACCACGCGAACTACGACGGACGTCTCAGTTGTGAGGGTTCCACCATGAGGTACGGTCGTCCCAGAGAAGGACTCGTCCGAGGCTGGAGGGATGCCGATGCACTCGAGAAGCTCGTCCTATCGTGCGGGCATCGTTGGCTCGGCGCTGTTGGTGGCGGTGCTTTGGGTCGCCGCGCCGGCGAGCGGGGCTACCACGAGTCCCAGCCTCCAACTGGCCCGTACGGTCCGAACGTCGCCGTTCGTCAACTCGACGACCTCGATGAAGGACGCCGAGGGCAGCGCGTACGTGCCGAGGGACAACTCGATCTGGCTCGCCGATGACAACGGCCGGGCGATCTACGAGGTCGATCCGGCCAACGGCAACCTCAAGAGGATGATCGGCAGCGCGACCTTCCAAGCGACTCTCAAGTTCGGGGGCGGGCAGGTCGCGGGGAGCAACCGCGACCAGGACATCGAGAGCATGGCCTATGACGCCGCGAAGGACGCCTTGTACGTGTTCTCCGGGATCTGCTGCAGCGGCTCATCGCAACCGACGGCATTCCAGATGCTCCGTGACGGATCGGGCAAGTTCCAACTCGAGTCGTATCAGCCGCTTCCGACCGGCAGCGACTTCACGGCGTCGGGGTGGAACCCCGCGGACGGCAAGCTGTATGTCGGGGTCCACAAGGACTTCCGGAGCTACGACTACGCGACGAACACACCGGGGCCAACCTTCCAGGTGCCGACGCTTCGCGCGATCCTAGGGATGAGCTTCTCCGCCAACGGTCAGCAACTGTACGTCGCACATCACGACAGCTCTGGGAACGCCCAGCTCTCCGTCGTCGACTGGGCGACGAAGACGCTCGTCCCGGGATGGACGTTCACCCTGACCTCGTTCGGGATCAGGGATAGCCGAGCCGTCGAGATGATCAACGGCCAGTTCTACATCCTCGACGGGTACGACGGCCGGGCCAAGGGCGATCCGCTGCGTCACGCGCTGTACGTCTTCAACGTGCAGGGCTAGCCCTCACATCTCCTTGAGACGTTGGATCCGCTCTTCGATCGGCGGGTGCGTCGAGAAGAGCTTCTCCATCGTGCTCGTCTCCTGGCCTGGAACGCGCGACGGCTGCTCGAGCCACAGATGCGCGGTGGCGTTGTTCGCCGACCGCATCGCGTGCGGCGCGTCGCGGATCTTCTCGAGGGCACTGATCAACCCCGGTGGGTAGCGCGTCAACAGCACGCCCTCCGCGTCGGCGAGGTACTCACGGTTACGCGACACCGACAGCTTGATCAGCTGCCCCGCGAGGGGCGCCAGGATCAACAGCACGATGCCGACGGCGAACAGGACCAGCGTGATGATGCCCCCGCCGTCGCCTCCGTCACGGCGCCCGCCCATCCTTCCGCCGCTCCAGAACCACGACCGCATGAAGAACTCGGACATCAGCACGGCCGCGCCGACCACGGTCGCGACCACCGTCCCGATCAGGATGTCGCGATCGAGCACATGCGACATCTCGTGGCCGATCACGCCCTCCAGCTCGACACGGTTCATGACATCGAGGAGACCTTGCGTCACGGCGATCGAGGAATGCTGCGGGTCCCGGCCGGTCGCGAACGCGTTCGGCGCCTGTTCCGGCACGACGTAGACGCGCGGTTTGGGGACCCCCGCGGCGATCGCGATGCCCTCCACGATGTTGTGCAACCTCGGCTCCTGCTCGGCGGTCACTTCGCGTGCGCCCGTGGATGCCAGCACGATCCGATCGCCGGCGAAGTACGACCCGAGCGACAGGACCACCGCGAGGACGGTCGCGATCACGACCCCCGCTACCCCGCCACGGAAGAACAGGAAGCCGATCGCGTAGCCGATCAACCCGGTGAACGCGATCGCCACCACGAACAGCAGCACCGTCTTGCGCTTGTTCGCGGCGATCTGCTCGTGCACTACGGCTCCGTGGTGGTGCTCCCGAGGTCGACGCGCACCGGCCCTCGGGCCGAGTCCTCGATGTCGAAGAACTCGCGCCGCTCGAAGTGGAAGAGCGTGGCGAGCACGCTCGACGGGAACGACTGGATCCGGGTGTTCAGCAACCGCACCTGTTCGTTGTAGTACTGGCGCGCATAGGCGATCTTCGACTCGGTCCCGGTGAGCTCCTCCTGGAGCGCCAGGAAGTTCGCCGAAGCCTTCAGGTCAGGGTAGTTCTCGGCGACGGCCAGGAGCTTGCGGAGTCCGGACGTGATCGCGTTCTCGGCCGAGGCCTGCTCGGCGGCTCCCGTGGCCCCGATCGCGGCCGAGCGAGCCCGGGCGACCTCTTCGAACAGCTCGCGTTCGTGTGCCGCGTATCCCTTCACGGTCTCCACGAGGTTCGGGATCAGGTCGTAGCGCCGGCGGAGCTGGACGTCGATCTGCGACCAGCCCTCCTCCGCGCGGTTCCGGTACGTGACCAGGCGGTTGAAGGCGAACACCGCCCACAGCACCAGCAGGACGACCACCGCGAGGACGATCCATAGCCCGAGCATGGGACTAGCGTAGCGAAGGCGGACCGGCCTGCAGGGCTCGCCGATACGCGTCCTCGATCTGTTCGACCACGACCCCCCAGTCGAAGGTCGCCGCGCGGTCGCGGCCGGCCGTGACGAGGCGTTCGGCCAGCGCCGGATCATCCAGGAGGCGGCCGGCCGCGGCCGCGAGGGCGGCGGGGTTCCGCGGAGGGACGAGCAGCCCGTCGACCCCGTCGCGGACGACCTCGTCGTAGCCCGGGATGTCGCTCGCGACGACGGGCAGCCCGGCAGCCATCGCCTCGACCAGGACGACGCCGAACGATTCGCCGCCGGTCGCCGGGCCAAGGTAGAGGTCGCACGCCGCGGCCACCGCCGGAAGCTCGGCGTGCGGGACCATCCCGAGCATCCGCACCCGCTCGCGATCCCCGTCGTTCAGACCATCGGCTTCGCCGCGTTGCGGCCCGTCTCCGGCGACCACCAGGCCGAGGTCGTCGCGCCGGGCCGCCAGCCGCCGGAACGCGTCCACGGCCACGGGGAAACCCTTGCGTTCATCCAGCCGCCCGATGAACAGGAGCTTCGTCCCCGGGCCCAGGTCGGCAGGGGTCGCTTCGGCGAACGCGGCCGTCTCGACCCCGTTCGGGATGATCTCGAAAGTCCCGCCGATCCGCGAGCGCTCGAACGCCGCCGCCCGCTCGGAGACGGCGATCCGGATCGCAAGCCGGCGAGCCACCCGGCGGATCAGCGGCGCGGTCAGGTCGTAGAGGCGCGCGCGCGTGGCGCCGGAATGGAACGTGCCCACCACGGGCGCGCGCGCCTCGAGCGTCGCCCACATGCCGGTGGACGGGACGGTCGGCTGATGGGCGTGGACGAGGTCGGGTCCGAACGCGCGAAGGAGATCGCGGATCCGGCGCCGGGACCACGGCCGGGGGTCGATCGGGGCATTGGAGGCGTTGTACGGGATATCCACCGGCCGGCCCACCCCGACCACGTATGGCTCGGGCGGCGGACGCCGGGCCGGGGCCAGGACGATGACCTCATGACCCCGCGAGCGCAACCGCTCCGCGAGCTCGCGGACCTGGACCTGCACACCGCCCGCGTCGTCCCATGCGTATGGGCATGCGAGCGCGATCCTCACGTTCCGTCCCGGTCGGACCAGCCGGGCTGGAACAGGTGCCAGTCCGGCGGGGACGCGGAGATCGCCCGCTCGAACGCGCGGGCGATCTCCCGAGTGATCGCCGTCGCGTCCTCGCGCCGGCTCCCCGTCCTCGGCACCTCCGCGAGCGGGTGCAGGACGCAGCGCCACCCGGTCGGCGTCTGGTAGATCGACGCGACCACGATCGGCGCGCCGCTTGACAGCGCGAGCAGCGCCGGACCGGCCGGCAGCTTGCGGCGCCCGCCGAACATCTCGACCTCGACGCCTCGTCCGGTCAGGTCTCGGTCGGCGACCAGCGCGACCACCCGGCTCTCGGCGATCGCCGAGGTCAGCGCCCGGCCGACACGACCGTCCTGGTCGAGCCCGATGATCGTCATCCCGAGCGCCCGGCGGTGTTCCAGGAACAAGCGGAACAGCTCCTCCGGTCGCAGCCGCTCGGCTACGGAGACCACCGGCAGACCTCGCTGCAGCATCGCTCGACCGGCCGCGTCCCAGTTCCCCATGTGCGGCAGGACGGCGATCACCCCCGTCCCGGCGGCGACCGGATCGGCCAGATGCTCGATGCCGTTCCAGGCGAAGGCGGCGTCGATGCGATCGTCGGACCAATCGACGACATCGAAGGCGTCGAACCAGTAGCGCGCGTATCGGCGGAACGCCTCCTTCGTCACCGCCTGGACCAGCGGATCGTCTACCGGTCTACCCAGCACCATCGCCTGGTTGGCGGCCACGATCGACCGGGCGCGCGGTGCCACGCGATACGCGAGCGACCCGGCCCAGCGGAAGAGCATCCGGCCGGTCTGCGTCGGGAGGGTCCGCCCGAGCCAGCCGACCGTCGCGAAGGCGCGGTACGCGACCCGCTCGCGAAGACTCGGGGGGGCCGCCTCGCTCACGTCCGGCCTTCGCGGGCGACCTGTCCCGTGCGGACCGCGGCCGCGAGGACCGAGGTCGCGGCCGCGGCCCAGACGGCCCACCCGAGCCCATCGACCACCAGGCCTGTCGCCACGAGCGCGTACCGCAGGCCGCGCGTGACGTGGCTCTCCTCGAGGGAGTAGCCCAGGGCGGCGCCACGGGCCCGGACGTAGGAGGACAGGAAACTGGCACAGAGCGCGACGATCGCGCCGATCGCCACGCCGGGCGAGGCGCTACGCGAGACCCATGCGATCGGGCCCAACACGGCCGCGTCCCATCCTCGATCGAGCAGCTCGGTCAGCATGCGGTCGACGGGACCGCCCTCGCCATGGTTCGCCCGGTGCCCGCCGAACAGCAGGAGCGCCGCTCCGGCTCCCGCGAAGACGCCCGCCCGCGTGAGCTGGCCGACGATGACGAACCACCCGGCGCCGGCGGCGAGCGCGGCGCCCGACAAGAGGGCGGCCCGCGTGAGCGCCGTCCCCGGCGGCTGTCGCTGGAAGCGCACCATGGGAACGGGCGCGAGCGTAGCAACTCGATAGGATGCCGGGACCCGCGACCAGGGTCCGTGCAGATCCGGGAGGAGCCGCGTTGAAGACGTACGACGCGAAGGACATCCGAAACGTCCTGCTCGTCGGCCATGGAGGAGCGGGCAAGACGACGCTGCTCGAAGCATTGCTCTTCGCGTCCGCCGGCATCACGCGGATGGGGACCGTGGAAGACGGCAATACCGTTTCCGACCACGATCCGGACGAGCAACGGCGCGGGATCTCCGTGTCGCTCGCCATGGCGCCGATCGAGTGGAAGGGCGTCAAGATCAACGCGCTGGATGCGCCCGGGACCGCGGACTTCGTCGGCGACCTCCGGAACGCGATCCGCGCGGTGGACGCCGTGATCGTCGTCGTCAGCGCCGTCGACGGCGTCGAGGTCCAGACCGAGTACGCGTGGGAGCTCGCTGTGGACGAAGGCTTGCCGCGCGCGATCTTCGTGAACAAGCTCGACCGCGAGCGAGCCGATTTCCAGAGAACCCTCGACCAGCTGGTGTCGTCGTTCGGGACCCAGGTCGCGCCCTTCGAGTTGCCGATCGGGCTGGAGCACGAGTTCGCCGGGGTCGCCGACCTGCTCCATGAGAAGGCGGATCTCTATCCGAACGGACCGATGGCCGAGGAGTCCGAGTGGCCCGACGACATCCACGCGATGGCGGATCCCGCGCGCGAGAAGCTCGTCGAGGCGGTCGCGGAGTCCGATGACGCGTTGATCGAGGAGTACCTGGAGCAGGGGACGCTCCCCGAGGAACACATCGTGAGCGGCGCCAAGGCGGGGTTCGCGGCGGCGCGTCTGGCGCCGGTGCTCGTCGGGTCGGCCTCCAGGGCGATCGGGATCGACCGGCTCCTCGACTTCATCGTCGAGGAGTTCCCTTCACCGCTCGATCGCGGCCCCGTCACGGTGATCGGGAAAGGCGGTGAGGCGAAGGAGCGTCCGTGCGATCCGGCCGGCTCCACCACCGCGTTCGTGTTCAAAACCGTGTCGGATCCGTTCGTCGGTCACGTCACGATGTTCCGGGTGTTCAGCGGTCGCGTCCGTCCGGACAGCTCCATCTACAACGCCACCCAGAACACGGAGGAACGGCTCGGTCAGCTCTTCACCCAGAAGGGGAAGGAGCACGAGACGATCGCTGAGGTACCCGCCGGCGACATCGGGGCGGTGGCCAAGCTGCAGGCCTCCCACACCGGGGACACGTGGTCGACGAAGGACGACCCGGTTCAGCTCCAACCCGTCGAGCTCCCCGAGCCGCTGCTCGCGTACGCGATCACCCCCGCCACGAAGGGCGACGAGGACAAGCTCGCCACCGGGCTCGCGCGGCTCCGCGAGGAGGACCCCTCCTTCCACGTCGCGCGCAACGAAGAGACCCACGAGATGGTGATCTACGGCATGGGCGAGGCGCACCTGGACGTCCAGATGAGCCGGCTCAAGGCGAAGTTCGGCGTGGACGTGCATCACACCCCGGCGAAGATCGCCTTCCGGGAGACCGTCCGGGGCAAGGCGGCCGCGCAGGGTCGACACGTGAAGCAGACGGGCGGCCACGGCCAGTACGCGATCTGCAGCATCGAGCTGGAACCCCTCCCCCGCGGCGAAGGATTCGTCTACGAGGACAAGATCACCGGAGGCGCGATCCCGCAGCAGTTCATCCCGTCGATCGAGAAAGGCATCGTCAAGACGATGGCCGAGGGCGTGATCAGCGGGAACCCGATGGTCGACATCAAGGTCACGCTCGTTGACGGCAAATTCCACACGGTCGACTCCTCCGACATGGCGTTCCAGATCGCCGGGTCGCTCGCGCTCAAGGAGGCGGTGGAGAAGGCGGGCGTCGTCCTGCTGGAGCCGATCGTGCAGCTCTCGGTCGTCGTCCCCGAGAGCTTCACCGGCGACATCATGGGGGACCTGAACGCCAAACGAGGCAAGATCCAGGGGATGGAGCAGATCGGCGGCGCGAAGCAGCGGATCAACGCGTTGGTCCCACAGGCCGAGGTCGCCCGGTACGTGATCGACCTTCGTTCGATGACCGGCGGTCGCGGTGCGTTCACCATGATGTTCTCCCACTACGAGGAGATGCCTTCACACCTCGCGTCGAGGGTGATCGAGGAGTACCAGCGCTCCCGGGAGGAAGCCCACAAGCGGTAGGCGGCTCAGCGGTCCGGCCGGACCGCCGCCAGGAACGCGAGCACCGCCTCGTCGAAGCGCTCCGGCTGTCGGAGGTTCACGACGTGGTCGGCGCCTTCGATGGTGACCCGCTGCGCATCCAGGATACCGGTCGCGAGCAGATGGCTTTCGCGTCGGCTGAATGGCGGATCGTGTTCCGCCTCGACCACGAGCGTCGGCACGTCGATCTCGCCGAGCCGCGTGGTGGCCGGCGGATCCAGATCTTCGTGTGCGCTCTCGTCCATCGTCAGCTCGTGGATGTTCTCGAACGCGAGCTCGCGGATCCGCGCGCCGGCCGGATCGTCTGCGCCGAGGGGCGACCAGATCGCGAGCCGGGCGTCCTCCGCGCGCTCCAGATCGCCCGCTTCGAGCGCCTCATCGACCGGCGCGGTCGCGACCGCCCACCAGTCCTCTTCCTCCTCGAGCGGCTCGAACCCACCGAGGCCGGCCGCGACGGGTACCAACGCCCATATGCGTTCCGGATGCACCAGAGCGAAGTCGATCCCGATGCTCCCTCCCATCGAGCATCCGACGAGCGCGACCGCGGTGATGCCGAGTTCGTCAAGGAGCGCTTCCAGATCGCGGACGTGCGAGTACGGCCGTGCGTCCGGGCGTGTGGAGTCGCCGTAGCCCCGCGCGTCATAGCGCGTGACGCGGAACCCGGCCGCGGGGAACGTGGTCATCTGTCGGTCCCACGTCCGCCGATCCCACAGGCCCGGGTGCAGCAGCACCACGTCGGGCCGGTCGCCCTCGACGTCGAACGCGAGAAGGCCGCCGTCCGAGAGCTCGACCGATCCCGACCGCACCGCGTCAGTCCTGATCGAACCGGGGCCGGAGCTTCGCGTACGTCTCGTCGAGCAGCTCGGGCATCACCCGCGTCTGCCCGATCACCGGCATGAAGTTGGTGTCCCCGCCCCAACGGGGAACCACGTGCCAGTGCACGTGCTCGGGGATGCCGGCGCCCGCCGCCCGACCCAGGTTGAGGCCGATGTTGAACCCGTGAGGTTCGGAAGCGTCACGTAACGCGCGAACGGACGTCCGCAGTACACGGGCGATGGCCGACTGCTCGTCGTCCGTCAACCCCTCGATGTCGGCGACGTGACGCGTCGGCAGGACGAGGAGGTGCCCGGGCGCGTAGGGATACTTCGCCAGCGCGACGAAGACGAGCGGTTCGCGACGGAGGATCCTCTCGCCGTCGGGGTCGCCCTCGTCCAGGAGTGCGCAGAACACGCACCGATCCTCGACGACGTCCTTGCTCGCCTGGATGTACTCCATCCGCCAGGGGCTCCACAGACGCTCCATCGGCCTCGTCCTTCCGCTTCAGAGCGCGCCGAAGTCGGTCGGCTGGAGACGGCGCGATCCCGCCTCGTCCGAGAGCGCGGCCACGATCGCATCGAACGGAACGCCCGGGGTCTCGGTCCCGTTCCGGTCGCGGATCGTGAGTGTCCCCGCCTCGAGGTCGCGGTCCCCCACCACGACCGTGTACGGGACCTTCATCAGTTGTCCCGCTCGGATCTTCTTGCCGACCGACTCCTTCGCATCGTCGACGAAGGGGCGCAGGCCGGCCGCGCGCACCTGGTCGGCGAGCGTCCGGCAATGCTCGACGTGGCGATCGGCTACCGGCACGAACCGGATCTGTTCGGGCGAGAGCCAGAGCGGGAACGCCCCGCCGTAGTGCTCGATCAGCACCGCGCTGAACCGCTCGAGCGTTCCCAAGATCGCGCGATGGATCATCACCGGACGGTGCCGCTGGTTGTCCTCGCCGGTGTACTCCATGTCGAACCGCTCCGGGAGCGCGAAGTCGCACTGCACGGTCGTGAGCTGCCAGAGGCGCCCGATCGCGTCGCGGAAATGGAAGTCGACCTTCGGCCCGTAGAAGGTGCCCTCACCCTCGGCCTCCGTGTAGGGCAACCCGTACCGCTCCAGAGCCGTCACGAGGGTCTCGGTAGCGCGAGCCGCCATCTCGGGCTCGAGGATCGTCTGCCCGGGAAGGGTCGACAGGTTGACGATGGGGTCGCTGAACCCGAACGTCCGATGGATCTCGAGGGTCAGATCGAACACCGAAAGGATCTCGTCCACCAGCTGGTCGGGGCGGCAGATGATGTGCGAGTCGTCCTGTGTGCCACCGCGGATACGCAGCAGCCCGTGCAGCGTTCCCAGTCGCTCATGGCGGTAGATCGTGCCCAGCTCGGACAGCCGCATCGGCAGGTCTCGGTACGACCTGACCTGCGATCTGTACACCAGCACGTGGAACGGGCAGTTCATCGGTTTCACGTAGTAGTCGCCGGTGTCGGTCTGCATCGGCGGATACATGTTGTCTGAGTACTTCGCGAGGTGGCCTGAGGTCTCCCACAACACCGACTTGGCGATGTGAGGGGTGACGACCAGGTCATACCCGCGCGCCAGATGGAGGTCACGCACCCAATCCTCGAGCTGTTTGCGGAAGACGCCGCCGCGTGGATGCCAAACCCAGAGACCGGGACCGAGCTCTTCGGGGGAGGAGAAGAGGTCGAGTTGGCGGCCCAGCAGCCGGTGGTCACGCCGTTCCGCCTCCTCGAGGCGGTGCAGGTACGCCTCCAGATCCTCCTTGGATGCCCAGGCGGTCCCGTAGATCCGGGTGAGCTGCGGGTTCTTCTCGTCCCCCCGCCAGTACGCCCCGGAGATGGAGGTCAGGGTGAACGCACCGATCCGCCCGGTGGAGGGGACGTGCGGCCCGAGGCAGAGATCCACCCAGTCGTCGTTGCGGTAGAGGGTGACGGTATCTCCCGGCCCGACCTCGCCCTCCCCTGCGAGGTCTTCGATGATCTCGCGCTTGAAGTCCTGATCTGCCAACCGGGCGAGCGCTTCGGAACGCGAGACCTCTTCGCGGATGAACGGCTGGTCCTCCGCCACGATCGCGCGCATCTCCTCCTCGATCCGGGGGAGCTCGTCCGCGGACACGTGCGCCGGGATCGCGAGGTCGTAGTAGAAGCCGTCCTGGATCGCGGGTCCGATCGCGTACTTCGTTCCCGGCCACAGCCGGCAAACCGCCTGGGCAAGGACGTGGGCGGCCGAATGACGAAGGACGAGCAACCCGGCGTCCGAACCCGGGCCCACCGGCTCGACCGAGCGATCCGCCGTCGGCACGAACGAGAGATCCCGCACCTCGCCGTCCACCCTCGCCGCGATCGCGTCGGGACCGAGCACGCCACCGATCGGCTCTCCCTCGGGGAGCTCGGGATGGGTGCCGTCGGGCAGCGTCAGACGAGGCATGCGGTTGAGGATAGCCGACGGCCTCCTGCCGGCCGGCGCGTCGCGCTCACTCGTAGCTGATGGCCTCGAGCACGTTGAGCTTCGCCGCGCGGCGCGCCGGCCAGATGGCCGCGAGCAGGCCGATCAAGGCGGCCACGATCAGCATGAAGAAGAGCTGGACGAACGGGATGGCGAGCCGGTCGATCCCCACGCTGGACAGCGCCCGCTGCATCGCCCATCCGAACAGGATGCCGACGACGAGTCCCAAGAGCGCCCCGAGCACGGCGATGATGACCGCCTCGACCCGGATCATGCGCTTGACCTGTCGGCGGCTCATCCCCACCGCGCGGAGGAGGCCCAGCTCGCGGATCCGTTCGTAGATCGATAGCCCGAGCGTGTTGACGATGCCGAACGCGGAGATGAACACCGACAGGATCAGGAGCACGTAGACGATCGCGAAGAACTGGTCGACCTGCTTCACGTACGCCTGCTTGGTCTGCGCCTGGTCGTTCACCTCGACGCTCGGATAGTCACGGGCGACGAGGGTCTCCAGGTTCGCTCTGGCGGTGGCCTGGTCGACCCCCGGTGCGTACTTCAGGAACACGGTCGAATCGAGCTGCTGCGCGACGTTCGTATCGTACGTATCCAGCGAGATCGCGTAGTCGTTGAGAAGAGCGTTCGGTTCGAAGATCCCGACCACCGTGAGCGTCTGCGAACCGGTGCGGGCGAACTGCATCTGCAGGGTGCCACCCACGGCGAGATGCTTCCCGTCGGCCTCCGTGCGCGAGACGGCAACGGTGTTCGGCTCCGAAAGCCCGGTGATCGATCCCGCATCCATCTCGATCTTGGCGACGTCGGTGATCGTCGCCGGATCGATCGCGACGGGGAAGGTCGTCGAGGATCCGACCTTCGCCTCGGCGCCTTGTCGAAGGGGAGAGACCGCCGAGAAATCCGGGCTTGACGACAGACCCTTGGCGAGCTGCGGCGAGAACGGCGAGAACTGGGATGCGGTCAGCATCAGATCGGACCGCAGCGTCTGGTCGAGGACCGCGGTCACCGAGGACTTGAGGGACGCGGCGAACACGGCGACGAACGTGACGAGCCCGAGCCCGATCATGAGCGCCGCGGCGGTCGATGCGGTTCGCCGAGGGTTGCGGTTCGCGTTCTCTCCGCCGAGCTTGCCGGAGACGCGCCGCCGGAACGGGCGACCGAGCATCGATGCGATCGGCCGCGCGACGAGCGGGGACAACATCGCGACCCCGACGAAGGTGAGCGCCGCACCGAGTCCGACCAGGTAGCCGGCGTTCGAGACCCCCCCGAACAACCCCGCAGCCAACGACCCGACCCCCAAGACGGTGACGAGCGTCCCAACGATGACCCGGCGCCGGATGGAACTGCTCGGGGCTGCGCTTTCCCGAAGCGCCTCGATCGGGGCGACGCGGGACGCGCGCCGGGACGGCGAGACGGCCGCCGCAACGGTGATCGTCGTCCCCAACACGAGTGACACGATGACCGTCCTCGGCGCGATCACGAGCGCCTCCGGCGGAAGCTTCAGACCGACCGCCGCGACGAGGGCCTTCAGGCCGATCGCGAGCACGATCCCCACGAGCACGCCGATGACCGACGCGACGAGCCCGACCACCGCAGCCTCGACCAAGACCGAGGTCATCACCTGCCGTCGCGTGGCACCGAGCGCTCGGAACAGCGCCAGCTCGCGGGTGCGCTGGGTCACCACGATGTTGAACGTGTTGAAGATGATGAAAGCACCGACGAACAGCGCGACGAAACCGAACACGAGCAATCCGGTCCGGAGGAACCCGAGACCCTGGTTGACCTGATCCTGCTGCTGGCTTGCCGCGGTGGTGCCGGTGATCGCATCGAAGCCGTGCGGCAGCACGCCGGCGATACGGGCCGCGAGCTGATCCGGTGTGGAAGAGCCGTCGCCCTGCACGTAGATGAAGTCGAACGTGCCGTCCCGATGGAACAGCCGTTGCGCGGTGGGGAGATCGAAGATCGCGAACGACGCCCCGAGCAAGCTGTTGGAGCTGCCGAACCGTACGAAGCCGGAGATCGTGTACTCGCCGGGACCCGACGGCGTCACGACCCGGATCTGCTGGCCGACGCTGAGACCGTGGCCGGTCCCGGTGCCGGCATCCACGACGACCTCATGGGGACCAACGGGCGCCGCCCCGCCGGGCTCGAGCGTGAACGGAGATAGGTCCGGGGACCAGGAGCTCCCGATCGTGGGGGCACCCCCGGACTGGATGACTTTGCCGGTCGTCGGATCGATGATCTGGGCGAACGACTGCACCGACCCCTCGGAGAACCGCACGCCGGGCACCGCCCGTACCAACGGGAGGAGGCGCTCCGGGATGGGGTTCAGTTCCTGACCACCGCCTCCCCCGCCGCCTCCGCCCTCGGTCGGGTTGAAGGCCTGGTGCGCCTGGACGACGACGTCGGTTTTCGCGTACGCCTGCCCGAAGAGGTCATCGAAGCTCTTCAGGGCCGTATCGGTCAGGACGAAAGTGCCCGCCGTGAAACCAACCCCCAGCACGATCGCGAGCGCAGTGAGAACGAGCCGCAGCTTCCGGGCCAGGAGGCTCTTGACCGTGGCGCGGAGCACGCTCAGACCTCGAGAGACTTGAGACGGTCGAGGATGCGCTCCGCGGTCGGCGCCTGCATCTCATCGACGACCCGACCATCACCGAGGAAGACGGCGCGGTCGGCGAAGCTCGCGGCTCGGGCGTCGTGCGTCACCATCACGATGGTCTGTCCGTGATCGGTGACCGCTCCGCGCAGGAACGTCAGGAGCTCGTCGCTGGAACGCGAGTCCAGGTTGCCGGTCGGCTCATCCGCGAAGACGATCTCCGGGCGCGAGACCAATGCCCGCGCGCCGGCAACCCGCTGTTGCTGGCCCCCGGACAGTTCCGTCGGCTTGTGACTGAGCCGGTCTCGCAGCCCGGTCGTGTCGACGACCTCATCGAACCAGTCAGGGTCGACGTCCCGCCCGGCGATGTCCAGCGGGAGGGTGATGTTCTCTTCCGCCGTCAACGTCGGGATCAGGTTGTACGCCTGGAAGATGAAGCCGATCTTGTCTCGCCGGAGCTGGGTCAGCTGGCGCTCCGAGAGTTCCGTGATGTCGACGTCGCCGATGAAGACGTGGCCCTCGGTGGGCGTATCGAGGCCTGCCAGGCAGTGGAGGAGGGTTGACTTCCCCGACCCCGAGGGGCCCATGATCGCTGTGAAGCCCCCCGCTTCGAACTCAAGCGTGATCCCACGGAGCGCTTCGACGCTCGCGTCCCCGACCCCATACATCTTGCGCAGCCCCTCGGTCCGCGCCGCAACCTTTGTGACCGTCTGTGCCATGCGGGCGTTACCTCCTCGGCAGAAACCGCCGACCGGCCGAAGAAGACCAGCCGTTGTGGGCGCGGCTGGGATCGAACCAGCGACCTCTCGCGTGTGAGGCGAGCGCTCTCCCGCTGAGCTACGCGCCCGGAAGAGGACCAACGATAGCAACAGACCCCGGAAAAGCGACGGCGGCACGTGCCCGCGTCGTGCCGCCGTCAGGTCCAGGCTTGGCCCGGACCCGCGAAGTCTCGCACGGTGATGTCAACGGAAGCAAGACCTTTCAGGGAGCCGGTCCCCGGGCGCGTCGTAGGGGTAGCATGTCCCGCGACCGGACCCGGGAGGCCATCGATGCTCGCGTCCATGCAGACGTTCATGAACGGTCTGACGTCGTGGTTGCCGGCGAAGCTCGAACATCCCGCGGAGATCCTGCTCTACTTCGCGATCCTGGGGGCGATGTCGGTGACGCCGCTCATCCTGTGGCTCGGATGGGCGGTCCGATCCACCGACCGCGAAACCAAGAGCTGAAATCATCCAGGCGCGCGCGTCTCGGCGCCCAGGCGTTCCGCCAACACCCGCATCATCGCCAGGGATACGTCGGGCCGCTCGCGGATCATGCTCTCGAACTCCTGCCGGCCGATCCGGATCGTCCGCACCTCTCCCTCGGCGATGAGCGAGGCGACCCTCGGTTTGCGCGTGATGATCGACATCTCGCCGACGACGTCGCCGGGTCCGCGCCGAGCCACCGTCGAGACCGATCCGGTGCCACCCCGGGTGACCGCGACGGTCCCGGCGAGCACGAGGTGTAGCTCGTCGCCGATCTCGCCTTCAGACGAGATCACGTCGCCGTCGGCGAACGCGCGCTCCTCAGCGAGGTCGGCGAGCCGCCGGAGGTCGGCCGTCGACAGCTCCTCGAACAACGGGATCGTCCTGAGCGCGAGCACGCGTTCCATCGGGGACATCGAGGTTCGTGAGCGGCCCATCGTTCCTCCTCGTTGGTCGGTCGTGCGCACGAGTTCCACGCATGAGCGGATGAGTGGATCGGGGTCCTCCGCGAGGAGCTCGAGCCAGTCGCCGCGTGGAGCCGGCGTCTCGGCGGTCGACTCCCAGAAGGGCAAGAGCGGCGTCGCGAGCGATCGATGCTCGGTTGCCTCGAGCGTCTCGAGCGCGTTCGCGAGCTGACCGGGATCGGTCCCGCGGAGGTTGTCGAGCGCGGCCCGCATCGCATCCCCGTCCCTGCTCACGAGCGAGATCGCGGAGAGCGCCACGACGGCGTGCGATCGACCTCGCTCGAGGACCGCCCTCCGCAGAAGCTCCGTTTCGGCTCCGTCGCGAGGGATCGCGGCCGCGAGCACCAGATCCTGATGGGCGAGCGACGCTCTCGTCCGGGCCAGTCGGTCGATCGCCGTCGCGTGTTCCCTGACGTCGAGGCCGCCGAGGACGTGGAGGGCCTCCTCGCGCAGGGAGGCATCCTGACCCTCCAGCGCACCGAGGGCGGGAGCGAGGGCGGCACCCGGCGCGACCGCGGCGAGCGTGCGAAGAGCCTCCGTCCGCACCGCAGGCGATGGGTCCTCGAGCATCGGGCGGGCGAACGTGACCACATCGTCCGCGCTCGCGGACCGGAGCCTTCGAACGGCCGCGACCCGCACGTCGGTTTCCTCATCGTCGAGGAGCCGACGGAGACCTACGACCGCACTCAGACGAGTCGGCCCTCCGAGCAGGGTCACACAGACGGCGGCGCTGACCGCGGGATCCGGATCCGCTTCGAGCGGCCCCAACCGCTCTTCCAGAAGGACGTCGCGCGACCCGTCGGCGAGCGCCTCGACCGCTGCGAGCCGGACGATCGCCCCCTCGTCCCGGAGCGCACGGGTCAGGACGGACCCGTCGAGCGCTAGCGACCGAGACAGCCCATCGATCGCGAGCGCCCGGACCATCGCGTCCTCGTCCCCCATGCGGTCCTCGAGCTCGGCCCGCATGCGAGGGTCGTCGCCTGCCGCGAGCATCTCCACGCCGAGCCGGCGCACCCTTGGGTCCGCGTCACGCGATGCCTCCAGCGCGAGGCCGATCGCCGTCGCATCCAGCTTGAGAACGACCGGCGTTCCCTGGACGGGCCGGCCCTCGAATACACTCGGGCGACCGGCATGGAGGGCGTCGACGAGTGCGCCGGTGTACGAACGACGGATCCGCCACGCCGCCCAGATCGTCAGGACGGCGACCGCCAGCCCGATGACCGAGAGCTGCCTCGCCGTAAGGGCCTGCTGCCCGACGAGCGTCAGCACGCCTGCGATCGCGGTCCCCGTCTGGCTCGGTCCGCCTGAGATGAACGCGCGGACCTGATCACGACGGGCCTCCGGAACGACGTTGACCAGTGTTTCCCAGGCCGGCGACGCCACGCCCTGCAACCAGACCATCACGATCGCGCGGGTGACGACGAGGGACGCGAATGCCGAGCTCGCCAGGAGGATCCCGAACGAGCCCCCGTACAGGACAGGAAGCACGATGATCACCGCTGCCGCCCCCAACCAGGCCAGGAGGCGGTTCGCGAAGAGGATAGAGATCACGAACGCGACGATCGTGACGGCGGCGCCGAACACGCCGAGGAACCCGGCGAGGGCTTCCGGCTCCGGGTAGCGAGCGGTAGCCGCCTGCGCGAACGGGAGGAACAACGAATAGAACAGGACCGAGAACAGCACGCCGGCTGCGGTCATCCACATCAGGAGCGGTGAGCGACGAACGAACGAGAGCGCCTCGATGATGTCGCGGAGCGCCGAGGGGCGGCGCCGGGGCCGCCGTCGAACGACGCGCTCCTCTCCGCGTACCCCCAGCACACCGGCGCCGAGGACGCAGGCTCCCACGAGGCAAGCGGCCCAGACGAGCAGGAGGTTGCTGACGCCGATCGCACTGGCGAGCGGTCCGGTCAGAAGCCCGCCGACGACCGAGCCGAGGATCGCCCCGGAGCCGAACAAGGGGAACAGTCGCTTGGCGCGCCGGGTGTCGGTCACCGCGCCGGCCGCTCCCCAGAGGTACACCGATTGGACCAACGTCGCGACGGCGACCGTCAACCACAGCACGCGATAGATCCACGTCACGTCGGTCGCGACGATCGCACGCTCGACCACGACGACGACGGCCAGCAGCGCGGGCATTACGACGTACGCGCGCCGACGATCGAACCGAGCGAGCGAGCCGGTGAGCACGAGCATCGCGACGAGGCCGGTCACGCCTTGCGCGAGGTACATCACGGGAAGCGCGTCCGGACCGATGCGGTCGAAGAACAGGGCGTTGACGCCGCTCTCGCCGATCGTGAGTCCCGCGGATGCGACGAACAACAGGCCGACGACGGAACCGACCATGCGGCCTTCGCCGGGGCGGATCCGAAGGATGCTCGCGAGGGCGCTCACGCTCCCGTCACGCCTCCTCGAAAGCGTGCCCTAGCCGCTCGCCGGAGCCAAAGGTGAGGCCGACAGCACCACGGCGTCCACCGGGTGGCCCTTGAGGGAAAGGTGCCGGTGCTCGAGCCCGTCAGCAACCAGATCGGCTGCTTCGGCGGCTCGCTCTGTCACGAGGATCTCGCCGATCGCGCCCTGCGACGCGAGGTGGGCGGCGATGTTGACCGGGTCGCCCAGGGCCGTGAAGTCACTGGTGTTGTTCGACCCAACCATCCCGACGAACGCCGTGCCCGTGTGCACGCCCGCACCGATCGGGACCCACGGCCCGTCCGGAGAGCCATGGCCCGTGACCCGGAGCAGCTCCTGGGCGGTCTCGACTGCCCGCGCGGCGTGTTCCGGTCCCGCCAGGAACGGGATGAACAGTCCGACGATCTCGTCGCCGACGAACTTCTCGATGATCGCGTCACCCTCGATCAGGACCCGGCTCGACTCACGGTAGAAGCGGTTCATGAGTCGCGTGAAATCGATCACCGGCATCTGCCGAGCGAGCTGGCTCGACCCTCGGACGTCGGCGAACAACATGGAGATCTCGACCTCACCCCCGCGGATCTCCTGTCCCGCGGGAGCGCCGGGGCACATCTGGGCGTGATCCCCGAGGCCCTTGAAGCAGCGACCACAGATCTTCGGCTGCTTCACCCAGGGCGCGTATCCATAGCGGGCGAGGATGAATCGACCCGGCGAGCCGAACGGAGCTTTGCAGAGCTTGCAGCGGGGGTTCGACGGGATCAGCCGGAGCGGGCTCTTGTCCCGGAGATGGGGGTGCGTGCCACTGAGGAAATCGTGCCACTCTTCCTCGGGGGTCGCGTATTCGGTCATGTTCGCGGCGTAGCGTATCCGTCTCGCCGCCGGCGCGGCCAGCTCACTCCGCGGGCTTGGCCTTCTTGCCCGGGAATTGGTCGGTCTCGGTCGCGTCCCAAACGGTGGTACCGCTGATCGGCTCAACGTTGAATTGGTAATCGAAGACCAAGGTGCCGCCGTAGGTCGCGCCGAACGAGACGAGCGCCGCGGCGATCACCGAAAGGATCGCGGCCACAGCGCTCGACTGCGACCCGTTGAGCTGCCCGAACCGGACGATCAGGTCGACGATGACGACGCCCGTCGTGGTCAGCATGACGGTCATGTGCCAGTTCGCCGTGCGCCACACCTGGGTATGCGCCGCGCGTCCGATGATCCCGGTCCGCCGATCCCGCTGGAGCCCCTTCCACCAATCCCAGAAGCCGGTCGTCGCGGTCGCGAGCGACACGACGAACCCCACGATCAGGACGAGCGTCGCGGCACGGAAGAGGTCTCGCGATGTGAAGCGTCCGCCGTTCCCGAACCAGCCGAGCCACGAGACCACGTCGAACAGGGCGGCCACGACGTAGCACACGATCGGGAAGTCGGTGAGCGGCGGATGGGTCGGCTTGCCGTTCCAGCCGCGGATCCCGAGGAACTTCCGCCCCCGGAGTGTGATCCCCGGTTTGATCGAAAAGAGCCTTGCCATATCCCCTCCCCTGTCGGACGTGTGAACGCTACGCCAAATCGGACTCGAAGGGGTCCTCTCCCGTTCTCGGCCATCGTTCCTCGACCGACGGGATATTCATGTCATTGCCTCGTCCGCTGAACGGAGTCGCCTGATCGACCGCTGTGACGAGCTTCGGGCTCCAGGTTCTGCCTCTCGTTCTCCGGTAGCGAAAGGCTCTCGATCCCGAGCCCTGATCGAGAGCCTTCACGCTTGGACGGGATTTCGGTACCCATCCGGGCAGCATCGCCAGCCTTGCCCGAGGCGTGACACTCGGTCAAGTCGGCGCGATGACTCTCAGCCACAACGACTGGAAGCGCATCTCGATTGCTGGGTGGGGCGCTCCCTCGGGCGTGGCCGTTTCGTTGGCGGGGGGTTATTCGTCGCCGCAGAGTCGGTCCTGTGGTTCGCTCACCTCGTTCGTGGGGCGCGCTCGGACCGATGACCCCGTCGCGCTGCGCGAGCTGGAGAAGCTCGCGTGAGGGGTTAGGAGATAGGGCACGGCGAAACGCCGCCCCCCCAGCCCAAGGAACTCCGGACCCTCCCAACTACTGCGCGACATCGAAACGGCCGAGATCCAAGTTCGCGTTGCGCGACCGTCCACAGCTGAAGCCAACTCGTTCGCCTTCGACGAACGTCGAATGGACCTCCTTGCTCCGCCGAGCCACGCTCGATCGAGCCAGCGCACCGGCGAGGAAGGAGGAATCCGATGAGGCCAAAGCACGTGGTGGTGGTGGTGGGGGTGCTCCTCGTGGGGCTCGTGACCGGCGTCGCGCTCGCCACGCCGGGCTCGGGAGCTACCTCGACGCTGTTCAGCGCGGGCACCTTCATCCGTGATGCTCACGCGAGGCAGAGTGCGAACGCCGACGCGCAGATCGTGGACGTCGCGTTCGCTCCAGGCGGGTACACGGGGTGGCACTCCCATCCGGGAACGGAGATCGTGACGGTGAAGTCGGGTGCGGTCACGCTCAAGCGGGTTCGTGAAGGTGAGTGCCGCATCCATACCTACACGGCAGGGCAGGCGTTCGCGGCCTATCCCCAGGACACGTTCATCGTCATGAACGCATCGGCGACGGATCCGGCCGAGATGGTGGTCGTGTTGTTCAACATCCCAACAGGTGGCCCGAACCGGATCGACCGGGCCGATCCCGGGATCTGCTGAGGACGTCAAGCGACGATGATCGGGGCGCCGTGCGGGGTCGTGCGCGAACTCCCCGGCGCCCCGCTGCTCTATTGAGGGAAGGCCCGGGCGATCGCAGCCGTTCGGGTCCCGACGCCCAGTTTCGCGAACGCGTTCTCGAGGTGCTTGCGAACGGTGCTCGGCCTGACGCCGAGCATCCGGGCAGCCTGCTTGTTCGTGAGGCCCCGGCCGACGAGCTGGAGCACCTCCGTCTCGCGGGCCGTGAGGCCAAGTTCCGGGTCGGGCCGGAGCCGCGGCGGCCCGTCTTCTTCGAGGAGCACGCTTTCGCTCGTGGTTCGTGCCACGTACCTCATCGTCAGCCGGGTCCTGCCACGCTCGATCACGAGGGGCTCGGGCGGGGCACCGATCTCCGGGGCGCGGGCCCGGAACCTCTGCTCGTGGAGCCAGCATGCGATCGGCTCGGGCACGTGGCCGTTGCCTCCGAGGTACCTCTCAAGGAGCTCGCGTCCGCGTCCGAACGTCGCCTCGATCCGATCGTCGGGGCCGAGGACGAGGACACCCAGGCCGAAGGACGTCGTGACCTCCTCCAGGGTGGTGGCCGTCCCCGCTGCACGTTCTTCGTCGCGCACCCGACGGAGGAGGTATGTGAGGTGTGGGATGACCGCGTCGAGAACGAGCGTGTCGCGATCCGAGAAGTCGCGGGTCGCGCGTGACAGCGTGAACGCGGTGCAGACACCCCTCACAGATGGAAGGGACGTCATCGCCTCGTGCTCGATTGCCACCGGGTGCATCAGTTCCCGGTAGAAGTCGTTCCGACGGAGGGCGGGCCGGTCGATCACGTCTGAAAGGCGTCGTACATGCGGCTGACCATCGTGGGTCCAACAGAGGGGGTAGGCATCGCGGCACGCCGCCTCCGTCTCCTCGGCATCGGGCGGGAGGGGCAGCTCGGGGAACTCGTAGTAGGCGCGGACCTCCGTCACCTCTGGATGGGCGGGGCGCACGTAGACGAAGTCGACGTCGTGGAACGCGATGACATCGGCGGCGACGAGGTCGTGCAACCGCCCGACGCTCGTCGTCATGAATGAATCGAGGTCGTTCGCAGTCTCGAGGTCGTCGAGGAACGACAGGATGCCGCGATAATCGGACGCTCGGAGGCTCATATGCCCCCTTTCCCTCGCCAACCTTACGCCGTCGGTCCCGCGATGGATATGCCCATGACGAGGAACGCTCTGGTCACTGACCGTGGAAAGCGTGGATGACTAGGCCGGCTGGCCGGTGTCCGGCTTCCGAGCCTTCACGATCACGGATGTGGCGACGTTGTCATGCTGCTCGGGAGGCAACGCCGAACGCATGAGGGCGATCACGCTTTCCGTGAACAAGGGGTACTGCGACGCTTCGTCGATGCTTGTCGGCCGGCGCCCACCGAGCCACACATCCACGAACCCTGCTCTCCCGAGCTTGTCGGCGAAGACACGCTCCGCCAGGGCGCCGGCTACTCACCCAGCCCAAGCGCTCTGATCGTTCGCGATCTCGGGCGGGAGCTCACCGTCGACGGTGAGATCGGCAAGCGAGATCCGACCACCTGGTACCAGGACGCGGTAGATCTCAGCGAGCGCACGGCTCTTGCGCCCCGAGAGGTTCAGGACGCCGTTCGAGATCACAACATCGACGGACGAATCCGGGAGGGGGATCTGCTCCATCTCGCCTTGCAAGAACTCAGTCCAACCTTCGACGCCTGCCTCGATGGCGTTCGCGCGTGCCCGATCACCCATCGCTTCGACGATGTCGAGCCCGATCACCTTGCCGGTCGGCCCGACCCTTCGCGCCGCGAGGATCGAGTCGATCCCGGCCCCGGATCCTACGTCGAGGACGACCTCGCCCGGCTGTGGGAACGCGAATCGCACGGGATTCCCGACGCCGAGCGCCCAGTCGCGTGCCCCGTCGGTCACCTCCGCCAGCTCTTCCTCGCTGTAGAACTTGCTGATCGCGACCTCGCCGGCTCCGCCCTCGATCGAGCCGTATGCGTCTCGAACAGCGTCCTTGATCTGGTCCTGATACATCAGGTCTTTCGTCATGGCTACAGCTCCTCAACGAAGCGTTCGAGACGTTCCTTCACGTCCGCAGGGATCTCCGTGGACTCGCCGGAGGCAAGGAAGCTACGGACCTCTTTCGCGAACTCGAGTTCGCCGCAGCACCGGCGGCAGAACGAGAGGTGGTGATCGACCTTCTCGCGGTCCTCCGGCGCGATGGCGTTGTCGAGGTAATCCCAGAGCTGCCGCACCGCTTCGGAGCATGGGATCGCTGCCGTCGTCTTACCCATCGTCGTCTTCCTTCCGGAGCAGGTGCGTCTCGTCGGCGTAGGCCCACATCGTGCGCTCGAGGAGGTTCCGCCCGCGGTGGAGACGAGCAAGGACCGTCCCGAGCGGTGCGTCCAACAGCCGCGCGATTTCCTTCGTCGAGAACCCCTCCATGTACCGCAGCACCAACGGGGCCCGGTAGATCTCCGGCATCCGCATGAGCACCTCCCGGAGGTCCTCAGGCCCGAACGCCCCGAGGAAGTCCGTGTGGAGGGAGTCGGAGTACGGGAGCGGGTCCTCGTCGACCAACGTCCGGTACAGCGAGAAGTCCTCGATGTCGCCCGCGGCCACCTCGACGACGCGTCGGCCGCGCCTCCGGAGCTCGTCCCGGAACACATTCACCAAGATCGTCTTCAGCCAATGGGGACCGGCCGCCTCGTCCTTCAGGCTTCCGAAGGCCCGATAGCCCTGCAACAAGGCCTCCTGCACGAGGTCCTCCGCACCATCTCGTTCGAGTCGGCGCGCCAGGGAATAGAGGCCCGGGAGTTCGTCACGAACGAGGTCCTGATAGGCCTCCTTCGTCCGGTCCCGGGTAGCGATCTCCATCTCCACTCGATGCGACACGCGCACGCCTTCCGTTGATCAGGACGTTCGTTCGGGCGAACTTATTGCATCGGGCGAGATGCGCAATCGGCGAGAGTGAGGGCGCGTCCCTACTCCGCGAGGAGGTGATCGGTCATGGCGACCATCACGGAACAGGATGCACGACCGGCGGCGCTGGAGCGCGATCTCAAGTGGGGGTCGTGGCTGATGACGATAGCCGCGGCCGGGTTCATCGGCTACGCGGTGATCTTCTTCATCCGCAACTTCACGGACAGCTTCCTCGAGCTGGGGATCGGGCCTGGTCAGGTGAACGTCGGGAAGGATCAGATCCAGTCCTTCAGCCCGTCCCTGTACCACTACATCGCGCACCTCCAGATCGCGGTCTCGGGGTTCATCGCCGCGACCGGCCTCGCGGTGCTGTTCCTCGCGGCGTACGGCGTCCGACGCGGACAGATGTGGGCATGGGTCGGGGCGGTGGCAGCTCCAGTCCTGGGGTTGGCCGTGGCTCTCCCGGCGCATTACCCGTACCACCTGGACACGATCGGACACCTCGGCCTGATCTACCTGGCGACCATCGTGTTCGTCGTCGGCGCGGTCATTGCTTTGCGCGGGATCACCTCGATGAAGCGCGCGTGAGCGAGGCCGCGTTCGAGAAGGGAGGTCCGCGGTGGCACCGACTCAAGGGTCAGCTCCCTGCCCAAGATGTGGGGAGGCCACAGACGGCTGGAAGTGTGCGATCTGCGGCTCGGTCGCCGACGAGCACGACCCGCACCACCTGCACGCTGGATCCGACCGATACTGCACTCTGAGATGCGCGGCCTGCCAGGAGGCCGACGTCCACTGCGTGTGTGTCTGAGAGAAGGGGCGGCCTTTCGTCGTGCCCTATCTCCTAACCCGTCAAACGCAGGACGGGATAGGAAAGGGCGGGGGACCGAAAGTGGTACGAGCGGCGTCATCCTGGACTCCATACCGATCACGAAGTCGCCGCTGCGGGGCGCGTATTCGATTTTGGCCTAACTGATCTCCCAGCAGATTTGACGATGGCCCGGTATAGCCACCTTCTTGAGCGCGGCGTCCAGGCGCCTTGTGGCGGCTTGATCCGGGACCTCGCTTGCTAGAGCGGGTCTTCGTGAGTGATGCTTACCCGCCTCGGAGGTCCGGGCACTCGACAAGACACTTCGACAAGAGGAGACAAAATGGCGTCAGGTGACTTCGACGGGGCGATGCGGGAGGCGAGAGCAGCGCTCGAGATGATCGTCAAGGGCGATGCAGAGGCGTACAAGTCGCTCTACTCGGATAGTGAGGAAATCACTCTGGCGAATCCGTTCGGCGGGATCGCGCACGGCCGGGTAGAGGTCATCGAAACACTCGACCGTGCCGCATCCAACTTCCGAGATGGGCAGACGACCGGCTTCGAGACGATAGAGCGGCTCGTCACTCCAGATCTCGCGTACACGCTGGAGATCGAGCGCTTCGTAGCCAAGGTGGGCGGGAGCTCTGATCCGAGCGATATCGCGCTTCGCGTGTCCTGCATGTATCGACTGGAAGACGACGTCTGGAAGCTCCTGCATAGACACGCTGACCCGAGAGTCGGTCCTCAGACCCCGGAATCGGTGATCCAAAGTTAGGAGCTGCGCGGCGTCTGACGCTGAAGAAGCGGCCGTTCGGGTCTCGGGGAGCTGGACTGATATGGCCTCCAGGAGAATGAGGGCAAATGGGTTGCTAAGAAATCTGGTCTGTACCTGCGGACACCCTTATGAGTGCGGCCGGGAGGGGCGGGCTCGCTCCATGACCGACCGAGGTCACAGTTCGCATCGACGGGTACACCCCGCATAGGATCTGCCCAAACGGGAGATGAGGGAATGGCCGACCCGATCGTGTTCATCAGTCATCATCGGATCAAACCGGGCAAGGCCGAGCCAATGAAGGCGCTCCTCGCCGAGATATGGTCCGCGATGGAGACGGAGAAGCCCCAGACCTTGATGAACCTGGCCTACATCGACGATGAGGGCACGGAGATTACCTTCATGCACGCCTTCGCCGACATCGACGGTATGCAACTTCACTGGGAGGGGGCGGACGAGCGGACCAGTCAGGCATACGAGTACATCGAACCGATCGGGTTCGAGATCTACGGATCGGCGGGGGAGCAGATCGTAGAGGGGATGCGAGCAGAGGCTGCCGGTGCTGGCGCGACACTCACCCTTTGGCCCGACTTCGTCACAGGGTTCCAGCGGCTGGCGCCCGGCTGAGCGCGGGACATATGCATGGGCATTCCTACGTCGGTCTTCGACTTGGTCATCGGAACGTTCCCCCGCCCGCGAACTCCTCCGCAACGTCCTGATCCCACGACCAGTGCCCATTTTCCCTAGCTGTCTTGGTCATCCGACGGACTGGCCGCCTCGAATCTGGATGGGACAGGCCCCCCCCAAAGCGGACGACCGGAGAGGGTGACTCGCCCGTTTCGCGTCCTTCAGCGCGGAGGCCTGTCCCCACCTAGCCCTTGGCTCGCCCGTCGCGACGTTAGGAGGGCGGGCCACGCGGGTGAGCAGGGGGCACCCGTGGGAAGCGGGAGTGAGAACTACCGGCAGTGGAGGGGGAGGAGAGCCTGCTTTCCCTCACATGCGCGCTCAAGGCAAGGCAGGACACAAGGGCCATGCCGGTGAGCGCCCGAACACTCAACACCTCCGGGTCTTATCTCGCCCGATGCATCCGCTTCAAGCATCATCTGGCGGATGACCGACGACGACACCGACCTCCGCGCTCTGCTCGAAACGCTCGACCCGAAAGCGGACCTATGGTGGTTGCCCCGGCATCGGGATCGTCGGATCGGATTCGTCGGGAACCTCGATCTCCGGCGTCCACTCGGGTCCTCTTAGCGTGACTTTCTTCAGTGGCTTCCAGTCCGGCCCGTAGATCGTCATGTGCTGAGGTGGTCTGGCCATGCCTTTCGTTGTCCCGTCACGTTCGTGAGCTCGGCTCAATCGAGCCCTTGCCCAATCCACGAACACATCGACAGCCTTGCCAATCCAGGAGTCGGCCGCTCTTTCGCCTATCGCGAGGAGAACGCTGGCTGGAACCCAGAGGCGCACCACTTCCCACCAGGTGACGGCGCGACCCACTCGTTCCCGTCGTGGTTCTCGAACCAAGCGGCGGACGAGCCGAGCTCGGCGTGATCCCACCTTGCATGCAGCGTCGATCTTCAACGATCGGGAGATCACGACCTATTCGACCCCAACCGGGCAGGCATGGGAACACGAGGCATCACTCGAACCCCACGCTTTCCCGGCTCGGTTCACGGGCGCGCGAGCGATGAACGCGCGGCAGCGTTGACGACGCGGACGGATAAGGACGAAGGCAATTGCTGCCTTTCTGCTGCCTCAGAGCTGCTTGGGTCGCTTCGTCGTGATCCGGTGAGCGGGCGAAACTGCCTCTGACCTGCGGCTCTCTTCGTGGGCGCTAGAGGATTTGAACCTCTGACCTCTTCCGCGTCAAGGAAGCGCTCTCCCCCTGAGCTAAGCGCCCGAGGCCTCGGATGCTACCGCAGCCTTCGAGGCGGGGACCGGAATCGAACCGGTGTGCGGGGCTTTGCAGGCCCCTGCCTAAACCACTCGGCCACCCCGCCGGGATGGAGCAAGCCCGGGGTCCCCGGGCTTCCACCCAGTCTAACGTGCGACCCATCGGTCGCGAGGTGCTCGCTCCGCGGCAGATCGCGGCGTACCCTCGCGTCATGGACGCGCCAGATCGGTGTCCTGAGTGCGGGTCCGACGAGCTTCGAACGACGACCCGCAAGGGTGGCATCCAGGTTGTGGTCTGCGGGGTCTGCGACTGGTCTTCGGACCCCAGGGTAGGACGCCCGCCCGCAGATCGGTCCAAGAACTTCACCCTCCGGCGCTTGCTCGCAGCGTCCAAGCAGTCGAAGGAACAAGAGCACAAGTCCTGAGGATCGAGCGTCCTCTTTGGGTTCCTCGTTCGATGACCAGGGGTTCGAGACGTTGTCGATGATGTTGATCGGCCCGTTCGGCGTCGGGAGCACACGACCTGACGCTGGTCAGCGTCTACACAGATCGCGAAGCGCGATGTCGTCGTTCACGACAGGTGACCCTGGCCTGAGGGAGGGCTGCTTGATACGTTCGGGAGCGGTGCTTGCGGGTGGCTGAGCCTCGCGGCGATGAGGATCAGCAAGAAGGCCAGGAGGACCGCGACGATGGCCCAGATCAACCACGTATGGCGACCTGCCCATCGGTTGTACTCGTCCCGACGATCCCGCGTCCAGCTGGCGCGACCGGATCGCCGGCTGTTCATGGCCCACCCTAGCCCGAAGACGTTGAACCCATCCGATCTACCCGCGCGAGCCAACGAGGATCGCGACGACCAGGACGAGAACGACGAGTCCGAGGACCACCAAGCGCAGGTTCGATGTCTTGAACTGAGAGCCGGTCCGAGCGACAGGGGGTGGAGTGCGGGAGTCGACCGGCGTCCCGCGGCCGTCGCGGAAGCCGGCTGGCTCCGGTATCGGCGCGGCCGGCGCGTTCGGATCGTCCGGCCCGTGATGAACGCTCACACGACGCCCTTCCCCATCTGGAGCGGACGACGGGATTCGAACCCGCGACCCCCACCTTGGCAAGGTGGTGCTCTACCAACTGAGCCACGTCCGCGCGTGCTCATCCATCCTAGGAGCCCGTTCGGAGACCTTCAACCGCCTGCTCGGGCTCCCCGTACCGAACGAACAGATACCCCTTGCAAGGCGATCAATCCATCCCGGTCGAGCCGAACCCACCTTCGCCCCGTCCGCTCTCGGGCAGATCATCTGCCCAGGTGGGAACCATAGATGGGATCGCGATAACGACGAGCTGCGCGATCCGGTCGCCGGCTCGGATCTCAACAGCCTCGTCCCGATCCAGATTCACGACCGAACAGATCACCTCGCCTCGGTAGCCAGCGTCGATCAACCCCGGCGAGTTCGAAAGGGTTAGCCCGCGGGCGGTCGCCAGACCGCTCCGCGGGAGCACCAGGCCGGCGTGACCATCGGGGATCGCGACGGCTACGCCGGTCGGAACCATGACCCGCTCGCCTGGCTTGATCGTGGCGTCGACCGCCGCGCGGAGGTCCAGACCCGCGTCGCCGGGGTGCTGCGCCGACGGCAGCGCCCCCTCGGGTCGAAGACGCTTGAAGGGCACGTCCATCGCGTCAGGACGGCTCCACCAACTCGAGACGGTTGCCGAACGGATCGCGAACGTGACAGCGGTGGAACCCCTCGAGAGGCACGTCGTCGGTCACGCGATACCCGGCGAGTTCGATCCGCTCCCGAAGGGTCTCCAGGTCCCGGACCAGGAAGGCGGGGTGTGCCTTGCGGGCCGGCGTGAACGGCTCCTCGATCCCCAGGTGCACCTCGAGTCCCTCGGTCCGGAACCAGACGCCGCCGCGCGGCGCGAGCTCCGGCGGCTTCTCCACCTGAGTCAGGCCGAGGATGGCACCGTAGAACTTGACGGCGTCCTCTTCCTCGCCCGGAGGCATCGCCAGCTGGACGTGATGCAGCCCGAGCAGCCTCGCGGCCGGTTCACCCGTCACCCGCCGGAGTCTACGAGCAGCCGGAGGTGCTGCCGCAGGTGCCGCACACGTAGCACGAGCCGGCGGGCTGCATCTTGGACCCGCACTGGTAGCAAAGTGGGGCGTCCAGGACCCTCGCGGTCGGTCTCTCGACCGCGTTCGCTGCTTCTTGGGCACGGAAAACCGCGCTGTCGGTTATAGCGGTCATCTCTGCGCTGCCGGCGTCGAGCTCAGCGATCTTCCCCTCGGCCTCCTCGGTCCGCTCCTGGATCGACCGGATCCCGAGCGCCTCTCGCTGTTCCCACGTGAGGTGATCGAGGGCGAGGCGCCGGAAGACGTAATCGACGATGGACGATGCGAACCGGATGTCGGGGTCGTTCGTCATGCCGCTAGGCTCGAACTTCATGTTGATGAACTTCGAGGCGTAGTCCTCGAGCGGCACGCCGTACTGGAGCCCCACCGACACCGCGATCGAGAAGGCATCCATGATCCCGGAAAGGGTCGATCCCTGCTTGGAAGCCTTGAGGAAGATCTCGCCGAGACCGTTGTCCGGATACGAGCCGGCAGTGACGTACCCCTCGGCGTCGCCGACCCGGAACGACGTGGTGAGCGCTGGCCGCGACTGCGGGAGCCGCTTCTTCGCGGACCACGCCAGCACGGCCGGCTCGGCCTCGGGCGTCTCCGTTGTCTTCTTCTTGTCCGCCGACAGCGGCTGGGCCACCTTGCAGTTGTCACGGTAGATCGCGACGGCCTTGAGCCCGAGCCGCCAGCTCTCGACGAAGAGCTCCTCGACCTCTTCGACGGTGGCTTCCTCGGGCATGTTGACGGTCTTCGAGATGGCGCCGGAGATGTACGGCTGCGCCGCGGCCATCATCCGCACGTGACCCATGTAGTGGATGGGCTGCTCCCCCATCGCCGTGTGGAACACCGGATAGTGCTCGGTCTTGAGGTGTGGGGCGTCCGCGACGGAATTGTGCTCCGCGATGTAGGCGACGATGTCGTCCGTATGAGCCGCGTCGTACCCCAGCTTCGCAAGCGCACGAGGCACGGTCTGGTTGACGAACTGCATCGTGCCGCCGCCGACGAGCTTCTTCGTCTTGACGAGCGCCAGCTCGGGCTCGATGCCGGTCGTGTCGCAATCCATCATCAGCCCGATCGTGCCGGTCGGAGCCAGCACGCTCGCCTGCGCGTTACGGTACCCGTGCTGTTCGCCCAAGGCGATCGCCTCATCCCAGGACTGCTTGGCCGCGGAGAGCATGCCTTCGGGCACCAGCTCCGCGTCGATCTGATCCGCCGCCGCGCGGTGCTTGCGCATCACGCGGAGCATCGCGTCGGCATTGGATGCGTAGCCGGCGAACGGTCCGGTCACCTCCGCGATCCGCGCACTGGTGCGGTAGGCCCACCCGGTCATGATCCCGGTGATGGCCCCCGCCCACGCACGGCCCTGGTCGGAGTCGTAAGCAAGGCCGCGCGCCATCAGCAGCGCGCCGAGGTTGGCGTAGCCGATCCCGAGCTGACGGAAAGCCCGAGCGTTCTCGCCGATCTTGTCGGTCGGATAGTCCGACTCTCCTACCACGATCTCCTGGGCCGTGAAGACGATCTCGGTTGCTCGCCGGAAGCTGCGGACGTCGAAGTTGCCGTCGGCGTCCAGGAACTTCATCAGGTTCAGGCTGGCCAGGTTGCACGCGCTGTTGTCCAGGTGCATGTACTCGCTGCACGGGTTGGAGGCGTTGATCCGGCCGCTCGCCGGGCAGGTGTGCCATTCGTTGATGGTGGTGTCGTACTGCATGCCGGGATCGGCGCATTCCCACGCTGCGAGCGCGATGTCGCGCATCAGGTCGCGGGCCCGCGTTGCCTCCAGCGTCTCCCCGGTGGTCACCGCCTTCAGCTTCCAGTCGCGGTCCTCCAGGACCGCCTGCATGAACTCATCGGTGACGCGCACCGAGTTGTTCGCGTTCTGGTACTGGATCGAATAGCTGTCGCGGCCGTCCAGGTCCATGTCGAAGCCGGCGTCACGGAGCGCCCGAGCCTTCTTCTCCTCGGTCGCTTTGCACCAGATGAAGTCCCGAACGTCCGGGTGATCGACGTCGAGGATGACCATCTTGGCCGCCCGACGCGTCTTCCCACCCGACTTGATGGTCCCGGCCGACGCGTCCGCGCCGCGCATGAAGCTGACCGGCCCGGAGGCCGTCCCGCCGCCGGCGAGGCCTTCCTTGGACGAACGAAGCTTCGACAGGTTGATGCCGGAGCCCGATCCCCCCTTGAAGATGGTCCCCTCCTCCACGTACCAGTTGAGGATGGAAGACATGTGGTCGTCCACCGCGAGGATGAAGCACGCGCTGCACTGCTGCGGCGTGTCGGCGACGCCCACGTTGAACCACACGGGCGAGTTGAAGGCCGCCATCTGGTTCACGAGGAGATGCGTGAGCTCGTCGGCGAAGATCTGCGCGTCGTGCTCGGACGCGAAGTACGCGTTCTTCCGGCCCCAGCCGGCGATGGTATCGACCACGCGAGCCACGAGCTGCCGAACGGAGGTCTCACGCTGTGGGGTCCCGAGGGTGCCGCGGAAGTACTTCTGCGCGACGATGTTCGTTGCGTTCTGTGACCACGAGCGGGGGAACTCGACGTCGCGCTGCTCGAAGGCGTTCCCGCCCTCCTTGTAATTGGGGATCACCGCATCCCTGGTCTCCCATTCGACCTGATCGAACGGATGCGTCCCCTCCTTCGTGAAGAACCGCTTGAAGGTGAGCCCCTCACGGATCACCTCGACGTCTCCCTCGCGAGTCGCCACGTGTTCCCCTCCTTCCGCCGCGAAGAACCCTCAACGATGTAGTTACAGACCTGTCATTCGCGTCTCGGCATCATGGACCTGGCGGCCGCCGAGGTCAAGGGGTAGTGGCCAGATTCCTTGACGACCACTACATCTAGTATCTCTCAGGCATCGCGATCCGACCACCGGGCCCGCCCGCCTCGCCCCACAGGACGGGCTACCGGGTCCGCTTCCTGGCCGGCTCCTTCTTCTCGAGCATCATCCCCAGCTCCCGCTGGAAGTCCGCGGTGCCCTGGAAGTCTTTGTACACGCTGGCGTACCGCAGGTAGGCGACCTCGTCGACCTTCTGGAGCACGGCGAGGACCTCGCTGCCGACCTGCTGGGAGGTCACGTCGGGTCCCTTGCGGCGCACCCGTGTCTCGATCCGGGCCACCATCTGCTCGATCTGTAAGGGAGAGGTCGGCCGCCCGGCGAAGGCCTTGCGGATCCCGGCCGCCAGCTTCTCGCGGTCGAAGGGCTCCGAGCTCCCGTCGCGCTTCGCGACGACCAACCCGACCTCTTCGATGCGCTCGAAGGTGGTGAACCGGCGCCCGCAGGCTGCGCACTCGCGACGCCGACGGATCGAGCCGCCACCGTCGGCGGGACGCGAGTCGACCACACGGTCGTCGTCGGCCTGGCACCAAGGGCAGCGCATGGGAACGGGCCACAAGATGTAGTGGCGGCGCGAACCGTACCCGCAGCATGGTGGGTCGTCAACCGTCAGGCTGGGATGACGAGGACCTGCCCCGGCACCAGCGTCCCGGCATCGATCTCGTTCGTGTCGACGATCGCCTGGACCACCCGCCGCGGGTCGCTGCCGGGCGCCCGACTGACGGCGATGCCCCACAAGGTATCCCCGGCCTGGACCACGTAGCGATCCGCAACATCGGCGTCCCGGGACGAACCGCCCACGACCGCGGCCGAGACGGCGGGCGCGGAGACCGAGACTGCGAGCACCAGCAACGCACCTGCGGCGAGGCGTCGGCGGCGTTGAACGTGTGTCCGCTTCACCACCCGACTGTGCCCGAACGTATGTTCGGTGTCAAGCCCGGAATCGAACATATGTTTGCGTCCCGCCGGGCCCGGTGCTAGCGTCCGCCCCACGGAGAAGGAGGGTAGCCACGGTGTCTGACATCACACCCCGGCAGCAGCGGATCGTGGACTTCATCGCCGAGACGGTGCGCGAGCGCGGCTACCCGCCCACGGTGCGTGAGATCGGCGAGGCCGTCGGACTGACCTCGTCCTCGTCGGTCCATGCCCAACTCGCCAACCTCGAGCGCGCCGGGCTCCTGAAGAAGGATCCGACGAAGCCGCGGGCTATGACCCTTGCGTCGGATGCTCGGGTCGAGGCGACGGTCGTACCGGTGCTCGGCCGGATCGCGGCCGGCCAACCCACGCTCGCGAGCGAACACATCGATGAGTACCTCTCGGTGCCCGCCGGGTTCGTCCGCGGCGGCGACCACTTCGCCCTTCGGGTGAGCGGCACGTCCATGATCGATGCCGGCATCCTCGACGGGGACATGGTGGTGGTGCAGAGCCAGGGCTCGGCTACGGACGGGGACATCGTGGCGGCACTGCTTCCCGGGCCGGCCGAGGACGAAGCGACGGTCAAGCGACTCGGGCACGACGGGCCTCGCGTGATGCTGATCCCCGAGAACCCCTCGCTCGAGCCCTTCGAGATGACCGACGGAACGATCTTGGGAAAGGTCGTCGCGGTTCTCAGGCGCCTCTGAAGTCGGCTAGGCTCCCGGCACCGGATCCCCGAGGAGCCTTCCTGATGTCGCGAACCGCCACGCAGCTCGAACAGCAGATCCGCTCACAACCCGAGCAGCTCGAACACGTCCTCACGTCCGGCTCGGTCAAGGCACAGGTCCATGCCGCGGCCGAAGCGCTCCATCGCGTCCGGCGGATCTGGGTGGTCGGGACCGGCACCAGCCAGCACGCGGCCAACCTGGGAGCGGCGATGCTCCAGGATGCGGGACGCTCGGCGCACTCCGTGTCTTCGATGCAGTTCGTGAAGAACGCGCCGATCGTGGGCCCGCAGGACGGGGTCGTGGTCATCACGCACACCGGGGAGACGGCGTACGCACTCGCGGCGCGCGCGCTCGCCTTCTCGGCGGGTCTGCAGACCGTGACGATCTGCCGCGAGGGATCCCCGTTCAACGACGCGATCCAGACCGTCGAGAAGGAGACCTCCGAGACCTACACCGTCAGCTACACGACCGCGCTGCTGGCGCTCGGCATGCTCGCCTCGGCGATGGGAGCCGACACGATCACGGCCGACAAGCTCGCGCTCGTCCCCGGCAGCGTCCGCAACGCGCTCGAGTCCAACGGGACCGAGTCCGTCCCACTCCCCGGTCGGATCCTCACGATCGTCGGGGCCGGCCACACCTCGGTGACGGCACGGGAGGGAGCGCTCAAGGTGCGCGAAGCGGCTCGGGTCTTGGCGGAGGGCTACGACGCGGAGTTCTTCCTCCACGGGACGGCGGTACCGCTGACTCCGCAGGACCACGTGCTCGCACTGACGACCCCCGACGACGACGGTCTCGTCGAGGGCGTCGCTCGAGCGGCCGAGGCCGAGGGGATCGGCGTGAGCCGGCTCCCGGAGCCCTCACCCCTCCCGGGCGTCCTCGCGCAGATCCCCCTCGTCGCCCGACTGCACCTGCTGGCGCTCCGCTTCGCAACCACCCGGGGGCAGAACCCCGACACGGTGATCACGGGTCACTGGGACGACCCCAAGCTGTGGTCGATCGGTTCCCCCGTGGCGGACCGGCCTCCCGCTCCCACCGCGTAGCCGCGAACGGCGGCCAGCTCGCGGAGGCCCACGCGGGCACGCACCCGTGTTCCGTCGGGCTCCGCCTCCGCCTTCAGAACCTCCGCCTCGTCGTAGAGCATCGCGACCAGGTCCCCCCGCGCCCACGGGATCAGCACCTCCACCTCCACGGGCGGATCGGGGGTCGCCGCGCCGACAGCCTCGAGCAGACCCTCGACACCCTCACCCGTGACGGCCGAGACCGAAGCGGATCCCGGGAATCGCGTCGCGAGGCGCGCGCGTTCGCTTCCCCGCAGCCGGTCGATCTTATTGAGCGCCACGACCTCGGGCATGTGGGAGGCACCGATCTCCTCCAGGACCCGCCGGACCGCCTCGATCTGGCCCTCCAACTCCAGAGCGGAAGCGTCCGCGACGTGCAGGAGCAGGTCGGACAAGGTGACCTCCTCGAGCGTGGATCGGAACGCCTCGACCAGATCGTGGGGGAGCTTCGAGACGAAGCCGACGGTGTCGCTGATCGTCGCGTGACGTCCCCCCGGGAGGTCGATCCGTCGGGTCGTCGGATCGAGCGTGGCGAAGAGTTGGTCGGCGACGATCACGTCTGCGCCGGTGAGTCGGCGCATCAGCGTCGACTTGCCGGCGTTCGTGTACCCCACGATCGCGATCTGCGGGAGGTTCGACTTCTGCCGGCGCGCCCGCTTGACGTCGCGCTCCTTGCGCAGATCCTTCACATCTCGTCGAAGCTTCGTGATCCGGCGACGGATGTGCTGGCGGTCGACCTCCAGCTTCGTTTCCCCCGGGCCACGGGTCCCGATCCCGCCTCCGAGCCGGCTCATCGCCTCGCCCCAGCCCCGGAGCCGAGGGAGCAGGTAGTTGAGCTGGGCGAGCTCGACCTGCGCCTTGCCCTCCTTCGAGTTCGCGTGGAGCGCGAAGATGTCGAGGATCAGCGCGGTGCGGTCTACGACCTTGACCTTGAGCCGCGCCTCGAGCGAACGCAGGGTGCCGGGGGCGAGCTCGTCATCGAAGATGACGAGCTCGGCCCCGGCAGCGTGGAGCAGACCGTGCAGGTCTTCGACCTTCCCCTTGCCGATCCAGAACTGCGGGTCGGGGCTCGAGCGGCTCTGGATCAGGCGTCCGACCGGCTCCGCGCCGGCGGAGTCTGCGAGCGCCGCCAGCTCGTCCAGATCCCCCTCGTGGATCCCCGGCCCGACACCGACCAGGACGGCGCGCTCGTGCGCGACGGAGCGCCACGTCGCCGCGATCGGCGACTCCAGGATCCGGTCGGTGGGACGCGTCGGGGGTGTGGTTCGCGCGTCCGGCATCAGCTCATCGACGATCCGGCGTCGCGGAGAAGGGCGTTGAGACCGATCTTGCCGTCGGTCCCCTCGCTGCGGTCCCCGATCACGAGGCCGCACGGCATCGCGTACTCCCCTGCCGGGAACGAACGCGGACGCGTACCGGGGACGACGATCGCACCGGCCGGGACGCGACCGCGATGCTCCACCGGTTGCCGGCCGCGCGGATCGATCACGGGGGTGTTCCCGGTCAGCACCACCCCGGCACCGAGGACGGCTCCACGCCCGATCTGGACGCCCTCGACCACGATGCACCGCGAGCCGATGAACGCGTCGTCTTCGATCACGACCGGGACCGCCTGCAGCGGCTCGAGGACCCCGCCGATCCCGACGCCTCCGGAGAGATGGACGTTCGCTCCGATCTGCGCGCACGAGCCCACCGTCGCCCACGTGTCGACCATCGTTCCGGCGCCCACGTACGCGCCGATGTTGACGTAGCTCGGCATCAGCACCACTCCGGGCTCCAGGTGTGCCCCGAACCGAACCGTCGCGGGGGGAACGACCCGCACGCCCTGTGCCTCGTAGCCGTGCTTCAACGGGAGTTTGTCGTGGTACTCGAACGGCCCCACCTCCGAGGTCTCGAGCCCTCGGACCCGGAAATACAGGAGTACCGCTTGTCTCGCCCAGGCGTTCACGTGCCAGGTCCCCGATCCGCCATCGGGCTCGGCGACGCGGACGGACCCACGGTCGAGGAGCTCGATCGTCGCCTCCACGGCGGGTGTGTCGACCGGAGCGGAGGGGTCCTCGGACACATCGGTCCAGCTGCGCTCGATCCGCCCCTTGAGCTCCTGCACGTCGCTCACGTGCGGACCTCGGCGAGGAGTTGATCCAGCCTCGACGCGGCTCGTTCGCATGCGTCGACCGTGGGCACCATCGCCATCCGGACGAACCCCTCTCCTTCGGGTCCGAAGAACGATCCCGGGGCGACGACGATCGCGCCGCGGTCCAGGAGATGGAACGCCCACTCCAGCGACGTCTCGGCGGTGGGGACGCGCACCCAGAGGTAGAACGTGGCCACGCTCCCCGTAACGTGGACCCCGCGTCGCCCGAACACGTCGAGCAGCAGATCTCGCTTGCGACGGTACCGCGCTCGGTTCTCCTCGACGTGGACCTCGTCGCGCCACGCGGATACCGACGCCCGCTGGATGAACCCTTGGGGCGTGACGCCGGTCGCCGGGCGCAGACGCTTGAGGTCCGCGATCACCCCGGGGTCGCCCGCGACGAACCCGCTCCGGTAACCCGTCATCGACGAGCGCTTCGACAACGTGTTGATCGCGAGCACGTTCGTCCGGTCGCGCAGCTGGAGGGCCCCGGGGGGCGGGCCCGACCCGAACCAGAGCTCGGAGTACGCCTCATCCGATGCGAGCAGCACGTCGTGGGCGCGACATCGCTCGGCCGCCTCCTCGAAGAACGCGAGCGGTGCGATCGCACCGGTGGGGTTGTTCGGATAGTTGACCCAGAGGATCGCCGCGCGCGACCACACCTCCTCGGGGATCAGCTCGAGGTCGGGAAGGAAGGCCCGCTCCTCGACGAGCGGCAGGCGCACCACCTCGCCGCCGATGAAGCGAGCTCCTCGCTCGGGGATCGGATACCCCGGCGCCGTCGTGATCACCACGTCCTTGCCCAGTGGCGGATCCAGCAGGACCTGTGCGAGGGAGAACACGATCTCCTTCGATCCGAGGACCGGCAGGATCTGAGTGTCGGGATCCACGGGCGCCCCGAACCGCCGCTCGACCCAGGCCGCGATCGCATCGCGGAGCTCCGGAAGCCCGGCGGCGCGGGGGTAGCTCGACACCGGCTCCAGCGCGTCGACGAGCGCCTCACGGATGAACGCCGGCGTCTGCTCTCGAGGATCCCCCACGCCGAAGTCGATCAGCTCGCGGCCGTCCGCCGCTGCTTGGGCGACGCGTCGATCGAGCTCCTCGAAGGGGTACGGCGCGACGCTCCGCATCCCGGGTGAGCGGTGGGTGCCGGTCATCTCCCTCGTCTCGTCGGGTCGGTCGCCTGAGCGTACCGCGAGGTCGCGGGCGCGAGCGGGCTCAACGCAGCTCGAGAGGATCGATCACCCCGTCGAAGACGTGGCTCACCGGGCCCTCGAGCAGCACCCGCCCGTCCTCGCATCGCTCCACGCGGAGCGGGCCCCCGCGGAACGACACCGTGACCGTGGGCGGCGTCAGCCCTGCCTCGCTCGCAGCGACCGCGACGGCGCAGGCCCCCGTCCCGCACGCGAGCGTCTCGCCGACACCGCGCTCCCACACGCGGACGCGCGCCTCACGGTTGACGATCCGAACGAGCTCGACGTTGGTCCGCTCGGGGAAGAGCTCGTGGTGCTCGAGCGCAGGCCCGATGTGCTCCAGGTGGTAGCGATCCGGATCCTCGTCCACGAACACGACCAGATGCGGATTGCCCATGCTCAGCGCCGATGCCGGGAACGTGAGCCCGCCCCCGACATCGAAGGGCTGTCCGAGGAACGTCTCCCATGCCGGCCCGAACATCGGGATCGCCGCCTTCGTGAAGTTCGGCGTCCCCATCTCGACCGTCGCGCGCACCACGCGCGAACCGTCGAGCTGCACGGTCACGTGACGGATGCCCGCGGGCGTCTCGACGTCGACCTCGTCGAGGTCGAGACGCCCGCGCTCGCGGAGGTGGGCCGCCAGGCATCTCATGCCGTTGCCGGACATCTCCGCCGATGACCCGTCGGCATTCGTGAGGTCGAATCGGAAAGGGGCCGCAACGCCCGGACGGACCCGGATCACGCCGTCGGCGCCCGCGCCCACCCACCGGTCGCACAACGCCGGGACGTCGACGTCGGCCGCCGGACCATCGAGCTCGTCGAGGATCAGGAAGTCGTTCCCCGATGCCTGGTACTTCGAGAAGCGGAGGGAGTCCGTCACGAGGACCCCAGGTAGGCGCGGACCTCGTCCGCGACTTCCGACGCACCGCCGTCGCCAACGTCGAACCACCGGATGCGCGGGTCACGGCGGAACCACGCCATCTGGCGGCGAGCGAGCTCGCGGGTTCGCTTCACGGTGCGCTCCGCGGCCTCATCGAGCGAGAGCCTACCGTCGAGGTGCTCCGCGAGCTCCGCGTAGCCGATGGCCTGCGAGGCGGTGAGCCACGCTCTGAAGCCGCGATCGAGCAACCCTTGGACCTCCTCGAGCCAGCCGCTCCCCAGCATGGCGAACACCCGCTCCCCGATCCGGATCGTCTGCGCCTCCCGATCCATCCGGATGCCCGCAGCACGCACCCGGTCGGCGTCGTAGCGATCCCATGCCGTCGCGAAGGAGCTGAACGGCGCCCCGCTGACCGCCGTCACCTCGAGCGCGCGGATGATCCGACGGACGTTGCCGGGCTCGATGCGCGCGGCGGCGACGGGATCCATGTCGGCCAGCCGGCGGTACAGGGACTCCGCCCCGAGGTCGTCCGCCTCGGCCTCGAGCGAGGCACGCACGGCGGGGTCCTCCGGGGGGAACGCGAGATCGTCGACCACCGCCCGGAGATACAAGCCTGATCCACCGACCAGGAGCGGGCGGGCGACCGAACGCAGGGCGCTCCGTGCGAGCTCCTGGTACCGAGCGACGGTGAAGCGCTCCGACGGCTCGGCCAGGTCCAGGAGGTGGTGCGGCACGGCGGCCCGCTGTGCGGCGGTGGGCTTCGCGGTGCCGACGTCCATCCCTCGGTACACGAGCATGGAGTCGACCGAGACGATCTCGGCCCCGAGGGGCGGCGCGATCACGAGCGCCGCCTCCGACTTGCCGCTGGCGGTGGGCCCGACGAGGGCGAGCATCGCATCGGCCTTCAGACGACGAGCGGTTCCGGCGCCGAGACGACCTCCCCGGTCAGGTGATGAGCCGAGGCGGCGGTCACGCGCACGTCCGCGAACGTGCCGCGTTCCAGCGGGTCGGCCAGGTGCACGATCCGATTGGTCCGCGTGCGGGCCTGCGTCGAGCCGCCGCGCTTCCCCTCCCCCTCGACGAGCACCTCGAAGGTCCGCCCCACTTCCGCTCGGTTCTTCTGAAGGGACATCTGCTCCTGCAGGACGACGAGGCGGTCGAAGCGCTCCTGCACGACCTCCTTCACGACCTGATCCTCCATCGTGGCCGCACGCGTACCGGGTCGGGGTGAGTACTGGAACATGTAGGCGCTGTCGAAGCGTGCCTGACGCACCACGTCGAGCGTGTCCTCGAAGTCCTGCTCGGTCTCACCGGGGAACCCCACGATGATGTCGGTGGAGACGGCGATGCGGGGGATGGCGCTCCGGATGCGCGCCAGCCACTCCAGGTACCGCTGGCGGCGGTACGAGCGCTGCATCGCTCGCAAGACGCGGTCCGAGCCCGACTGGAGCGGGAAATGGATGTGCTCGCAGACGTGCACGCACTCCGCCATCGCATCGATCACGTCGGCGGTGAAGTCGTGCGGGTGCGGCGACGTGAACCGGATCCTCCGGATCCCCGCGACGCCGTCCACCTCTCGGAGGAGGCGCGCGAACAGCGGGCGCCGAGCCGAACCGGGCACCGTCAGGTCCCGGCCGTAGGTGTTGACGTTCTGGCCCAGCAACGTGACCTCCATCACGCCGCGCGCGGCCAGGTCCTGGACCTCGGCGAGGATCTCGCCGATCGATCGAGACCGTTGTGGTCCCCGCACGAGCGGAACGATGCAGAACGTGCATGCGTTGTCACAGCCCACCGCCACGGAGACCCATGCCCGGATGTCGTCCGCCCGCGCGGCAGGCAGGGCGCTCGGGAACGTTTCCGTGTACTCGCGAACGTCCATCTGCGGGCCGTCGATCTCGGCGCGCCGGAGGAGCTCGAGCAGCTGCGGGAGCGCGTGCGTCCCGATCACGACGTCGACCCAGGGCGCCTTCCGCTGGATCAGGCCCTGGTCCTTCTGCGCCAGGCAGCCCGCGACCACGATCTTCAGGTCGGGCCGTCGGTCCTTGAGGGGTTTCAGATGCCCGAGGTTGCCGTACAGCTTGTTATCCGCGTTCTCGCGGACCGCACACGTATTGAGCACGATCACGCGAGCATCGGACACATCGTCCGTGGGCGACATCCCATCGGACAGCAGCAACCCGCCGATCCGCTCGGAATCGTGCTCGTTCATCTGGCACCCGAAGGTGCGGATCAGGTACTTCTGCTCCATCGGCCTCAGGCTACCCCGCTACCGGGCGTACTCGGTCGCGCGGATCTCGCGAACCACCGTGATCTTGATCTGGCCCGGGTACTGCAGCTCTTCCTCCACCTGCTTCGCGATGTCGCGCGCGATCACCTGTGCGGCGAGATCGTCGATCGACTCCGGCTGGACCAAGACCCGGACCTCGCGTCCCGCCTGCATCGCGTAGACCTTCTCGACCCCGGGGAACGAGTTGCAGATCTCTTCGAGACGCTCCAGGCGCTTCACGTACGTCTCGAGCGATTCGCGCCGAGCGCCCGGCCGGCCACCGCTGATCCCATCGGCGATCTGCGCCAGCACAGCGTCGATGGTCCGCTGCTCCACCTCGCCGTGATGCGACTCGATGCAATGCACGACCGCAGGATCCTCCTTCATGCGGCGGGCGATCTCGGCGCCGATGATCGCGTGGGATCCCTCCACCTCGTGCGTGACGGCCTTGCCGATATCGTGCAGGAAGGCGCCGCGCTTGGCGACGGCCGGATCGAGACCGAGCTCCGCGGACAACGCCGATGCGATGTGAGCCGATTCCACCAGATGCTTGAGCACGTTCTGACCGTAGCTGGTCCGGTACTGCAGTCTGCCGAGGAGCTTGATCATCTCGGGGTGGATGTCCGTGATCCCGACCTCCGCCACCGCGTCCTCACCTGCCCGGCGGATCCGTTCGTCGATCTCGGCGAGGGATCGCTGGTGGACCTCCTCGATCCGCGCGGGGTGGATCCTGCCGTCCTGCACGAGCTTCTCGAGCGAGAGGCGCGCTGCCTCCCGCCGGACGGGGTCGAAGCTGCTGAGGACCACGGCCTCGGGGGTGTCGTCGATGATCAGGTTCACGCCGGTCGTCGCCTCGAACGCCCGGATGTTGCGACCTTCGCGGCCGATGATCCGCCCCTTCATGTCCTCGCTCGGAAGGGTGAACACGCTGACGGTAGATTCCGCCGTCTGCTCGGACGCCACCCGCTGGATCGCGATCGTCACGATCTTCCGAGCGCGCTCCTCGCCCTCCTCGCGGGCGATCTGCTCGATCTCGCGGACCTGCGCCATGGACGCGCGTTTGGCATCGTCGACCACCGATGCGAGCAGCTGCTCGCGGGCCTCGGACGACGTCATCCCGGCGACGCGTTCGAGCTGGATCCGATGCTGCTCGGCGGCCTTCTCGAGTCGCGCGCGGACCTCCTGCAGCCGCTCATCCCGCTCGGTGAGCTCGAGGACGCGCTCGTCCAGCTTGCGGGTCCGTGCCCGGAGCTCGTCCTCGGTCTCGGAGATCCGGCGCTCGAGCCGAGCGACCTCGTCCCTCCGGGCCTTGACGTCCTCCTCGGCGTCGCGTCGGATCTGGGACGCATCCGCCTTCGCGTCTTCGATCGCCTTGCGGAGGGTCTGGGCCGCGTCCTCCTGCGCGGCTACGAGCTTCTGGTCGGCCTGAACGAGCTTCTGCTGAGCCCGTCCTTCGAGCGTGGTCGCGCTCGACCTGGCCATGTTGGTGCGGATCAGGAACCCGGCGGCGCCGCCCAGGATCAGGGCGACGACGCCGACGATGACGGCCGTCATGGTTCCTCCCTGGTGTCAGGGAGAGGACCGTGCGGTTCCGCCGAACCCTGGGCGGCGTGTGCGTGAGCACGTAGAACCGTCGTATCGACGCTACCGGGCGGGGTTCCCTCCGCTCGCGGGAACGATGTTGGGTCTTGGGGTTCTCGTGGTCACGATGTCGTGCCGTTCGGTGTACGTCGGGTAGCCGTTCGGTGGCCTCTCGGTGTGGTTATCGGTTCGTCACACGATACGGCCGACCACCCACTGAGGCAAGGCTCAGTCCTCGAACGTCTCCACCGCAAGCGCCCTGCGGGCTGCCGGTCCCGCGACGTCGGGCGCGTAGCCACGCCGCGCGAGCATCCCGTAGAGACGCCGGTACGCAGCGTCGGGGGGGAGGCCCGACAGCTTGGCGGCCTTGGCCGCCGCGAGAGCGTCCGCTCGTTCCTCCTCGCCTCCGACGACCGCATCCAGCGCGGCATCCACGGCGTCCGGAGCGATCCCGGCACTGATGAGCCTGCCCGCCACGACCCGACGGCCCTCCTTCCGCGTGGCGAAGGAGTGCTCCACCACGCTCCGGGCGAACGCCTCGTCGTCGATCAGACCGACCTGCTGCAGCCGGTCCAGCTCATCCTCGATCTCCTCCGGCTCGAAGCCCGCTCGCTCCAGCCGACGCTGGATCTCCCGCCGGCTCCGCTGTCGCACAGCCAGGAGCCCGAGGGCCCGCTCGTGGACGTCCTTGCGCTTCCCGGGACGACCGCGGCCGCGCTCGTGGGGCACCCTCACTCCTTGACCGCCGCGGACTTCTCCTTCGCTTCGGATCCGTCTTCCGCCACGAGGTCGGGCACGACCTGGATCGGTTGGTCGTCGTCTTCGGAGAAGCCGGTCAGGCCCACCGCCTCGCGCACCTTCCGCTCGATCTCATCGCGGAGATCGATGTGCTCCACCAGGAAGGCCCGCGCGTTCTCGCGCCCCTGGCCGAGTTGCTCGCCCTCGTAGGTGAACCACGCGCCGGACTTCTTGACGATCTCCAGATCGACGCCGGTATCGAGGAGAGAGCCTTCCTTCGAGATGCCCTTGCCGTACATGATGTCGAACTCGCACTGCCGGAAGGGAGGCGCGACCTTGTTCTTCACGACCTTGACCCTGGTCCGCGAGCCCACGACATCGGTCCCGTCCTTGAGGTTCTCGATCTTGCGCACGTCGAGCCGGACCGACGAGTAGAACTTCAGCGCCCGTCCTCCGGGGGTGGTCTCGGGAGAACCGAACATCACTCCGATCTTCTCGCGCAGCTGGTTGATGAAGATGGCAGTGGTCTCGAACTTGGAGAGGGAGCCGGCGAGCTTGCGCATGGCCTGGGACATGAGGCGCGCCTGGAGACCGACGTGAGTGTCACCCATCTCTCCCTCGATCTCCGCCCGGGGCACCAGCGCCGCGACCGAGTCGATCACGACGAGGTGCATCGCGCCCGACCGCACCAGCATGTCCGCGATCTCGAGCGCCTGCTCCCCGGAATCGGGTTGACTGACCAGGAGCTCATCGATGTTGACCCCCAGCTCGCGTGCGTACGTCGGATCGAGCGCGTGCTCGGCGTCGATGAATGCCGCGATCCCGCCCTGCCGCTGCGCTTCCGCGATGATGTGCAGGCACACGGTCGTCTTGCCCGAACCTTCCGGACCGAAGACCTCGACGACCCTGCCCCGGGGGATGCCGCCGACACCGAGCGCGATGTCGAGCGCCAGCGACCCGGTCGGGATAGTGGTCATCCCCACGTTCATGGGGTGCTCGCCCAGTTTCATCACGGCGCCTTTGCCGTGCTGCTTCTCGATCTGCTGAAGCGTGACCTCCAGCATCTTCTCGCGGTCCACGCGATCCCCCTTCCCACCCCGGCCCACCCCGGAGGAGGGGCGAGTGAGCGCACCAGACGAACGTTCGAGCACGGTAGCGACTGGGTCTGACATAAGTTACACCCCTGTCATTCGATCGACCGAACGGGACGCGCCGAGGCTAATCGAACGCGTGTTCGAGCGCAAGGACCGGCCTCAGATCATCCGTCCAGCGCGAACGTCGCGATCGGCTCGTAGCGAGGCGCGGGTCGCCGCAGGTGACTCCGGAACAGCACGATCCGATCGACGCGGAACCCGGCGGGCTCGACACGCGTCCGTGCGAACCCCTCGTCGAGCTTCAAGGGCGGGTCGCTCCGTGCGATGGTCAGGTGGGGTGAAAAGGCCCGGCTCTCCGGGGTGAACGCCTCCTCGAGTGCCGCGTCCAACGCCCCGGCCAGGCCAGCGAACGCCGCGTCCTGATCCTCGATCCCCACCCAGAGCACCCGCGCCCGAGCCGCCGACGGGAACGAGCCGAGACCGGTCAGCCGAGTGATGACGGGACCGTGGCCCGCCGCGACCCTTCCGACCTGCTGTTGGACCCACCCCTCGAGGCGCGGCCACGTCTGCCCGAGGAACTTGAGCGTGACGTGCATGTTCTCGCGGGGCACCCATCGCGCCTTCGTGAACCGAGCGCGCCACGGCTCGATGGCCCGTCCCACTTCGTCGAGGGCGGCATCGCTCACCGCGAAGGCCACGAACAACCGCGACGCCTTCGCTTCCGGCCGGTTCGCGCGATCACGCGCCATCGTCAGACCGTCATGTCGGACGTGGGCAGCGGTCGGCCTTCGAGGTGGCGGCGCACCAGGTCGAGAGCGCTCTGCTGCGACCAACGGATCACGCGGTCGCGCTCGCCCGTGACGCGGAACCCTCGCGCGTGGGTCCGTGACTCGGCGTCGAGCGCGATCCACACGGTCCCGGGCTCCTTGCCGCCATGAGCCTCCGGCCCAGCGACGCCCGTCAGCGAGACCCCCAGATCGGCCACCAGGACGCGGCGCGCTCCCGCCGCCATCTCCCTCGCGCATGCCTCGCTCACGACACCGGGGCCGTCGATCGTCGCCTGGGAGACGCCGAGCAGGTCGCGCTTCGCCCGAGCGGTGTACGCGACGATGGCGCCCGTGAACGCTTGGGAGGCGCCGGCGACGGCTGTGAGCCGCGCGCTGACGCTGCCCCCGGTGAGCGACTCGGCACAGGCGAGGGTGAGACCGTGCCGGCGGAGCAGCCGAAGGACCGCCTCCTCGAGTGACTCATCATCCACGCTGAACACGACGTCGCCGAGCCGCTCGACGACCTCCCCGACGAGCGGCGCGAGCAGCTCGTCGGCGGCCTCGACCGACGGCGCTTTGGCGGTGAGCCGAACCCTGACCTCCCCCATCGACGCGAGGTACGCGACCGTCGGGTTCGCCGATCCGTCGAACAGATCGGTGAGCACCTCACCGACCGCCGACTCCCCCATGCCGGTGATCCGGAGGATCCGGGACGCAATCACGCCCCCCGCCGTCTGCGCAGCGAGCTCCGGCACGATCGTGCCCGTCATCATCTCCGCCATCTCATCCGGCACGCCCGGGACGGCGTAGATCGTGACGCCCGAGGGGAGCTCGACGATGAGACCCGGCGCCGTTCCCCGATCGGGCGCGATCGTCTGGGCCCCCTCGGGGACGTCGGCCTGTCGGAGGTTGTTCGGCGGCATGGGCCGGGCGGAGAAGCCTCGGAACTTCGCGCGAAGCATGTCCTCGAGCTCCGGATGGCGGATGAGCGGCCGGCCCGCGAACACAGCGATCGCGTCACGCGTCAGGTCATCCTGCGTGGGGCCGAGCCCTCCGGTGACGAGCACCACGTCCGCCCGCGTGGCTCCGAGCTCGAGCGCTCCGATGATGCGCTCGACGTTGTCTCCTACGGTCTGTCGATGCAGCACGTCGACCCCGATCCTGGCGAGCCGCTCGGACATCCACTGAGCGTTCGTGTCGGCGATCTGCCCCAGCAGGAGCTCGGTCCCGACCGAGAGGATCTCCGCTCTCACGGCGAGGGCTCGGCCGCAACGCCGGACGGCACGAACGTCTCCGACCACGGGTGGCCGGCCGTGCCGGGTACGCCGAGGGTCCGACCGTCGACGACGATCCGGATCGCCCCACCATCGCTCGCGGAGACGGTCAGGTCCTGCACCGCGCTGTAGGAGATCGATTCCCCCGGACCGAGCTGCGTCGTGGGCAGGTCGACCCCGTCGATCGTGGCCGTGACGTCGACGCCGGCGGTGGCGTTGACGGTGACGCCGACACCCGGTCCGGGTGTCGGCGACACGAACGGTGTCGTCGCGGTGGGGATCGTGGCGGGCGGCGGCACGCCGCCGCGCGACACGATCCCCACCGCGACCGCCGCGATCAGCACGATCGCGGCGGCGATCAGGAGGAACCGCTGATTGTCCCGGATCCTCGCTACCGCGAGGGCCTGCTCGACCCGACCCCTCTTGGCCGGGGGGGACGGGAGCTCCGGCTCTTCCGCGTGCCTCGCGTACGCAGACATGACCTTGTCCGGTTTGAGCCCGAGGTACTGGGCGTAGGTCCGCAGCATCGCGCGGACGTAGACCTCCTCGCCCAGCAGCTCGAAGTCCTCGCTCTCCAAGGCGCCGATCTGGTCGGTGGTCAGCCTGGTGTCTCGAGCCGCCTCGTCGGGGGTGATCCCTGCGATCTCTCGCGCGCGCCGGAGGGCAGGCCCGACCCCGATCGAGGCCGGGCGAACGGAGTTCCCGGCCATCGGGCGTGATGGTAGCGCCGGATCGGCTGGCTACACTTCGCTTTCCAGATGGTGCCCACTCGCCTGCGGCCGACGCTCCGTCGTCTCAGCCCCAGTGACCGCGGATCCTTCCTCGAAGCCGTCGCCCGGAGCCGGGCGCTGCACCATCCCTGGGCATACCCGCCGGACAGCCCCGACGCGTTCGACGCCTACATCGAGGTCCATCCCACCCGGTATGCGCTCGCCGTCGTCGTCGATCACCAGGATCCCCTCGTCGGCGTGTATACGCTTTCGCAGATCCACCACGGGTCGTTCCGCAACGCCTACCTCGGCTACTACGCGTTCCTCCCGCACGCCGGCAATGGCTACATGCGCGAAGGGATGACGCTCCTCTTCCGGTACGCCTTCGGTGAGCTCCGGCTCCATCGTCTCCAGGCGAACGTGCAGCCTGAGAACGAGCGCTCGCTGGCGCTGCTCCGCTCGACCGGCTGGCGCGAGGAGGGATACGCGCCCCGGTACCTCAAGGTCGGCGGGCGCTGGCGCGACCACATGCTGTTCGCGACCCTCGCGGAGGACGTGCGCTCTCCCGTTCCCGGGCGGCGCCCGGTCTACGACCGACGCCGCCCGGGAACGAGACTTTCGGACGCTACCGAGCCCCCAGGCGGGTGACTACCATCCGCCCAGGGGGAGGGACGAGCACGGGATGGAACCGGAAAACATGCGCGCCGGGAACGAAGAGCTGTTCCCGCTCGCCGCGCTCCGGGATCCGGTCACGGCACCGGATGCTCTGGCCGAAGGCCCGGTCCGGTTCCTCCTCGTCTCCGGCGAGTTGGATGACGGCCGTTGGGGGTTGATCGGCGCGTTCTGGCTCTCGATCGATGGGACGAGGGGCGGGTTCATCGTCGCTCCGCAGGCCATCTGGCAAGGCTCGGAGATGGCACGGAGCTTCCGAGGCGCACTGTCCCGCGGCTGGCACGCCGAGGACGTGTACCGGTACTGGCAGCGCCAGGTCGGCGCCGCCGGGTCGCTCATGATCGACCCCCAACAGCATGCGGACACGCTGTTCCAGGTCGCGCGTCGCGTTGGTGCCCTGTAGTCAGGCGGTGCGGCGCTCTTCCCATTCCTCCCAGGTCACCAGGACGTCGCGCGCCTTCGAGCCCTGGGATGGCCCCACGATCCCCTGATCCTCCATCAGGTCCATGAGGCGGCCCGCTCGCGCGAACCCGACCTTCAGTTTGCGTTGCAGCATCGATGTGGAGCCGAGCTGTGAGCGGATCACCAGCTCCGCGGCCTGCTCCAGCAGGTCGTCGTCGGATCCGAATCCGCGCTCCTCACCGGACGCGTCGACCGGCGGCAGCCCGAGCCCCTCGACCGTTCGTTCGTACACGGCTTCCCGCTGGGCTCGGATGAAGTCGGCAACGTCGCGGATCTCCTGTTCGGTCACCCAGGCCCCCTGGAGCCGGACCGGCTTCGAGATGCTCGAGGGAGCGAAGAGCATGTCGCCGTGGCCGACCAGCTTCTCCGCGCCGTTCATGTCCAAGATCACTCGGCTGTCCGCCTGCGAGGAGGTCATCAACGCGATCCGGCTGGGGATGTTCGCCTTGATCAGGCCGGTCACCACGTCGACCGACGGCCGCTGCGTCGCGACCACCAGGTGGATGCCCACCGCGCGTGCCATCTGCGCGATCCGACAGATCGCGTCCTCGACGTCGCGCGGCGCCACCATCATCAGATCGGCGAGCTCGTCGATCACGACCACGATGAACGGCAGATGGCCGAACCGGTGCTCGAGCCCGAGGGGCACGCGCAGCGTCCCTGTCCGCAGTCCCTCCTCGTATCCATCGATGTCGCGCACGGCCGCCGTGGCCAGGAGCTCGTAGCGCTGCTCCATCTCCCGCACGATCCATCCGAGCGCCTCCGCGGCCCGCTTGGGATGCACGATCACCGGCGACAGCAGGTGCGGCACGTCGGCGAAGTGACCGAGCTCGACCCGCTTGGGATCGACCAGCACGAGCCGGACGTCCTCCGGTGTGGTCCGCGCGAGCAAGGAGGTGATGAACGAGTTGACGAGGCTGGACTTGCCGGCCCCGGTCGCCCCGGCGATCAGCAGATGCGGCATGGTCGCCAGGTTGACCATCCGGGCTCGCCCGTGGATGTCCTTGCCCAACGCCACCTCGAGCGGATGCGTCGCCTCCTTGGCGGCCTTCGACCGGAGGATGTCCCCGAGCATCACGAAATCGCGATGCTTGTTGGGCACCTCGATCCCGATCGCGGACTTCCCGGGGATCGGCGCCTGGATACGAACGTCGGGGGTCGCGAGGGCGTACGCGATGTCGCTCGCCAGCTGCAGGACCTTGTTGACCTTGGTGCCCGAAGCGACCTCGACCTCGTACATCGTGACCGTTGGGCCCCGGTGAGCGGCGGACACCCGAGCATCCACGCCGAAGGTCTGCAACGTGCGCTCGAGCGCGTTCTGCATGTCTTGCTCGTCGCGGACGTCGGCGTTCGACGGCGGAGCGCTTCGGAGCAGGTCGAGCGGTGGCAGCTGGTAGGGACCGGTCGTCGTTTCGATCGTGCGGGTCAGACCCGTCGGCGGCGGCGCAGCAGCCGGTCCGTCCGGCTCGTCATCCACGTGCGGATCCGGAACGATCGCGGTCTCCTCGTCGCCCGGATCGAGCTCGAGGAGCCCGAACGCCTCTCGGAGCTTGGCCGCGCGGTGGTGCGTGCGCCTCGGCTCCTCGCGGTCGACCGGTTGGACGGGCTCGTCTTCCTCCTCGATGTCGGCCGCCGTGAAGAAGTCGCGGAGGCTCGCAGAGGCCGCCGCGATCGGCGTTCCCGTGAAGATGAGGAGCCCGACGGCGCCCATCCCGAGGCAGACGATGAACGCGCCCACGGCCGAGATCACGATCGTCAACGGATGCGCGACGATCGCGCCCAGCACGCCGCCGGCCACGGAGACCGCGTCGTAGCCATCGCGTGGCCCCGGTTTCCCACCGAGCAGCGAGACGATGCCGAGGACACCGAGGCCCAGCACGGAGAAACCGATGAACATCCTGACCCGGTCCTCCCGCGCCGTATCCCGCAGGAGCAAGATCCCCCAATAGACCGCGACGATCGGGAACGCGACCGCGACGACGCCGAGCGAACCACGAAGCATCCAGGTGAGCAGGTCCCCGACGGGCCCGGCCGCGTCGAACCACACGCCCAGCACCGCGAGGAGCGCGACGACCACCAACAGGATCCCGGAAGCATCGCGGGCGTGCGGGGAGAGGATCTGGCGCACGGAGGTCTTGGGCGGTTTCGCCGGCGCCTTCCTCCTGTGCCGCGAGCGGCCCCTGGCCGTGGTCTTCGAGGAGCGCGACGACGATCGCCGCGCGGGGGAAGTCTTCGTTGCCACCTACACCTCCATGATCACCGGCAGGATCACGGGCTTCCGCTGCGTCACGTCAAAGAAGTACCGCTTGAGCACCCTTCGAACGTTCTGTTGCAACGCAGATGGGTCCGTGACGTGGGCCTCCGCGCTCTCTTCGATGGCAAGCATGACGCGTTTGCGAGCCTCTTCAAGGATGTCGGCCGAGGTCCCGTCGTGGACGAACCCCCGGTTGACGACGTCGGGGCCGCTCACGACCTCGCCGGTCTGCATGTTGATCCCCACCACGACGACGACCACGCCGTCGCCGGCGAGCTTCCTCCGATCGCGGAGGACCTCGCCGCCGACGTCGCCGATCCCGAGGCCGTCCACGAACGTCATGCCGGCTCGGACCCGATCGACCTTCGTGACCGAACGCCCGATGTCGATCACGTCGCCGTCCTCGCAGATCAAGATCCGCTCGCGCGGGATCCCGATCTCCTCCGCCAGCCGGGCGTGATGCTGCAGGTGTCTGCGCTCGCCGTGGACGGGGATGAACCAACTCGGCTTGACGAGCGAGAGGAGGAGCCGGAGCTCTTCCTGAGCCGCGTGACCCGATGCGTGCACGGGATCGGCCGGCATGTGATACACGTCCGCGCCGCTTCGGTAGAGCGAATCGACGACACGGTGGATCGCCGGCTCGTTGCCCGGGATCAGGCTTGAGGAGAGCACGACGGTGTCACCCTCGCTGAGCTTGACCCACTTGTGCTCGCGCGCGGCCATCAGGCTCAGCGCGCTATAGGGCTCGCCCTGCGAACCCGTGCACGCGATCACCACCCGGCCGGGGTCGAGGCTGTCCACCTCCTCGATGTCGATCACGTCCTGGTCGTCCACCCGCAGGATCCCCAGCTCGCGGGCCGCCCGGACGGAGTTCTGCATAGAACGCCCGAGGAAGCAGACGACCCGCTGATCCGCGAGCGCGGCATCGACCACCTGCTGGATCCGGTGGATGTGGCTGGAGAAGCAGGCGACAACGACGATCTCGGGAGCCCGAGCGACGATGTCGCGAAGGACCGGGCCGACGCTGCGCTCGCTGGCGGTGTGGCCCGGGGTCTCCGCGTTGGTCGAGTCCGACAGGAGCAGATGAACGCCGCGACCCGATTCCTCGGCGATGCCATGCAGATCGGTTGGCTGGCCATCGATCGGGGTCTGATCGAGCTTGAAGTCCCCGGTGTGCAGGACGGAACCGTGCGGCGTGTCGATCGCGACGGCCATCCCGTCGGGGATCGAATGCGTCACGTGGAAGAAGCGCATCCGGAAGGGGCCCGCCTCGGCTCCCCCGCCGGGCACGGCCACATGCGGCTCCACGAGATCGGTCACCTCGTGCTCCTCCAGCTTGCCGTTCAGGAGCTCGAGCGTGAAAGCGGTCCCATAGACCGGAACCCGACGATCGAGGTCCCGCAACAGGTATGGGAGCGCTCCGACGTGATCCTCGTGCCCGTGCGTGAGCACGATGGCCTCGACGTCACCCGCCCGGTCACGCACGTACTCCATGTCGGGCAGGACCAGGTCGATCCCCGGCATGTCCGCCGATGGGAACGACAGGCCAACGTCCAGGATCAGGAGCCGGCCGTCGAGCTCGAGGGCGGCCATGTTGCGACCGACCTCGCCCATACCGCCGAGGAAGACGAGCCTGCAGCTGTCAGGCAAGGAGACCGGCGTCCTCCAGTGCCTTGCGAACGCGGTCCCGCTCGTCGCTCGTCGCGGGGACCAACGGCAGCCGAGGCTCGCCGCACGAACGCCCGACCATCTGGAGCGCCGCCTTGAGCGGGATCGGGTTGGACGTGACGAAGAGCGCGTTGAACAGCGGCGACAGCGTCTCGTGGATCTTCCGGGCCGCGGGCACGTCCCCCGTCTCGATGAGCTCGATCATCTGCCGGATCTGCGGCCCGACCAGGTGACTGGCCACGCTCACGACCCCCACCGCGCCGAGGCACAGGTAGCCGAACGTCGCCCAGTCATCGCCCGAATAGACCTCGAAGCCATCGGGTGCTTCCGCGATCAGCCGCGAGATGCCCTGGAAGTCGCCCGTCGAGTCCTTGACGGCGACGATGTTCGGCCGGTCGGCGAGCCGCAGCAGCGTGTCGTGCTCGATGCGGGTCGCCGTGCGGCCGGGGATGTTGTACGCGATGATCGGAAGCTCCGTCGCGTCTGCGACGTGCTCGAAATGTGCGATCAAGCCGCGTTGCGGTGGTTTGTTGTAGTACGGAGTTACGACGAGGATCCCGTCGGCGCCCGCGTCTTCGGCGGCCTGCGTGAGCGCGAGTGTCTCGGCCGTCGAGTACGTCCCGGTGCCACAGATCAGCTTGCCCGTACCGCGGATCGCCTCGCCAACGGCGCGGAACAGATCGGCCTTCTCGTTGTGGGTGACGGTCGGCGACTCGCCCGTGGAACCCGCGACGACGACGGAATCGGAGCCGTTCCCGACGAGCCAGGACGCGAGTTCCTGGGCTCGGTCGAGGTCGAGCGCATGATCTTCGCGGAACGGCGTCACCATCGCGGTGACGACGGAGCCGAACCTGCCGGCCATGGGCGTCGCCTCCTTCATAGCGCCGCGGGGACGGCGCCGGACCGGCCTATGCTAGCCGCCGATGCCGCGCATCTACACGAAGACGGGGGACGACGGCACCACCGGGCTCCTCTATGGGAGCCGTGTTCCGAAGTCCGACCTGGTCACGGAGGCGTACGGCACGACCGATGAGGCCGTCGCGGTGCTGGGGCTGGCCAGGGCGCTCTGCGACGACGAGGCACTGGGGGGTGACCTGCTCACCCTGCAGCGGGAGCTGTTCGTGGTCGGCGCCGACCTGGCCTGCAACCCGAAGGAGCGGAAGAAGCTCGAGCCCGACGTCTCGTTGGTGTCCTCGAAGATGGTGGCTCGGCTGGAGCGGAGGATCGACGACCTCGTCACCGAGCGACCGCTCCCCGAGGCGTTCATCGTGCCGGGCGCGAACCCCGCTTCGGCGGCACTGGACGTCGCGCGTGCGGTCGTCCGGCGCGCCGAACGACACGTCGTCGAGCTCGAAGGGGCGCAGCGAACGGTGAACCCCGAGGTCCGGCGGTACCTCAACCGGCTGAGCGACCTGCTCTTCGTGCTCGCGCGGTGGCAGGCAGGCGAGAGCGAACCGATCAGCCGGTAGACGAGTCGCTGGGTGGTTCGAGATGCTCCAGGCCATGAGGCAGCTCGAGCTTCGTCGGCATGCGCCGCGCGATCCGTCCGCGGATCGGTTGTCGGATGCCGGGCGAGCTCGTGCGATGGAGGTCGGCCGGGCGCAACAGGACATCGCCTACGCGGCCGTCTTCGTCTCGCCGGCCGAACGTGCGGCGGAGACCGTCGCGTGGTTCCTCCGGGGCGCCGGACAGCAACTCCCTCTCGTGCACGCCGTCGTCCCCGGGCTCGCCGGGAAGGATCAGACCGAGGGATCGCCCGAGGGCATGGCCGCCGGGATCCGTTCCTTGCTGGAGCAGGTCCCCGAAGGTGGTCGCGGGCTCGCGGTCAGCCACACACCGTTCGTGGAGCGAGCGGCGCTCGGGCTGTCCGGTCATGGGGTGGAACCGATGCGTGAGTGCGAGGGGCTGCTCATCACGTTGCGCAACGACGGCGACATCGACGTCGAGGAGCTGCGACTGCCGGGATCCACCGCTCGATGAGCCTCGGCGGCGGAGCGATCGGGGGCGCGTTCGCCCTCGGCTTCGCGTTGGGCGCGGCCCCGGGCCCGGTGCAGGTCTTGATCCTGTCGGAGACGGCGAAGCGCGGGCTCGAGGGAGGCCTGCGCGTGATGCTCGGTGCGAACCTGACGCTGCTCTTCATCCTCGTCGTCCTCGCGCTCGGATTCTCGTCGCTCGGGCCCGGACCCGGCGCGATCAGGGTCCTGCAGGTGGCCGGTGGGCTCTTCCTGCTGTGGATCGGCGGGGCCGAGCTCCGGTCGGTCCGGCTCGAAGCTCGTTCTGCGCTGGGAGGCGATCCCGTTCCGGTCGCGACTGAACGGCTCGACCCGACCGCGAAAGGAGTCGCCTCGGTGGTGCTCAATCCCGGCGCCTGGGTGTTCTTCGTCACGACCGCCTCGGCCTTGATGGCGAAGGTGACGTCGGACGGCGGGACGGCCTCGGCGCTGGCGGCCGCGCTCGCGATGGCCGTCGGGGTCAGCTGCTCGGATCTGACGTTCACGATCCTGGGGAGCGGAGGGCGACAGCTGGTGGGCGACGGCGGGTTGCGGTGGGTCCGGACCGCACTCGCCGCGCTCCTGCTTGGTATCGGCGTTGCCTTCGTCGTGCGGGGGATCGGCGGTTAGTCCACCAGCGCGTCGAGCCCGACGGTGAGCCCGGGCCGTTCGGCGACCGTACGGATCGCCAGCAGGATCCCCGGGATGAACGCGCTGCGGTCGATCGTGTCGTGGCGGAGGACAAGGGTCTGGCCGGGGGCTCCGAAGATCACCTCCTGGTGAGCGAGGAGGCCCGGGAGCCGGATGCCGTGGACGCGGATCCCCTCGACGTCGGCGCCACGAGCGCCGGGGTGTGCGACGTCGCCACCCGGTGCTGCCCACGCCCCGGCACGCGCGGCGCCGATCCGTTGCGCCGTCGTGATGGCCGTGCCGCTCGGAGCATCCAGTTTCTGGTCGTGGTGCAGCTCGATCACCTCGGCCGCGTCGAAGTGCCGGGCGGCCTGTTCCGCGAATCGCATCATCAGCGCGGCGCCGATCGCGAAGTTCGGAGCCACGATCGCGTTGGCGTTGCCCGATCCGGTGAGCCTACGGATCTCCTCGAGCCCGTACCCGCTGATCCCGGTCGTCCCGATCACCATGTGCACCCCACGACCGAGACATGACCGAGCGTTCTCTATCACCGACCCGGGAGTCGTGAAGTCCACGGCCACATCGACGCCTTCGAGCGTGTCCGCGGATCCCGCGACCACGAGGTTCCCGAGCTCCGTGCCTTCGTGATGAGGATCGACGGCGGCCACGAGGGTCAGGTCGTCGGCGGCGTCCACGGCCCGGCAGACCTCGCTGCCCATGCGCCCGGCGGCGCCGAGCACCCCGACGGTCGTCACCCGAGTGCCCCGGCGAACGAGGAAGGCGTCACCGGCCCCAGGACCGTCAGCGTCATCGGTTGCGACAGTACCCGGTGCGCGATGCGGCGCGCATCGTCGAGAGAGACCCGCTCGACGCGGCGCAGGATCTCGTCCACCGTGAGGATCTCGCCGTTCGCGATCTCTGATTTCCCGAGCCGCGACATCCTGCCGCCGGGGTCTTCCAGCGACAGGACCGTCGAACCCTTCACGTGGCCCTTCGCACGTTCGAATTCCTCAGCGTTGAGATCGCCGTCGCGAACCGCCTCGATCTGTGCGCGCATCAACCCGAGGACCTCGCGAGCTTTCCCCGGCGTCGTGCCGGCGTAGGCCGAGAACAGCCCGATCTCAGCGAACTGCGAGTGGAAGCTGTACGCGGTGTACGCGAGCCCCCGCTTCTCGCGGATCTCCTGGAAGAGCCGCGACGACATCCCGCCGCCGAGCGCCGTGTTGACGATCAAGAACGCGAACCGTTCCGGATCCGATCGCGCCAAGCCGTTCGTCCCGACCACGATGTGGGCCTGCTCCGTCTTCTTCCGTTGCACGTGCTGTTCCCCCGACGGCTTCGGAGGTCGGGGCGTATCGCGCAACCGCCACGCCGATCGGCCTCGAGCCGAGAGCTCCCGACCGGCATCCATGCGGTCCGTGAGCATCCGAACCAGGTTCTCGTGCCGGACGTTGCCTGCCGCCGCGACCACCAGCCGGCCGGGGACGTAATGGCGGCGGTAGAAGCCGCGAACGGACCCCCGCGTCGCCGCACCGATCCGCTCGCGCGTCCCGAGGATCGGCCGGCCGAGCGGGTGGCCCGGCCACAGGGTCCGCGTGAACAGATCGTGGACCACGTCCTCCGGGGAATCGTCGTGCATGTCGATCTCGGACAGGATCACCTGGCCCTCGGCTGTGAGATCCCCCGTCCGGATGGTGGAGTGCTGCAGCATGTCAGCCAGATGATCGACCGCCAGCTCCAGATCACGGTCGAGTACGCGCGCGTAGTAGCACGTGTACTCCTTCGCGGTGAACGCGTTGACATCCCCGCCGACCGCGTCGAAAGCCTCGGCGATGTCGAGCGCCGTCCGGGTCGTGGTCCCCTTGAACAACAGATGCTCGAGGAAGTGGCAATGGCCGCTGATCGCGGGACGCTCGTCCCGCGATCCCGCGAGCACCCAGAAACCGATCGAGACGGAGCGGATGCTGGGCATCCGCTCCGTCACGACCCGCAGCCCCGAGCTGAACTCGGTGCGCGAGATCGGCATGATGTCGGGGTTCAGCCGTCCTGGCGGGCGCCGCCGCCATCGCGGAACCGGCGACCGTGACGGTCGCCCCGGTCGCCCCGCGGCCCACGGTCCCGACCGCGGTCGCCGCCCCGGTCGCGCCGCTCTCCCGCCGGTTCGACCTGGGTGCCCTCGGGCACCTCCCACTCGGGACCGACCGGCTTCAGGCTGATCTTGCCCTGCGGGTCGACGTCTTCGACCAGGACGGTCAGTCGGTCGCCCTCTTTGACCGCCTCCTCGACGGTCGAGAGCCGCTTGCCCCGCCCGAGCTTCGAGATATGGACGAGTCCGTCCCGACCGGGCACCAGGTTCACGAATGCACCGAACGTCGTGGTCTTCACGACGATGCCCTCGTAGGTCTCCCCCACCAGGACGGGACGCGGGTTGGCGATCTCCTCGATCATGCGGGCTGCCTCGTCCGTCCCCTCGGCCTCTCGCGAACCGATGAAGACGGTGCCGTCGTCCTCGATGTTGATGTCGGCACCCGTCATCGCGATGATCTCGTTGATCTTCTTCCCCTTCGGCCCGATCACCTCGCCGATCTTGTCGACCGGGATGTGGATCGTGATGATCCGCGGCGCCTTGGAGCTGACCTCGTCACGCGGTGCGGGGAGCGCCGCAAGCATGACCTCGAGGATCTGCAGCCGCGCCTCCTTGGCCTGCTGGAGCGCGCCGGCCAGGACGTCGGCCGGCATCCCCGACACCTTCATGTCGAGCTGGATCGCGGTGACGAACTCGCTGGTGCCGGCCACCTTGAAATCCATGTCCCCGAGCGCGTCCTCGGCACCCAGGATGTCGGTCAGGGTCACGAACTGACCGTCGTCGGCGATCATACCCATCGCGATCCCCGCGACGGGCGCCTTGATCGGGACTCCAGCGTCCATCAACGAGAGCGTCGATCCGCACACGCTCGCCATCGACGTGGAGCCGTTCGACGCCAGCACGTCCGATACCAGGCGGAGCGCGTACGGGAACTCCTCTTCGGTAGGCACCACGGGGATCAACGCCCGCTCGGCGAGCGCGCCGTGACCGATCTCACGCCGGCGGGGCGAGCCGACCCGGCCCGTCTCCCCCGTGGAGAACGGCGGGAAGTTGTAGTGGTGCATGTAGCGCTTGGAATCCTCGGGATCGAGCGTGTCGATCAGCTGCGTCATCCGCAACATGCCGAGCGTCGTGATGTTGAGCACCTGGGTCTCGCCGCGCTCGAACAGCGCCGAGCCGTGCGCCCGGGGGACCAGGCCGACCTCGGCCGAGAGCCGCCGGATGTCCTTCGGCCCACGACCGTCGAGCCGAACGCCTTGCTCGATCACGCGCCGGCGCATGACCTTCTTCTGGAGGCTCTTCCACCCGGCCGAGAACTCCTGATCGCGCTCCTCGAACGCCGCACCGAACACCGTCGCGAGATGGAGCTTCGCTTCCTCCTTCACCGCATCGAAGGCCGCGTCACGAGCTTGCTTGTCGGGGACGATGGCGGCTTCGAGCTTGCCGGCGAAGTTCGCGTACAGCGTGTCCCAGATATCCTTGCCGTACAGCGGTGACGGCGTGAACTCCATCGGCGTCACCCCGTGCGCTCTGTTGAACTCCTCCTGGAAGGCAACCAGCTGCCCGATCTCCGTCTTCGCGACCTCGAGACCCTGCGCGACGACCTCCTCGGTCGGCGCGACGGCGCCCTCGCCGGCGGCGAGCAGCGGCCAGGAGTTCTCCGGAGCCTCACCTTCGATCATGAGGATATCGACCCCTGCCTGCGCGTTCTTGGCGCCGGCGACGACGATGTCGAAGGTCGCCTCCTCGAGCTCTTGGAACGTCGGGTTGACGACCCATCGACCGCCGATCATCCCGAGCCGCACCGCGGCGATCGGTCCGTCGAACGGGAGCCCGGCCAATCCCACGGCGCACGCTGCCGCGTTCATCGCGGGGATGTCGTACGGGTTGGCCATATCGACGGACAGGATCGTGCAGATGACCTGCACCTCGTCGCGGAAGCCTTCCTTGAACGTGGGGCGAAGGGGCCGGTCGATCAGGCGAGCCGTGAGGATCGCGGTCTCGCCCGGCCGGCCTTCACGCCGGAAGAACGAGCCCGGGATCTTCCCGGCTGCGTACATCCGCTCCTCGACATCGATCGTGAGCGGGAAGAAGTCGATCCCCTCGCGGGGCTTCGAGCGGACGCAGGTGGCGAGCACCTGGGTCTGCCCATACGTGACGACGACGCTCCCGTCGGCGAGCTTCGCAAGCTTGCCGGCTTCGAACGTCATCTCGTGCGCGCCGACCTGGCGCGACATAGTGGTGACCATCCGGTCGATCTCCTCCTCGGAGTCAGGGCGCGCGGCATGCGCGCCGCGGGGTGGTGGAGGGTTCGGGCCGGTTGTCAGTGGTGAACCTCCGTGCGTTCCCGCTCCGGAAGCTCGCGACTGAGAACCGACCTCGCTTCGGGCCTTCCCTCCTGCGGCCACTCAGGTGGTCGTTACGCATCACTCCTTCGGGCCGGAGCCGCCGTGGCGGACCCGGGTACGTCTATCGTCGGAGACCGAGCTTCGCGACGATCGCGCGGTACCGCTCGATGTCCTCGCGCTTGAGGTACTCCAGCAGCCGCCGGCGGCGCCCGACCAGCATCAGGAGGCCACGGCGGCTGTGATGATCTTGCTTGTGCAGCTTGAGGTGCTCGGTGAGGTCGCCGATCCGCTTGGTCAGTACGGCCACCTGCACCTCGGCGGAGCCGGTGTCGCCCGCTGTCCGAGCATGCTCCTGGATGATCTCGGTCTTGGCTTCTTTGGTCAACGTCATGGTCGAAGGTCAAGGCTACCAGCGACAACGGCCCCACGACCTGCATCGACGCTCATGCCACCGCCGCATCCGGGATCAGCAAACGAGTCCTCCCCACATCGGCCTGGATCGCCGATACGAGCTCGTCCACGGAGTCGTAGCGGATCTCATCGCGCAGACGCGACCAGAACTCGATCGAGAGCGGCTCGCCGGGAAGCTCTCCGTCGAAGTCCAGCAGGAACGACTCGATGTGCAGCGGCTCGACACCGAAGGTCGGGTTCGTCCCGCAGTCGATCGCGGCCCGGTATCGGCGCCTCCCATGGGTCGCCACGCCTGCGTAGATCCCCTGTCCAGGGAGGAGGAGCCTCGGCCAGGTGCGGAGGTTGGCCGTGGGGTACCCGAGGCCTCGACCGCGACCGTGGCCGGTGATGACTTCTCCGTCGAGGACGAACCGTCGACCGAGAGCAGCCAGCGGCCACTCGAGGTCGCCCGACGAGAGTGCCTCGCGGATCGAGGTCGATGACACGATCCTGCCGCCGAGATCCACGAGGTCGACCGTCTCCACGCTGAGCCCGTAGGGAGTCGCGAAGCCTGGGAGCGTTCGCATCGTCCCTTCGGCTTTGAACCCGAACGTGAAGTTGACGCCCATCGCGACGTGCACCGCGTGGACGCCGCGGACCAGGACGTCCAGGACGAAGTCCTCGGCGGGGATCAGCGAGAAGTCGCGGTCGAACGTGAGGACGACGAGGACGTCGACGCCCTCGGCGGCGATCAGCTCGGCCTTGCGTGCCACGGTCGTGAGCAGCCGCGGTTCGCTCCCGGGCGAGAGCACCTCGCGCGGGTGGCGGTCGAACGTGATCGCCACCGAACGGACACCCCGCTCGCCCGCCCGGCGAACCACCGTTCGCAGGACCGCTCGATGACCGAGATGGACGCCATCGAAGAACCCGACCGTTGCGACGGATGGCTCCTCGGCGAGCGGGAGCGACCGGATCCCGCGGACGACGTTCACGGCCGCAGAGCGTACCCGCCTTGCGTGTCCGTCCCGGCCCGTGGCAACCTCGGGCACGAGCGAGCTAGCGGAGGATCGTGTGAAGCGACGACCAGGAGGCGTAACGTTCGCCGGCTGGCTGATGGGTATCAACGGCGTCTTCTCCGCGATCGGCGGGTTGATCGTCCTGCTCGTCGCCTCGAACACGAGAGAGATGGTCCGCCACGGGCTCTCCCAGGGCCCTTTCCTCGCCACCGGCTTCGTCGTGCTCACGCTCGGGTTGCTCGAGCTCCTGCTCGTCTACGCGCTATTGGGCGGGAGCAACGCTGCCCGCATCATCACGACGGTCGTGTTCGGCGTCTCGTTGCTGTTCAGCTTCACGTCGGTCCTGACCCGTCAACCCGGAGCCTTCTTCGCCTGGGTGACCGGGCTGGTCGATGTGATCGTCCTCGTCGGGCTCTGGGGCACTCCGGGGGCGGCCGAGTTCTTCGACTCGCGACACGCTCTGTCGACCCGAGCGGCCCCTCCTGTCCCCCCGCCACCTCGCCTGTGAGCGGTCCGGTCGGCGATCGTCGGCGTCACCGACGTCCCTCGGGCGAGCCCCCACCGCTTCCGCCCGAGCCGGATACGCGATGGTGGGTGTGGTTCGGGGGTGCCGTCCTGCTCCTCGGGGTCGTCGTCGCGACGCTGTTCCGTCGGCCCGATCCGTTCCGCGACGTCGGCGACACGATCCTCCGATGGTTCGCCGACCACGAGGACACGACCACCGTGAACATCGCGAAAGGGCTCAACGCTCTGACCGCGGTCGCGGTCGTGATGACGGCGCGGGTGGCGATCGTCGGGATCCTCGCGCTATACAAGCGGTGGCGCCACGTCGTGGTGGCGCTCACGACCTTCGTCGTCAGCGACTTCCTCGTGAGCGTCCTGCTCTCCGTGAAACGGCCGCCGCCGAGCGTTCCACCGCTCGTATCCGTGTCGGGCTACCACTTCCCGTCACGCGCGGTGGCGTCACTTGCGATCACGTTGTTCGCGGCCGCGGCCGCGCTCGTGCGGCGGGGCCGGCAACGGTTCTTCGCGCGCTGTGCGATCTCGCTGCTCGTCGCGTTCGTGATCGTCGCGCAACTCGCGCTGGCGGCGGACTACCCGATGGACGCGATCTACGCCGGCCTCCTCGCGTTCGCCCTTGCGGTCGTCGCGTTCCGACTGGGTGCTCCCGACGACTCGTTCCCCGTGACCTCGCCGCGTGGAGGAACCGCCGCGCATCTCGATCTGTCGGGCCCCCGCGGCGATGCCGTGAAACGTGCGGTCCGCGATCAGCTCGGGATCACGGTCCTCGAGGTCGAGCCGTTCGGCTTGGCGGGGTCGGGGGGATCGTCGCCGCTTCGGATGACCCTCGACGACGGCTCGAGGCTCTTCGGGAAGATCTATGCGACGAGCCACGCTCGCGCCGACCGGTGGTACCGGATCGGCCGCACGATCCTCTACGGGACGCTCGAGGACGAGACCCCGTTCGGAACCCCGCGGCGTCTGGCCGAGTACGAGGACTACGCGCTCCGTTTCCTCGCCGACAGCGGCGTGCGGGTCGCGAAGACCTACGGGCCCGTCGAACTGACACCGAACCGCGAATACATGCTCGTGACCGAGTTCTTCACGAACGCTACCAACCTCGGTGACGCCGAGGTGAACGATCAAGTCATCGACGAAGGGCTCGCGCTGGTCCGCACGTTCTGGGACATCGGAGTCTCGCATCGGGACATCAAGCCCGCCAATCTCCTCGTCCGAGAGGGACACCTCCAACTGGTCGACGTCTCCGGCGTGGAGGTCCGACCGTCGCCGTGGCGCCAAGCGGTCGACCTCGCCAACATCATGCTCACCATGGCGCTGCGATCCGATCCGGATCGCGTGTACGGGCGCGCCGTCCTCATCTTCACCCCTGAGGAGATCGGCGAAGGCTTCGCGTGCGCGGAGGGCATCGCCATCCCGACGGAGCTGCAGTCGAGGCTCGATCAGGATCCCCGCCCGTTGATGGAGCGTTTCAAGGAGCTGGCTCCGGCGCACCCCCCGGTGTCGATGCAGACGTGGAGTGTCCGGCGGATCGCGTACGCGGGTGGTGCGCTCGCTGGGGCTGCGGCCGGTGTGGGGCTGTTCCTCGCCGCCATCGAAGCCGGCCTCAGGTGACGGGAAGTGCCCATCCGCCCAACGAGCGCGACTCCTCGGGGCTAGAGTCGTGGCCATGCTTCATCGACGCCGATCGATCGAGCCACCACCGCTCCCGCACCGCCTCCGCGAGGACCCGAGATGAGCGCGCAACCGCAGATGCTCGCCAACCATCGGCGCGCGTTCGCGTGGTCACTCGCGCTGCTGGCCGGCTGCGTCGCATCGCTTTTCCTGGTGGGCCGCCACCCCCCCGAGGTCGCCCCACTCACGACCGTTCGCTTCGTCGGACGGTTCGACACCACGATGTACGGCTGGATGATCGACGTCCGGACCACGTGGCTCACGTGGATCTGCAAGGTGCTCAACGTGGTCGGCGGCGGGGTCGTCACGATCCCGGTGAGGGCCGCGGCCGTCATCGTGCTCGCGCTTCGGCGGCGCTGGGCCAGGTGCGTCGCTTTCGCCCTGACCTGGGCCAGCAGCGAGATCGCTCTGAACGCGCTGAAGGCCTGGTTCCACCGGGGCCGACCTCCCTCCCCCCTCGTGACCATCACCGGGTTCTCGTTCCCGTCCGGTCACGCGGTCGCGGGCGCGGCGACCGCCGTCGCCCTCGTCATCGCGTTCTTCCCTGCGGGCGAGCGCCGCCGCCGCTGGGAGTGGCTGGCGGTCGCGTTCGCGTTCGTCATGTCGATGTCGCGCGTCTACCTGTCGGCGCACTGGTTCTCGGACGTGGTGGCGGGGACGCTCCTCGGTGCGGGCATCGCGATCTTCTGGGCGGCCGCCGTCACGGAGTGCCGCGACCTGATCTTCCGCGCCCGTGGGGAGCCGATCCCCCAGGAGGAGACACCGGACACGCCGGTTCAAGCCGGGAAGTAGCTGACGCGCTCCCGCTGCGCGGCCACGTCGGCGGGACGGCGCCAGTCCGACTTCACGCGCCAGACGATGTAGGTGAACCCGCCGATCGGGATCTGGATGCCGAACGTGAGGGCGCGGAACAGCAGCACCGCCGCGACGATCTGCGCCTTCTCGAGGGTGTCGAACGCGGTCAGCCCACCGATGTAGCCGAGGTCGATCAAGCCGACCCCGCCCGGCGTGATCGGGACCGCCGAAAGCAACCGCGAGAACGCGAACACCGCGAAGGCCTCCGCGGACGACACCTCGTGCTCCGAGACGCCCATGTGACGGAGCGAGAGCAACAGCACGAAGAAGAGGGCCAACTGGCTCAACACGGTGAACAGCGTCAACCGGATCCATCGGTACCGGACGAGCGTGATCGTGTCTCGTCGGAACCGAGCCGCACCCTCGCCCCACCCCGAGACCGGCGGCTTGCGTAGGAGCCGACGGAACCGGGTGACGACACGAGCGATCGCGTCGCCGATCCGGGTCGCGAAGGTCTCGCTGCGGAAGATGAGCGCGAACAGGACCACGGCAGCGCCGAGGAATCCGAGCCCGACGACCGCAGCCACGATGTACGCCGGGGTCAGGTGCCCGCTCAGCGCGAGGAACACCAGCGCGAGCATCGGCAACCCGAGCTTCGTGAAGATGTTCCAGATGCCGGTCACGCCCACGTACAGCGCGACGTTCGTGCCGGTGAACCCCCACGAGTCCAGGATCGAGTACGTCAGACCGATCGCGATCGCACCGCCCGCGGGGAGCGTGTTCGCCACCGACGTCGTCGTCTGCGTCAGGACCGCGGCCTTCCCGATGCCCATGCCCGGCAGGGCCGCCTGGTTCGCCCACCAGTAGGTCACGAGGTTGAAGATCGTCGCCGCGACCAGCGACCAGAGCTCCAGCGGCGTCAGCGTCCTTATCGCGGAGAGGACGTCGTGGTAGTCGGCGTACTTCGGGATCGCCCACGCGAAGATCGCGACAACGATCGCGACGGAGATCACGTAGCCGACGATCCGCTTCCAGCTCAGGTGCGTGCGAGCCTTCGGTTCCGACATGGTTGCCGAGCCTACTCCAGTCGGGCGAGCACCATCTCCGGGCGGGCTTTGGGCCCGTCGTCGCGGTAGATCGCGATCAAGCCTCCTTCCGGATCGAAGACCGCGTAGGGCCCATCGATCCCGGCGGGTCCCAGGATGCTCCCGTGCCGCGCGACCCTCGCCTCCTCGGGCTCGAGCTCGAGGCGGGGTAGGTGGGCGACGGCCCGTTCGAGGGGCAGGAGATCTCCGGCCTCGTCCGGCGGGCTCGCATCCTCGACGGCGAACGAACCGATCGCGGTCCGTCGGAGACGCGTGAGGTGCGCGCCGCACCCGAGCGCGGATCCGACGTCGGCCGCGAGGACGCGTACGTACGTGCCGCCGCTCACGACGGCAACGAAATCGACGTCCACGCCGTTCCGCGCGATCAGCTCGTACCGGTCGACCGTGATGCTGCGCGGATCTGCACGAAGCATCTCCCCCCGCCGAGCCGCGTCGTACAGCTTGCGGCCCCCAACCTTCGCCGCGCTGAAGGCCGGCGGACGCTGCAGCGACTCGCCGAGCTTCGCGGCCATCGCCCGAGCGATGTCGGCGTCGGTCACCGCGACCGGTAACTCGCCGGTCACGTCACCCTCCGCGTCGAGCGTGTCCGTCTCGACCCCGAGACGGAAGGTTCCTTCGTAGGTCTTCGGGAGGTCCCCCAGGAACCGGAGGAGCCGGGTCGCTCGACCCAACCCCAACACGAGGAGCCCGGTTGCCATGGGGTCGAGGGTGCCGGCGTGACCGACCTTCTTGACCCGGGTCGCCCGACGGACGATCGCCACGACATCGTGCGACGTGATGCCCGAGGACTTGTCGACCAACAGCAGCCCTTCGACGGACCGCAGGCTCACGACGCAACTGGCTGGTCGCGGAGCACCTGCACGAGACGCTCGATCGTGCCGGCGGGTCCGTGTTCGCTGGTGTAGCCCGCGGCGAGGCGGTGGCCGCCGCCGCCGAAGGCGGCGGCGGCCACCGCCAGGTCGTGGCCGCCGCGCGAGCGGACGCTCACTTTGAACCGGCCGTCTCGCTGCTGCTTGAGGATCGCCGCCACATCCGCCTCTCGGGCGGTCCGAAGCACGTCGATCAGGTCGTCCGTGTCGCCGGGACCGACGCCGGCTTCGGCCAGATCGGCCTGCGTCAGGTACGTCCACACGAGCTCGGCCTCCGGTACCTCTTGGAGCCGGCTCAGCGCCCGGCCGACCAACCGGAGGTATGCCGCCCCGTTGTCCTCGTAGAGCACCTGGGAGAGCCGGGCATGATCGAAATCGTGCTCGCGGAGACGGGCCGCGAGCCGGAGCGTCTGCGAGGTGACCGCTTCGTATTGGAACCGACCGGTGTCCGTTACGAGACCGGCGTAGAGGCACAGCGCCGAGTCGCGTGTCAGCTCCCCACCGATCTCGTCGATCAATCCCGCCACGAGCTCGCACGTCGAGGATGCGTGGGGGTCCACCAGCCGGATCGTGCCACTGCCGTCGTTCGACCGATGGTGGTCGATCCAGATCAGCTCCTTCGCCGCCGTCGCGGAGGGCTCGAGCATCCCCAACCGATCGAACGACGCGCAGTCGCACGTCACCATGACGGCCGGCGACCGGGGGAACCGATTGGGCGGGACCAGGAGCTCGAGCCCCGGAAGCATGTCGGCCCACCGCGGCAGGTTGGGTGGGTTGTTGGGGAACGAACACGTGACCTCCGTGCCGCGCGCCACGAGGTGGTGCGCGAGCCCGAGCATCGATCCGAGGGCGTCGGCGTCGGGGTTCACGTGGCACGCCATCGCGACGTGATCGGCATCGCCCAGGACCTCAGCGGCCCGGACGAGGTCTTCAGGCGTCATGCGAAGCCCCCTCGGCGTGATGCAGCCGGTCGATGATCCGGTCGATCCCCTCACCCGTGGCGAGCGTGTCGTCTTCCTCGAACCGGAGCTCCGGGACGACCTTCAGCCGGATCTGGCGACCCAGCTCATGCCGCAGGTGGGGCGTGGCGGAGCGCAGCGCCGCCCGAGAACCCGCCTTGGCCGCGGCATCGCCGAACACCGTGAAGTAGACCCACGCGACCCGCAGATCGTGGGACACCTTGACGCCGGTGATCGTGACGAACCCGATCCTCGGGTCCTTCAACTTGTGGATCGCTTCGGCCAGGATCTCTCGGAACCCCTCGCCGACCCGCTCCGTTCGTGGTCCTTGCGGCATGGGACCAGCGTACCCGGCGTCCCTCAATCCTCGGGCCAGACGAGCTGGAGCTCGGCGTTCAGCACCTCGGTCCCGTCCCACCGTTCAACGAGCTTCTCGACCTCGTGCATCACCCGACGGAGGTGATGCTGGTCAGAACCGACGGCGGCGACCGCGATCGCGGTCCGCTGCCACAGCTCCTGATGCTCGACCTCGGCCACGCTCACCGGGAAGCGCTGCCGCAGCGCGGCCGTGAGGGTCGTCAGGACGTGTCGCTTCTGCTTCAGCGATCGACATCCGGGGATCCGCAGATCGAACCGCTCGAGTGCAACCAGCACGGCCGGCTCAGATGGATCGGGCGAACTCTTCGACCTCGTAGGCCTCGATGATGTCGCCCTCCTTGACGTCTTGATAGTTCTCGAGGCCGATGCCGCACTCGAAACCCTCACGGACCTCGGCGGCGTCGTCCTTGAAGCGACGCAGGGACCCGATCTTGCCGTCGTAGACGATCACACCGTCTCGCACCAACCGCACGGAGGCGTTCCGGCGGATCACGCCGCTGCGGACGTAGGAACCCGCCACGACCCCGAGTTTGGGCACCCGGAACGTCTGGCGCACCTCCGCTTCACCGAGGATGCGTTCGCGTTGCTCAGGCTTCAGCAGACCGGAGAGCGCTGCCTTGATGTCGTCGATCGCGTCGTAGATCACCTTGTAGGTTCTGATGTCCACGCCCTCGGCCTCGGCGAGCTCGCGCGCTCCCGCGGACGGCCGGACGTTGAACCCGACGATGATCGCGTCGGACGCCATCGCGAGCGTAACGTCGTTCTCCGTGATGCCGCCGGCACCGGCGCGAACGATGTTGACCCTGACCTCTTCCTGGGGAAGCTTGAGCAGCGAGTCCTCGAGCGCCTGCACGGAGCCTTGCACATCGGCCTTCACGATCAGGTTGAGATCGATCACCTCAGCACGCCCGGTCTCGCGCATCAGGTCTTCGAGGGTCTTGCGCTTCGCCGTGACGAGCTCGGCCTGGCGCGTCTTCGCCTCGCGTTCCTCCGCCAGGTGCCGAGCCTCGCGCTCGTCGTCGACCTCGCGGAAGTCGTCGCCGGCGCTCGGCACGTGACTCCAACCGAGGATCTGCACCGGCTTGGAAGGACCCGCGAGCTCTACGGCCTGACCGTTCTCGTCTTGCATCGCGCGGATCCGGCAATACGCGGTGCCAGCGATCAACGCGTCGCCGACCTGGAGCGTGCCCTTCTGGACGAGCACGGTCGCGACCGGTCCGCGCCCCTTGTCGAGGTGAGCCTCGAGCACGGTCCCGCGGGCCCGCCCGGTGGGATCGCCCTTCAGTTCCTCGAGGTCGGCCACCACGAGGATCGTGTCGAGCAACGCGTCGAGGTTGAGGTTCGCCTTCGCGGAGACGTCGACGAACTCGTAGTCGCCACCCCACTCGGACGGGACCACACCGCGCTCGACCATCTGGGTCCGGACGCGGTTGGGGTCCGCATCGTCCTTGTCGATCTTGTTGACCGCGACGATGATCGGGACGTTCGCCGCCTTGGCGTGGTCGAGCGCCTCCACCGTCTGCGGCATCACGCCGTCGTCGGCAGCGACGACCAGCACGACGATGTCGGTCACCCCGGCGCCGCGCGCGCGCATCGCCGTGAACGCCTCGTGGCCCGGGGTGTCGATGAAGGTGATCTCGCGCTCCCGTGCGTGCGCCTGGTAGGCACCGATGTGCTGCGTGATACCCCCGAACTCGCCAGCGACCACGTCGGTGGAGCGGATCGCGTCGAGGAGCTTCGTCTTCCCGTGGTCGACGTGGCCCATGATGGTAACGACCGGTGCGCGGGGCACAAGCGCACCCTGCTCCGCCGCCTCGTCCTCCTGCTCCTCGAGCTTGAGCTCGTCCTCGATCCCGACGACGTCCGCCGTGTACCCGAGCTCATCGGCGATCACACGGATCGCGTCATCGGTCAGCGACGTCGTGGCGGTGGCCATCTCGCCGGCCATGAACAGGATCTTCACGATCTCGGCGGGTGAGCGATCCAACTTCTCGGCGATCACCTGGGGCGTTGCGCCGTGCACGACCTGCAAGACGGGGCCCGACGGGACGGCCGGCTCCGCCGGCTTCTCCGCCGCGCGCTTGCGCGCCGGCGGGCGCGCCGGAGTCGGCGCCTCGACGACAGCCGGGGCCGGTTCGGCCACCGGGACGGGGATGGGCGGCTTGGCCGCCGCGACACGCTTGCGCTTCGCGCGCCGCGGCTGCGGCGGCGGCTCCAAGACCTCGCGTGATCTGGGCGGAGCCGAGGTCGCCTTGCCTCCGGATGCGCGCAGACGAGGAACGATGTCCTCGGGCACGCTCGACGACGCGGACTTGCCGCTCACCCCCATCTGCTCGAGCGTCTCCAGCAGTTCCTTGCTGGTGACCCCGAGCTCTTTGGCTAATTCGTGAACCCTCATCCGTTCCCTTGCACCCCTTCGACGACCTCTCGTAGCTTACGTGCTTCCTCCGGACCGATGCCCGAGCGGAGCGAGCGCGCGAGCGACCCGCGACGGATCGCCTGGTCGACGCACGCCGTCGTCGGGTGGACATACGCCCCGCGACCCGGCAGCCGACCGCGCGGATCGGCGACGACGGCTCCACCGGGGCCGAGCGCGATCCGCAGGAGCGCCGACGTTCCGGCCGTTGCGCCGCAGCCGACGCACGAACGCTGCGGCTCGCGACGCCGATCCACTTGCTCAGGCCTCCGCGGGAGCCTCCGGGACGGCCGTCGCCTGCGTCTCCGACTTGATGTCGATCCGCCACCCGGTGAGACGGGCAGCGAGGCGAGCGTTCTGGCCCTCTTTCCCGATCGCGAGCGAGAGCTGGTAGTCCGGCACGATCACCTGCGCGGTCTGCGTGTCGGGATCCACCCGCACCTCACGGACCTTCGCCGGTTGGAGCGCATTCGCCACGAACTCGCTCGGATTCTCCGACCACGGGACCACGTCGATCTTCTCGCCGCGCAGCTCCGTCACGACGTTTCGCACCCTCGAGCCCTTGGGGCCCACGCACGCTCCGACCGGGTCGACGGCCGGCTCGTTGGACCACACCGCGATCTTCGACCGATGACCGGGCTCGCGCGCGACCGCCTTGATCTCGACGACGCCATCGGCGATCTCGGGCACTTCAAGCTCGAACAGCTTCTTCAGGAGCCCGGGGTGGGTGCGACTGACGACGATCTGCGGTCCCTTCGCTCCCCGACGGACCTCCGTGATGTAGGCCTTGAGTCGCTCGCCGCTGCGGTACGGCTCGGAGGGGACCTGCTCCGATTGCGGGACGAGCGCTTCCACCTTCCCCAGATCCAGCAGCGTGTAACGCCGTTCGGACTGTTGGACGATCCCGGTGACGATGTCGCCCTCTCGCCCGGCGAACTCCTCGTACGTCATCTCGCGCTCGGCGTCCCGCAGCTTCTGGAAGATCACCTGCTTGGCCGTCTGCGCGCCGATCCGGCCCTTGAAGTCGTCGGTGACCGAGACCTCTTCCTCGGAAAGGACCTTCATCACGAGGGTCTCTCCGTCCTCAGCCTCGACCTCGTCGAGCTGCTGCTGGAACATCCGCATCTCGCCCGTCTCCGGGTCGATCTCGGCGCGGAACCCGACGAAGTCGTCGTCCGCGTCCGGATGCTCCTGTTTCCACGCCGACTTGTACGCAGCCGCCATCGCCTCCTCCAGACCCTCGAGGATCGTGTCGAAGGCGATACCTTTCTCGCGCTCCAACTCGCGGAGCGCCGCGATCATCTCGGCGTTCAAGCGTGCGTTCCCTTCAGTTCTGCCGCCCAATCCACGACCGTTCGCGCGGACGCGATCCGCTGGTACCCGAGGCGCCGCAGCATTCCATCGACCTCCACGTCGATCGCCCGCTCGTCGGAAGCCACCAGCGTCCCGACATGCACCGACGAGCCCTCGACCGGCTCCACGGTCCGAACGTCCACCTGCCTCCCGATGCACCGCGCGAACTGTGCCGGGGTCCGCAGCGGTCGGTCCAGGCCGGGTGAGCTGACCTCGAGTTGGTAGGCCCTCTCGCCGAAGTCCTCGAGGTCCAGCCGCCGGCTGAGCTTCTCCGAGATGGTCGCGATCGTCTCCAGGTCGACCCCGCCATCGCGGTCCACCGTGATCCGCAGGACGCGGCGAGCGCGACCGCCGTGGTACGACACCTCGATCAGCTCCAGCCCAGCCCCTTCCACGACCGGGCGTACCAACGCTTCCGCGTCCACCTGACCATCCCCCTACAAACGAAAGGTGGGCGCGTGCCCACCTCCGGCTCGTGCACGACTCCTCGACAGATCGAGTATAGCCGCCACCTCCCACGATGGATCGCACGGCCGCGGCGCGCGTTGACGCGCGCGCCGCGGCCGTGCGACCATCGCGCGCCCCGGACCGATGCACGGTCCGGGGTTCCGCATCTTCCGGAGGAGCGTCGATGGCCCACCCGTTGGTGGCACGGCCCGATCGGGACGCCTTCGACCGGCTGGCGGCGGATTGGCCTCTCGTGCCGATGTGGGCCGAGCTCCTGGCGGATGTCGCGACCCCGGTCTCGGTGTTCCCCGCCGTGGCCGGGGACGGCCCCGGGATCTTGCTCGAATCGGTCGAGCGCTCGGAGCGATGGGGCCGGTATTCCTTCGTCGCAGGCGATCCCGCCGCGATCATGGTGGTCGACGAGGGTGGGCTCCACCTTCGAGATGTCGCGAGGGAGCTTCCCACCGGTGAGCCCTCGCGCCGACTGACGCCGCGCGAAGCGCTCCGTGCCGCGGTGCACCGGCTCCGGGCGCCCCGGGTCGACGGCCTGCCCCCCATCACGGGTGGACTGATGGGTTACGCGGCGTACGAGGCCGCCACCCTCCTCGACGGGCACCCGGTGCCGCACGCCGACGAGGCGCCGTGCCCGCCGATCGGGTTCCTCCTGATCGACCGGGCGGTCGTCTTCGACCATTGGCGGCAGCGGCTCGTGCTCGTCACGCACGTTCCGGCCGGCCGATACGACGACGGGATCCGGGCGCTCGAGGAACTGGCGGACAAGCTCGCCGGCGCATCGGGCCTCCCGCTGATGGGTGCCGGCGAAGCCGGCGATGGAGACGGCGACGCCAATATGGACGACGACCGGTACCGCCAGATCGTGTCGGCGTTCAAGGAGCACATCCTCGCTGGAGACATCTACCAGGCGGTCCCCTCCCGGCGGGTAGCCTTCGCCGCCCCCGACGGCGGGTTGCCGATCTACCGACGTCTGCGGGTCTCCAACCCGGCGCCGTACATGTTCTATCTGCGGATGCTGGGGATGGAGCTCGCCGGGTCCTCCCCCGAGCCCCTCGTTCGCGTCGAGGGGCGGCGCGTCACCGCGCGACCGATCGCGGGAACGCGCCCCCGCGGCCGATCCGACGCCAGCGATCGCCTCCTCGAACACGAGCTGCTCGCCGATCCCAAAGAACGCGCCGAGCACACGATGCTGGTCGACCTCGCGCGCAACGATCTCGGGCGCGTCTGCGAGCCGGGCACCGTCCGGCCGACCGAGCTGATGCAGGTGGAACGGTTCTCCCGCGTGATGCACATCGTCTCGACGGTGGAGGGCGATCTGCGCCAGGACATGGAACCCTTCGACGCGCTCGCGGTCACGTTCCCCGCCGGGACCGTAACGGGTGCACCGAAACGCCGGGCGATGGAGCTGATCGCCGAGCACGAGCCCGACGCTCGCGGCGCCTACGCGGGCGCGGTCGGGTACTTGACGTTCGCGGGCGACCTCGACTTCTGCATCACGATCAGGACCGTCGTGGTCACGGGCGGGTACGCCACGGTCCAGACGGGGGCCGGTGTCGTCGCCGACTCCGATCCGGAGACCGAGCTCCGCGAGACGAAGGCGAAGGCGTCGGCGCTGATCCCGGCCGTGGCGCCGGATCCTTCAGCTGGCGGCGGCGATACCTGAGGCAGCCACCGGGACGCGTGCCGAGAAGATCATCTCGGACCCTCCGACGTAGCGGAGGTTCTGGATCGAAAGACCCAACCCTTCCAGGTCCCGCTGGAGTCCCGCACGCGTGTAGCGGTTGATGTGCTCCTTGACGTAACCGTTGGGGAACACCTTGCCGTAGAGCCACTCCAGGAACAACCACCGCTTCCGGCTGTAGTCGGGCGTTCCCAGGATCAACAGACCGCCGGGGGCGACCACGCGCACCAGCTCCTCCAGATGGACCTGATCCCTGGGGATGTGCTCGATCACCTCCGAGCAGATGACGGTGTCGAACGCTCCGTCGGCGAACGGTAGGCGCGTCAGCGAGCCCTGCACCAGGTGGCGACCGGGAGCGCGGAGCCAGCGCAGCTTGTGCATCCCCAGATCCATGCCCACCACACCGGGCAACGTCTGCACGATCCGGCTCGAGCCGCAACCGATATCGAGGGTCGAGCGACTCGCCTGTGGTCCCATGAACGAATGCACGACCTCGAACCTCCGACGCTGCCAGCTCCGCTGGAGCGGGATCCAGGAATCGAAGGCACGGTTGTCGTAATCCGCCGCGCGGACGGAGTTCCGGAGGCTCAACAGACGCCCGAGCGTCTCCAGGTAGGCGAGCCCGAACTGCACCATGCGGACCCGGTTCCACGGCTCAGCACCTCGGTACCAGAAGGGAACCTCGATCACCCGCCAGCCCTGGCATTGGGCTTTCACGATGATCTCCGGAAGGATGTCCAACCCGTGCGCTTCGAGCGGCTGGATGTCGAGGAGCACTCGGCGACGGTAGAGGCGGAACCCGCTGGAGAGATCGTGGAACGGTACCGAGAGTCCGAAGCGATACACCCGATTGAGCAACCGGCTCGCGGTCCGACGACTGAAGCCCATCTCGGCAACCGCACCGCGGACGTACCTCGACCCGATCACGACCTCTGCGTCGTCGCGGTGTGCCCAGATGATGGGTACGAAGTCGGCGGCGTACGCGAAGTCTGCGTCCATCGTGATGACTCGATCACCCTGGGCCGCCTCGATGCCGGTCTGGAGGATGTCGCCGTACCCGGATCCCTTCGACTCGACGAACACGGCGGACGCCGCCTCGACGATGTGACGCAGCGACGTGCCGGACGCGCAGACGAGGATCTCCGAGCGAGGTTCGACACCCTCCAGTGCGCGTCGCAACGCGGGAAGGAGACGGGGCAGGTCGTGGCGCGTTCCCCAGACCGGCACCACGATCGAAAGCACGATGCTGTTCTCGTCCCTGGACGTGTCCGCAACCTCTCGCCGCGCCCCATCAACTTCTCTCTCAGCTTCGGGGGCGGCTCCTCCTGGGCCCGGTTCGATCACGGCCGCATGATACCGTCCGCCGCATGATCCTCGTGGTGGACCACTACGACAGTTTCACGTTCAACCTGGTCCAGTTGATAGAGAGCTTGGGCCGGGAGACACGGGTCGTGCGATCCGACGAGCGGCCGACCGCGGAGCTGATCGCGATGCGCCCCGAGGCAGTGGTGCTCTCTCCCGGACCGGGGCATCCCCGCGACGCCGGGGTCTTCACCGAGCTGCTCACCGAGCTCCCCGCCGAGACACCGGTCCTCGGCGTCTGCCTCGGCCACCAGGCGCTCGGGATCGGATCGGGTGGAACCGTGGACCGTACGGAGCCCGTCCACGGCAAGGCGTCGCTCGTGTTCCACGAGGGGCGGGGCATCCTCGCGGGCGTCCCGGTGCCCTTCGAAGCAGGTCGATACCACTCCCTGGTCGTCGAGCGATCGTTGCCCCCGGCGCTCGAACTCACCGCGTGGACGGAGGACGGGCTGGTCATGGGCGCCCAGCACCGCGAGTTGCCCCGCTACGGCGTGCAATTCCATCCGGAATCGATCCTCACGCCCGAAGGACCCCGGATCGTGGAGAACTTCCTCGGGCTACGGCCCTGAAGACGGCCCTGGGCACCCGGGCCCGTACGCGAACGCCGCCGATCCGGTCGCGACCCGGCACGCATGTTCATCGACGGCGACGAATGCGCTCGCCGGGATCCGCTTGAGCTGATCGACGAAGCGATAGGTCCAGTGCGGGTCGACGGTGCCCTGGAAGTACCAATCGCTCCCGTTGTCCGCGACGATCAGCCCGTACCGCTTCATCGCGCGGAGGACCACCCGCACGCTCGGACCGAACCGACCGATCGCGAACGAAGCGCGGAGCCGGAACCGGGCCCCCATCGGCGGACAGCGGCGATCGCTGGTCCCGGCAGCATGCCGAGCCGGCCAGAGGTAGGTGTCGTGGGTGCATCCGACGGTCATGCGGATCGCGTGATCGACGGAGCCCGCCTTCACCTCGTCGTAACGCAGCAGCCCCGCGAAGATCGGAAGCCCGGCCGCATCGGCGCTCGTCCACCCGGCCGGCCGGAGCCGGTTCGCATTCGGACCCGTCAGGGCGAAGATCGCGCCGCTCCCGGCTGTGGGGTTCCCGCCGTTCCACCTCGCGGCGAACAGCTCGGAGAGCGCGCAGTCGCTCCGGTCGATCATGAGCGCATGCCGGTCCGAACCGCTTTCGATCGGGATGTCGGGCCCGAACGGGTAAGGACCCGGATCGCTCTCGCTCGCGTACGTGAATCCCACCGACACCTTGGCGTGTCCCCCGCCGACCACGGCGTACGGGATGCCGTACGAGGGCGGTCCGAAATCAGGATGCAAGAACGTCGATCCGGCGTGCGTCGCGCGCTTCCACATCGCGGACCTCTGGCTCACCGGGAGCGCGGACACGTTCATGTGCCAGACGTTGTTCGGGGGGAAGACCGGGCACGCGGTCCCGGGAACGGATCGGGCCGAGGCCGGGCCGGGAGCCACCAAGACGGATGCGAGCACGCTCGCGATCCCGATCCACACCGCGCCCGCGCGTCGCATCCTTCTGTCATCGGCTCGGGTGACCGCTACGGTTGAGGGTCATGGCCGACGGTCCTCCCGCCGCGCGCGTCATCGTTCCGGGCCGGACCGCAGTGCCGGCCCTGCTGGTGGTCGTCCGCATCGTGGTCCTCGCGCTCGTGGTCCTCGGTGCCGGACGCCGTCCCGTGACCGACGTCCAGGTGCTCCACGCCGAGCGGATCGCCACATCGCCCGCGACCCCCTACCGGTATTTCCCCGTCGCCACGATGCCGTTGGAGACGGCGACCGACCGCATGATCGGGGGTGATGGGGCGACCGCGACCGCGGTCCGGATCGCGATCCTCGCCTTCCTCGCGGACCTCGCGACCGCGGCGGCGCTCGCCTGGGGATGGGGACGACGTCCCGCCATCGTCTACCTGCTGCTCGGGCTTCCGCTCCTGTCGTTCATCTATCTCCGGTTCGATCTGATCTCGGTGGCCCTCGCCGCGTGGGCGGTCGCCTGGGCGAGGCATCGCGGCGAGGCCCTGGGCGGAGCCACCCTGGGTCTCGCCGTGATGGCGAAGCTCTGGCCGTTGGCGCTAGCGCCGGCGTTGTTGTTGCGGCGAGCCTGGCGCCCCGCCGTTGCGGGGTTCGCGGTCGTCGTGTTCGTGGTAGGGGTGTGGTGGTACCTCACGGGCGGCCCGAAGGGCCCGTTCCAGGTGCTGACGTCGGCCGGCGTCCGCGGCTGGCACGTTCAGAGCGTCGTCGGTTCCGTGCTCTGGATCGCCGGTCGCGGCCTCCCGGTGCCCGAGGCTGACGCGCTCCGGATCGGCTTCGCCGCCGCGTGGATGAAGGGCCTACTGCTCCTGGGCCTGCTCGCGTGCGAGGTCGCGATCTGGCGCCGCGCCGACGGACCGGATCGCGATCCGGCCGGCGGCGCGGCCCTCGCCGCTGTCGTCGCGCTCGTCGTCTTCTCACCGCAGTTCTCGGCGCAGTACGCCGCATGGTTCCTTCCGTGGACGGCGCTCGCGTTCGAAGGGGATGAGGGCGACGGGCGCACTGCCACGATCGCCGTGCTCGCGGTGCTCCTGACCGGGCTGCTCGCGCTCGCGTGGCCGGATCCGGTCGCCGTGACGAGCGGGTGGGTGAAGGTCTTGGTCTTGGCGCGGAACGTCGCAGCGGTCGGCGTCCTGATCAGCTGGTTCGTGGCGGCGCGGGCGCGTTCGCAGACGGAGCGGGACGGTTCGCGCGTGCCCGTCTGAGCCGGGTCAGGCCTCGGTGCCCGCAGCGGCCTTCTCGGCCGCCACCTTCCTGGCTTCGACCAGGAGCGCGTCCACCAGCGAGTCCTCGCCGACCTTCGCGACGACCTCGCCCTGCCGGATGATGAAGCCGAGCCCGTTACCGCTCGCGATGCCGACATCGGCCTCGCGTGCCTCGCCGGGCCCGTTCACGACGCAACCCATCACGGCGACCCGCATCGGCACGCCGAACTTCTCCTTCTCGATGGCCGCCTCGACCCGCTTCGTCAAGGCGAGCACATCGATCTCCGCTCGGCCGCACGAGGGGCACGCGACCAGGTCGAGTCCGCGTTTCCGAAGGCCGAGGGACTGGAGGATCGCGTTGCCGACCTTGACCTCCTCGACCGGGTCATCGGTGAGCGACACCCGGATCGTATCTCCGATCCCGTCCGCGAGCAGCGTTCCGATGCCCACCGCGCTCTTGACCCCGCCCATCGGCATGGGACCGGCCTCCGTCACGCCGAGATGGAGCGGGTAGTCGCATGCCTCGGCCAGCGTGCGGTAGGCCTCGATCATCACCTTCGGGCTCGAGTGCTTCACGCTGATCTTGATGTCGCCGAACCCCTCCTCCTCGAGGATGTGGGCTTCCTGCAATGCCGACGCAACGAGCGCCTCGGGCGTCGGGCTTCCGTGGGCCGCCAAGAGATCCTTCTGCAGCGATCCCGCGTTCACGCCGATCCGGATCGGGACGCCCCGCGCCTTGGCCTCCCGCGCGATCAAGCGAACCTTGTCCTGGTACTTGATGTTGCCCGGGTTGATGCGCAGGCCCTGGACACCGGCCTCCAGGGCGGCCATCGCGTACTTCCATTGGAAGTGGATGTCGGCGACGACCGGGACCGTCGACTTCGCCGCGATCGCGACGAGGGCCTCCGCATCTTCCCAGTGCGGAACGGCAACGCGAACGATGTCGACCCCGGCGGCGACCAGCGAAGCGATCTGCTGCAGCGTCGCGTCGATGTCGGCGGTCTTCGTCGTCGTCATCGACTGAACGCTGACCGGCGCATCGCCCCCGATCGCAACGCGCCCCAGCTGGATCTGACGGGACTTCCTCCGCTCGACCATGCCGACCGCCAGTGTCTCAGTCAGCGTCATGAACCGAACACGTGGAACGTAACGGTCCGTTCCTTCGGCTCATCCATCTCGAAGAAGATCAATCGCTGCCAGCGCCCGAAGCTCGGCTCCCCGGCAACCACGGGGATCGCATGCGACGTCGCCGAAAGGAGCATCGCCTTGACGTGCGCGTGGCCGTTCTTGCGCTCGTCTTCGTGCATGTTCTGCGTGCGCACGTCGAAGTCGTCGTGCGCGTAATAGACGCCGTCGTGAGGAACGATCCGCGTGACGTGGCGGCGGAAATCCTCCAGCGCTCCATCCTCCCATTCGTTGATCAGGAGGGCGCAGGTAGTGTGAGCACAGAAAGCGACCACGGCGCCCTCGGTGACACCCGAATCCTTGATCGCCCGCCGAAGATCGTCCGTCAGGTCGAGGTAGTCGTACCGATTGGGCGTAGACACGATGACGCTCGAGGTCGCGGACTTCACCTGACCCTCCTGTCATTGGCCGCAACGGCGGCTTCCACCGCCGGCAGGTCGAACGTGAACGCACTGCCGTGGCCCGGGTCGCTCTTTGCCACGATCCGACCGCCGTGGGCCTCCACGATGGATCGTGCGATGGCGAGACCGATGCCGGTTCCTCCGTCATCCCGGGATCGGGCTGGATCGACGCGATAGAAACGTTCGAAGACGCGAGGGAGGTGCTCGGGCGAGATCCCGACGCCGGTGTCGGTAACGCTTACCTGGACGCGGCCGCCGTCGGGACGTGCGGTCACCCGGATCTCACCGCCGGGCGGCGTGAACCGCACCGCGTTGTCCACGAGGTTGAACAGCACCTGGTGGATCCGCTCGGTGTCGGCCTCGGCGACGAGGTGGGGCGAGACGTCGTGCTCGATCCGGACGTCCGAGATCGAACGACCCATCGAGATCTCGGAGATCACGCGGGAGACGAGCGGCGCGAGCGCAACGACCTCGACCTGGAACGGCACCTCGCCCGACTCGAGCCGGGACAGGTCGAGCAGCTGGTCGACGAGTCTTCCGAGCCGCTCGGTCTGCGACAACATCAGCTGGAGCGTCCGAGGGTCCGCGACCTCGACACCGTCGGCCAGGTTCTCGAGGTGGGCGCGGATCGCGGTGATCGGCGTCTTCAGCTCGTGCGAGACGTTGGCGACCAGATCCCGGCGGCTGCGTTCGAGATCCTCGAGCTCGGCGGTCATCCGATTGAAGGCGGCGGCGAGCTGACCGACCTCATCGCGGCTCCGGGCCTGCACCCGCACGCTGTAGTCCCCCACCTCCATCCTTCGGGCCGCCGCAGCCATGTCCCGCAAGGGTTGGGTCATCCCGCGCGCCAGCCAGCGAGCCAGCAGGAGCGAGATGAACCCGGCCACCGCCCCGGCGAGGAGGAACTGCCACCACGAGCTCTGGAGGAACCCGAACGTCGCCGAGATCCGGCCCAGCGATCCTCGGGACGGTGAAGGGCGGAGCACGGTTACCCAGCCTCCGTCGGCCGTGGGCACGGCCGCAAAGGTGATCCGCCCCGTGACCCCCCAGTGTGGGACGCCGTCGTCGAACGTCGGGACCTGGAGACCGAGATCGGTGCCCTGCACGGTGACGTTCCCGTCCGCGCTCCGGGTCACGATCATCGTGTTCGCGGGGATACGGTCCCCCAACTCGCCGAGCGCGGCCCGGCCCGCGATCCCGAGCGCTGCGATCTCCTCGGTGTCGCGGGGTGAGTTCCGAAGATAGAAGGCGATCAGCACGTAGCTGACGAGCAGCGTGACGGCGACCGCGAGGACGATCACCGAGCCGAGCTTCGCGCGGATGGTCGGAAGCTTCTCGAGGGGACGCATCGCCATCACGCGTCACTCCTTGAAGGCGTATCCGACCCCGTGCACCGTCCGGATGAAGCGAGGATCGTTGCCGTCCTCGCCGAGCTTCCGGCGGATGCGTGCGACGTGCGAATCGACCACTCGGCCGCCCGCGTAATCGCGGTAGCCCCAGACCCGGTCCATCAGCTGATCGCGGCTCAAGACCACCCCGGGCTCACGGGCGAGCGCGAGCAGGATCTCGAACTCGAGGGGTGTAAGGCCGATCTCCTCTTCATCCACCTCCACCCTTCGCCGAGCGGCGTCGAGGATCAGGCCGTGGAGCTCGATCGGACCCGTCTCCTGGTCCTGCACCCCCTTGATGCGGTCGACCCTTCGGAGGATCGCGCGGACCCGGACGGTCAGCTCACGCAGGCTGAACGGCTTCGTCAGGTAGTCATCGGCACCCACCGCGAACCCCGCGACCTTGTCAGCCTCCTCGGTTTTCGCCGTCAGCATCAGGACCGGGGTCCACCGGTCCCGCTGGATCTGCTTGCAGACCTCCAGACCGTCCATGCCCGGGAGCATGAGGTCGAGCACGACCAGATCGGGCTGGTGCTCCCGGTGCGCTTCGATCGCCTCCGGGCCATCCAGCGCGACGACGACCCGATAGCCCTCGCTCTCGAGGCGGGCGCGGACCGCCTCCGCGATCGCCTCCTCGTCGTCGACGACCAGCACGGTTTGCTCGCTCACGGAGCCAATCGTACGCGGGCGCCGTGGAGGGCGGTGCGCCCAGGCGATGGAGAAATCGTGATGGACCGTCGATCGTTCCCGCTGGTCACGGACCGATCGGTACCGGCTTCCAGATATCCAGCACCATCGTAGAGATCACGAAGAACCCGAGGAACAGCAACACCGCGGCCGACACCGGCACGACCTTGCGCATGTCGATCTTCCTCCCCCGCGCTTTCTCGAGCAGCAGGATCGCCAGGTGACCGCCGTCGAACGGTGGGAGCGGGATCAGGTTGATGATCCCGATGAAGAGCGTCACGTAGGCGAACACCCAGAAGAACCCGGCCCAGTTCCCGTTCGCGCCGATCGCCCCGACCTGTTGACTGACGCCGACGACCGACGCGACGTCACCCTGGTTGCGAGGAGCGCCCTCGAACAGCAAGTGGAAGACCCTCACGACACCCTGGGGGCCGAAGGCATGGCCGATCTGCACGATCGACACCCCGGTGTACTTCCCGACGTCGGCCACGCCGCCGGCGATCGCCGGGAAGAAGCCGAGAGGTTGGGGGCCGAGCTCGATGCCGAGCCTGACCGACTGTTGATCGGTGCCCGGTTGGAGCACGATCGGGGTGACGGACAGGTTCACGAGTTGACCTCCGCGCTGGACCTGCACCGCGATCGCCTCGTGCGCGTGCTGGGCGATGTACGGCCCGATCTCCGAGGGGGTCGGCGCGACCAGATCTCCCACGCGGGTGATCACGTCTCCCGGCCGCAGCCCGGCGACCGCAGCGGGGGACGGCTGGCCTGGCGCCAGCTCCGCGGGCACGTCCGAGATCACGGACACCCGGGTCCGGTCGGTTTCTCCGGTCGTCATGAGCAGCGCGGAGAAGATGATCGCCGCGACCAGGAAGTGCGAGAGCGGACCCGCCAGGATAACGAGCGCTCGCTGCCGGACGGGCTTCGCTCCGTAGGCCCGATCTTCGTCGCCGGGAGGGACGTCGTTCTCGAAGGGGTTCATCCCCGCGATCTTCACGTAGCCGCCGGCCGGGATCGCTTTCACCCCGTACTCGATCTCCCCGCGACGGAACGACCAGAGCTTCGGGCCGAACCCGACGAAGTACTCCAGGACGCGGAAGCCGAACCTCCGGGCCACCAGGTAGTGACCGAACTCGTGGATGAGGATGATCGCGAGCAGAGCGATGAAGAAGGCGACGATGGCGAAAACGCTCACGGGCTACCGTTCCTCGATGATCTCGACCGCGCGCTGGCGGGCCCAGTGGTCCGCGCGTTCGATGTTCACGATCGAGACGACCGAGGCGGGGTCGTGCTCATCGACCACCGACTGCACGATCTCGACGATCCGCGTCAGCGGGATCTTCCCTTCCAAGAAGGCCATGACCGCGACCTCGTTCGCGGCGTTCATCACCGCGGGGAACGTCAGCCCGAGCCCGCCGACCCGGTAGGCGAGGTCCACCGCGGGGAAGGCCTCGCGGTCGACCGGCTCGAAGGTGAGCGGGCGATCGGTGAGCGGGACCGGTCCCACGCCATCTGGCAGCCGTTCCGGCCATGCGAGGGCGAGCTGGATCGGCAGGCGCATGTCGGCCGTCGCCATCTCGGCCCGCAGGCTTCCGTCGCGGAACTCTGCTAGGGCATGCACCTGTCCTTCGGGGTGGATCAGGACGTGGATCTGCGAGTACTCCAGATCGAAGAGGTGGTGCGCCTCGATCACCTCGAGGCCCTTGTTCATCAGGGTTGCGGAGTCGATCGTGATCTTCGGACCCATCGACCAGACGGGGTGCTGGAGGGCTTCCTTGACCGATGCCCGGGCGAGCTCGCTCCTGGTCCATCCGCGGAAGGGGCCACCGGACCCGGTGATCACGACCCGCTTGAGGTCCTCCCGACGCTCGTGGCGGAGCGCCATGGCCAACGCCGCGTGCTCGGAGTCGACCGGGAGTAAGCGCTCGGGTTCGCCCTTCACCAGATCCATCACCAGCTCGCCCCCGACCACCAATGATTCCTTGTTGGCGAGCGCGACCGTCTTCCCTGCCTGGAGCGCCGCCAGCGTCGGAGCGAGACCGGCCGACCCGACCAGTCCGTTCAGGACGAAATCGGCGTCGGTCTTCGCCGCGATGATCTCCGCAGCGTCGGGACCAACGATCAGCTCGACACCCTTCACCTGACCGAGCTTGGCCTTGACGTCCCCGGCGGCGTTCTCATCCGCGATGGCGATGAAGGGGGGGAGGAACTCGCGGGCCTGACCGACCAGGAGCTCCTGGTTCATCCCAGCCGCCGACAACCCCACGATCTTGAACCGCTCCGGGTGCCGTCGCACCACGTCGAGCGCCTGGGTCCCGATGGACCCGGTCGAACCGAGGATGGTGATCGACCGCATGGCGACGAGCTTACTCCGAGGCCGTCGGAACGCTGTGAACTGGACGTTACGTGAAGATCACGCGGAAAAGCAGGAAGGTGGCAGGAGCCACGAATAAGAGGGAATCGATCCGGTCGAGGACCCCGCCGTGGCCGGGGAGCACCGTTCCCATGTCCTTCACACCGACATCCCGCTTCACGACGGATTCGGCGAGGTCGCCCAGCGTCGCGGCGATCGCCACCACCAAGCCGAGCAGCAGTGCGTCGATCCGCCGGTTCTCGAACGGGCCCACGAAGGACGTGACGAACGCGCCCGACGCCACCACGGTGGCGAAGGTGCCTCCCAGCAACCCTTCCCACGATTTCTTCGGGCTGACGTTCGGGGCGAGCGGCCGTTGGAACCAGCCGCCGCCGGAGACCGATCCGATCAGGAAGGCGGCGGTATCGAACAGGAACGTGAGCAGGATGATCGCGAACACGAGCGCCTTGCCGTCGTTCAGCTTCAA
>Ga0070703_10000004_pt1 | contig 136572 bp, 102 predicted proteins | sample KBSK5251metaG_FD_65453 | JGI IMG/M metagenome (GOLD analysis project Ga0070703, IMG submission 65453) | Corn, switchgrass and miscanthus rhizosphere microbial communities from Kellogg Biological Station, Michigan, USA - KBS K5-25-1 metaG | ecosystem: Host-associated > Plants > Roots >... | reverse complement strand
ACGTCCTGTCCAAGTTCGCGCGCCTCGAAGCTGAATGTGTCGAGCATCTTTGCTCGAATCTTTGGCGCGACCTTTTCCCAAACGTAATCGGGAAGCAATCGCACACCGGCGGCGGCGACCAGCAAGCGCAGCTCGCGCACCGCTACGCGGACGGGCATCGCCGGATCTCCAAATTGCGTGAGCGCGAGCCGCAGATTGCGCAAGAGGTCGGAGGTTTCGTCGATTGGGGCGTCGCCTGCGCCTGCGATTGTGACGTGCACGATCTCGCTTTGTCCGTCTGAGAGCCTCGCAGCGAACGCCTTGCCAACTCCTCCGAACGTGCGCGCGAAGTCGGCATAGTCGCGAGTCGACACGAGCCGATCGAGCGCGAGCACCGCAAGCGGCGTGTTCTTGCGAGCCTGGTCGCGGCTTTCGGGATCGGCCCCGCCGGTGGCCCGTTGAGGATTGATCACTTCCTTGACACTGAGCGGCCGCGCCGAGAGCAAGGTAATTTTTCCTTCAGCGACATTGCCGGATTTGCCGATACCTTGCCTGTATTGTCCGCGAACGTTCTCGATCCCCGTTTGCAGCCGAGCGCCTTGCTTGCCGTTGCCGAAGACTGCGGTTGTCACTTCCGCGTCGCTGCGCTTCGTGATGAACCGCCGGTCTGTCGATCGAAGACCGAAGATCGATTCCGCTTCGTGCCATTCGACATCGTCTACGAAGATCTTGAGCGTGCTTTCGACTCCAGCCGGCGTGGGAGCGGACACGTAAGTGAGCGGGGACTGCTTGAGCGCGAATTGCTGGAGCGGCTTGCTTCCGTCGCCGCTGCCAAGCACTTCCTTACGCGACTCTCCGTGCGTGGCTTTCACTACGTTGGCGTAGATTGTTACTTTGCCGCGGACATAGCAGTACTCGAGATCCGCCGCCAGTTTTATGCGAGTGTGCGGAGTATCACCTGGAATTCCGCTTGCGATGTCGTGAAGCACTTCGGCGATCATCGCCAGCTCCGTTCCTTTCACTCCGCTAACGGCATTGTCGGACCCGTCGTCCACGTCGGCGCGCTCGCCCTCCACGATCACCCAGCGGCCCGATTTGAGCTCGGAGTAAATACCATCAAGTACGATCCACCCGCCGTTCGTCCCGGTCGTGCAAATGTCTTCGTCGATGGGTTCTTCGGTAAGCGAGAGCTTTTCAGCCTGCGCGTAGACAAACGTGCGCCTGATCATTTGAAAGTCATCGGGACGCTCGGGAGTTTGCGAAGGCACGCCGACGAACCTCATCCACGCGGCGTCATCCGGTTTGTCGCCGGCAACGGCGATTTCGATTCGCGTTGATTTTCCGCTCATGCCGTATTTCGCTCTCGCGATATTCGCGGCGACTCGTGCGGCCTGGCCGATCAACAACGGTGTATTGTTGGCTACTGTCTCAAGCTCGAAACTCTTTTTTGGATTAATGGCCGCGGTGTCTACGACCACCCAGCTACCCGGCGCGATCTTTTCGAAGCTGCCATCCAGATAGATCACGTTGGTCAAAAACGCTCTGTTTGTACTTCCGCCGGCTGGTTCAAAAAAATCCTCGGCAGCGAGAACGTCATTCGCTGTCCACTCCATGAAATCAATATCGGTGTGCTTTGGTTCCGTCTCGGTCTTGGCGAACTCCGTGATCCTGCTGCGTTGCGGTGCGTTGTTGCCGAACGGCGAGGCCTTGACTCTGAATGCATAGACTTCGGGCGGCGCCGCTTTCGTCACCGGAGTACCGCCAAGCGCGATGGGCAACGAAGCGAGAAGCGGCGGTTGGAATACGCCGAGCGCCTGAATCCCCAGATCGGAATGGACAGCGAAAGTTGTGGCTGCGTCGCGGCCGAGGCGCAGCGCATTCGACGGCGGCACCGATCCTGGCCGCGTGAGCCCGTTGACCAGCGAACGCATAACTTTGTCTTCGCCTTCCAGGGCGTTGCCGCTGTTTGGAGCCGCCATCGCCGTCAGCGAGACCACACCAGAGCCGGACGATCCGGTATCCGAGTCGGCGCCGGAGGCCCGCAGCTCGGCGACCGCTCCAGTCAAGTCGTCCGACAGTCCGCGAACTCGCTCTCTCAACGTGTTGCTGATGTTTCGCCGTGCGATCACTTTCGCAAGACCGGGCAGCGTTTCATTGTCGATGAAGTCGGCAAGGTCCGCTGCCTCCCGTCCCGCTTCGAGCTCGGCGGTCAGCGCTTCCAGATGCGGAGCGGCAACACCCCGATCTCCAAACGAGGCCACAAGCGTGTGCAGACCCGGCTTGATCGAAAACGCAATGGTGGTTTTCGCGGCGGCGTCCCACGGTGCAATCACCACCTGAGTTCGATCGGCCGCGGCATCAGCGTTGACTTCGATCGCGCGAAAAAGAAACGGCTGCTGCCCAACCGTCACCAGCAGCGGATCGTTTTGAGTCAATCCAGTTGTGATGCCCTTCAGATAGATACTTGCGCCGCCGCTCTCGCTTGCCCGTTTTGACAACGTCAATATGTTCTGTGGTTGTGTAATGCGCGGCACAAGCTTGTTCCAGCGTCCGCGCGCTTCGAACTTCTCGATGTTCTCGAAAGTCTGAGGAAGCTCGCCCGGACCCGGCACGCTCTGCGCGCGCACTTCATACGGCTCGATCACGACCTTCTCGTTTTCCTCACAAGTGAGCGCCAGCCACACGCTCGAGGCAACGCCCGGCCGCAAGCGATAACCAACCAGCCGCGCAAGCTCGATGATCGAGCGCCGCTCGATCGCGGTTCGCAGATAACCTTCATTCGCGATCCGCTCCTGATAAAAGGTCAGCACGTCGGCGACCATCGCCCACGCATCGAGCAACGCAATTGACGGATCTTCCGGCTCGCGTGTGGTGAGCTTCAGCAGAGGCCGGTACGTCTGACTATCGTGCTCGATCTCGATCGTAAAAAGACGCGCGAGCATCGATTCCAAAAACGCCGCGTGAGTTCCGGCTCGATACGCGAGCGCATTCAGGCCCGGCCGATTCGCCTCCGAAAACGGAGTCACGGCCTCGACGCCTTCGCAGCAGCCGCACGGAACCTTGCTGCTCCCACATCCACATTGCCTGTGTGCGATCATCTGCCGCCTCCCATCGTCAAGGTGAAGGTCCCGTTTTCAGGCAAGCTCGGATCGTTGTCTACCTGCGCGACCTCGAGCGGTCCAAGCGGAAGCAGACCGAATTCAATCTCGCGGTTTGGCCCGTCGCCCAACCGTTCGAGCCGCGTGACCTCGACGCTTTCGACTCCCTCGGCCGCCTGCGCGGTTGCGATCAGACGGCTGAGATAAATGCCTTCTCCGAAACTGAGATTGTCCGGATGGAAGAATCCCTTGCGTCCGTCGGCGAGCACGCGATTGCTAAACAAGTCCAGCAACGCGCTCTTGACGTGCCCGCGCAGATAGTGAGGATGAACACATACGTGCATCTCGATCACCAGCGGCACAAGGCGCGCCGATGTCACGTGCATGTCGTGACCGATTCGTCGATAGCGATGCATTCGCCGGTAGATGGCCGCAAGCAGCGAATGATCCGCTTCCTCTTTGCCAATTTCGTCGACGGCAATCAGCGCCTCATAACGGCTCCCGTTCCACCGAAGCGAAGCGGCTGCGCGTTGCACCTCGGAGCTGAAGTCTCGCTCGACAAGCGCGCGGTAGTCGTCGGCAATGATCGCCCGCTGCAGCTCCTGACGAAACGCGTGCGGCGCGAACAGCTTCGCTTCGGCAACGGGCTCGGGATTCGTCCCGCCCGCGGCAGCCAGAGGATTGCGCACGCGTGTGATTCCGCCGCTCGGCGGATTCCTGCGAAAGACGATGTGCGCGATCGACCCGGCGCCAACGTTGCCCGCGGTCCCGTTCCCCGCGCGATAGGTTGCTTTGAATTTCGTGCCGGGCGCGGGGCTGCGGCCCAGCTCGCCATTTCCGAATCGCAGATGCGCGCGGCCGTCGTCATCCACTTCGGCCACGAAGTGCTGATCGATGGATGAGCTTGCGAGTAAGTCGGGCTGCGCGATCCACTGCGGGTCGCCGCTCGGCGCGGGATCGCTCGCAAGCCACGCTGACGGTAGAGTCTTTCTTACGTCTTGAACGAGCGCGCGAGACGCCGGGGTCTTTGGGGCGAGCGGTTCGGCGAATGTCAGCGGCGCTTGCTTCAACGTGGCCGGAAACCGCCCGGCGTTTTTCATGATGTCCGAGGGCATGCCTTCGCAATCGCAAACCTCGATCGTCTCTTTCACCGGCACCGTGCCCGCGTCTTCTTCTTCGATCGTCTTTCCGTGATCCACGAGAATCACATTGCCGCGCGCGACACTCACGTTACGAACGATCTCGCATTTTGGCGCGGGTCCTAGCACCGAGATGCACAGCGGAAATGGAAGCGCGTCTTCGGGCGCCCACGAGATATTGACGATTGATTCTCCGTTGAGCGAATCGACACCAGCTTCGACGTGCGTCAATCGCACGGCGTGTCGATGCCCAAGGTCGGCATCGGACGTATTGCCGGTCTTTGGGCCGATGACTTCTTCGAATATTAAGACATCGCCCGGTTGCAGGTGCAGTTTACGGACGCCGCCCGCGCCTTCGGTTTCGCTCGATTGGTTGGCGCTTTGCCCGGCGTACTCGGAATACTCTTGCGAATCCTCCGGCGGAGGTCCATCGGCGTCCCTAACCAGTTCCCCCATCAACGCGGCACTCGTCGCGCCGCGATCCAAACAGCATTCATCATCCCCCCACGTATAAAAGTTCATTTCGTAGTGCGACTCGTATAGCTTGATCTTTTCTTTCGTCATCGGCTCAAAGACTTCAAAGTCCGCGCTGCTTGCGAGCTTCGCGAGCTCTTCAGCAGTCAATGTTACGTCATCCTCCGAAACTCGATCACCGGCGGGCCGGGTTATGAAATACAAATCATGCGGATCGAGAGGCGCCGGGTCGCCGACAGGTTTTATCGTCACCCACGCGCGCGCATTCGAGCCTTCGTGCAATTGATAATCAACAAGCCGCGCGTGCCGTCTCACCGAAATGCGAAGCCTTGCGGTGTCCAGATAAGCCTCGGTCGCGACCGCGTCCTGGTAGTAGCTGAGGTAGTCGCCCGCGTATGCGAGCAACTCGACAAGCGCAATTCCGGCGTCGGGCACGTGACGCTCTTGCCAGTCAGGCATCACCAGCGCAAGCCGGTCGAGGATCAACTGGCGAAAGCTCGCGTAGTCCTTTGCCAGATAGCTGATCTCGGGCTGCACGGGCTGCTCAGGCGGGCATAGCCTTTCCTCTTTGCAATCAAGATCGCTCGGGCAATCAACCTTGAAGCTGAAGTCGACCGAATCGTATCGAGGATCGAACAGCGGATGGGCGTGCGGGCGCCCGTGGGAATCGCGAGCGACGATGCGAAGCGTGTAAGCCGAGAAATCACCCGCACGATCCACAACTACTTCGAGCGTGTCGTCAAATTCGGGATCGTTCGTAGTGTGCGTCACGACGCTCAGAACGTTGATCTCTCGAATTCGGCGTCCGCTCTCGATCAACACGTTCTTCTCGGTCAGCTTGTGCGAGCCGCGCGGCGCCTTGCCCAATAAGTGCACCGTAAGCGTCTGCTGGTCCGCGCCAACGTCGAGATAATCCAGACCACACAGCTTCTCGTGTTGCCGCACTGATTCGCGCCGGCGCTCGTTGCCGCATGTAAGGCTGTTCATTGGGCGGTGCTCCGGGTGAAAGTATTCGTGATCGCTTGTTGGGTGCGCCGCACGACGTATTGCACCTCGACGCGAAGCCCCGCGTCCTCGCTTGTGACTTCGAGCTTCTTCACTTCAATCAGATCCCCGAGCCATTGCTGCAAGCCCGCTTGAATCGTGAACTGAAGAGCCGCGGCAAGCTCGGGACTGTTGGGCGCAAAGACCATCTGCAGCAGGCCGCTCCCGAAATCCGGACGGTTGACTCGCTCGCCGGGACTAGTAAGCAGAAATTGCTCGATCATATCGCGTATGTGATCTTCATCATCGGTGGCGGCGGTTCGTCCGCGCCGATCGAAATGAAACGGATAATCGATATTCATCGCGTTCCCTCGTTAGAGCGCGCTCGCGCGTGTTTGCGTCAGCAGGATCAGAAGCGGCGTCCCGCTCGGCGCGCAGATCGCCTGACTGCTTTGAACCACCAGCGGCTGTCCGTTCGACAGCACGCGAGTGGTTCCGGTCAGCCACTGCGCGGTGACGCAAGGTCCGTTCGCGGCGGGCGGCGGCGGCAACGCGCACCCGGCAACGACGTAAGGCGCGGTCATCAACACCGTCGGCTGGCCGCTCACCGTGACTCGAGGATTGGGCACGGTCGGCTGCGCCTGTCCTCCGTGCGAGCAAAGCACTTGTGCGCCTACGTGAACCAGGAATCCGGGCATCTTCGTCTCCGCGATTCAGATTATTACCAGCGCGCCATTGTTGATCGTGATCGTCGGACCGATCATTGAGATCGTTGCGCCTTTCCCGTTTGAGATAAAAACTCCCGCGTCGTTGACGACAATCGAAGCGCCGGTCGCGCTCTTCAAAATGATTCCTCCCGTGGGTGGCGCGGGCGGCATCACCGGAGGCGGAACAGATGGGGGCAGATCGCTGATCACGATTGCGTTCTGGAGCAGCGACTGAATCACGATGCTGGGGTCGGCGGGATTGCCGGCGCTTGCTGCGAGCGGAATGTCCGACTTCGCGCCCCATCTGCATCCGACCCAGATCGGATAATCCGGATCGCCGTGCTCGAACTCGACCCATACGCCGGCGCCGATCGGCGGGACCATGTACACACCCATCGGCGGACCGGTAGGCCCGGCCAGCGGAACACAAGGCTCGGCCCAGGTCGACGGTATCGGACCGAGAACGTCGGGGATCATCAGCATCAGGCGGCCGCGCTGCTCAGGATCGATGTTCTGAATCACCGTGCCGCGAAACTTGCCGATGAAATTTTTGTTTGGCTTCGTCGAGCTCATGGTCCAACCGCCGGCGTTTGTGAAATCAATCCGTCTCTTGAAAGCGTGAATGACTGCTTGTACTCGCCCTGTTTTATGTTGTGAGTAACGCTGTTCACGTAATACATTCCGTCGTAAGCCGGTCCCGCGCCGCGCACGCCCACCACCGCCCTCGTTTGCAAAATCCAGCCGTATTGCGTTGTGCTGAGTGATCCGGTCCCGGTTATCGCGTCCTGGTTGTTGAGCATGAGTCCGAACGCCCGCTTGAGCGCGTCAGCCAACGAGAGGTTTGCCATGTCGTCCGGAAACTGGATCTTCGCCGGAGGCGTCAATCGCAAACCAAGCGGCGGGTGTAAAAAGCTGACGTTTGGCACGGGCACGGGAATCGGAATCTTGCCGGTGATCGGATCCAGTATCGTCATCACGACGAGTTTCTTTGCGAGCCCATCAAGCGAGAAGCTGAGCGATTCAACGTTGGTCTGCCAATCCATGTTTACGCTGAGCGCCGGCTGCGGCAGAGGGATCGGCACGTCGGGTCCGAAGTACGCAGTGCTGGTAAGCGGCGCGGGGCCCGGCTCGACAAAAAACACGTATCCGCATTCCGAGGCCAACCCCTTGATGTATTGCCGGTCGCTCCCGGTTTGAGTCGGAATCTCCTTTATGGGATTTGGTGGCGCATCGCCCGGCGGAGGAACGACGATCGGCACGATTCCAAATGCCGCATACTTGGCGAGAATCAGCGCCACACGCGCCGCAACCGGCATCGCCGGATACGGGATCTTGATTTCGATTACATCCATCAGCGCGCTCAAGTCTTCGCCGGTTACGGTGAGAGTCGACTGACCGGCTTCGTTGCTCGGCGAGACATCGTGTCGAGTTATTACTCCGTCCATCAACACCCGAGGAAAGCCGTTCATGGTCGCGATGATCACTACGCGCGTTATCATCGGATCAAAGTAACCGGCCGGCAGCATCGCCAATTGCAGAAGCGAGTTCTTGCCCATCGTGAACGTGAGCTGAAATCCGGTGCGCTCCTTCGAGCTTGTGACCTGCACGCTCTTGAGCGCTTCCATCACCGGCAGCGGCGCCGGCACGGGCACCGCGGGTCCGATCATCAATGTGAGATAAACTCCCTTAAGCATTCGGCGCTCCCGGTATCCCTTCCGGCAAAGTAATTCGCAGCCGCCGGCCCAGCTCCTCGGTCAACTCCTCGGGCCGCATCGTGCGATTTGGATCGCACACGCGCCAGAATTGCTGCGCATCGCCCAAATAACGTGCGGTGATATTGTCGAGCCGGTCGCCCTGCACGACAACGTGTTCCTGGAGAGTTGCAAAGCGTTCGGGCGCGGGCACGAATCGGCGCTTGAGATACGCGTAGCTCTTTTGGTCGCGGGTCTCGATTGTCGTCGTCTCGATTCCGAAATACCGGCTCGTCGGTGGAAACGTCATACGCGCACCTGCTTTCTAAAACTTCAAACCGTCGCCGGCGTTTTGAAGGTTGCTGAAAAGATTTGTTGCGGCCATCACCTCTTTGACTATGTGATGCGCAAGGAACATGACTCGGCCGGCGCTGAGAAGCGGCAGGTCCTGATAGCTCAGCACGGCAAGCGACAACTCGACCTTAGCTCGAATCGGATTCAAGAACGGGTCGTGAGCTTCTTCGGTGATGCTGAAGCTCGTCACGCGTACGGGCAGAACTCGCTGAGGGCCCCACACGAACAATGTCATCGGAGCTTCAGCAGGGATTACTTCGATTGTGCCGACTAGTGACAGCGCGCTATTGATCAGCACAACGGCGCTCTTCGGATAGAGCATGATCTCGAGCGCCGCGAGCGTAGGATAAATACCCGAGGCAATGGCAAGCGGATTCGCCTGCTCGAGTTGATCGGTTGCGTCGATCTCGATGCTAAGCGTGATCGTTTCTTTCGGCGCGCCGGTCAATCGAAATGCTTCGCCGCGATCTCCCTCGGCCGAGACCGCACGCGGCTCAAGCTTCCGCGTCATGGTGTCCGGGTTGTATTGGAACACCACTACAGCGCCGAGCGGATTGAGCGGATCGACGCCGATCAACGCGCCCTTTAGCAATCGTGGCGACCCTGGAAAGCTACTCATAGGTTCCTCGCATCATTAAAAACCTGACCTTCGACTCCGTAACGAATCCGATATTCATCCAACGAGTTGTCGTCTTTGCGACGCCTGGTTTGACAGGGCGAACGCGTCGTCAAATCCAACCCTCCTTCTTCGCGCGGGCCTCGATCTCATCAACAAGCTTCTGATACGCCGGCGCGCCGGCATCGTAAGCGCGGGCCTCTTGTTGCGGGGCGTAAGCAGCGCACGCTGACTGAAAAGCGTCGATCACGTATTTGGAAAGGTCCTTATTCGCTTTGGCTACGGCGCCGGTTGCGTCCGTGGCCTCGCTCATTGGAATTGAGTGGGCCCAGACATTCTGTTCGGCCTTAACGAGCTCCGGCCGGTACATATCCATCCAATCTTTCCGGTGGAAAGCCTCATGATCGATCACCAGTTGATGATTCCAGAATTCCTTGCGGCGGGACTTGGTAGTTGTCTTATCAGGATATGATTTGCCGCCGCAAGGGACCGAGGAATTGACCTTCAGGTTGGGCCGCAGGTCGCTAACGATGCGAGCGAAAGAGTCCTTGGTGACGACCGCGTCCGACGCAGAAACGACGTTCTTGAGAAACGTAACGTCGCGTACACGTGAACCAATTGCTGTGGAAAGCGAACTAAGTTGAAAGCGCCAGTTTGCGCCTGCCTTGCAAGCGCTAAACGCGAAGTCGGCCGCCCGCTTCGTTGTATTGCCGTACGCATCATCCGGAAGGTCCACCTTGAGCGGATTTCCGTCTGGAAGTTTGTCGGTCGGTACGAGTGTGCTTGACAGAGACTGACCGCCGCACGATGCCGTGGGCTTCGTTGCGCCCTGAGGCGCTTGCTGCTTCGGATCTTTTGACGTGTCCTTGGGCGGTTCCTTGGGCGGTTCCTTGGGCGGTTCCTTGGGCGGCTCCTTGGGCGGCTCCTTTGTCGGACCTTTGGGAGCATCATGGTCGTTGGCTGTGAGTTGGACGTCAGCCGCGCTGTGGACACCCTGCTGGACGAGATGCGGATGTTCGTGAGGCGGAAGATACAGCCCTTCGATGCGACCGAGAAAGTGATGCCCGCCGTTAAGATCGCGATCTTGAGCGGGCGTGCGCATCGGGGGATCCAACGGCCACGACTCCTCCGCGTTTGCATTGCTGTGTGCTGGAACATGGCTGAAGTCATACCGCGCGCGCGACTCCATTGGTTCGTGAGGTGCTTGATAGAGCGGAGCGCCTGGCGAACGCGGCACGTCATTGACCGTTGCAGGGACCCCCGGCAGTTCGCTTGCTGAGGAAGACTTGCGTTGAAACAGCCCGCGCCTGGCATTGCAAGCGTCGCAATCGCCGCCACTGGTATGACTGCCGCAGGCGCATGCTCGCTGGAGCACCGATGTCGCGCCGGTCTCCTGCGATCGGGTCTCGTTTGTTATCGATGCAGTTTTCTTCAACTTCCTCTCCGCCCAAACAGGTGGAAGCGGCTAAGCCTTTCAACGGGATTGTGACTTCCACCAGTCGTCATTAAGCGAATTCGCAACGCCGATCGGAGTTGTTCTCGGCGAAGTTCCAGACTGCTGAATAACGTGTGTAAGCTCGTGCGCGAGCAAGCTCCGTCCTTCCCGGCTCTGCGGCGCATACTGCGAAGCTCCGAAACCGATGTCGCGCCCTACCGTATATGCGCGAGCGTTCAGCGAGCCGGCTAATTGCTCGGCTCCCGCGTTTGTGTGCACGCGAACCTTGCTGAAGTCCTGACCCAACGTCCTTTCCATATCTCGTTGAACCCCTGGGGGGAGGCCGCTTCCCGAGCCGGCGATCAGATCGCCTGCTTGAAGAGCGAACGGCGTCCGGCTGATCGAGGTTTGAAGCGGCCGCGACTGGGTGACCGCTTCTGCTGCGTCGTCCGCCTCTCTTTCTTGCGGTTCGTTCGAGCCCGCGCCGTCGATGCGTTTCGGCTGGATTCCAACCAACGAAACCTCGCCGAGAAAGAACGCCGCTCTGAAGTTGTTGTCACCCACCTCGCCACGAATTTTTTCGGCGTTCGGTCCTCCCGGAACGTACTCGATCTTCGAATCCGGGATGGTCTTGCACGGCGCTGTGGAGACGCCATCCTCCATCAGACCCTTCAGCTTCGCGTCACTGCCCGCCTTGCCGCGAATGTCCTTATAGAGATAGTGGCCGAGGACTTCCGGGAAGCCTTCGGTAAGCAACTGCCTGTTCTTCTCTGCATTATGAAAGTTTGGATGAACCAGAACGTGCATCATCTCGTGGCACATGGTTTTGATCGTCTTCCAGCGCCCTTCACATTCGGTGACTTTGGATGAATCGTATTGCGGATCAAGCACGACAAATTTCGGGTCGGCGTCCTGGGCGGTGTACGATTTTTCGCGCAGGATCTTATCAACCATCGGCTGGATCGTGGTGTCCTTTTCCATGTTGGTCACCAGATCGGCGAGGACTTTTTTATCCGAGGCGCAACGCCAGTCGTACTTCATTTCGCTGAACAGACCAAGGTCGCCGACCTTCTGCGACCGGCTCGCGATATAGGCCGTTCGGACATCCTTGCTTGGCGTTGCCTGCGCCGACTGGCTCGAAATTGTGTGCGCGGAATACTGCCAGCGTTGCAACATTGTGTTTCCGGTACCGGTCGAGCGGTCGGCATACGGCGAATAGAAACTTCGCGCCTGCTTCTGAACCTCGTCGGCGGCCTTCAGCAGCGGTGACATCGCCTGAGCTACCGGAGTCTTGGCGATGGCGACTTTCCCGAGGTAGGTCACAAGCCTCTTTGGCAGTTCCGTCTGGAAGTCTGCCTTTTTGAGTTGATCCTCGGACTTGCGCGGTGATGGACAAGACGCAGAGGGGGAGCTGCCGCCGCCGGAACTGGTGACTCCGAGAAGCCCCTGCACGGTTGCAAGAGACGTCCCAGTCGGCGCGCTGAGTCCGGACGCTAGCGCCTTTTCGAACCATCCGGTCACCGAGAGGACTTCTTCAGCGAATTCATTCCCTTTGCCTCCCAGCGGGCGAGTGTTCGCCTTGGGCGCACGCGCGATGAGCCGGTTAACGGCTGCAATCTTGTCCAGACCCGTGAGCGGATTATCTTCAAGCAGGTCGAGTCCAAAAAGAACAAATTCTTTTTGAATCGCGGAGAGCTTTGTTACCGATGCGTGTATCGTGCTGGCCTTTGCTTTGGTCCACGATGTGAAGCGCTTTTCAATCTCCTTCTCGTATTCGGCGGCCGGCATGTTGCCGAGAGCATCAAAGTTGACTTCGATTTTTTGGGATCCAACCTGAAAGGTAGATCGCGACATTCTGCCCGGCTCCCGGTTCGGTGTAACTGCTCCTCCCGGCGCGGCCCGAAGATCTCCTCTCGCCATCGCACTGGCGCGAGCATCGGCCTCCGCTTCGAATCGATCGCCCGGCGGACCGATTGAAAGGGGTTCGGATGCGTTCCATCGTGCTGCACTATTTTGAGCAACGTGAGTCAGCTCGTGCGCGAGCAGTCCTTTCCCCTCTCGAGTTCCCGGCGCATACTTCCCTTCGCCGAATACCATGTCCCGTCCCACGGTGTAGGCCAGCGCGTTCACGGCGCGAGCTGACTCAGCCGCGCGCGAATCCGTATGTACGCGCACATCGCTGAAATCACGTCCGAAGCGTGGCTCCATGAACGCGCGCGTTGCGGAGTCGAGCGGACGGCCCGGTGACTCGAGCACTTCGCTCACTATGCCCGGGGCGAAACCTGTTCCGGCGGAGTTTAGCGCCGCGCGTCTGAGTTCCCCTTCTCGCTTCGTGTTGCAAGCGTCACACGAGGATCCGTCCGAATCGCAAGCGCACTTGCGCCGCAACCAGAACGCTCCACCCGTGCTGTGCGGCGCGGAAGTTTCGTGTTGAGTTTGAGACGATTTCTCCATCCTCGTTCGTCTTCGTTCGATCAGAACTCGTTCACCAGACAATCAGCGTTTGTCATCCATATCTCGCCCGGCAAACCCCACCACCTTTCGAATCACCACGCACGCGGGGTGCGGCTCCCAAACAGTCCAGGTAGTGCATCCACGAATCGGCAACGTCTACCTCACCCGCGCGGGACACCAAACCTGGCTCGGAGCTCGGTTGGATACCAATCCAGACCGGGCTTGAAAATCGGTGCAGCGTTTAACGGATACGCCTTGGGAAAATCCAGGTGCAGCCCTCCCTCGAAAAAGAACAGACCGGCCTGGTCAAACCAGTGAGTTATCGCACCAATCGGCATCTTCAACGTCGAGAGCAGGACCGCGGAGTCTTTCGCAAGATTCTCCGGCAGCGCGCGCGCCGTTCTGATGACGTTTCCTACAATGCTCCTGGCGTCCGGCGAGAAAACCTTCGACCAGGTGGATTCCAGCGTCGTGACGGCTTCGTGAACACTGCCGCTTTTCAAATCCTGGACCTTGCCGCATTGGACTATGAAGTGTTGAAGCGTTTCGGTTATTGCAATAATGTCATCGACATCGGCGCGAACGGCCGATACCAGTTTATCCGGAGACATTTTCAGACCGAGATACATATGACTTTCAATCAAAGCGCCGCTCTTGTAGGGATTGCTCTTCTCATCCAAGAGCAACGAAGCCCACGCGCTTGAGTCATCCAGCACGCCGGACGGTATCGGTTCCCCATCAGGAACGCGCCGCCATTCCCCTTTGAAGATCGCTTCAAACCATCTGACATAGCCGGACTCGTGCACGAGATCACCTGTTGTAGCGCGTCAGTCAATCGCACGGTGGGTGATAGCAAAAGATGAGTTTCCCCTTCACTGCTTTCCACCTGTTCTCGCCGTCATCCCACTTACTCCATGACATGTGCTTAAAGGAATGAAGCACCTTCAAGGTAGTGGTGACTCCGTGGCCGCCCGGGACGCCGCCGGGATAGTAAAGGGTGCTGCCATAGTCGAACTCCAGCGCGGCTTCATAGTTATTCGCCGAACCACCGCCGTCAAAAAGAAACGCGCGTCTTCCCTTTGAATCGGCCGGAAAATCGCTCCCCATCGACCCGGTGGCGCCGCCGGATTCGAGGAGCGTCGCAACTATCGGCACGTCAGGCGAACTGGGATTGGCGTACACCGCAATACCTTTGGCTTTGCCGGGAACGCCAACCATGTTGTTTACCGCCTGCACGAACCGCACGATCGCCTGACACTCGGCGCTGGCGGGTATGTTGTCGGCGAGCGGCCAGATATTTCCCATGTATGGCTTCTTCAAGTTGTAACTTGGGAAACGCTTCATTTCGCCGCTGACTATGTCTTGCGGATTGTTGCCGAACCCCTTGGTCAATTCCGTGGCCTTGGCCATTCGCTTGTAAGTCACGCCACCGCCAATGGGCTTGTCGTAGGTGACGAAAATCTCGTGATCCAGGCTCTCGGCGAGCGGCTGGTTCTCGCCGATCACGTCGGCGCTCCAATCGATTTTTTGGTTCTTATACTGATCGTCGATAAGGTCCGGGATCTGTCCCGCCGAAGTAGCCGACAGCGTCCGGTCCTGACCTCCGCTCAGGCTGCCGGATATGGTAAACGTCAGGAAGTTCTGAGCGCTTTGACCCTTGATAGTCACCGGAACGCCGGTCACGGTCTCGGGTGACACATCCACCGCGATATCGACTTTGACCGCCTCGTTCTTGGTATGACTAATCGGCGCGCTCTTGCCGCCGGGAGTTGAAGAAGTCCATTCAGGCTTCGGAAAATCGGCGCCGGTGTCTTCCCATGAGAAATGAGTCCGCTTCATCGGGCCGTGATCGCTCTTGAACGTGATGCTCTTCAACGTGATGGCCGTGGAAAACATCTCATCGAGCTTGCGCAGCGTCTCTCTTCCAACGACGCCTCCGTGGTCTATTCCGTGATCAATCTGAAACTGCTTTACGGTCGCTAGTGTCTCGTCTCCAAAGATTCCGTCCGCATCCCCTTTTTCAAAAGAGATGGGCATCGGATAGCCCAGATCGCGCAGCGCCCGCTGAAGAGTCTTGACCCCTTCGCTTACTTCGGTCTTGCGCATCGCCGGGCTGTTATCAAATGCTTTTTGCAGCCGGGCGTCGCCCTTGAGACGCTTTGACTTGAGATCTTCCTTCTTCTCATCCGCTGTGAGCCGCTGTATTCGTCCTGATGTTGGCGAGGCCGATTGCTGAACCACGTGAGTCAGCTCGTGTGCCAGTATGCCACGCCCCTCTAACGTGTGAGGCGCATACTGTCCGGCGCCGAATACGATGTCGGAACCCACGGTGTAGGCGCGCGCGTTGACGGCCGCCGCCGACGCGCTGGCCTGCGGACCCGTATGTATGCGTACATGGCTGAAATCAAATGCCTGGCCCGCGTCCCGTGTTTTTTCGGCTCGCGGCGTCAGCATCACGGCATTTGCCAGAGTATTAGCTTGTTGCTCGAAGTGATCATCCGCCGGCGCGACCGTCAGTCGTGACGGGAAAAGCCGCGGCGCCGATCTTCGAGCCGGCACGCGACTGAAGTTATGTCCAAACCTCGGCTCCATGAACTGGCGCGTTGCCTCGTCCAATGGCTGGCCGTTCGAGCGGAGCACTTCATGTACAATCGACGGCACATCATTCCGATCGTTGACCGTCTCCCGGCTGATCGCGGAACGTTGCAACGTGTCCGGGCGGTCCTTGCTACACATAGAGCACTCGCCACCACCAGGCGTGTGTTGCCCGCAAGCGCACTTGCGCTGAAGGACCCGGCCTTCACTGGGACTCGCCACCGCGGGTGATGCGGCCTTCATTGGACTTGAGGACTGCTTGCTCATGCATTCACCGAGTTACCACTCTTCGATCTTCACTCGCGGTTGCCGATCCGCCCATGTACCGATCCGGCGATCTGCTGTCCAAGGTCGATCGGGTTGGCTTGATCACTCAACTGGATCGACGTGGCCGGCAGGTGCGGCATAGTGCCCCCGCTCAACAGGATCGCCGACAATCCATCGGACGTAAGCAATCGCGTTAGCTCCGCTTCGACGGCAGCTTGAAAACGGGCGTGCTCGCGCGGCGCGACCGCGAGGCCCTCGAGGATCAATCGCTCAATGCGCAAGTTGATGTTCATTGGCGCACCACCAAGCTTCTATCGACTGGATACTTCCGCGAAAAATTCAACATTAATTTGTATCGCCAAACCAGGGCTTGCTCTCCGGACTCGGATTGAAGGGTTTGCCCTTTTTGTGCATCTCGGCATGGTACAGCTCCCATTCAGTTCGCTGGATGTCGACGATGACCTGCAACGTCAAGCCGGATCTGGGCCTGCGAACCTTGTAGGCAAAGGCATCCGGTCGGGCAACGGTTTTGCGGGCCAGTTCGATTGCGGCCTTATCGTCGGGCGGCGTCTCTTGCCTGATCTCCACATCACCCAGCTTGGCCGGATTCTTGGAGACGTAAGTAAAGACGGTTTCGGTTCCCTCGACACTAATTGGCCCAACCGTATAGTTAGCGGCGGTCTTCGCTCCCTGTTGTGATGTGAGGAGCGCGAGTTCCTTGCCCTTTTCCGGAAACGGGCCGTCATACACAATCTCCGGTGTGGAAGTGTCGAATCGTCTCAGCTTGTTGCGCATCGCATCCCAGTCCGTAATGAAGGCGTATTCCGGCTTGGCCTTGATTCGCTCGAACGCCTCCTTGTCGCTGAGTTTGCTGACGCCCGGTTCCTCGTAAAAAGCCCCGCCCATCGATTCCCGGCCACCGCTATAAACCTGCTCATGAGTCGGAGCAATGACGCGCACGTCACCGCCAAAGGCTTTCCTGGTTTCCAGTAGCATTTCCTGGTTGCGGCCCAAATTGCAGCCACGGATCATCACATTGGTCCAAAAACCAACCAGATCCGGATTCGGTTTCGTCAAGCTGTGCTTGTCGTTGACCTCTTTAAGCTCGGAATACTGCATCTGCCCGGGGGTTTTGTCCGACGGATTGATCGAGAACTGCAGCGTTCCATCGGGATGGGCGTGGGAAACGATGTAGAGATTCGCAACCGGCTTGTTCTCCGAATTGATCTTCTGATTGATTCCCTCGAGGTCGCGCACATCTTCGATCATGACCGCGCCGGGGTATTCGGCTTTGAAGAACGTCTTCGCCTCCGTGTAAAACTTGTTGTTGGATTTAGGAGCATCGGCGCCCATGATAAAAACGTAATCGACAGTTCCGCGCGCGGTGTCGACTTTGCCGATTTGGGTCTCGATTTCCTTCGCGACCTGGGCCGCCTGACCGGCGGCGATGCGCTGCAGGACATCATCGCCGCCAACGATGGTGCCTGTGGTTCTCGGCCCCTTGCCGTGCAGGTCAACGAGAACTCCCTTCTGCGCCTTGTCATATCGGCTGCCGCTCAACTCAAAGTGCAAATCGAGACCGTGACTCTTGATTAGCCGCCACATCACCTCGTGCACAGCGAAGTCCGGCTTGCCCGATGCCAGCGCCCGTTTAGCTCTTGCCTTGATTGCGTCATCTTCATTGGCCATCGCAGCCAGTTCGTCAGGATCACGTTCGCTCCGCTGTATCAAAGCGTCTCCACGTAGGGATCCACGCTCCGATATCAAACCCGACGCGCCTCTCTCGGATCCGGACTGCTGGACCACGTGCGTCAACTCATGGGCGATCAGACGCCGTCCCTCCTCGCTCCCCGGTGCAAACTGACCGGCCCCGAACACAATGTTGTGGCCGACGGTATAGGCATTCGCATTCACTTCCAACGCTGATTGCGCGGCATCCGGGCCGGAATGTACTCGCACTCGCGAAAAGTCGTGGCCGAACCGGCTCGCCATATCTTGCTGTAGCGCCGGCTCGAGTGGGCTTCCCGAACTGGCCAGAACGCGGTCTATGCTTGCGGGAGCCGTATCCACCTCACTCGCCGGTTGCCCCGCGACGCGCTGAATGTGCGATGGCGCTCCACTAACTGCGCCATGCGGCGACGATGCCAATACTTGATCCGCAACCTGATCCGCTTCTTTTTCCAGCGTATCGTTACTCGCACCGATGGCGAGCTTCGGCTGCATCACCGAACCGTGCAACCTTGAAAGACCGGCGCCCGCGTCCGCCCCAGTGGCTTGGCGTTGAAGCTCATTTTTTTTCTTCCCGCATTCAGCGCACTCCCCACCCGCGATAGTGCGCTGGCCGCAGGCACACTTTCGCTGCAAGATTCCACTCGCCTGCTGATCGGCGTTAGCAGTCTGGTTTGGCGCGCGCAATGCTGTCTTGTCCATTTGCCGATCCTTTACGCTCAGGGAGAGCCGGCGGGTATCAATCGCTCGAAGCAACTCAGTCGTCACGCCGCTGTTCCCTCGACTATCGGTTCGGGCTCGCTCCATTGAAAGTCTGCTTCGCTCAGCGGCCGCTTCAGTTTTAGAAACTCGGTGCGCGCTGCTTCGAGCACCAGCGGCATCGTCACCGGAGTCCCCGCTTGCGCCGCCAGAAAGGCCGCGTTGATCGCAACGTTGTTAATGCCGCCGCCGTTCAGCGTGAGCTTCGCCAGCCGCTCGTAATCCAAATCGCGCGTTTCAGTTTCCGGCGGAAAAATCTTTCGCCATATCGCGGCGCGTTCCGCCAGACTGTGAGCGCGGAATTCGAGGATGAATCGAATGCGCCGCAGGAAGGCGGTGTCCAGCGCGCCTTTCATATTCGTAGCCATGATCGCCAAGCCGCTGAACGATTCGAGCCGCTGCAACAAGTAGTTGGTCTCGATGTTCGCGTAGCGGTCGTGGCTGTCTTTCACTTCGCTGCGCTTACCGAACAGCGCGTCAGCTTCATCGAAAAACAGGATCGCGCCTCCGTCTTCGGCCGCGTCGAATAGCCGCCGAAGGTTCTTCTCAGTTTCGCCGATGTACTTGTTCACGACAGCCGACAGATCAATTCGATAGAGACTCAATCGCAGCTCGTTGGCGAGTACTTCGGCGGCCATTGTCTTGCCAGTGCCGCTCTCGCCGGTGAACAACGCGTTGATGCTCAGCCCGCGCGAGCGCGACGCCGCAAAGCCGCCTGCTTCGTAGACACGCCCGCGATTGCGAACCTGAGCGGCGATTTGGGCAAGCAATTTCATTTCGGCATCGGGCAGCACGATGTCGTCCCACGAAGCTTTCGGCTCGATTCGTTCCGCCAATCGCTCGAGTCCCGGCCGCGTCGCCGCAAGGCACTCGTCCCATAGACGAATACTCCGCCGAGCGGGGTCCTCATCTGGCTCGGCCGCCGCGCTCGAAGCGACTTGCTCGATGGCCGCAAGGCTCAAGTTGAATTGTGATGCAAGTGACGCGGCTGTTTCCTCGGAGCCGGGCCCGAGAGCCGCCCCCCACGCGAGTGCCTGTTCGGCGGGCGTCGGTCTGGCGACATCAACGGTGATCGCTTCGCGGCTGAGTTCACGCCGCGGGTCTCGCACATCGAGGAAGACGAGCCCGTCGTTGCGCGCAAGAAATCGATTGATCGGCGGCCATACCGAATCCGATTTGACTTCGGCGTCCGCCTCGTGCGCTTCGAGATAGATGGCCAGCGGCCACAGTGCGGTCTCGCGCTCCGCGAGGCGCGCCAGCGTTTCAAGATCACCGCTCTGTGAGGGGATCAATTCGGCGGGCAGCCGATAGAGACGCAGCCCAAGCGCGGCTACGACGTGCTCGGCGATCAAGCGCTTGCTAGCCGCGTCAGAACCGGCAAGTTGAATCACGGGCGCGGCGCGGCGCGACTGATGCAACGAGCGCAGGATCGCATCAACGGTGCGTTGCTGTGATGCGGGCAAATCGCCGGTCGCAATTCCCTCGAGCGGCGTTGCCCTAAGCAATAGAGTCGCGAGCCGGTCGTCTAGATAATTGAGGCCCTTCAGAAAATTCACGATGCGTTCGTCGGCTCTGAGCGCGCTTGTAGTCAACGGCTGCGCGCCCGGCTGATTGATTTCGATCAAACGCCAGTGACGAAGCGGACCCTCGGGTGACAGCGAGCTCCACGCCGGATCATCAAACAAAGACATCGCCAACGCGAAAGTAGGGTAGGTCCTTTGAGTATTGCCCTGAGCCTCCGCGCACAGCGAAGCGATTCGCGTGTCCAACTCCATGGCTGCGCACAAAAGCAGGATGTCTTTCTCAAATCGAGACAAGCCAAAGCTATTGCCGAGCAGCACCATCGCCGGCGGCGGCGTGACGGCTTCGGCGGCTTCCAGTTCTTCGGCGGCGCACTTCAATTGCTCGGCGGTGATCAGGGAGCCGTCCGGCGCGGGGAGCAGCAGAGCTCGCGGCTGACCGGGCGCCGATTCGTGTTTGTTCCAGAAGCGCCATTTGTTTCCGGCTTCCTGGTGCCGCGGGGCCGGTTGCGAATCAACTTGTGTCACACGCTCGCCGGATTGCTGGGTCATCGCGCGCAGCTTGAGACGCAGCCACTCGAGCGCCGCGCTCAGGTATCGCTGATTGTTCTCCTGCCAGTTGTTCGGATCTTCGGTCATGTGGCTCAGTTGATTGTGATCGTCCTGGTTGCGTCGAATTCGGGCGGCGTGCTTTCGGGCTGCCCGGGTTGAAGCGGCGCTATGATCTCGCTATCGACCCCATCAACGCGCAAACGTGTCAGAAGCGCGATGCCGATAGGCAACGGAAACTGCCCGCCCGTTGGTGTTTCGATTACGAATTCAAAAGTGTTGGTTGACGCAGGCGGCGCGGGCGGGATTCGCCGCCGCGCTTCGAAGTCGCCCAATAACAGCGACACTCGCTGCTCGATCAACACCGCGACGCTCGAAACGATCGTGATCGTCGCGGTGCCGGCGGCGCGCGCCACGACGAGCGGCATCGGTGTTGTTACGACCGGCGCGACGGGAAGGCCCATCTCGTTGCTGGTAATTGTTCCGTGTGGCGTCACGATCTCAACCGCAATCGTGTAGAACCCGGGCGCGAGGTTGTTCGGAAGCGTTACATCCAGCCTCGCATCGCTCACAGCCGCGGTCGCCGGCTGGGGTGGATTCGCGGCGCGTGATGAATGTAACCGGGCTGTGCCGCCCGCGAGCCGGCTTCCAAGAATCGAAATCACGCCGCCGGGTAAAGCGCTCAACTGCCGCTTTGGCAGTTCGAGCGAAGTCAGCACCGGAAAGGGCGGGGTGACATCGGGCTGGGAGATCACGCCTCGATCCTCTTCGCCGCGCTTGAGTACCGGGAGCGGCGTTCTGGGCCGGCGGGTGCTCTCGATCAGCACCACCGAAACCTGATAGGCGGCCGACACGCGATAGTGAGTTTGAAACGTCGTCCACAGCTTCGACATATCCTCGAAGGTCAGCGGCTGAAGATTTATTCGAACCCGTTCGATTTGCTCGTGCAGATCGCTGTCGGCAAGGTCCGCGATCGGCGATGTCGCGTTCTTGATTTCAGCCGCGCCAAGCAGCGGATGATCGTGAAGCACTCCCATCGCTTCACCGAGCAATCGATGAGCGTTGGTGTCATCTTCGTCGTCGCTGTAAGCAGTCAGCAGGTAATAAAGCACCAACGGCAACGGAGCGAAGCCGGTTTCCCCAGGCTTGGTTCGACGCGGCATGTCCTGATTGCGGTAAGCGGCGTCCGGTAGCACTTGATACAGAAACAGGTTTAGCTGATTGCCAGTGACGCTGCGACGCGCGTTGTCGAGCGGGCGCGCAGTGACCTCGGGGATTCCGACTCCGCGCACAAGCAGGCTGCGCAGTGTAGCGGTGACCGCGGCGATGGCAAGTTGATTGCTCATCGCGAGCTCCCCTGGTTGCGGCGGCGCAAATAGTCGTCGAGGTTCATTACGGGCGGTGTTGCGCGGGGCTTCGCCGGCGCTTCAGAGGACCCGACCGCGCGCACTTCGATGCGCCCAATGGTGACGCTGACGGTCGGTTGGGGTTGGGGGCTTGGACGGCTAGGCGAAAAACTCTCAGCACCTCTCTCAACAAGAGGCGCTATGTGTGTTTGGACGGCAACCGGAGGCGGCGCCGTGCCGCCGCGCTCGGGCTGATTTGATGGTGACAATGCAGAGAGCGGCGACGGTTGTGATCCGGGCTCGCGAGCTTGCACAGAAGGTTCAATTATTCTTTGTTCGCGAACGACGATCGTCTTTATCTCGCGCGGATCAGGCTGCCGGGCCTGGCTGGGCAGAGGCTCGAGTAGCCGGCGTTGTTGTTCAGTGCGCGCTGTGGGCGCGTCGCGCTCGAGGCTCGATGCGATCGGCGCTAGAGGATTAACGGATACTTGCCGCGCAGGTTGTGTCGTCGAGATCGTGGCAGTCGCGATGGACACTTGAATAACCGGCGTCTGCGGCGTTGGTACCAGAGTGTCGTTTCGTAAAGGGGAGGTTGTTCTCTCATCTCGATCCGCAAACGACAAAGTGTGCGGCTCGTTTTCGTCGCCGCGACGCTGCCTCGTGTGAAGGTGTTCATGCGCCCGTTGATTCTCGGAAGTATCGGCAAGATTATTCTCAACAGGCCGCTCTGAATCGATCGATTCCGCCGGCGCGAGCTTTAGCCGATCAACGGCGTTTGCCGAGGGTACAGCATCGAATCTTCCACGCAAACGAGGACGCACGGTGGGTGCCTGATTCAGAGTGCGGGCCGCGATATTTGAAAGGTAGTTGTTCACGATCCGTAATGCCCCTGCATCAGTTCGCGTCGGCAATCATTTGCAGATAAAGCTGGCGGCGTCCGGCGCTCATCGCCAGGATGTCGGCTTCCCGCCATCCGAACGCTGAGGCCAGCGCGAATACTTCGCGGAGCACTCGCCTGGCCCAGTTGTCGATCTCGTTCCACAAAAAGGAACCAATGTCGAAGCCCGACACCCAGCGATGACCACAGTCAGCGCAGTCAAGCGCGAGTTGAACATTCGCCTGCGGGTCCGCCTTTTCCATCTCCGCGGCGATTGCGTCGATCAACGCGTCCGGCAGGGCATGCGATGAATCGACTCTCTGCTTGCGGCCGTTTCTGCGAAGCTCAACCAGACACCTGGAGAGAAGCGTTTGAATCGCCGCCGCTTCGCCGGACTCCTGAACATCGTGTTCGGCGAGCGTGGCGAGGTCGTCGCTGTTCGGGAGCCTGAAGCGCGCCGTGTATGCGCCACTCGTCACCGTGAGCAACTCGGGATCGCGCGTCTGGACATCCGCGTGAATATCCGAAGCCTCGATGCCGATCTCGAGTTGCTGCCCGCATCGGGGGCAAGCGGTCACTCCATTGAGCCGTGCGCCAAAGAGCAATTCGCGCATCGTGAGCAGGAGCGCGTCGCGGCGGCCGACGCTGAGTTTGGCAAGGTCCTCCCTGGCCGCGCCGGGCGAGCAGCCTTCGAGCAACATCAGCGCCTGCGTCGTTATTGGTTGTGCCCGCGCTCGCTCCCAGACGGCCAATAATTCTGAAGCATTAGGAGCTTGCATCACTGAGGCTCAGTGAAAGTGGGTTCGGATGGTTCGGGCACTTCGGCGTCGCGCTCCCATCCTTCGTTTTCGAGCTTGATGTGCTGTATCAGCACCGCGTTTGCGTTGGCATCAAGATCCGCCTGCGCCTGAAACTCCGAGACCCAGCAGCGAAACACCTTGTAGGCGAGCGCGAGTTGGCCGGCCTCGTTGTAGACCTCGATGATGACGTCTTTGCGAAAGTCCTTGAGGGACACTTCGACGCCGAGTCCCGAGCCGAAATTCCAGACTTTGTTGGCCCATTGCTCGAACTCTTTATCGTGGGTGACGCCGCGGTCGAGCGTTATGGCTTCGTACTCGGTGCGGCCCGGTGACTTGCGGCTGCTGGAGGGATCGCCGCCGTCACGATGCTTGACGACTTCGGTTGTGCGCTTCAACGCGCTGACCTTGCTGATGCCGGCCACGTATCTGCCATCCCACTTGACGCGGAATTTGAAGTTCTTGTACGGATCGAAACGTTGTGCATTGACGGTAAACTGAGCCATACATTTTCCTCCCGGCTGTTACACCTCTATTTGACCGGCCATCTGCTGGATCTTGATGATCACAAACTCGGCGGGCTTGAGCGGCGCGAATCCGACGATGATGTTGACGATGCCGCGATTTATATCACTTTGCGTTGTGGTTTCTTTATCACACTTCACAAAGTAGGCATCGCGCGGCGAGTTGCCCTGGAAAGCGCCCTGTCTGAACAGGTCATGCATGAACGCACCGACGTTGAGTCGAATCTGCGCCCACAACGGCTCGTCGTTCGGCTCGAAGACCACCCACTTCAACGCGCGATAGAGCGTCTCTTCGATGAACAGCGCCGTGCGCCGCACCGGGATGTACTTCCATTCCGAGCCGACTGCGTCGTTGCCCTGCAGAGTCCGCGCACCCCACGCGATTGTGCCGTAAACCGGGAAGCTTCGAATGCAATTGATCGCCTGCGGATTCAATACGCCGTTCTCGTCATTGGTCAAAACGTTCTTCGGGCCAAGCGCTCCCGTCAGGCTCGCTTCTGTTCCCGCCGGCGCCTTCCAGACTCCGCGATTTGAATCGGTGCGCGCATAGAGACCGGCCATAAACCCGCACGGCGGAAACTCGCCGGGCCGATTCTCCTGCAGCGGGTCCGCCGCCTTTATCCACGGAAAGTAAAACGCCGCGTTGATCGAATCGGCGCCCGTCAGGCTGCCGTTTGGGCCACCCTGCAGCGAGTTGAACGAATCGCCCTGCGCACAATCGGCGATTAGGAACGCGCGCCGCGCGTGACAGAACTGTTCCAACGTCCCGAGCGTGCCGGCATTGGTTTCGCCGGGAACACACAGCAGGTTGAACAGGTCAATTCGATCCAGGTAATACACGCCACCGACGCCGCTCGGAGGAAGGATCGCATTCTCGAACTTGCCATCATTCACGTCGAGCGCCTTTCCGGAATTTCCGCCGGTCAGCTTCGCCGCGTCCGGAATCTCGCCGGCCTTCGGATCTGGCGGGACGGTGAAAGCAGTGTCGCCGGGCGGATCAGCCGCATTGCCCTGGACTTCGCCCAGGACAAATGCAGACTCGTTCTTCAGAACACTTTCGACGAATCTCGGGTCTTGTTTGTCCATCGACAAATTCTCGAACGTCTCGACTGGGATACCCTTCTTGTCCTGCTTGAAATTGTTGACTACGAGTCGAAAGCGTTTGTCGTTTGGCGCGGGGCGCTTTTTGGTCACGATCGCGTAGTCGTTTGCCCAGGCGCCGGCGCTCGAAGCCGTTACTTTCAATTTGTTGTCCAGCGTCACAACCGCGGATGCGGCATTCTCGGTGGCGGTTTGTGAATCCGTTCTCACCACCCTCACGATGTAAGCGCGTTGCCCGCCGTTAATGAAGAAGTGATAGACGGAATAGCTCATCGGGCTTGCGGGATCCAGGCCGCCGAACTTTCGATCGTACTCAGCCCAACTGAGCACCAGTTCGGCACGGTCGGCCGGCCCTTTCGCGGCCCAGCCGGCAAACGCTGTTATCGATGTCGCAACCCCTGTAATGGTGCGTACGCCGCTTTTCAGCTCCTCGATGTAGACGCCAGGATAGGTCGGTGCAGTTGGCATAGTTTAACTTCTCCTTAGTCAAATAATCCGGCTCGCTGCATGTAAAGCAGGTCACCGGTGAGGATAGTCGGAGCCGTCGCGGTAGCCGGGGTTCAGGATCAACCCGGCGCGATCAACTCGCTTGTGGCCAGTGCTTCAGTAGTGACTCGATTTCATCTCTTTTGTTGCGATCGATTCCGTAATGAACTCGCGAATCAGTTCCCATCCGAGCCACTATCAGCCCTCGCGCTGTAAGCTGGGCGAGCGCCTGTCTTACTCGCTCTGATTGGCGTTTGATGTTTTGATCCAGCAGCCACCACTCAATGATGCCTTCCAACGTATCCTGCGCGTCGGGATTGGCGTGCAGATAAGCAAGGATTTGATGCGCCACGTCCACCTCACCTGCGTTGTCGCCGCCAGAGTTCAAAGCCACTCCTTTGCTCCCCGGACTGTAGCCAGGTTAGCAATTCGCGTACTCGGCGCTTAGTTATTGTGGCTACGCAAGCCCTCTCTCGGCCGGTAGGACCAATTTATCTCGGTGAATTTAGCTACAACGAAGAACTCGTCCCGTTGCAGGATAAAAGTTACCAGGAGGAAATTGTCCTATCGGCGCCAGGCTTTGTCCGCCCACTGCACGGACTGATTGGTTGAATTCGTCTCTTCGTCGTTCTCATTTCGGCAGGTATTCAGATAGAATCCCTGTCGCGCGCGATGTCAGCGTGACTTGCGGATGTCCTTAAGAATGCACGCAAAGAACAACAGACTCATTGTCGGAATAACCGGAGCCACGGGCACGATCATCGGCGTGCGGCTTCTCGAGTTTCTCAAGAGCACCCAGATCGAAACCCACTTGGTGATGAGCAAGTGGGGAATCCGCACCTTGCTTCATGAGACCTCACATACGGTTGATGAAGTTCAACGGCTGGCGACCACCGTCTATAACGACAACGATCAGGGCGCGCCGATTTCAAGCGGCTCGTTTATTACGGGCGGGATGGTGATCGCGCCGTGCAGCATGCGGTCACTCGCGGCGATCGCTCACGGTCAGGCCGAGAACCTGATTCATCGGGCCGCGGATGTGATTCTCAAGGAACGCCGAAAGCTGGTTCTTGTGGTACGCGAAGCCCCGCTCAATGACATTCACCTCGAGAACATGCTGAAGCTCTCGCGCATGGGCGTGGTGATCTTTCCTCCGGTTGCGGCGTTCTACAACCAGCCTCAAAGTATTGACGACATCGTCAATCACATTGTCATTCGCGTGCTGGATCAGTTCGATATTCATCTGGACGATCAAAACCGATGGGACGGCGTCATGCTGACCGGCGGACAGTCCGGCGAATAAGTCTTGGATCGCGCCAAATGCGCGGCGGGCTTTTACTCTTTACCTGAAGGGAGGTGTTTATGGCAGGACAAATGGTTGAGTTTTCGAGCAACGGTGGAACCGCGACCGGTTACCTTGCGCCGTGCGCGCAAGGTAAAGGACCCGGGGTGATTGTGATTCAGGAATGGTGGGGGTTGGTGCCGCACATCAAGGACGTGTGCGATCGCTTCGCCGCCGAAGGCTACACCGCGCTGGCACCGGATCTCTATCACGGCGAATCAACAAAGTCGCCTGATGAAGCCGGCAAGTTGATGATGTCGCTGCAAATCGACGAAGCGGAGAAGGATCTTAGGGGTGCGATTCATTTTTTGCAGAGCCACGACGCGACGTCGGGCGATAAAGTTGGAACGATTGGCTTCTGTATGGGCGGCGCGTTGTCGCTTTACGCAGCGAGCAAGAACCCGCAGGTGGGCGCTTGCGTCGTGTTTTATGGCATCCATCCGAACGTGAAGCCGGACCTTGCGAATCTTGAGGCGCCGGTCCTTGGCATCTATGCCGAGAATGATGGTTATGTCACGCCGGCGGTAGTCCATGATCTCGAAGCGAAATTGAAGGATCACGGCAAGCAGGCCGAGATGCGCATTTACCCCCGCGTGGATCACGGATTCTTCAACGACACGCGAACGGAGGTGTACAACGCGGCGGCCTCAGCGGACGCGTGGCAACGAGTGCTCAAACTTTTCGGCGAGCGCTTGAAGTAAGCAATCCCGAGGCAACGAAGCGGTAACAACAACTCCGCCGGAGCATCGGCTGCTGGCGGAGTTTTCTTTGATCCCTGCGAGATACCACGTTCGGCGATCAGCCAATATTGTGATTTTGTTGCGGCCGGATCGTTGGCATTGTTATGTATAGCATCTTACGTTCAAATGTAATTTTTACTCTTGACATTGTAAATGACTTGTCATACACTCGCGGGCCTCTAGCGTTCCTGAAATTTTCGCGGTTGTTCTGCTCTCTTCGATTCTGCGAGTTGTATTGCGGATTATCGCTCGCCGCAGGGATGGCGGTCGAGTGTTATAACTGCACGTATCAGAAACATCCCACAAAACCCATTACGGTCTTCAAAGCAGAGACCTGTGTATCCTCACGCGCTGTGCCGGAGTCTTTCAGTAGAGCACCCGCCGCAGGGATGACGGCGGTGTGTTCCTGACTGCCGGCGCTTGACCCATCCTCTCTAGCAACATCTCTCGACCTCTCGTTGGAGGCGCGAGACTCTAGCATCACTCATAGCGGCTCAAAACTCCCCTGGGCATACGTGTGTCTGAGGGTGAGACGAAGGAGGAACACGGCTTAAATAAAGACTCGACTCAGGAACTCGAGAGAAGAGCCGGGGGCAGGTGTTTTACCCGACTCGGGTGAGGAAACGCTAGGCGACACTCTGCACGCTTTAGGAAACACACAGGAGATTTGCTGACATAACTTCCCTTGAGAGGATGAAAGGAGATTGTATGCCCAAGAAGAAGGAGAAAGGAAAAAAAGCCAAGCGGGCTTCCGGGATTTCTGGTTCCGAGATCACTAGAAGGACAATGCTGAAAATCAGCGCCGCGGCGGGAGCCGGTACCGTTCTGGCTCCGATGGTGCTGACCTCGAGAAAATCCACGGTGTTGGCTCAGGGCACTGTGCCGGAGCCGACGACACCGTTGTGCAACCAAACCGGAGCGGCGCCGGTCAGCCCGGCCACAACTCCGTTTGCGGATATGATGCCGGTTCCAAATGCGGCCGTGCCTAAGAACCTGAACCCAGCGCCGACAAAAGTGGCCAACGTGGCGGGCGGCGAGGCTCCCCGCGCGGATCATCAACGATGGGACGAATTCCCGCCTGACGTAAACTATCGGCTCGAGGCGAGGGCCAGCGAGTTTCAATTCCACTCAGATCTGCTTCCGTCGTATATCTGGGCCTTCAACGGCAAGTACCCGGCGGAGACGGTTCTCAATAACTATGGGGAATCCTCGCTTGTTCGATTCAAGAACAGTCTGCCGGATCCCACCAACAGCTTTGGCACGCCTCAGATAACGATTCACTTGCACAACGGGCACACCGCGTCGGAAAGCGATGGCTTCGCTCAGGACTTCTTCGACACCGGATTCTTCAAGGACAATCATTACGCCAATCGGTACGCGGGCATTGATACCTTTGGAGGACTCGGCGACCCGCGCGAAGCAATGCACACGTTCTGGTTTCACGATCACCGCGCGGCCGAGACTGCCAACAACAACTATCTTGGGTTGAACGGGATGTATATTGCATACGACCCGACGGACCCCGGACACGAGTTCGATACCCCCGGCTCTCTTCGTCTGCCTGGGATCTACGGAAAGACGGACATACCGCTGATCCTAAGCGAGAAGAGATTTTGCGCAACGCCCTCCAATGGGCGCAACGAGCTGTTCCAGGTAGTGGGCGCGGGCGCGCCGGCGGGAGACAAATGGACGGTGAATGGAAAAATTCAGCCGAAGATGCACGTGAGACGGCGTAAGTATCGCTTCCGAATTCTGAATACCGGACCGGCGAAGATTTTTAATCTCAAGCTCATCGGACCCGATGGACTGCAGAAGCCGATGACGATAGTGGCTGTTGACGCTAATTTCCTTCACCAGCCGACCGACATAAGCGCGACCAGCACGCCGAATACTCTGGACGTATTCGTTGCAATGCGCTTCGACGTCATAATCGACTTCAGTCAGTTCCCGGTTGGGTCGTCAGTCTACATGAGGGAGAACCAGGCGCAGAACGTTACCGCGGGCGGCCCGGCTCTGCCGGATCCCGCGCCGGGGCTGTCAATGGTCAACGTCCTGATGCGATTTGACGTGATTGGCGACGCGGTCATTCCAGACACGCCGCCCATACCCAGCACACTGGTTGACCTGCCGCCCATTCCACCGGCTCAGAATAACTTCACGTGGGCTTTCCAACTCCTCGCGGGACAACCAAACCCCTTCCGGATCAACGGCCTTCCGTTTGATCCGAACCGCGTGGACCATGCGGTATTGAAGGGCAGTTCAGAAGAATGGCACTTGCGCAATGACACTCTTCCGGGTAACTGGGTACACCCCGTGCACATTCACTTCGAAGAGGGGCGCATACTCGAGAGGACGCGAAGGATAAACGTTGGGCTGCCGAATGAAACGACTATCAACGTGCCGCTCACGCCATACGAGGATGCCAGCAATGCACGAAGGGATGTGTATCCTCTGCCGGGTCAGGAATCAGTGAGGCTCAGACTCGCTTTTCGAGATTTTGTGGGGCGGTACCTAATCCACTGCCACAACATGAATCACGAGGACGCCTTCATGATGGTGCGTTGGGACATCGTCGAGACTATGGCTCAACTGCAAGAGACGAGGCGAGAGATCGCCCAACGGCGCCGCGAGCTTGGCGCGCCGCCACTGTACAAAGAGGAGGTGGGCTAATGAAGAGACGAACGTTCTTTAGCGGATTAGCAATCGACAAGCCACCCCACGAGCCGCACATAGCGTCTCCAGGACCGGCAGTCTTCACGAATGCTTTGGTCCGCACGCATGAAAACAAACAGGTGCGTTTCTATGACGACCTGATCAAGGGCAGGCAGGTTCTGATTAACTTGATGTACGCCACATGCGAGGGGCTCTGTCCGCAAGTCACTTCAAACCTGGTCAAAGTGCATCAAGCCCTGAAGGACCGGATGGGTAAGGACCTGTTCATGTATTCGATCACGGTGAAGCCACAAGAAGACGACCCCGCGGCGCTCAAAGAATATGCGGATATGCATCGCGCATTGCTGCCGGGGTGGACCTTCCTTACGGGCGAACCGTACGACATCGAGACCATTCGCTACCGGCTGTTCAGGATGGATCACATCGCAATTGATCTGGACCTCAATGCACACACATCGTGGGTCCGTATCATCAACGATGCGACCAATCGCTGGCTTCACGTCAGTCCGCTGGCCAGCCTGAATACGGTGCTGCAGCATATCTCCTGGGCAAACCCTCCCAAGTCATTTCAGGAGAAGCTCGAGGAGAATAAGAGACTTCAGAAGCAAATCGATAAGGAGGTGAAACAGTACGGCTATCGCCGCACTGTTTAGCCGCCAACTAAGTCTCGACGGTCTCGATGAACATAGAGACGCGATGCGGTTTCAGTCTAAGAATAGAAGCCGCCCACCGGTGGCTTCTATTCTTGGCCTATCTCGGTAAATGGAGGGCCAATGAATCGACGTGTGTGCTTGTGTTCGCTCGTCACTTTTTTTCTGATGGCTGGCGGCACGGCGTTCGGCCAGAAGGGCTGTGATTTCGACATCGTCGGAACCTGGAAGGCAATAATTCCGGGCGAGTCGAATCCCGTGCTGTTTAAGTTCGCGGCCGAAGGAACAGTGGTCGCGCTCCGCGCTGCACCCGATTCGTCTTCGCGTTGGGCGGCGATCGCAAACGCTACCTATACGCTGGACAACTTCAAAGCGCCTAAGAAGATCTCGTTTACGAGCCAGATGGGCGGCGCCGGTCTGGATCCGGGGACGACCTCATTGGATGTCGCAGGCTACGACGACGTATCAATGACCGCCACCAAACCGGGATCAGGATCAATCCGATGGGTCAGGATGGATCCAAATCGTTATTTCGTGGTTCTCGCCGCGCGCACCGGAGTGTTCTACGATCGAAGCGGGCCCGCTTTCCCCATGCTGATCAAGATAGACGGCCAACAAACTCGAATAGATGCCGTTGGTATTTATTCGGCCGCTGGCAAATGGGCGTTCGGTTCGATACCCGTGGAAACCTATCAGCCATTTATGAGGGAATCTCGAAGCGATTCGGACGTCATGCTCCGCCTGGAATTGACCGCGGCGCAATATGAAAGAGGCCTTAAGATCGTGCAGACCTGGGAGCGGCGCGCTCGGGAAGGGGACCTGTTATATTCGGATCTTTCTCTGGACAACATTCTCCTGGTAAAACAGATTACCGAGAGTCTGAATCAATGCGGAGAAAGGATCAAGTTGTACAAACTGGACTGGATGCTCAGCGACCGAATCTCTCAAGAGAACAGACCGTCGCGCGCCCCGTTCGAGTATTTCAAGGAACTGAAGCGACTCAACGAATCGCTGCATGTTCGAGATGAGCAGTTTTACGCGAAGCAGACATTATCGCGAAGGTAATTGACGCGCTCGCACTCGATGGCACTGACCACTTCGGTGCCGTAACGACGAAACTCTAACGATGATGAGGAGGAACCAGCATGATAGAAACTACTACGAGCGTTACCGCCAGCGGTTCTTCAGGAGCGGGCTGCAGCATGACCGGGCCGTACTATTGCAACACCCATACAGACACGGTGCTGTTCTTTGAGAAAGGGAAAACCTTTTCCAACTGCCCGATCAGTAAGTCCAAGAAGGGACACTCGGCAACCTGGTCAATGATGAACGACTCGAAGGCTGTCTCAATATCGACCGCCGACAGCCTCGCGGTGAGTGCGGAACCTTGAGGATATTCTCTGAGAGGACAGACAACTGAGTCTGTCCTCAAACTTTCCGCAGGCTCATTTGGCCTGCGTTTTCAGAATGCCGCCGCCTCTGAATGCCGCGACGAAGATGAGTCACCGGCGGCGGGGAAATGAGCCGGTCTTTCATCGCCCGGCTTATTCCCCGTTACTCAACGCCTGAGGAGCGCCCGGTCGAATCTTCAGGCCATTCTTACTTGCACGGCGTCTATGTGCGCCGCGCATCTGGAAAACGCAATCCGTTGTGACGCGGCTGCAAGTTAGTCCATTCAATTTGAACTCATACGACCTCAAGCAGCCGAGAGGAAGTCTTCTGATGAAACGATCCGGCGTTCTTGTTTCACTGATTCTGATTTGCTTTCCAGCGCTCGCCACGCAACTGAGCCCATCGAACACCAAGGCGGGTGATGGGGCGCGTGAATTGACTGCTTGCCCCTTTGACATAGTTGGCTTGTGGCGATCAGATGAAACTACCGCGGCAAACCCCGTCTTCTTCAACTTCTCACCTGAAGGCTGGGTGAGTCTGCTGAAGCATGTCGATGAGACTCTGCCTCAGGACCTCGAAATAATAACGGCCGTGAGCTATAAGCTGGACAAGCCGGCGGCGCCCGCGCAGATTGAGTTCGTCACCGCGCGTGGAAATGACGCCTTCCCGCCGGGCATAACGCTGCTGGACATAATCGAATACGGTGACGACAACTTCACCACTCGAGTCCCAACATCGGGGCAACAAACTCATTGGTTCAGAGAGCAAACGCATCGGTACTTCCTTGCGCTAACCGCCCGGCGTGCAAACCCGCAGCCAGCCGGCCCGGCTTTCGCAACATTGACAACGCTCGATGGACGCCAGCCTCAGGTCGAGGCCCTTGGCGTACAAATCATCACGGACGCCGCGGGCAAACCTCTCCCGTCTTTCGGCGCTGTACCCGCCGAGGTCTACGAACGAATATCAGAGCGAACCGAAGAACAGAACATTCCCACTGTGGCAAAACCTCGAGCGGAAGATGAGACGGCAATCATGCGCTTCGAACTTACCCGCGCCGAGTTTGAAGGAGTCCGCAAGGTATTCGAAGCTTGGAGCAAGATCGCGAAGACCCGCAACCTCCCCAACAGCGATCCTTATTTGAACGCAATGGAATTGTTCAGGAAAGCGATCGAGCCTCTCAACAAATGCGGCAAAAAGCTGAGACTCGACAAACAGAATCAATTGCCGATCAAAGATGAGCCTTATCGGCAACCGATAGAATTCATAAAAGGGATCAAGAAAAGAAATCAGGATCTGCACGTGAAAGATTCGTTCTTCCCCTGGGGTTGGAGGCCGATGCTGCAACTATCCGGGCAGTGACTGCGACGAAGCGTTTTGCCTTGTCGCGGTATCACGACGGCAGACTCCGCAACTTGAAACCCCTGACCTTGCGACGAATCATCGCCTATGTCTCCCGATTCTGTCTTTGCCTTCGCAGTACGCGATGCCCCAGCTTGCGGTGCGCCGGTGGCACAGTCATTGCAGAAAAGCGAAGAGCAACCCTGCGTGGACTGTTGTGAATACCACTTAGTCTCAGAATTGGATTAAATAATACACGAGTGTCCCGGTTGCCGGGGAAAAGGGAGATGCGGCAATGGAAAAAAATACACGGCCGGGTAAATCGAAGGCGAGGAAAACACGGCTCGCGACCCTCGGACGGCACATCGTCGCAATTCTGCTGGTTGGGGGCGTAACGACGGTAACCCTGCCGGGCTCGCCGCATCTGGAGGCAGGTTCGCAACCCGTCTACAACACAGCGAGCTTCAACGCCGGCGCCAGCCCTTCAGCCGCGAAAATCGCGGACCTGGATGGTGACGGGCTAAACGATGTTGCCGTAGTCAACCTCGCCGGCAATCTACAGTTGTTTTTTAACAATGGAGCGGGTTCCTTCGCGCGAGTTTCACTAAATGGGCTCTGGCCCTCCAGCTCGCAAACACTGGGTCTTGACGTCGGCGATTTGAACGGCGACGGGCGCAATGACATCGCGGTTGCCTACTCGACTTCTGCCGGGGCCGTCTCGGTTTTGCTCAATCAGGGCAGCCGCGTGTTCGCCGCGCCGGTCAATTACAACGTATGCAATTCCTCAAACGGAATCGCCATAGCCGATCTTGATCAAGACGGCGATAATGACCTGGCGGACATAAGTCAGTGCTCCAAGGCGGGTATTCTTCTGAACGCCGGCAAGGGCAGCTTCGCTCTGATGGGCACTTATGGCGCAGGCTCGGCCTCGAGCTCTATTGCGCTTGTGGATCTGAATCGCGACGGGTTCAAGGATGTCGCGTACGTAAACAATGGGAACTCCTCCGTCACCATAATGCTCAACAACGGGAATGGCACGTTTGGCGCCGCAACCTGGTATTACGTCGGCGACCTTCCCAACGACTTGGCAGTTGGCGATCTTAACGGCGACGGCAACGCCGACATAGCGGTCGCGGTGTCCTATTACTCAGAGGTCTTTATCCTGTTTGGCGACGGCAACGGAGGCTTTTTCGGATACTCGGAAGTCTTCGGCGGCGATTCGCCAAGCAGCGTCGCCGTGGCGGATCTTAACCTGGACGGTCTTCCAGACATTGCAGTCACAAGCTGGGGCACGGGGACGCTCTCTGTTCTCATAAATCGCGGCGACTACAGCTTTGCCGGCCCAACGACCTTCAGCGCCGGCCGGTATCCTGTTGACGTGACTGCTGGAGACCTGGACGGTGATTCGGTACCCGATCTGGTTGCGGTGAATCAAGGCAGCGGGACCATAACCGTTCTTCTCACCACTGCGGGCTCGCCGCCGGCTTCGCAGATAATCCTGACGGTCTCGACGCGCGCAACCAAGCAAACACGACTGGTAGACCTGAAGTGGAGCGGGGCGGCCAGCTCGAGCGTCGACATCTATCGTAACGGCTCCCGAATCGCCACCATTTCGAACACCGGCAGTTATTCCGACCAGTTCGATAAGCGCGCAAAAGGTAGTTTCACATACAAGGTTTGCGCCGCGGGCACGGGAACGTGCTCGAACCAGGCGACGATAAGTTTCTGATTTGGGTCACCGGTTGATCGGGAGCTGATCGGCTTGCGGCGAGATCACTCTTCGCCGATGTCCTCATTCCAGATCTCGGGATGTTGGTCGATGTAGCCCGCCATAAGCTGAACGCATTCGGGCGAGTGCATATCCATCACCACTACGCCGTTCTGCGTCAGCCATTGGGAACCGCCCTGAAAGTTGACCGATTCTCCAACCACAACGGTGCCAATCCCGAATTGCCGAATCAGCCCGCTGCAGTACCAGCACGGCGCAAGCGTCGTCACCATCACCTTGTCGCGATAGCTTCGCTGGCGCCCGCGAACTTCGACGTCTACGCGGCCCGAGTCCTCAAAGAATTCCAGGTGCCCGGGATCGCAGTCGCCATCGTTAAAGACGGCAAAGTCGTTCTCGCGAAAGGCTACGGCGTGCGCAAGCTCGGCGAATCCGCGCCCGTCGATGCGCATACTCTGTTTGGCATCGCTTCAAACACAAAGGCATTCACTTCGGCCGCGCTTGCGATGCTCGTCGACGAAGGAAAGATCAGTTGGGATGATCCGGTCATAAAATACATTCCGGCTTTTCAACTCTACGACCCATACGTCACTCGCGAGATGACGATTCGCGATCTGCTAACCCATCGCAGCGGGCTTGGCCTTGGCGCGGGCGATTTGTTGTGGTGGCCGCCGACCGACTACTCACGCGATGAAATCATTCGCAGGTTCCGCTACGTAAAGCCGGCCACGAGTTTCCGCAGCCGATACGCTTATGACAACGTCCTCTATATGGTCGCCGGACAAATCATTCCCGCGGTCACTGGAAAGACCTGGGATGAGTTTATCCGTGAGCGAATCTTCAAGCCCATCGGAATGAGCGAGAGCAATACCAGCGTCAGCGCTTTTCGAGCCAGCGACAACATCGCGATTCCACACGCGCCAGTCGAAGGCCGCATCGAGCCAATCAAATACATCAACCTCGACAATGTCGGACCGGCGGGCGCGATCAACTCGAACGTAACAGACCTTGCGAAGTGGGTGATCGTTCAGCTCGAAAGTGGGCTGCTGCCTGACTCGACCGAAGGAAACAAACGTCTGTTCAGCCAGCGTCAGTCGCGCGAGATGTGGACGGCGCAAACGATCACCCCGCTCGGCGATCAGCCGCCTCCGCTCGCGGCATTGAAGGCGAACTTCTCGGCATACGGACTGGGCTGGGGACTGACGGACTATCGAGGGAAGAAAGTCGTCTCGCATACCGGCGGGTTGCCAGGCTACGTGTCTCGCGTCGCGCTGATTCCCGATCTCAAGCTCGGAGTCGTGGTGCTGACAAATCAGGAATCGGGCGGCGCGTTTCAATCGATTGTTTATCAGGTCTTCGATCATTATCTCGGCGCGCCGGAAACGGATTGGACCGCGGCCTTTCGCAACCTGGAAGAACAAGGCAAAGCAAGAGCCGCCCAAGTCGAGAAGCAACAAGCAGCCGGTCGCGCAATAGATTCGAAGCCCTCGCTGCCCATTGCCAAATACGCCGGGCGATACGTTGATGCGTGGTACGGTGAAGCGACGATCGGTCAGGAGAACGGTAAGCTGGTGCTTCGATTCACACACACGCCGTCACTGACGGGCGATCTGGAACACTGGCAATACGACACGTTCAAGGTTCGCTGGCGAGATCGCAGCTTGAACGCCGATGCTTTTGTTTCGTTCGCGCTCAAACCCGACGGCGCCATCGAGCAGATGAAGATTGTTCCTGTTTCGCCGCTCACGGATTTCAGCTTTGATTTTCAGGATCTGTTGTTCACGCCGGTAGCTGAGCGAAAGAACTGAACACTGGAGGGAAAAGGAAAGAATGTCAGATTCAGATTGGACCTTTGCACAAGTCGAGCCTACTGACGAGCTGGCGAAGCTTCATCTTTTCTCGATGAAGAAGCAGCAGCCGGACGGCGACGTGGACTTCGTCATCACGGTCAAAGAATTCGTCGATCGAAACGTTCACCACATGCGTTTCTTTGCCGAAGCAGACAAACAGACCAACCAGAAGACCGCGCCCTACACACCGTGCGGTTGGGGCGAGTCGTTGCTTGAAGCACTAAGCGAATGCGTCAGAGGGATTCATCGGTTTCCGTATGAGGGTGGTGAGTGAGAGCGGAGGATGCGCCAAAAAGGCTCGAAGACACAGGGCAGCACCAGGACGGCTTCGTGCCTCTTTGTGGCTTGGCGGCTTCGTGGCCATCTCAACCCAGGTACGCTCGCGGCGACTCCTCTTCCCCTGACCTCAACTGCCACTTCAGTCGATGATCCTTGCAGCGATGACGGCGAGTGACCCTTCGCAGAAGCGACAGGCGAGTTCCGCACTCCTCGCATTCTCCTGACGCCCGGCGCGCGGCCCTCATGATTTCCTGCGCGGCTTCGTCTCTCTCATATCTCTTCAGTTCCGCAAGCTCGTGTGCGAGGCCCTCGAATTCACGGCGCATAAGCATCGCGCGTTCTTCTCCCGCCTTCACCTCGGCGTATTCCTCTTCGGTCAGTAGCGCTTTCAGCCACAGTTGAACATCGCGGCTTGCGAGCGCCATCCATTGACCCTTGGGGCTGAACGCGACCGGATGCCAACTGATCTCGCTGAACCACAGCGTCTTGATCAAACGCCCGCTCGACACTTTCCAAATCCTGATCGTCTGACCGAGACTTCCGCCCGCCGCCAACTCGCCGTTTGGACTGAAAGCTACAGACGTCACATCGTTGATATGCCCCGTCAGCGTTCGAATCTCGCGCGCCGTGTCCACATCCCAAATTCGAACCATCTTGTCTTCGCCGCCCGAGACCAGCAACCGGCCGTCGGGGCTGTATGCGAGCGACACTACGCCGGCGGTGTGACCGGCGAAGGTCTTCACCTCGCGCCCGGTTGCGGCTTCCCAGAGCTTGATTGTCCGGTCCAGGCTTCCGGATGCGATATATCGGCCATCGGGGCTGAACACAGTCGAGGTGATCGGACCCTCGTGACCTTCCATCGGTTGAACTTCTCGTCCGGTGATCACGCGCCACAGCCTGACGATTGAATCGGTGGTTCCCGAAGCGAGCCATAAGCCGTCGGGACTAAACGTAACCGAGCGCACTTCGCCGCAGTCTTCTGCGTCAAGCGTTCGAAGCTCGCGGCCGGCGTATACGTCCCACAGCTTGATCGTGCGATCGCGGCTGCCTGAGACAAGCCACTGACTGTCGGGGCTGAAAGCGATCGAGTTTACGCTCGCGATGTGACCGCGCAACGAGTGCAGCGGCACTCCGCTGTCGACTTCCCACACTTTGATTCCTTCGTAGAGAAATCCCGATGCGATCAACCGCCCGTCGGGACTGATCGCGACCGACCGCACATAATCCCGCGTGCCGATTTCATATTGCTTGTAGAACTGATCGTAAATGCCCTGCATCTCCTGCTGAACTTCGGAGAGCGATTGCATGAATTGAATACCGGTCCGGTACGTTTTGGCTTCGGCGACGCGCTGCTCGACGTTTTGAAACATGTCTGACAACGCGTGCCGTTTTTCAGGCGTCGCGATGACGTAGCGCTTGAGCATCGTTGCGTCTCGGCTGACCTCGGCGAGCTTGCGCTGCACGGGTTCCATCAGCCGGTCCAGCAGTGCCTGGATCTCAGATCGAATGCAGTCGAAAACCGGTTCGGCCTTTGCCCGTTCGTAATATCTCGGATCGCCCTTGATCGCGAGTTCGAGACTTGCGACGGCAGGCTCGGCATTCTGAAGCAGCGACGCAAGACAGGAGCTTTGATAGTGGGCATCAAAGAGCTCCGGATTGAGGGCGAGCGCTTCGCTGAAATGCGTGATGCCATCCTCAAAGCGCCGCTGAAGCGCGCACACGATTCCGGCGAAGTAGTGAGCTTCGGCCGATTGCCGCCGGTGGCTTGGACGCGAATACTTCGCGGCTTTGCAAAAATATTCGAACGACTGCGCGAGATTCACCGAATGATAAAGACAGATGTTTGCGATCGATCGAAGAACCGCGAAGTCGGGATAGTTGCGTTTCTCAGCCTCCAGAAAATCCACAAGCGCTTCCGCGTACCAGCCGTTCAAATAAGCCTTCTCGGCGCGGCTTCGATAGGCGCGAGCTTCGCGTTCGAACTCCGCCAGCCGCAGCTCGAGCAGCAGATTGCTCAGCGTTTGCTCGTGCATCTCGAGCTTCCAGATCAGGTCGCCGAGCAGAAGATTGAAATCCGCGTTAAGCCCGTCGAGTCCGCCGGCAAGCTTGTCGAATCCGAACTCGAGGCTGCGAGCCGCATCGCGATCCGTGAGGCTTGTGCCCGCGCCAATCGCTCCCAGTCCGGCTTCGAGGGCGATTTGATAGTCAGGTTCGCTCAACGCGAATTGCATCGAGCCAAGCATTGCGAGAGAGTCTTCGACTCGCCCGGCTTGCTGCCGCACGGCTTTCTCGAAGCGCGCGAGCGTTTCGCGATTGCCGATGTAGTGTTCCCAGGTTTGATCGCCGAGGTAGACGGCGGAGAGTCCCATCGCGGGCTCCTTAGTTGTTGTGCTTCAGGCTGGCACACTGGCGATAGAATAGGACAGAACCAGGCGCTCGTCCAGCAGGTTTCTCTTTGGGGAGTGAATGAGTTGCTGACACCGCCGCCGCTGGCGGCGTAGGCTACAGCACAGAGTGAATGCAGGTGTGGATGTAGGATTGACACCAGCCGATTCGCTGGCATAGACTGCCGCCGCCGTTGAGCCTCCGGGGTTTTGCATCACTTTCAAGTAGATCCAGTTCAACAGACGAGGCTCACCGTAAAGTACTGGCTCGAACGATCAAGGGCTGACCGCCTGCGAGTTCCTGATGCGTTGCGATTGAGATGTTCGAAGCAAGCGGCTCGGATTTGTCTTGATAGATAAGCACTCTTGTTGAATTCATTTAGTTGCATCGATAGAAAGGAGTTCTCGTATGCCGACCATAGTGATCGATATAAACCCGATAGGCACCCCGACGCCGAGCCAAACGGCTGAGTTTTCTCCTTCGAATCAGCCGGTCAAAGTTGGCGACGTAATTTTCTGGCGCAACAACGACGAACGAGCCGAGCACCAGCCGATGCCCGTCGGCGGTGCGGCTGACGATTGGGTCGATAAGATCGCGAGAAGCCTGGACGGTCAACCCGCTACCTCGAACAGGTTCGGATTTCAAAAAGTTCCAACGCCGCCCGGCCCAAATGCAGTGCCGTATGTCTGCGCTCTCCACGCGAATGAGAAGGGCACGCTCACAGTAAGCTAAAAAACAAGGAGATGTCTTATGGCAGAAGCTGACGAAGTGAAACTGCAAGCAGATGAAGACAACGAGACTGCCGTGGGCACCACGCAAGAGAAGACTTTCGCAGCCCGCCGAAGGTTCATGCTCCAGGCGCTGGCCGCTACCTCAAGCGTCGCCCTGGCGGAGTTTCTTCCGCCCGCGCTGTTGAAAGCGGCGGGCCCGAGCCAGACCGCTTGCCCGCCCGTTACAGACCTGGGTGAACTGACTCGAATCGTCGAGATCACAAGAAACGGCAACAACCTGCAAGCCGTGCTGAGAGTCGTAGACGGGGAACGCACCGTGCCTACTTCGACAAAGACATCGGTGAAGGCGAGGCTCCGATACTACATCGGACACAATCCCGGCAACTCGAGCCAGAGCTGGCCGCCGCAGGACCAGCCGGCTCCCGCGCCTCCCGGACCTCCGCGGCCCGGCCCGACGCTTCGCTGCAGCGTTGGCGACAACGTTCAGATCACTTTTCTCAATCAGGTCAATGTCGCCCATTTTCCCGACTCGCTTGCGAACGGTGAATACGGGAAGGCCGAGGGCTGTGATGAGCTCAGAGTTCCGGGTAATAAAAACTATTATCCGGCGACCGACAAATTCCCTAACTGTCTGCATGCGTCGAGCGCGGCCAACATTCACTTCCACGGGACTCACGTCACTCCGTCAACCACCGGAGACAATGTCCTGGTCAACATTTGGCCAAGCACAACAGTGCTCGAGAAGGATGTTCAACAAGCGTTCCGGCAAACGTTCGAGGAATGTGAGACACGGCACATACCGCAAAGATGGGAGGACCTTCCGCTGTCGTGGCGAATGTATCAGGAGCGGCTGATCAAGGAATATGACTCAACGGCGCCGTATACCGGGCCGGGAGCCAATCCGAACGGACGCGGGCTCCCCGAGTATTTGCGATTGTGGCCTCAGAACGTCGAAGCCATTACCCACGGCGCGTGGCCGCCCTACTACGTCGGCTCATATCCTTACTGTTTCAAGATCCCGAGATATGAGGAACCTCACCATCCGGGTGGTGAAGATCACCAGGGAGTGAAGATGGGGCAGGCTCCCGGGACGCACTGGTATCACTCGCACAAACACGGCTCGACGGCGATCAACATGTTCAACGGGCTTTCGGGCGCTTTCATCATCGAGGACAACACCCCCACGGGATACGACGGGGCACTTAAAGCGTTCTACGAGAAAGCGGGGCATAAGCTGGATCAAGTTGTCATGGTCTTCCAACAGATAGTCGATGATCCGAATCTGTTAAGGCCTAACCCACAGAAGAGACCCTTGCTTGTCAACGGCCAATTCACTCCGTTTGTAAAGATGCAGCCCGGGCAGGTTCAACTATGGCGCCTGGTAAACGCAACGGTGTCGGCGCCAATCACAATCCAGTTCAATTCATGCCCGACAACAAGTGGTCCGGTTACCCCACCGCCTCAATTCAAGCAGACTGCGCAGGATGGCGTTCAGTACGCCTATCGAAACTACAACAAGCCCGACAACGGGAAAAATCCAATCACCATGGCCCCGGCGAATCGAGTTGACCTGCTCGTTCAGGCGCCCGCTCAACCCGGCTTGTACGCCGTGGGTACGGTAACTGCCCCAATCTTATTCATTCAGGTTGCCGGCACTGCTATGTCGATGGGATTTCCACAAACTGAAAGTGACTTTCCACCCATGCCGCCGTTTCTGAATGACATCAAGGAGAGTGATATCCATCTCCAACGGAGACTGGTCTATGGTTGGGACAAGGGCCGAACCGCCGCCGGGCGAAATGCGGACGGATCGTCGCCTCAATACACGATTGACCGGCAGCAGTTCAGCGACGGGATCGTCAATCAAGTAATGCTCCTCGACACCGCGGAAGAGTGGACGATTTACAACGAGACCGGCGTTGCACATCCTTTCCACATTCACGTGAACCCGTTCCAGATTGTTGAGGTCTTCGATCCAAACAAAATGACTGTGCCGCTCAGAATCGTCGGCGACGCAAGAGAGAAGGAAGCGGCCGAGAAGAAGTACGGGAACACGAGGACCATCATAGTGGGCCCGCCAATCTGGTGGGACAACTTCGCGATTCCGATAGCAAAGTCACAGAACGGCGCGGTCATCCTGGATCCGGCCACGGGCTATGCCCAAACACCCGGCTACTTCACGATGCGCTCCCGATTCGTTGATTTCACCGGCCAGTACGTGCAGCACTGCCACATCCTCGCTCACGAAGATCGCGGGATGATGCAACTGCTCGAGGTCGTCAGCAACAAGAGCGTCGTCAAGCATCACTGAGAGGAATACCGGCGCAGAGCTAAGGCGATCTACTAATCGCGTCACACAACGAACCCGGGGGTGATCGGTGGAAAGGGCGTGCGGCAACGGTGTGTTGTTCCTTACCGCGATGCTGCTCGTTATGGGCTTCAGCTTTCGGTCGCCCACGGGCAGCATCAGCGGGGTGATTAAGGACCAGTCGGGGGCGCCCGTGCCCGGGGTCCCGATCAAGCTGCTGAACCCCGCGACACGCACTCACAGGACAACTCTCGCGGATGCGAACGGAACATTTCAGTTCGTGCAACTGGAACCAGGGAACTGGCCGCTCTCGGCCGAAGCCCCCGGCTTCAAGCGCATCACCATTCCGGCGGTCATCGTCCAGGTAGACCAGGTAACTCACATTGAAATTACAATGCAGGTGGGCGATGTTTCGGAAGTGATCGAAGTCGCCGCCGTCTCACCCTTGCTCGAGCCGGATAAATCCACTCTGAGTTCAGTCATCGACGGCCGGACCATCACCGGGCTGCCTTTGAACGCGCGGCAGTTTCTCGATCTTGCCGTCCTGACGCCAGGCACTGTGCCCGCGGCTCCCGGTACGCAAGGCAGTGGCTTCAACGCGGCGGGCGCTCGCTCGCAATCGAACGTCTATCTGTTGGACGGCGTCAGCAACATGGACACGCAGCAGAATGGTCCGCTCAATTCGTTTCGCGTCACCGGCGCCGTCCAGGAATTCGCGGTACAAACGAGCGTGCCGCTGCCGGAGTTTGGGCGTGGAAGCGGCGGCCAGGTCAACATCGTCACAAAGACAGGCTCGAATCAGCTTCACGGCGGCGTCTTCGAGTACTTGCGCAACACAAAGCTCGACGCCGCCGATTTCTTTACCAACAAACTCGGCGGGAAGAAGAGCGTTCTGAATCGCAACCAGTTCGGCGTGACCCTGGGCGGGCCGCTCGTTAAAGATCGAACCTTCTTCTTTGCGGCTTACGAGGGGTTTCGCCAGATCGCTCCCGTTGTGCGCTCTACGCGAGTGCCAACGCTGGCCGAACGTGCGTCGGTAACCGACATCATCTCGAAACGGCTTCTTGAATTCTGGCCGCTTCCTAACGCCTCGGGGACCTTGAACTTCATCGGTAATGTACCCAACGAAGACAATGACGACACGGGGCTCATTCGCATCGATCACCGGCTCGGCGCAAGCGGCCAACTCTCCGGGCGATGGGCCGAATATCGCGCGTCGAGTTTCGTGGGCGGACCCACGCCCGAGACCGGCGGCAATCAGGGCGAGCCCTTGCAGCGATCCATAATGCTCGGCGAGGTCCACACGTTTTCCTCGAGTTTCATCAACGAGTTTCGCCTGGGATACTCGCGCAACGTTATGGAGCGAGCGGTACAAGACGATGGACTAAACGCGGCAACAATCTTCACCGACATCAGCGGCAAGCCCTTGCCGGGTGTAGTCGATGCCACACGCGACCCGCTGAACTCGGGTCTGCCGACGGTCACGGTTGCGGGAGGATTCGCGGCGCTGGGAACGAATATCAACTTTCCTCAAGGCCGCGTGTCTGCCACGTTGGAATTGTTTGACAACTTATCCTTCAACGCGCCCTTCGGTTGGCCGAAGCATTCCTGGCGTTGGGGCTTTCACGTTCGCCGTGAGGATTTGCGCCGTTATCTCGATCGAGCTTCGCGGGGCGCATTCAACTTCGCGGCCTTTCCCGACTTCGCGAAGGGGCTTGTGCAAGCTTCCAACTTCCGCACCGGGAGCACACTCGCATACTGGCGGCGCTTTCCGTGGGACTTGTTCTGGCAGGACGAGTTCAAGGTCCGTGAAAATCTCACGCTGCACTACGGCATCCGTTACGAATACCCGTCCGCCGTCGAAGAGATCCGCGGTCACGCCACCAACTATGTTCCCGGAGTCGGTCCTGTCGTGGTTGGCACCGATCGCGTGCTCGATATTAACCCGGCTCTGAAGGGCCCGGCGTCGCTGATCTTTCGCAAAGCGCCATTCACGCTTCCATCGAGCGGCGTTTATTCAGACCGGAACAACTTCGCTCCGATGTTCGGATTTGCCTACAGTCCTCGAATGCTTCGGGGCGTCTTCGGCGTAAACGAAACCGTAATTCGCGGCGGGGTTCGTGTAGCCTACGACGACCTTTTCAACAACGTGCCGTCCTCGATGGCGCTTGGCCCGCCTTACAATCTGCAAGTCACTCAAACCGCGAATGTCACGCAGCCGGGAAAATTTCCGTGGGCGGCCGGTTTCAATCAAAACGTGCCGCTGATCTCGAACTTCTCCAGGCAGGCGCCGGGAACCCCGACCGTCGGAGTCTTAAGTTTTCAGGGAGTCGATCCAAATCTGCGAAGCGCGTACCTGTATCAATACAACGTCGGAATTCAGCGGAAGCTGGGCGACGCCTTTTCGATTGAAGCCGATTACCAGGGCAGTTCCGGGCACAAGCTCGGGATCTTCATCGACGTGAATCAACCGGCCGTCATCGTTCGCGACCCGCTGAAACGTGGACCCGTTGCGCCAAATGAACAGGTGTTCCCGGACAATCACTTCGGTAACGTTCAACTCGCCAGTTCCATCGGTTCTTCGAACTACAACGGGCTGGTGCTGACCGCGAAGTATCAGGATCGCCGCGGTCTCTTCGTGCAAGGGTCTTACACGTTCGGCAAATCGCTCGACTACAACTCATCGTATTTCGGATCGAACAATTTGCTTGGAGAAACGGGAGCGCCGGTGGACTCGAAGAATCTGCGCGTCGAGCACGGACCTTCAGCGTTCGACATACGGCATCGCTTCAACCTGATCTATGTAATTGATCTTCCGATTGGTCCGGGGCATCGACTTCTCGGATGGAACAACGGCATCTCGCGAGCTGTGCTCGGCGGCTGGCAGGTCTCAGGAGTAGTCACGCTTCAATCGGGCTATCCGTTCACGGTCGTGACAGGCGGGCCCGATTCAAGCGGATTCAACCAGGCTGCCGCTTCAGGCCTCAGCCCGGCGGCCGGCGACCGGCCTGACCTTGCCAGAGTCGGACCGTTGCCACAGGACAATCGAAATCCTGACGCGGCGTTCGACCGGACGTGGTTCACCGCCGCGTTCGCAGGGCGCGTGGGCACGTCAGGTCGCAATCAATATTACGGACCGGGTCTTCAGAATTGTGACTTCGCCGTCGCCAAGGATTTCGCCCTATCGACTAAGCTGGGCGAGCAGACCCGGCTCCAGTTCCGGGCCGACTTCTTCAACCTGTTCAATCATCCAAACTTCGCCAACCCGGTGAGCGATCTTAGCAACGCCAACTTCGGCAAGATCACACAGACGCTGGGTACGGCAAGCGCGCCCTCGATCGGCACTACCGGCGGGGCTCTCGGCGGCCCCCGGCTGATTCAGTTGTCGCTGAGACTTCGGTTCTAATGCACCGTCGCGACTACGTACGCGTGGATTTTGAGAGGCGCCCTCCCACGAGCTCCGTCACCGCTTTGTATAACCTATCCAACACCGCATCGCGCTCTAATTTCTTAGTGATACCAATCGCTTCAAGCGTCAACGCGTCGAGCCTTTGCCGGTCGGGGCGCTTGATCTCTTCGAACACTGAACCCACCGGACGCCGAGACAACTCCAGAACTGCAGCTTCAAGTCTCTTCTTGATTCCCGGTGACATCGTGCGTGGGTCAGGAATCATTATCCGCTCGGCTACTGCCACGTCGATGTCCGCGATCGCCTGGGCGCCGGTCATCTGACGGCAAGTGATCTCCGCGTAGTAGCGAGCCCACGTCGAGTTGAGTAACGCCGCAAGCACCAGCGCCGAAACACCGTTAGCCGGGAATATGCCGTAGAGTTTTTTGTCTTCGAAGACACCCGCGCGATTCAACGCGACCAGCCATCGCTCGCCTACTTTGGAGGGAAAGATCAACGGCGCGGGTCTGCGTCCGTTCGCGACCGAATACCACGGCTCACGAGCCGTGCAACTGGGACGAGAGTCATAGCCCGCGCGCTCGCCGCTTCGAATGTACTCGAGCGCCAGGCTCCCAGCGAGTTCATCGCGATTCGCTGAGCAGTGGAAGAAAAGCTTTCCGCCTTCGACTTGATTGAGCGCGATGCCGGGAATCTCTTTGAGCGAGAATATCACCGGCATCAGAAATCGCGATTCGATCGTTCGGGTCGAACCGCTTGAGTCAATCACAGCGATGCTGCTGGGGGTTGGGGGTTGGGGGTTAGGGGTTCGGTGTTTGGTTGAACGTCGCCTGAGATAAAAGAAATCATTCGCGCCAGTGGTTAGTCCGCGCCGCACCGATGCCAAATTGTTGAGCGTCTGCAATCGCTTTTCACCTGGCACCTTGCCCTTTCCCCTCTGCCCCTTTTCCCCTTCCTTTTCCCTGTCTTCGTTCACGTAGAAGAAATCATTAGCACCGGTCTTCACGCCGAACCTCACCCGTGCGAGACCTGAAAGAGGTTGTAGCCGCGCGCGGCCGCGTTCGAGAATGCGAAAGAACACATCATCGGCTCTCAGATACCTGCCCCAACCTTGTAGGGGCGGCCCTCGGTGGCCGCCCCTCATTCTAACTTCTACGTCCTCGCCTGCGAGAGCATGCCGCGGAGAACTGCCGCTCTTCGCAGTCGCCACTTCCTTGCCAATGAGGGGCGGCCAAGGAGGGCCGCCCGCACAAGCCATCAAGCGCGCCTGTTCGATGACTCGGATTCGATACGCATCGGTCGCTACCGAATGGCTTTCGCGCTCGATCCAGTTTGCCAACGAGCGACTCCGATCGACGTGCTTTGTTCTGACCAAGTCGGCCACCGCATTCAGCGGCCTGTTGAGCCGGACGAACCTTATCGAATTGTCCGTCCTTGCTCGCGCATCAGACTCGCGCGCCAGCACCGTGATCGATGTATTGATCGATGCATCGGCGAAGAAACTCTCCGCAGCCGATTCAATGATCGCGACAATGCGAAAATTATTCAGCAGGAATTCTCTAAGCGCCGCGCCGTATCCGGCATCAAGCCAACTGCTCGCTGTCAGAAAAACAAGCCGCCCGCCCTCTTTCAAGAAGCAGATCGCGTGCGCGAAGAAGTAAACGTAGATGTCGGACCTGCCCGACCATCGCGGCCAAATTATTTCTTGCGAATCCTCTCGATCTTTAGCGAGCCGCGCTTCGATGCGACGTTTGTCTCGCTTGCCGATCACTTCCTGGCGGATGTACGGCGGGTTTCCGATGATCGCATCGAACGAAGTGTGAAGAGTTAAATCATTCAGCGTCGTTCCCGGCTCAACATCGAAGAAGTCGGCGACGGCCACTTGTGCGCCGGTCCCCGCTGCGAGTTCGATTGCCGAATGCGAACGGTCCAGGCCGAAGACTTCACCGTTGATTGCCCGCTTCGCGCGCGCATTGAATCCCTTCTTAGCGATCATCGCTTCCTTAAGCAATCGCCCGTCGCCGCAACTCGGATCAAAGACCGTATCCGCCGCGGACCTCGCCGCGAAGGCCGCAAGCAGTCGCGCAACGTCAGGCGGCGTGTAATGCTGACCGTAGCGGTGTCGTTCATCTCTCATCGGCGGACCTTAGTGTTACATAAACCTTTTAGCTCGTGAAGCGGCGCACGAAACTAGGTCGTCACGTCGAAGAGACTGACCATAAGCTTGCCAACTTTGTTCATCGGACGCGCCCAGCATTTAGCGTTGCTCGATCCATTGGTCTCGTATATGATGTTGACACGATATTCCCCCTGTTGCTTCGGCGGCAGGGTGCGGGGCCGTAGCCGACATCGGTTGCGGCCCCTGCTTTATGAACGTCTCAAGAGCAAACATATACGTCGATGGTTTTAACCTGTATTACGGGGCGTTGAAGAGCACACCGTACAAGTGGCTTAACTTGGCGGAGCTGTGCCGACTACTATTGCCGAGATATCACGTCGGTGAAATCAAATACTTCACTGCCCGCGTTAAGAGCCGCCCGAGCGATCCAGACCAGCACGTCAGGCAACAGGTTTACTTCCGAGCGTTGCAAACTATTCCGAACTTGTCCATCATCGAGGGCCATTTTTTGACGAAGCCTTGCCGAATGCCGTTAGAGACCCCGATCGGAACAAAGCGCACAGTAACGGTAATCAAGACCGAGGAAAAAGGCTCCGATGTGAACCTGGCTGCCCATCTGATCAATGACGGGTACAAGGGCAAGTACGATATTGCAGTGCTCATAACAAACGACTCGGATCTAAATGAAGCGGTTAGAATCGTGCGGTCAGATTTGGGACTGGATGTTGGAATCTTCAATCCTCACCGGAATAATCCAAGCGTCGTGCTACGGCAGAGCGGCAGTTTCTTTAGACCCATTCGCCCAGGGGTCCTGGCCGCCAGTCAATTTCCGGCGGTAATGCGCGATGCGAAGGGTACGTTCCACAAGCCGACTGCTTGGTAGCTAAGACAAGGACCAGCTCAGGGCACTCCTAGCGTCACGCTTCGGTTCTTGCTAGGCAAAATTGAATCAGTGGAATATTCTTTTGACGCTGCTTGATGTCTCGAAAATGCCAGGATTGGAGGGGCAAGTATGCAAAACATGAATCACTATCGCGCCCTGTACTACCCTGCCTTTGAGCCCAACATAAAGTGGCTAAAATCTCACTTGATTCTGGTCGACGAGATCAGCCGGATCATTCCGAAAGATGCGGGATATGAAGCCTCGGACTCGATCAAGGTTCTCAAGGACTTGATGCCAGGCGTTATCACCGAATACGACCCTTCGAGCGAGGATGTTACTGTCGACGATCTAAACCTGCGACGGCTTGAGAACGCGTTTAAGATCATCAGAGACAAAAGAGACAAGGGGAGACCTGTCGATACGAGCAATATCGTAGTCTCCAACGGTATGCTGGAGTTTCCTGGTCGAGTAATGCTCCACGATAAGAAACTTTGCGAAGAAGTTCATCACCTTCTGAAGTACTATCATCTCATAGACCCCGCGCTAACGACGATCGCTCGAGCGGTCGGTGGGCAAGACGCAGAAGACTACTGGGTAACGAACCAAGAGGCAAGCGATTTGGTTCTTTCCTGCGTGGCGGACAAGATAGCCAGGAAGAATGGCTTAGATACGATAACCGACCAACACCTTGCATTTTCGCTGACAGACCTGGACGGTCTAGGAGTCCGCTCGACCCCGACGGCGGGCTCGGTCGAAGGGAGTCTCCTTTCTGCTATGACATCCGTTTCAATCTCTGTGGGCGTCGAGCACTTGGCGCCCGAGAAATACAAAGAATTGCGCGACTCTTTTGCTGAGATACGATCCGCTTTTCAACTACTAATCAGAGAGCTCGTGCTCAGAAATCGACTCGATCAAATAGAGGATGAGACCGCGCTTAGGGAAAGGATCGATCAAATCGCCAAAGCGTTTGACGCAAAGGTAGGGAAGTATCGTCAAACACGCTTCGGACGTAGTGTTCGCGCGTGGGCGCCACTCTATGTCGGTGGCTTGATAAGCATTGGTAGTGCTTTTGTTTGCCCGCCTGTCGCGGCGGTGCTCGCTGGAGTTTCATTATCTCTTCAAGTTATCGATAGGAAGATCAATGCGAGCGCTCCTCCGGGCGCAACGGAGCAATGCTGTCGGTTGGTGGGGGACTTAACCGACGCCGTAGTGGACATGTATTATCCTCGGTTGCTATTACAAGGTACTTGAATCCAATAGCAAAAGGGCGGCGATATAACATCCCGAACATCAGGCAGACCGTTCCGCTTTTCTTTTTCCTTCTCGATCAACTAGAATCCACCGCGCAACATCATTGATGCTCAATGTGCCTTGGGCGAACTTCTTTATCGCAGGTTTCTATGTCAAAAACTAAACGCATCCTCTTTTCTCTTTCAACCGCGTCGTTGATTGTGGCCGCGTCGATCGCATCGACTGCCGCCGAAGATTGGACCCAGTTTCGAGGGCCGAACGGCTCGGGAGTATCCGCGACGTCCGGACTTCCGACGGAGTTTGGGCCCGCGAAGAACGTCGTATGGAAAACCACACTCCCGCCGGGGCACTCGTCGCCCGTGCTCGCGTCAAGCCGCATTTTCATCACCGCGCATACGGCCGACAAGACTAATTACAAGCTTCAGGTTTTCTGTCTCGATCGGCAGACGGGAAAGATTTTGTGGCAGCGCGACGTGCCTCGGACCCACAGCGGCCGCTTGCAGCTCGTCAACGGGCCCGCGTCTCCAAGCCCAGTCACCGACGGCGAGAACGTCTACGTCTTCTTTCAGGAATTCGGTTTGATCTCTTACGACGCGAACGGTAAGGAGCGTTGGAAGCTCCCGCTCGGACCGTTCAACATGTTCTACGGCTTCGGAGCCTCGCCCATACTTGTGGATGACAAGGTGATCCTGCCCGTCGATCAGGACAATCCCAATTCATTCCTGATCGCCGTCGATAAGAACACTGGCCGCGTGCGTTGGAGAGTTGAGCGCCCCGCGGTTATCTCAGGCTACTCGACGCCAATCGTGTATCAACCTGCGCAAGGCGCGAAACAGGTCATCATTCCCGAGTCGTTTCAGCTCTCGGCTTATTCGGTCGAAGACGGCAAGCGTGTCTGGTGGGTGCGCGGCCTTGCGTGCGAGATGAAATCGATCGCCAGTCACGATGCGGAATACTTGTACGTCAACGGCTGGGGGTTCCCGCAGAATCAGCCCGGCGAACAAATCCCAACAATCTCTTTCGCCGAGGGACTGGCGAAGTACGATAAGAACAAGGACGGCCAGATCGCGAAAACGGAAATCTCAGGCAGCGACAAGATGGATAAAATGCTGGTCGCGGCATTTGAGGCCTTCGATACTGATCGCGACGAAAAGCTCAACGCGAAAGATTGGGAAGTGTTTCGTTTGATGATGGCTTCGGAGAACGGCTTGCTCGCGATCAAGATGGGTGGCAAAGGCGATCAGACTTCGACCGCGATCAAGTGGCGCTATACAAAACCGGTTCCGCAAGTGCCTTCGACTTTGCTCTACAAAGGCGTGCTGTACATGGTGAACGACGGCGGCATTCTGATCTCGTTCGATCCTGCGACGGGCAACGTGCTCAAGCAGGGCCGGCTTACGGGAGCGATCGATAAGTACTTCTCGTCACCTGTTGGCGCCGACGGCAAGGTGTTTCTGATCGGCGAGGCCGGAGCAGTGTCCGTGCTGAAGGCCGACGGCGACTGGCAGATTATGACGGTGAATCAACTGGATGATGAATGCTTCGCGACGCCGGCGATCGCCGACGGAAGAATTTATGTGAGGACACGAAGCGCGCTGTATTGTTTTGGCCTGAAGACCTCTTAGCGATCTTTGCGGGACCTGGCGTCTTTGCGGGAAATTGGTTTCGAACATGGCGTTTCGCGCAAAGCTCGCAAAGACTCGCAAAGACACGAAGATCGAAGAGCGAAGATTGAGAGGAAGATTGTGATCGAAACAAACAAGGAGAAGAGCAAGTCTATGATTTGGGTGATGTTTGCTTTGGGCGCGGCGCTGGCGTGGGGATTGTACGGCCCGACTCTTCACAAAGGGCAGACGGAACTCGGCAATCCATTTCGCGCGTTGCTGTGCGTGGGCGTCGCTTACTTTTTGATCGGCGTGCTGGTGCCGCTCATCGCGCTCGGCGCGCAAGGCGGCTTGAAAGGCTTCAATACCAGCGGCGTCACGATGGCTACTCTTGGCGGCGCGCTTGGAGCGATCGGCGCCGTATGCATCATCTACGCGTTCAAAACCGGCGGCGTGCCTAATTACGTTATGCCTCTGGTGTTCGGAGGCGCGCCAGTGGTGAACACGTTGTTCTCTATGTGGCAGCATCCGCCGAAGACTTCGCCGAATCCGCTGCTCTATCTCGGGTTTCTTCTGGTGGCGCTGGGCGCGGGTTTGGTCTTGTACTTCAAGCCGCAGTCGTAGTTCGACAAACTTCAGTTTGCCGCTGGCTATCGATGTCGTGCTGACACGCACGACCAAACCGACAGTTTGCCGGACATCCCGAGCCGTCACACTGCGCGCTGATGAGCTACAATAGCGGGCATGTCAGACAACGCGCACACCGCAAGGCGGCTGCTCAATCATCAGAGCTTCGGAGTCCTTTCCACACATTCGATCGATGTTCCAGGGTATCCGTTCGGCTCGATAGCTCCGTACACGCTCAATCATGACGGCGAGCCGATAATTCTCATCAGCACAATCGCCCAGCATACTCGCAATATCAAAGAGAACAACAAGGTGTCGCTGACCGTGTTCGATCCTCACGCGGATGACCCACAGGCTGCGAGCCGCCTGACCTGGATCGGAGACGCCGAGTCGATCGATCAATCCGATGCCGACTCGCGCGATCGCTATCTTAGGTACTTCCCGTCGGCGGAATCGTATTTTCAAACGCATGATTTTTCGTTTTATCGAATCGGCTTGCGAAGAGCGCGCTTCATTGGCGGGTTCGGAGAGATTTATTGGATCGAGCCGGATGCGATGCTCGTCAAGAATCCATTTCGTGAGACTGAGAAGGGCATCGTCGATCACATGAATCAGGATCATCAGAAGGCTCTGATTCACTACTGCAAGATCTTGAAGGGTGTTGACGCGAGTGTTGTTTCAATGACCGGGATCGATAGCGAAGGATTCGACATGCTTGCGGGCAAGCTGAAACTGCGAATCGATTTTGATTCGCCGATATCAACCTCAGAGCAAGCCAGAAAGGAACTGGTCAGGCTGGCGAAGACCGAGAGGGTGTAACCGGAACTTTGACTCAGCGGTGAATTCACATCAAAGTCTTGCTTCGAATTGCACCCGGACCGGGTAATCGGTTCGCGGCAATGCGACAGCTAATCGCATGGGATGGTAGAATTCACGACTCAACGCAGCCATTAGTTGAGCGCGCCGTTTGAGAAACATGCCGCGCTCGCGAGTTGAATATTTATGATCGAAGAACTGAAACAGAAATACGAAGCCCTGGCCGCGCGCGCCGCGGAGTTGCGGAGGTTTCTTTGACTCGGAAACCAAACGCAGCGAACTCACCCGAATAGAAGAAGAGAGCTCGAAGCCCGATTTCTGGAATGACCAGGAACGCGCGCAAAAAGTGCTTCGCCGGCGCAGCCGCCTCGAATCCGCGATTCAAAAATCCGATCAGTTCGAACGCGACGTTCAGGACTCCGCCGTGCTGATCGAGTTCGCCGCCGAAGACGAAGCGTCGCTAAAAGAACTTCGAGCGGTCATCGAGCGGCTCGAACGCGAAATCGAAGAAGCAGAATCCGAAATGCTGCTCTCGGGTCCCAACGACGCGCGCGATGCGATTGTAACAATCAATGCAGGCGCGGGCGGGACCGATGCTCAGGATTGGGCTGAGATGCTATTTCGAATGTATCTTCGCTGGGCCGAGCGCCATCAGTTCAAAGTTGAAATCGTCGACGAGCAGCCGGGCAAAGAAGCCGGGATCAAATCGACGACGTTCACCCTGGCCGGCGAATACGCTTACGGATTGATGTCGGCAGAAGCGGGCGTGCATCGGCTGGTCCGGCTCAGCCCGTTCAATGCGGGATCGAGCCGCGAGACGAGCTTCGCTTCGGTGTTCGTTTATCCCGACATCCAGGATGACGTTGAGATCGAAGTGAACGAGAAAGATCTTCGCGTCGACACCTATCGCTCGTCGGGAGCGGGCGGCCAACACGTCAACGTAACGGACTCGGCGGTTCGCATAACTCATATGCCGAGCGGAATCGTCGTGACGTGCCAGAACCAACGCTCGCAGCATCAGAATCGCGAAGTGGCGATGCACATTCTGAAATCGCGATTGTATGAGCTCGAGATGGAGAAGCGCCGCGCCGAGACGGCTCACCTTGAAGAAACCAAGCGCGACATTTCGTTTGGCTCGCAGATCAGGAATTACGTTCTGCACCCGTACCGTCTCGCAAAAGACGTGCGCACGAAACACGAGAATGCGGACGTAGACGCGGTGCTCGACGGCGATTTGGATGAGTTCATCAAGCAGTATCTGATGCTGAAGAGCAGAGCATCGAGAGAGGCGGCTTCGGCGGCGGAACCGGCAACTACTCCCGCAGCCTAGTTTAATATCACCGATGTTACACTCGGAAATACTCGATTGATGCACAAGGAGAGATTTATGTCCCCACACTTTTCAAAGCTTCGCGTTCTGATTCTCTTGCTTTTGGTGCTCGCATTCTCAGCGAGCCCATCGCCTGCTGCTCGACTTGCGGCGCGTGCGGTGCAACAAGTCTCGTTGCCCAAAGGCGTCGAGCGCGGCGCTTCTGTTGAAGGCATCACCGAATATCGTTTACCGAACGGCCTGCGCGTGCTGATGTTCCCGGATCAATCGAAGCAGACCGTCACCGTCAACGTTACTTATCTGGTTGGCTCGAAACACGAGAACTACGGCGAGACCGGCATGGCTCACCTGCTCGAACACTTGTTGTTCAAAGGCACGCCAAAGCACACGAATATTCCACAAGAGCTTACTGAGCATGGCACGCGGCCCAACGGTTCGACATGGTTTGATCGGACGAACTACTTCGAGACTTTCGCTGCGACGGATGAAAATCTGAAGTGGGCATTGGATCTGGAATCCGATCGCATGATCAATTCATTCATCGCGAAAAAAGATCTCGACAGCGAGATGACCGTTGTGCGCAATGAATTTGAACTGGGTGAGAACAGCCCGTTCGGTGTATTGATCGAACGGATGTTTTCGACCGCGTATCTGTGGCACAACTACGGCAAGTCGACGATTGGCGCGCGCTCGGACATCGAGAACGTTCCGATCGAACGGCTCCAGGCTTTCTACAAAAGGTATTATCAACCGGACGACGCCGTGCTGCTTGTTGCCGGCAAGATCGACGAAGCTAAGACGCTCGAATTGGTGAATCAATATTTCGCGCCGATTCCGAAGCCTTCTCGCGAGTTGCAGAAAATCTACACCGAAGACCCGACACAGGACGGTGAGCGCGCGATCACGGTCCGCCGCGCCGGCGATACGCAACTCGTAGCCGCTGGTTATCACGTGCCTGCGGGCTCACACCCGGACACCGCAGCCGTCAGCATATTAATGCAAGTATTGGCCGACACACCGTCGGGGCGATTGCACAAGGCGTTGGTCGAGACTAAGAAGGCGAGCAGCGTGTTCAGCTTTCCTCAAATATTCGGCGAGCCCAGTTTGTTGATCGTCGGCGCCGAGGTTCGTCAGGAAGGGTCGCTCGACGCCGCGCGCGAGACGATGTTGCAGGTCGTCGAAGACGTCGCCAGGACTCCCATCACAAAAGAAGAAGTCGAGCGAGCGCGCGCGCAAATCCTGAAACAAATCGAGCTCAATCTGAACTCTTCGGATTCGGTCGGCATCGAGTTGAGCGAATGGATCGGCATGGGTGACTGGCGATTGCTGTTCATCAATCGCGACCGGCTGCGTAAGATCACACCGGAAGAAGTGCAACGCGTGGCCTCGACATATTTGAAATCTTCGAACCGAACGCTTGGGCTGTTCATCCCCACACAGAAGCCGGACCGCGCTGCGATTCCGCCTAAGCCGGACATTGTGGCGATGGTGAAGGACTACAAGGGAGACGCGGCGGCGGCGGCGGGCGAGGCATTCGATCCGTCACCCGCGAACATCGAATCGCGCACGATCCGTCCAACGACGCCCGGTGGATTGAAACTCGCACTCGTGCCAAAGAAGACGCGAGGAAACACGGTCGTAGCAAACCTGGCGCTGCATTTTGGCGATGAGCGGAGTCTGATGAATCGCAAGGAAGCGGCGGAGCTTGCGGCCCAGATGCTGATGCGAGGCACGGCTAAACACACGCGGCAGCAGATTCAGGATGAACTCGATAAGTTGAAGGCGCGTGTTGGCGTATTCGGATCCGCAACCGGAGCGACCGTTACAATCGAGACAGTTCGCGATAACCTTCCGGCGGTGATGAAACTTGTTGCTGAGATTTTGCGCGAGCCTTCTTTCCCGGCCACCGAGTTCGAGCAATTGAAGCAGGAACAACTCGCGGGGATCGAGCAGCAGATCAGTGAGCCGACAGCGATCGCGTTCGTTGCGTTTCAGCGGCACGTTCGGCCTTTCCCGAAGGGGCATGTGAACTACACATCGGCGCTCGATGAATCAGTGGCCGAGTTGAAAGCGGTGACGCTCGACGAGGTGAAGAAGTTCTATGCCGATTTCTACGGCGCAACGAGCGGCGAGTTTGTTGTCGTTGGAGATTTCGACGACAAAGAACTAACCAGGCTCGCAGGTGAGTTGTTCCAAAATTGGACGAGCAAGCAACCCTACGATCGAGTCCCGGAAGTTTACAAAGACGTCGCGGCGGTGAATCAATCGCTCGAGACGCCGGATAAAGCCAACGCGTTTTTTGTTGCGGGCGAGAACTTGAATGTGCGCGATGATGATCCGGACTACGCGGCGCTGGTGCTTGGCAATTACATGATCGGCGGCGGATTCCTGAACTCGCGTTTGGCTGTTCGCATCCGTCAGAAGGAAGGGCTGAGCTACGGCGTCGGTTCGCAGTTGCAGGCGGCCTCGCTCGACAAGTCAGGCATCTTTGTAGCGTTCGCGATTTACGCTCCGCAGAATGTAGTGAAACTCGAAGCGGCATTCAAGGAAGAGATGGCGCGAGTGTTGAAAGACGGATTCACGGCTGAAGAAGTCGAAGCGGCGAAGAAAGGCTTCCTGCAATCACGGCAGGTGAGTCGCGCGCAGGACGCGGAGCTGGCTCGGAGGCTTACGCAGTATCGCTATTTGAATCGTACGCTGGCGTGGGACTCGGATCTGGAGAAGAAGGTAGTGGCGCTCACTCCGGAGCAGATCACCTCGGCGATGCGGCGGTACATTGATCCTTCGAAGATGACGATCATCAAGGCTGGGGATTTTGCGAAGTCGGCGGGAAAGCCGGAGACGAAACAGAACTGACAGGCGAGCGAACGATGCTCACCAGATCCGTGTGATGCCGTACGCATCCATGTTCGCGTCGCCGCTAATAATTGAGATCTGTTCGACGATTGCTTGCGCGACCAGGAGCCGATCAAACGGATCACCGTGGTGCCTCGGAAGACTCGCCTGCACATCGGCTTGCTCGAGCGTGATCGGTAGTACCGTGATTGCAAGGTCGCTGATCGCCTGGGTCATCCAAAGTCTATAGGGCTGGGATAACAACAGCTTGCCCAAACCCACCTTGATGGCGATCTCCCAGATCGAACCTGCGCTCAAGAGCAAGTCGTTAGAGGGATCGGTGATGGCGACGTGCGAAGCGGGGCTGAGTAAATGATCTTGATCGACGTACCATATCAAGACGTGAGAGTCGACCAGGAACCTCATTCCATGTATTCCTTGAAGTCATCAAGAGGAGCATCGAAGTCCGGCGCCATGTAAGTTACGGTGCCGCGAAGCGTGCCGGGACGTCGAGCCGTTTGAGGTCGGTGCTCGGCCGCGACCAGCCTCGCGACCGGCTCGTCGTTGTCCGTGATGACGACTTCGTCGCCGGGTTTGAGGTTGTGAATCAACTCAGAGAGTTTGGCTTGCGCTTCTTGAACTGTCAGGGAACTCATTAGATTGCACGCCTCGTGTCTTTCCTAGCCGTTGGCTCTCGTCCCTTAGCGGATAGATTGCTCTAACTCAATCACTCCAACCTTGCGCAGCCGCGAGCATAACGCTCCTAAGCGCAAAGTTGGTAAGATTATACCTGAATTAGTCTTTGGGTTCGCTACATGTTTGACAAATCTCGAAGTAAGCTATCAAGGTGACTGCGATGAAAGGGAAGAAACGGTCGATATCGACAAGACCTATCAACGTGGATTGATACCGGAAGAGGTCGTAGCCGTGGATACGTGGCGAAAGCCTTTAGTTGGCGGACAAATGATCAGCAACAGTAGACCGGGGATCGCACAGTATGATGAAGCGGTGATACGCACAAAATGAGGCAAAAGAAGAAACTAGACTCAACTGCGCGAGAACAGCCTACAAAGAAGGAAGGAGAATCCGATGAGCTACCGGATAGAATCGATCTTCTTCTTAAAGTAATTGGGCGGTTTGACTTCTATATTAACTCTACCAACACAAAGGCATCCCTGATTCTTGCTTGGAACGGCATCGTAGTCGGAGCGTTGCTACTGAAATATGATGTGATCTTAGTCCAATATAAGAGGAACTGGTTCGTATGGGTCGCTGCGGCGTCTCTACTTTCGTTAATCGGGATGTTCAGCGTGTTTTCTATCGGACTGGTTTTCAAGGTCGTATTTCCGTACTTGAAGGGCACTAGTAAAGAACCTGAAAGTGAAAGCATCCTGTTCTTCGACTCCGTTGCTTCGATGGACGCGGAAAGGTATTTTGACAAAGTCGCGCACGAAACGTCAGAAGAGGTTCTTCTCGACTTGGCCGATCAGGCAGTAATCCTCGCTAAAGGTACGCAGAACAAAATGCTCACAATGCAAAAGAGCATCAGGTGCATTTACGCAGAGCTTTTGATTCTGGCTGTGTTAGTCATACTATTGACAATAGTTCAGTATGCTTAGTTATTGGAATTCCAGTCAGGAGGCTTCAGTAAGATAACTATGAGTTCCCCCCTATCAAGAAAATGGTCACTTGATTTTTACAAAAGAGTTCAGGGATCCATTAAGCTAAGGGTTCCAATTAACCGCCAAAGGATCATGGCAATCACGAACGGTTTGACGATGCCAGAGATCACAGCAGTAGGGAAGCGGATGACGGCCGCTGTACTGTTTTTCGACCTGGCTCGGTTCACCACGACTACCTCTATCTTTCCTCAAGAACATACGCTCTACGTACTGAATCTCATAATCCCCGTTGTTATGCAGACTGTGCGGCACTGGAATGGAGAGATTGAGAAGAATACCGGGGACGGCATAATGGCAATCTTTGGGACCGAAACGCGTAACAACGCGACGATCGCTAGAGACGTGATCGAGTGTGCAATGGGAATAAAGTACATTATGCTGAATGATGTTCATTCGCATCTTTCTGCTCTTGGCCTGCCAGAAATGGATTTTAGGATAGGTATTGATTTGGGCGAGCTCTTAATCGCCAGAATTGGAATCCCACACAACAGTTTCCTGACAGCCGTCGGCGATTCTGCCAACAGAGCGGCGAAGGTACAAACCCTTGCCGAGAACAATGGAATCAGCGTGGGTGAGTATATGCTTCACAGTCTTCACCCAGATCTTCATCAGTATTGCGAAGAGGGGTCCGATCGAAGCTGGAATTGGCGGATATCTGGATCGACGCTTCCGTATCGCTACTTCCATTTCCAGGGTAATTTCTCCGAGCCGAAAAGAACCTTGATGACACCTCAGGCGAATGTTCTACCGAGGCGCTGGTGATCTCATTGCTTTCAAAAGGGATCTTCACGTTTTGAGAATATCGTGTTCAGCAGGAACTTGCAGGCCCTTGATTGGTGTCTGAGCCGCGGTCTCTTTCCGCTGGCCATTTTTAGATTTTCTGCTAATGTTCTACCGAGTTACCGGAATGAGCACCAAATCCCGGACAAAATCTTCCGCCAAAAAATCGCTGGCAAATGAAGTGCTGGCCGTCGTCCTGATCGCAGCCGCTGTTTTGCTGCTCCTGAGCCTGTTCAGCTACGATCCTCGAGACCCAAGCCCTAACTCGGTTGGCCCTCAACGCGAGCCTCACAACTTGATCGGAGTTGTCGGCGCTTTTATCAGCGACGTCTTTCTGCAATGGTTTGGGCTCGCGTCGCTGTTGGTCCCCGGGCTGTTGATTATCGTCGCGTTGCGCGCGTTCTCTACAAAAGACCCCGGCTTTCCAGCTCGCAAGGCGATCGGCGCAACTCTGTTGCTGATTGCTTTCTCCGGATTCCTGGCGCTGTTTCCCGAGATCAAGATTGGACTGCTCACCCGCTCATACAACGGCGGCGCGATTGGTCACATGATCGAAAGCGGGCTCGCGGGTTTCATGAGCACGGTCGGCGCTGCAATTGTGCTGACGGTCTCTTCGGTGTTGACGCTGATGCTGACGATGGAGATTTCGCTCGCGCGTGTGGCTGATTGGATCAGGCGAGTGAGAGAAGCGCAGGCTGAAATCAATCAAAGCAAGCCGACGCTGATTTCACGCTTCAGCGCCTGGTGGGCCGAGCGAGCCGAGAAGCGTGAGATGGAACTTGCTCAGCGGCAAGCCGCAAAAGCTGAAGAACAGAAGCGCCGCGATGAAGAACGAGTCGAGCGCGAACGCGAGAAACGGCTGAAGCAGGAACAGGATCACATCGAGCGCACTCGGCGAATCGAAGAAGCTCGCCGCCTGAAAGAAGAAAATGCGCCGGCCGGCTCCGGCCCGCGTGTTGAGGTGGTCACTCCCGCGCCCACACCCGAGATCGCGATTGCAGGGAGCGGCTTGGCAACCGCCGCAAGAACTCGGCTGGCCACTGAAACAGTCGAGACCGTTCCAACGATCACACCAACTCGACTGCAGATGCGAGAACTCGTGCAGGAGCACGCATCGCGAGTCGAACAGATTAAGGCCGGCCACGCCTTCCAGCCTGACGTTACGATGGACCCGACCGTGGCTGAGATGATCTCGACCGCTTCGATCGTCAGAACCGTACCGACCGACAAATCGGAGGCCGAGGGCAAAGCAGCAAAGCAACAGGCGCGCCGCAAGCCGGCTATCGAAACACTCGCGGGATACACGTACAAGCTCCCGACTCTCGATTTGCTGGAAGCGCCGATCGGGCACTACGAACAGGCCGAGGAAGAACTGCGCGAGCGCGCCACGATACTCGCCGAGAAGTGCAAGGAGTTCGGAGTAACGGGCCACATTCACCGAATCAATCCGGGCCCGGTCGTTACCACTTTCGAGTTCAAACCCGATCCGGGTATCAAGTACAGCCGAGTCGTGGGACTGGCCGACGATCTGTGTCTGGCGCTCAAGGCCGAATCGATTCGCATCGATCGCATTCCCGGCAAATCAACGGTCGGCATCGAAGCGCCGAACGCGAAGCGCGATACGATCTCGCTTCGCGACGTGATCGAGTCGCCAAAGTTTCAGCAGTCGCACTCGAAGCTCACAATCGCACTCGGTAAGACAATCAACGGCGAGGAATACATCGCGGACCTTTCGAAGATGCCGCACTTGTTGATTGCCGGCGCAACGGGCGCGGGGAAATCTGTAACGCTCAACGCAATCATCTGCTCGATTCTGTACAAAGCGTCGCCCGAAGAAGTGAAGTTCATAATGGTGGATCCGAAGCGCGTCGAGCTCGGACTCTACGAAGGGATTCCGCATTTGCTCACTCCCATCGTGACCGATCCTAAGCGTGCTTCGAATGCGTTGAAGTGGGCAGTGAACGAGATGGAATCGCGATACCGCCAGCTTGCCACGCTTGGCGTGCGCAACATCGAGCAGTTTAACCGGCAGGTTCGCGAGATGACTCCGCCGACCCTGTTCGATGATCCGGCGGAGCCGTTGAAACCATTGCCTTACATTGTGATTGCGATTGACGAACTTGCTGACTTGATGATGATTGCGCGCGCCGAAGTAGAGACGTCGATCGCGCGGCTGGCTCAGATGGCGCGCGCCGTGGGAATTCACCTGGTGCTTGCGACGCAGCGGCCTTCGGTCGACATCATCACCGGAGTCATCAAGGCAAACATTCCTTCCCGCATGGCCTTCCGCGTTTCTTCCAAGGTCGACTCGCGAACGATCATTGACTCGAACGGCGCCGAAGCGCTCCTTGGCCAGGGCGATATGCTGTTTCTGCCACCGGCCTCGTCGCGGCTGATTCGGGTTCACGGTTCCTTCAACAGCGAAGTCGAGATCAAAGGAATCACCGACTTCATAAGAAAGCAGGCCGAGCCCGACTACAATGAAGAGGTGACTCTCAGCGAACAGGAAACGATGGAGGGCGACGGTTTCGAAGGCGAGCAGGACGAGTTATTCGATGAAGCGCTGGCGATCGTGACCGACATGGGGCGAGCTTCGACTTCGGTGTTGCAGCGAAGGCTGTCGATTGGATACGGGCGAGCGGCAAAGATTCTGGATTCAATGGAGCGCCAGGGATTCATTGGGCCGGCCGAGGGGTCAAAGCCTCGCAAGGTCCTGCAAGGCGCATATGAGTTTCGCGAGCGCGTGGCCCAACGGCTTGAGCAGGACTATGACTAAGCAGTTTTTCAGCGGCGCCAGCCCAGGGACCTCACCAAGTTTTGCACAGGTTTTCAGCAAATCCGCCTCTATGCCCCAAAAAGGAACTGCTAAAACCCTAGAAAAATGAGGGCCGTGACCTCCAAATACAGAAATAACTTAGCTTAGAGATGCGTAACAAGTTTGAACAAAAAGTGTGCAATGAGCCAAAAGTCCGCGAAACTCAGACCTTTGCGCTCCAATGGAGATAGCTTTTCCACAGACTTTTCCACAATTTCTGTGGAAACTGGGCAACTCAATTGATTGGGTAAAACCAGGGAGTACGGGATGACAATGATCAGATTCACAGCCAATCATCAGGACCTTTCGACAGACCGCGGCTATCAATTCAAATTTCTCTGCGACAAGTGCGGCAACGGATTCATGTCGCGTTTCCAGGCTTCGATCACGGGGACCGCCGGCGGACTTCTGCGCGCGGCCGGAGATATGTTCGGCGGAATCCTTTCAAGCGCAGGCAACAGCGCTTACGAGATTCAACGCGCGGTTGGGGGCAAGGCTCACGACGCCGCTTTTGAAAAAGCGGTCGAAGAAGCGAAGGGTTATTTCAAGCAATGCACTCGATGCGGCAAGTGGGTATGCCCGGACGTGTGTTGGAACGCGAAAGCCGGATTGTGCGAAGCATGCGCCCCGGACTTCGAGGAGGACTTCGCCGCGAAGAAAGCTCAGGCTATGAGTCAGGCGGCCCAGAATCAACTCTACGAAAAAGCGCAGCAAACCGACTACACGTCCGCAACTGATATGAGCGCGGGAGCGAGTTCCCCTGCGGCGACGCTCGCGTGTCCCTCATGCGGAGCGAAGACCACCGGAAGCAAGTTCTGTCCGGAGTGCGGTGGGCCGCTTCAAATAAAACTCACCTGCCCGGGTTGCGGAGCACAGCCGGAGGGCTCGCCGAAGTTTTGCCCCGAGTGCGGAGTGAAGATGCCACTGAGATAGTTATTGGTCATTGGTCATTAGTCATTGGTCCTTGGTCCTGTTCGTTCACGGTGGTCGTCGCTCAAAGCCAATGACTAATGACCAATGACTAATGACCAAGGACTAATGACAAAACCCTACATCGCAGCTTCGAGTTATCTAAACGCGGCCCCACTTTGCTACAGCTTCATAAAGGGTGAGCAGAAAGAGCGCTGTGTATTCCTGTCGGATGCGGCACCCGTGCGCTGCTCTGAGCTTCTCGCGAATGGAACCGCAGATGCAGCGCTCATTCCCGCCATCGAGTATCAACGAATCGATAATCTGTTGATCGCGCCCGGCGCGTGCGTGGCTTCGAAGAGCATAGTAAGAAGTGTGCTGCTGGCTTCGCGAGTTCCGATCGAAAAGATAACTTCCGTGTCGCTCGATACCTCATCGCGCACTTCGGCTGCGTTGATTCAAATTATCCTTCGACGTTTCTATGGTATCGACGCCTCATACGAAGCAGCCGCGCCGAAGCTCGAAGACATGCTCGAATCAAATGACGCTGCGCTGATGATCGGCGATCCGGCGATGTTGATCGATCGCACAGGACTTCACGTTTACGATCTGGCTGAAGAATGGCGGAAGCACACCGGTCTCGGTTTCGTGTTCGCATTCTGGGCGATCAAGACCGGTTCGGTTTCGTGGAGAGGAAGTGGAATTGACTTCGCGGCCGCGAAGGTTGAAGGCCTGGCGCACGCGGGAGACCTGGCCGACAGCTACGCGAGTAGTCTTGGACTGCCCAGAGACGGGTTGTTCAGATACTTGACTGAGAACATCAGCTACGATCTGGACGAGGAGAGCCTCGAGGGGTTGAGACTTTATTATCAGCTTGCGAGTGAATGCGGTCTGATCGGCGAGGCTCGCGAGATGGTCTTTCACCACACGCAGTAACGCGCGATTACTGCGGTGTCTCGCCTTGCTGGGCCGCCTGTGCGTGTTCCGTGCTTTCGTCTACAGTGTACGAGCCGAGAATTCGCCGGCCCTCTTCGCTGCGCGGATCGATCGTGCGAATGTGCTTTCGTCCCTGCATCTCCCAAATCGCGGTTACCACGCCTTCCTTTTCAACGGCGTGATAGGTTGTTTCATTCTCCGACATCTAATCCTCCTGAAATTTGATTCGTGTGAATAGAATTTGATTCTAAGAGGCGAGGCTTGGATCTGTCCAGCAAACTGAATGATTCGCCGGCCGTTGCGCAGATTGAGTGCCGCTGCAAGGAATGCTATGGAATAAAAGAGAGGAGGTTTATCAAGTCGATATCGTTTGACTCCGGAGGCGAGGTCATCCCGCGCGGTCCAGGTTCCTTGTTCTGGTCGTTCTGTTGTTCTCTCATTTCGCGGCGCATCTCTCGTTGAAGCTGATGGAATCTCACGACCTGATCCGGCGTCAGCACACCACGCACTTGAGCGCGAACCCGTGAGTCCAGCCTGATCTTCTCGGCCTGCGCCGTCGCAAGATCCTCGGTCGCCCTTCGAACTTCAACTTCGTTATATGGCTCGCTCATAATCGCGCGGTCGAGCGCCTGGCGGGCTTGCCTCAGATGGCGGCCTGCCGAGATGACTTCGTCCTCGTGACTGCGGCGAATCTCCTGCATTCGCATGCGTTGATCCGGCGAGAGCCCGATCGCTTGCATCACGCGCTGCTGCAACTGCTGCTTTCTGATCTGATTTGGATTACCGCCTCTTCGTGGATCCAACTGCGGCCCGCCAAGTGGGCGGTTGATACCTCGCTGACCTGGCGGGATTCGATTGTTGCGCCGAATCTGAGGATCGCCGGCTGGAAATCGAGTCGCTCGCAGTTGTGCGGAGGCTTCGACCGAGATGATCGACAGCGAAACCGCGAGCAAGAAAACCGGGAAGATCCTATTCATATCTGATTACCGCTCGGCCGCTATTGTACACACATTAGAGCATGGCGCCCGTGCCGAAGTTTGGATTATTCTCGGGGCATTCTCATTTGGCAAGGCGATCCCGAGCCACCATAGATCCCTCCGCTTTCCGCGACCGAATCCAGAACATTGCTGAATCGGTTTGTGAGTGGATTCCGTCTTAGTAGATACCTGGGAAATAATCAAACCCCAGGAGGCAACTCATGAAAAGCGTCGCGATAAGACGGAACCCGATTGCCGGGTTTGCTGTGATATTGATGCTCGTTAGTCACCCGTTAACCCAGTCGTCCGCAAAAGCCAATCAGCGAAAACCAAATCAGGCCATCACCCAGAGTCAAACAACCAAACGCGTGTCGTTCGTCAAAGCAGTTGTCATCGATGATCGCTTCTCGGCGCTTAGACGAGAACCCGGCTTGCAATCAGAGGTGATTCACAGGCTCAGACTCGGACACACCGTGTACATCATTTATCCCGGCAATGACGAAGCAAGTCATTCGGCGTTCTGTAGAATCGCAGCGAGCCGCCGGACGCGCGGCTGGATCTACCGAACGGCGATTGCGGTGCAGGGGCGCGCCGGCGAGGACCAACGAATCATGAAGCTGATCGAAGGTACGAGCGACGGCCTGGATCGCATCGCGCTGTGCCGGATTCTCATTGAGCGATTCAGCCAATCACCTCTGATTCCGCGCGCTCTGTTGATAATGGGTGATGAAGGCGAGCGCGCGGCGGAAACATTAACTCAGCGCGCGCGCAAGCGTGTTGGCGAAGCGGCGGGCGCCAGTGTGACTCCAAGTCTGAGGGATCTCTATCTGAATGATGCGGCCCTGGATCGTTACAGCAAGCTGCGAATCGTCTTCGATTTCAACGAGCTGACGAGGGAATACATCTACGACGGGAAAGCATATCGCGAGCTGGTCAGCCGTTCGCCACATTCGGAAGAAGCATTACTCGCGCGCCAGCGGCTTGGCCGAGTCAAAGACAAGAACGCGACGCGTCAGTGAGGAACGTCGAATCGTCTTGCTCCCGGCTTTCTTTTGGCGCGTCCGTTTGAAATAGCTTCTTGCAAAACCGTTGCGTTTCGGTTTAGATATTTTTCGTTGAGTGGCGCGAACAATTAACAGAGCTGACGCGACAAATCTGGAGGACGATAAAGATGCCAAGAGGGACTTGCCCCGAATGCGATGCCGAAGTGCAGGTCGATGAAGACACCGATAAGGGCGATGTTGTTGAATGCTCTGATTGCGGCACCCAATTGGAGGTGGTTGGACTCGACCCGATCGAACTCGACGTGGCGGTGGAAGAGGAAGAGGAAGATTGGACCGAGTAGATGTTGTTGCTGAGCCGCTGCGATTACGCGCGCTTCTTCAGTGGTCAGCTCTTCGCGCGGTGACCTATCTGCTTTTACTCACAACCTCGCCGCGTTCTCGGCGAGAACAAGCGCAGGTCACAAGGGAAGTTTTTCAAGCGTAGCCGATCCGATGCGGCTAAGCTTAAAGTTCATCTGTCTGTCGAAGCGCGGCATGTGAACGTTGTGCTTTGCAACACCAGGGAATGTGAATGAGTGTCAACGGTAATGGGGGTCCGCGCAAGAAGTCTCGTAAGCTTCCGGTTTTTTATGACTGCTCGAAATGCCCGGCCTATTGTTGCAGCTACGATCGAGTCGAAGTAACCAAGCGTGACCTGCTTCGCATCGCTCGTCACTTCGGCGTCTCATACAAACAAGCCGAGTTGCGCTATACCAAGAATTCTCCGTCGGGCCGCGTTCTCCGGCATAAGAAAGATCACATCTTTAAGCACGTCTGCGAACACCTCAATCAGGAAACACGCCAGTGCACGATCTATCTCGCACGCCCGGCCGTATGCCGCGGCTATCCCGATTCCCGCCACTGCGGCTACTACGACTTTCTCGCGTGGGAGCGGGACCGGCAGGGCGACGACAACTTCATTCCAAGCGCCTGAGGCCAGCGGCCGAGTGTCGCGTTGATCCGCGCGGCGAGTGTTGATGAATCACACACCGAATCGCGTACTCGTGAGCCCCGCGCGGCGGGCGGCGTTCGATATCCTCCAACGAGTCGAGTCAGAGTCCGCGTACGCATCGGTGCTTATTGCTCAACTCCCCGAGACCGATCTCTCGCGCGAGGACCGCGCGCTTACCCGGGAGTTGGTCCTCGGAGTTCTACGTTGGCGCGGCCTGCTCGATCACTTGATCGAACAATATGCGAAGCGGCCGATCGCGCGCTTCGATATAAAAGTATTGATCGCTCTTCGCCTTGGCCTGTATCAGCTACGCTATCTTTCTCGCATCCCACAATCGGCCGCCGTCAATGAGTCGGTGAATCTGGTCAAGCGAGCGCGTGTTACCAGCGCGTCGGGCCTCGTCAACGCCGTGCTAAGGAGCGCCGCCAGATTGATCGATAAACCAGTTGGCGAAGACGTGGGTGATCACTCCGAGCGCGCCTCGATTGAGCTTTCGCATCCCGCGTGGATGCTTGAGCGCTGGCGAACAATGATCGGCGATGATGAAATGCACGCGCTGGCGCTCGCCAACAATTCGCCCGCCGCGCAATCGTTTCGCATCAACACTCTTCGCTTCACAGTCGCCGATGCGATCGAACAGCTCGCCGCCGAAGGAGTGATCGCCCGCGAGTCGGAGTTTGCGCCGGGCGCGTTCGTGGTCGAAAGTGGCCCGGGATCGAGCGTCGCAAAAGCCGCCGAGCGCGGGCTCATCTACATTCAAGACCAGGCTTCGCAACTGGTGTCGCTCCTTCTCGATGCGAAACCGGGACACCGTGTGCTTGATCTGTGCGCGGCGCCCGGCTCGAAATCATCACACATCGCGGGACTCACGGAAGATCGGGCGCACATTGTTTCCTGTGACATTCACGCTCACCGTCTCGCCACGCTTCGCTCCACATGCGGACGACTCGGCGTCACTTCGATCGACGCCGTCGCGCTCGACGCTACGCAAGCGCTGCCATTCACCGAAACCTCAATGAAGTTCGCTCGTGTGTTGGTCGATGCTCCGTGTTCGGGCACTGGAACGCTGCGAGGTAATCCGGAGATAAAATGGCGGCTCAAGCTCGAAGATATCGAAAAGCTTGCAAAGCTTCAGCTCAGTCTCTTGCATAATGCGAGTTCGGCCGTGGCAGATGGTGGCCGTTTGTTGTATTCGACTTGTTCTCTTGAACCAGAAGAAAACGAAGCTGTGATTCAGGAGTTCCTTGATGATAACGCCGCGTTTCGAGTGATTCAGCCCGACGTGCGCGGCGATCTCTTAGCTGGCGGCGGCTTTGTCAGGACATTCCCTCACCGGCAGGGCTCGGATGGTTTCTTCTCAGCGGTACTTGAGAAGATCGCGCCCTAGCTGTAGAGAATTATCTATGCGATTCGTGTTTCTCATTGCCCTCGCATTCGTCGTTGTGGCGACGCCGGCGGTGCGAGGTTCGTTTCACCAGGCACCCGAGCATGGAAAGACTCAAATAGTTCTGCTGGGTACCGGGACCCCGAACGCCGACCCGGAACGATTCGGGCCGTCTACCGCGATTGTAGTCAACGACACGCCGTATCTTGTTGACTTCGGCGCGGGCGTTGTCAGGCGGGCGGCGGCGGCGTTTCGAAAAGGGATCAAGGGGCTCCAGGTCAAAAACCTGAGCCGAGCGTTTGCGACTCATCTGCACTCCGACCATACCGCGGGCCTCGCGGATTTGATCCTGACTCCCTGGGTGCTTGAAAGATCCGCGCCGATCGAAGTCTACGGGCCGAAGGGTATTGCTTCGATGACCAACCACATACTTGAAGCCTATCGCGAAGACATCGACATTCGATTGCACGGCGGCGAGCCTTCCAACAAGACGGGCTACAAGGTCGTCGCGCACGAGATAAAGCCCGGAGTGATCTACAAAGATGCCAACGTTACGGTCAAAGCGTTTCGCGTCGATCACGGCTCGTGGCGCGAGGCTTATGGATTTCGCTTCGAGACTGCCGATCGAACGATAGTGATCTCGGGAGATTGCCGGCCGAGCGAATCAATAGTCGAGAACTGTAACGGCTGCGATGTTCTGATTCACGAGGTCTACTCGACAACCGGATTCGCCACGCGGCCCGAGGAGTGGCAGAAGTATCACTCGCGTTATCACACCTCGTCTCGGGAGCTGGCCGAGTTGGCTAACAAAGCGCGTCCGGGTTTGCTTGTGCTCTATCATCAGTTGTTCTGGGGCACGAGTGAGGAAGATCTGCTGAAGGAAGTACAACGGAATTATTCGGGCAAGGTTGTGTCGGGGCACGATCTCGACATCTACTAGTCGCAGGAAGAAGCGATGAGTTCTCTGCAAGTGACAATCGACGACATAGCGCTTGCGCGCGGGCGAATAGCGGCGGTCGCGCGGCGAACACCGCTCGAACGCTCGCGATGGCTTTCGACAAGGCACGGCTCGGGCGTGCTTCTAAAACTTGAATGCTTGCAGTTGACCGGGTCCTTCAAGCTTCGAGGCGCAATGTCGAAGCTCTCGAGTCTCAGCGACGACGAACGCGCGCAAGGCGTTCTAACTGTCTCCGCCGGCAATCACGGGCTTGCTGTCGCTCATTGTTGTGAAGTGCTCGGACTAGACGCAACGATAGTCGTGCCCGAGTCGGCTTCGCGCGCGAAGGTCGAAGCGATCCGCCGTTATCCCGTCACGCTAATCGAGCACGGTGCGAACTACGACGAGGCCGAACGCGCCGCGCGGGAAATGGAACGCGAGACCGGAACAACCTTCGTCTCACCTTACAACGATCCGGAAGTAATCGCGGGGCAGGGGACCATCGGTCTGGAAATTTTGGAAGATGCGCCGGCGCTTGATGCGGTAATCGTTCCGGTGGGCGGCGGCGGATTGCTCGCGGGTGTTGCGATTGCGATCAAGTCGCTCGATCCGCGGGTTAAGGTCTACGGCGCGGAGCCGGCAAATTCGCCAACCATGACCGCGGCGCTTGCGGCCGGGCACATCATCGAGATCGAAGAAGAGCCGACCATCGCAGACGGCTGCGCCGGTAACATCGAGCCCGGGTCAATCACCTTTCCTATGATTCAAAGGTCGATTGACGGGATCATTCTGGTGAGCGAGGAGTCGATTCGAAAAGCAATCGCTGATGTTGCGAGAGAAGATCACCTCATCATCGAAGGCTCGGCGGCGGTTAGCATCGCCGCGCTTGGAGACCGGCGCCTCGCGGGATTGAACACGGCGGCAATAGTCAGCGGCAGGAATCTGACTCTCGATCAGTTTCTCCCGATGGTTTCAGCTCTTTTGGAAGGAAGGGACTGATCTATAGAGCAACGACGGTAGCCCTCTGAGACATAGCGCCCGGGCCAAGGGCCGACTACACGGCTTAGGCATCTCAGGGACCTAAAGCTTCACGATGTGCTTTGGGCGATAAGCGAACTAATAATCCTCTTAGTCTTATCTGACGAGAATATCGCCTCAAGCGTCTTAAGGAATTCTTCCTCATTCTCTACGTGCAATTCGGCGACGCTGAAAGGTGGAGCATCAATGACTAATGGATAGAACTCAACACCATGGGAAACGGAAAACAGGCGATACCTGTAATTGTTGAGCGCGGGCGCGACGATGTCGAAATCGTAGGTGAACCCACCTTCTAGCATCAAGGCAACACTCTTACCTACGCCGGGGGTAACCCTGCCCTCGACGAGGTTCTTCGTGCGGTCACCTAACAACGAAGCCTGTTCCTTCAAGAGGCTCACCGGCGCAACAGCATCTGTCACGGCAATGTCTTCCGGCCAGAGATTTCTCGGCGAAATGCTCATATCAAACTCCTTTCACTACAAATCAAGGCGGAACAGGATCGGTAGATGGTCAGACGCCACTGAAGAGTTCGGCAAACCGTTGGCGGTGAGGAGCGACCGCTCACGCTAACGAGCGCTTCAAGCGGGCTCTTGTTGAGATTCCAGAACAGGAACGTGGTCATAGTCGATCAGACCGTAGTCGAATAGACCGTAAAGGTTGATATGATCCCAGGAAGGATACTGCTTGATTATGCTACAAGTTCACCCATCGTGCGAATCGCTTCAAGACCATTCGCCGCGCATATCAGCGTAGTCACTCCCGCTTCGCGCCACTCGGCGAGCCGGTCGCGAATACGCTCGCGAGGCCCGCACAGCGCGATCTCGTCAACCAACTCGTCAGGTACTGCTGCGATGGCTTCGTTACGTTTGCCGGCCAGATAGTAATCCTGGATTGTCTTCGCGGCGTCTTCGTAACCGTAACGGCACGCGAGGTCGTTGTAGAAATTCTTACCACGAGCGCCCATTCCGCCGACATACAGCGCCAGGTTCGGTTTGACGTGCATGCGGCAAGCATCGACGTCATCGCCAACGACGACGCTGACCGTCGGCGCGATGTCGAAATCGTCGAGCGTCCTTCCATCGCTCCGTCGCGCGAAGCCTTCGTCCAGCGATTTGCGAAACACGCTCACTCGGCGCGGCGAGAAGAACACCGGAAGCCAGCCATCGGCGATCTCGGCGGCGAGCGCGACGTTCTTAGGCCCGATCGCCGCGACGTAGATCGGGATGCTCGAGCGCAACGGATGCACGATCAGCTTCAACGGCTTGCCCAGCCCCGTTCCGCCCTGCACCGGTATGTCGTAGTACTCGCCGTGATGTTCGAGCGGCTGCTCACGTTTCAAGATCGCGCGTACGATTTCGACGTATTCGCGAGTTCGCGTGAGCAGCTTGCCGTAGACGACGCCGTGCCAGCCTTCGACCACTTGCGGCCCCGAAGCCCCGATGCCCAGCAGAAAGCGGCCTCCGGTCAGCAGATCAATCGTCGCTGCGGTCATCGCGGTCATCGCCGGAGTTCGGGCGGGCATCTGCATGATCGCGGTGCCTACATTGATTCGTTCAGTGTGCGCCGCAAGCCACACGAGCGGCGATACCGAATCAGAGCCGTAAGCCTCGGCTGTCCACAGCGAGTGATACCCCAGCCGCTCGGCCTCCTGAGCTATCGCGATGTTGTCCGAAGGGCCGGAACCCCAGTAACCGAAATTCAGTCCAAGTCGCATTTCTTTGTTGTCTCCCGTCTCGATTCGCAGTATATTCGCCCAGACAATAGCCGAAGTCCACTCTCACTGTCACGTCGAAGAGGTCTTTGCATTATTCAGACCCGCTTCAGTCCCCGATGGGAAGAGTCTCCGTTCACACAACGGACGTCAGACGGCGTGCTTGCTCGATAAACCGGCGATGAGGAGCACAGAATGAATAGATCACAAACCACAAGCTCATTCGCGCTTGTTTTGGTATTCAGTTTGGCAGTTTCGTTTACACTTAACGCCACGGCCGTTGTCGGTCTTCAACGAAAACACTCGTCACACGCATTCGCTTCTACAAATCGCCATGATAGACAACAACGAAAGATGGCCGTGGGGGACGTAGAGGGTCAAACCGCGTTCGCGGAGCAGCCGGCTCGCCGGCGAGACATAAACAAATCGTGGCTGCTTCGTCCCGAGGTATTTGATAGTTTATCGGCGACAGGCAAACGCACGGCCCTCAAGCTTAACGGCATTCTTCGAAATGAAGCACGAGTCAGAAAACCGATTATTCAATCCGGCTTTACTGAACAGGCGACACCCGGCGACAACATTCGTGTAAACGATCCGAGCATGGATGACTTCGGCGCGACCAACAGCGAAACCAGCATAGCCGTGAATGGCCAGAACGTAATCGTCACTTTCAACGATGCGTCCTTCTTTGATGTGGCCGGCTACTCATTCTCGACCGACGGCGGAAATACGTTCACACACAAGCGGCTGCCAACCCCGGACAAGGGTTTTGGAGATTCGCTCGGCGACGGCGTCGCGGTCTTCGGTCCCAAAGGAGAGATTTACTACAGCACGATCGCCGACGATCGCAACTTTACGGTTTTTATCGGCGTTGCGAAGTCTACCGACAACGGCGCTACCTTTTCACAAGTTGTCGACGCGAGCACATCCGCAAGCAACGATACCGATTTTCAGGACAAGGAATGGATTGCGGTTGATCGAGGCGCGGCTTCGCCGTTTAAGGGAAACGTCTATGCCACGTGGACCCATTTCACGCCGTCCAACGGCAGCTTCATAAGATGTTCGCGTTCAACGGACGAAGGCGCGAGCTTCAGGAGATCCGTCGTCCTCTCGCCACAGGACGGGAGCCAGAGCGTTCAGGGATCGATGCCCGCGATAGCTCCCAACGGCGACGTCTATATCGCATACGCAGATCGTCATTTCAATTCGGGGGGCGGCATCAGCATCGTGAAATCAACCGATGGTGGAAGCACATTCAGCGCGCCGAAGTCCGCGGCCACGCTGATCAGCGTCGGCGCCGCCACGGGAGGGAACGACGTAAGAACCAACAGCTTTCCGTCAATCACTATCGACAAGAACGGCACGGTGCATGTCGTATACAACGCAACTGTAATCCTGAACGGCAGCGATCGGTCGGACATCTTCTACACACGCTCGACGAATGGCGGAACAACATTCAGCGCGCCCGTGAAACTCAACGACGACGGCACGCCAACCACGCAACTGTTCCCATCAATCGCCGCGGCCACGGACGGTACGCTGGGCGTGAAGTGGTGGGACCGCCGCAATGACCCGCTCAACGACGGGTTGACGGACGTCTATATGACGATCTCACGAGACGGCGGCGCGAGCTTCGAAAAGAACTTTCGAGTTACGAATCACAACTGGGTGTTTGGGCCGTCCGAGCTTGGTGACTATCACGGGGATTATGATGGCATCGCCGCTGACGGCAGCAACTTCTTTCTGTCGTGGAGTGACGAGCGCGGACTTGATCCCGATGCGTATTTCGCGCACATCCCGATGAGCCGCGACGGCAATAGCCCGGATTTCAATATCTCGGCGCGCAAGCCATTCGATTCGGTTAAGGCCGGCAACGCGGTGGACTTCGAATTCTCCACCAAGGGTGCCGGAGTCACGGGAAGCTTGACGTTGACTGCCCAGCCCGCGATAACCGGACTCCAGTACACATTCGCAAACGCGTCCGTGAATGCAGGAGATGTTGCGCGCTTGACGGTGTCGGCCAGCGGCGCGGTTGAGGCGGGCACGTACATGATCAATGTCGCCGCGACGGGACAGGGCATTACGCGAAAGACGAACGTTCGTGTCGATGTTCTCGATCCCGCTCGCAGCGTCGGAGCGCCTCGTCAGATCATACGCACTCCCGGATTCACCGACATACGGCAAGGGCTCAAGGAAGACTCGACCGGAACCATTCATCTGGCGTTCGACGATGACACAACGAATGTTCGCGGCAGCGATGTTTACTACTGCAAATCGATTGATGGCGGCGCGACGTATTCGCCGCCCATCAAGGTTGCACCCACCGCGTTGATATCGGGCATATCAACGCTCGCCCTCGATGCCGCGGGCAATCCATTTATCGCGTGGACCGGCTTTACCGGGTCACCTGTTATTGGTGTCTTCCTGTCGAGGTCGACTGATCACGGTGCCACGTTCCTGCCTCCCGTCGGAATATCTTCGGCGTCTCAAAGCGCGAATCTTGCGAACTTAGCCGTGGATAAAAACGGCAACGTGATGGCGACCTATCTGGATATCACCACCAACAGCCCAAGGCTGTTCGCCGCGCGATCGAGCAACGGCGGCGCGAGTTTTTCAACTCCCGTTCAAATTTCACAGACGGGCGAGAGCATCAGCGCAATAGGCGGGCCGGTTGCGTTCGACTCAACCGGAGCCGCTTACGTGGTCTACAGCAATCTGACTCCGGCGGTGCCGACGATTAACATGACAAAGGCTTCGGACGGACAACGCTTCGGGACTCGCACGATCGTTTCTGATTTGGCCATCGCGGCCTTTGCTCCGAATGTTGCAATCGATGGCAGCGATAACCTTTACCTCACGTTTTACAACCGGCAGTTCTCGCCGCCCTTCTTCAGCCGTGAGGTGATGCTGATCAAGTCCACCGATCGCGGCAATTCGTTCCGGCCACAAATTGACGCCTCGAATAATTTCGGCGAATCGACAATACCCTTTGCGATTCTGGGTAAGAGCGGCGAAGTAAACCTCGTGTGGCAAGACACGGATGAGAACGATCAGAGCGATGTGTTTGTCGCGCGCTCGACGGATGGCGGCGTTGTCTTCACTGAGCCCGTGAACCTCTCAGCGAATCACGGAGTTTCATTCGAGGCGACGGGCACTGCAAACGCGAACGGAGATTTGGTTCTTGCCTGGACGGATGACTCGCCGGCCAACCCTGATTTGTTCAGCGTGACGCTCCCCGGACTCGCGGCGCCGTCTCCCGACTTCGCTCTGGTGTTCAATCCTACGGAGATCGACGCACCGCGCGGATCGAGCGTCACGATCAACGCATTCATAAGCCGGCCCGGTGGCTTTGCGGGCAACGTAACAGTCACCGCTCCGGACGTCAGCGCGCTGAAGATCAAACTAAAAGGAGGCGACACGAAATCAACAACTGGCGAGTTCGTGTCATTCAAGCTCAAGTTGAAGGGCGGCGGTCCGACGGGTGTTCAACGGATTACGTTCTCAGCACGCGATGACGCTGGTCGAGTGAGGAATGGTGTGCTCAGTTTGTTCATTTTTTAGAGTCCAGGAGATCTACCGGCCCATAGATGAAACGAGAGATCTAACCGCGATGGTCGGAGGCCGCTCCTACTTGAAGTGTGAAGGAGGAGGTGAGCATGAACCCGAGGCTACGCTTGGCGGTGCAATTGATTCACTCAAATCTTCACCGCAACATAAGGCTTGAGGAAATCGCAGAAGAAGCCGGGCTAAGACACTCACGGTTGGGTGAGTTGTTCAGAGTTGAACTGGGCCTGCCACCACTGAAATATCATAGATTGCTAAGGCTGGAGAGGGCGTGTGAACTCTTGGGAAAAACCAACTGGACGGTCGACCGGATCAGGCTCGAGCTTGGCTACGATCACACTCGCTTTTATAGGGACTTTAAGACTCATTTCGGACTCACCCCAAGTCAGTACAGAGCGCACCGGGATACGAATGCTCCAAGCCCGCCGCAAACAATTTAGTCGGCAAAACCGCCCCTAAACTGGAATAATAGCCACTAGTTTTCAGTTGACGCTGAAGCTGTGATGCAGCATACTACGGTCGCTCGTAAATTGAAATCACGATAGACTGGAGGCACAAGTCCATGTCAAAGGAAATCAGGCGCGGCTTGGATAAAGATGCACAGTTTGATCGCCATCACGGAACTAATCTGCGAAGATCGTTACTGTGCCTTGTGTTTGCAGTCGTACTCTTTGCGGGAGCGCTCGCACCGGGGGCATCACAAGGGGCCGGCGTTACGCCTCTTCGTCCCGCACCGTTACGCTACTTTGATGGAGGCGGTTGTAGTCTATCCTGCCCAGATCCGAGATCTCACATAGTCTGGTTGAGTTGTGACTGTGCGATTTGCTGCTGGAACGATTTCCCCTTCACGTGTAGCGACCAGACATGTTGTCAAGGTTGTGAATAAACCCAGATTCACTTCTAATATTGACTTCATTTAGTGCTGGCGTCGCGATGGAGGATGATTCAATGCCGAGCAGGACACCCACAAGCCTAAGTTACGTTCGCGTGTTTCTGGTTCGCATAATCCTCAGCGTCTTGGTAGCCACTGCGTTGGTAGGCAACGTAATATCCGCGGCTGCTTTTCAGCAGCGGGAGCGAGCACCGGCAAATCCACACACTGCGGCCCGGTCGAAACAATCACAAGAGATCAAAGACAAAACGGAGCCCAATAGTAATGGGTCAACTGTCAAACCCAACTCAGCGAAACCAACCGCTGAGGAAACCCTTGCCGAGACCGAGCGCAAGAAACAACTCAGCGCCTCTTTGCTCGAAGGCGTGCTTGCCGGGGCTCACCGAATTACCCCTGTTGAGTACAGTCTGTTGGTCCAGGTTGAAGCAGCCACGCTGCTGTGGGACTCTGATCGCGACCGCGCAAACGCCGTTCTCAAGAAGGCTTGGGACGGCATTCGTGGGCTTCTGGAGGAAAAGAAGTCTGGGGATGAGCCGCCAACCCGGAAACAGCAGAAGTTGCGGTTCGCGGTGCTTCGCAGGATCGCCCGGCTGGATCCCGGTCTCCTGAATCAATTAGCCGCGGATCCGGCGACGGGTGAAACCAAGCCCGTTGCGGTTCTTGGTAAATGGACTGACGAAGCAAGGGCTATTATGTCTGTCGCCCAGGAGCAGGTGGATGCCAACCCCGCACTCGCCGCGCGGCTGGCACAACGAAGCCTGCCGTTCGGCCTGGTAGATTGGGTGCCCTTCCTAAACAAATTGAACGAGCGGGATAGTATCCTCGCGGAGCAAGTGGCTTCCTCGGTCATAACTCAATATGCCAGCGGTTCAGTTTCGACGGTAGAACTATTGCGCCTCGACCGTTTTGCACTCGACCCCGATCGGTCGCCTCAGCTTCGAGAGCATTACTTCACTATGCTTGCGATTCGCTGCGCGCAAGGCCTGCGCCCGGATGCCTCCATCGAAGCTCTGCGAGCCGGATCACAGACAGCTCAGAGGGCGCTCGGTATTGCGACCGGCCCGCGATGGCCGGTGAGGTTTCAAGAAATCATCTCTCAATATGAGTCTTTGCTGAGTTCTCGGTCCGCTGCTCCGGCTCAGGTGCCGGAAACCAAGTTCGTTGACATGTCGATGATGAACGCCGCGAAAGCGGGTGATACTGCTGAAATTGAGGAACGCTCCCAGCGCGTGCAAAGAATCAATGATCCGAAGGGACGCGACAAGGAGTATTCAAGATTGGCCGCAAGCGCCGCGAGCAACGAGAACCTATCGCTGGCCGAAGACCTGATGGCGAAGATAGAAGGCGACGAGACTCGCCGGGGAACAAGCGTTAGCGTATATGGACCACTGATTAGGAAAGAGCTCGGCCAGAGCGACTGGACGAAAGCGCAGTACTACGCTCTAAAAATATCTCACCCGCTCGGCCGAACGCTTGTCCTCGACATAATCGGACAGATGATTTTGCGATCCGGCAAGGCTAAACGAGACGAGGCCAACGAGGTCTATGACACCGCGACGGCGAAACTCACGCACGACGGGATAACAGAAGATGTCGCGAAGGGATTCCTGGTTCTGGCCAAGTCACTTGCCGCGATAGATCCAGAGCGCAGCCTTGAAGCGGTCAACTCCGCGATATTCGTGCTCAACAAGGTGACGAAAGGCACGGATTGGTTAGCGGATTCAGAAACCAGCTCGGCACTTGCTTCGTGGGTTAGTTTGCCGATCCCAATGGTTCGGTATGACGAGGTTCTCGACCTGACGGAGATGATCGGTCCTCTGTTCAAAGAGATGGCCAGGCGCGACCTGAGGAGCGCCGAGTCGACAGCATACGAATTGTCTCATCCGGGATTGAGTTCACTGGCTGAGCTCGGTATTGTCAGCGAACTCAAGAAGGAGCTGCGCGATTCAAGACCTGCACTGCGTCAACTGAACAGCAAGAAGCCTCCGGCAAAACAATAGCCGGCATTCATACCATACCAGGCTCGCGATCAACCGAGAGTTCCTCGGCGCCGCGCGAGTCCTTAAACGACAAGGCAAAGAACACCGCGATCACGGCCGCGAACACGCACGGGATCCACCAGAAGGTCCGCCAATTGGTGACGCCGTTCGCCGTCACAGCATCGCCGACCTTGCCTGAAACGATTGAGCCAAGCCCGATGCCGACGCCATAAGTAATCAACGCGATGAATCCTTGCGCGCTTGCGCGAATCTCGCGCGGCGCCTTCTTGTCTACATAGATTTGTCCGGTGACAAAGAAGAAGTCATAGCACACGCCGTGAAGCAGGATGCCGACATAGAGCATCCATGCACCTGACTCAAGGTTGCCATTCGCGAAGAGCGCATAACGCGCCGCCCACGCCAGCATTCCGACAAGCAGCATCTTCTTCACGCCGAGACGAACGAAGAAAAACGGCATCAGAACCATGAAGATGACTTCCGACATCTGCCCCATACTCTGTTTGGCTGCCGCGTCCGTCATCTTCAAATAGTTCAGGAATGGATTCGTAAAGTTGTAATAGAAAGCCAGCGGAATCGAGATCAGCAACGAGCAAAGCACGAAGACGAAGAACGATCTCTCCTTCATCAACCTCAGCGCCTTGAGGCCCAGCACTTCGCCGGCGCTGACTTTCTTGCCGACGTTTTGCGGCGGAGTGTTCGGCAGCGTGAACGAATACAGACTCATAACGATAGAAGCAATCGCGGCCATCTTCATCGGCATAGCGCCTGCCTCTACATCGGCGTAAAACCTGGCAAGGATGTATGAGATGCTCAGGCCCGCGGCGATCCATCCGATGGTTCCCCAGACGCGCACTTTGGGAAATTGCTTACCCGGCTCTTCCATTTGATGAAACGAGATATTGTTCACTAACGCCAGCGTCGGCATGTAGCAGAGGTTGTAAAGCAACAGCCCGAAGATCAGCCAGCCCACCGTGGTGACTCCGGCAAACAGATAGAGAATCACCCCGCCAACCAGATGCAACGCACCCATGATTTTCTGAGAGGCAAAGTAACGGTCCGCGATCATGCCGATGAAGAAGGGTGAAACGATGGCGGCGATGTTGTTCATCAGGAAAGCGTAGCCGATTTGACTGTTTGTGAACCCGATCCCTTTTCCCAGGTGCGTACCCAATGTCACAAACCACGCGCCCCAAACAAAGAACTCGATGAACATCATCACACTCAATCGCAGGTAGATTCGTGAATTCATTCAGCTCTCCCACTCAACTGTTCATAGTCCGGCCTTCAGCGGAAGTTTTGTATCTTATGTGTGGCGGGAGTGCGAGGTTACGAACTTCCGCCTGAAGGCCGGGCTACGAACTAATATGCGAGATCTAAAGGTTTGGTGCGGATGAGAGGACTTGAACCTCCACAGGATTGCTCCTACAGCGTCCTGAGCGCTGCGCGTCTGCCATTCCGCCACATCCGCATCGATTGTGATTCGGGCAAAGCGAAAATATACTAGCTAGCGCGTTGAAATAGTGTCAATTGATTTTAGATTTGCGATTTTGGAATTTGGATTTGCACACTCTGGATTGACCAATCCAAAATCGAAAATCCAAAATTGCAAATCAACATGCCAGCCACAAACATATCACCACAGAAGGTTCTCAAATCTCTGCCGAAGTCTCGCGAGCGCGGCATCGGCGTTGACCAGTTGGCCGGCGCGTTGACGCTTTCGAAATCGCAAACACCCGAGTTGCGTGCGCTCCTTGATCAATTCGTGAAAGCGGGTCTCGCCTCATCGAAAAGCGGACGCTACTCGCGCAAACAAGCGCACGGAGTTCTTATTGGGATTCTTAGAGGCACGCGCTCGGGTCACGCCTTTGTGGTTCCTGACGATCCGCGCGACCGAGAACAAGGAGATCTGCGGATTGCCACTCGCGCGATGGGCGAAGCATTGCACGGCGACGTTGTCGTTGCCCGCGTCACTCGATCGGGCGATCGCGGCCGCGAAGGACAGATCCAGTCGGTCCTACATCGCGCGAATCAAACGGTCGTGGGCACATTCAGAAAGCAAAGAGCCGAAAGCGTCGTATCGCCCATCGATGAGCGGTTTCTTTATGACATTGGCATCGCGCGTTCGGATACGAAAGGCGCCGCCGACGGGGACTTCGTGAACGTCGAGATCATTCGGCCGCCGATCGCGGGGCGGCCGCCTTCGGGGCGAGTCATCGAGGTGCTCGGTCCTCCGGATCAACCGGGTATCGATCTGGAAATCATCATTCGAAAGCATCGCTTGCCGCATGTGTTCTCGCCGTCGGCAATCGAAGCCGCCGAAGCGATAGATGAGTCAATCGCTAAGCGTGATCTTGCCGGACGGGTTGATCTGCGGGACAGTCTGACGATCACAATCGATGGCGAGACGGCGCGCGACTTTGACGACGCCGTGTCGCTGGATGAGATGCCCAATGGACGATTGCTCCTGGGTGTGCACATCGCCGACGTCAGTCATTACGTGCGCGAGGGAAGCGCGCTTGATGAGGAGGCTTATGAGCGCGGCACGTCGGTGTATTTTCCCGAGCGCGCGATTCCCATGCTGCCCGAGCGCCTGTCGAATGAGATCTGCTCGCTGAAGCCGCGCGTTGACCGGCTGACGATGTCCGCAATGATCGAAATGCATGCGACCGGACGCATCGTCGATTACCGGCTGACGCCTTCGATTATTCGCAGCCGCGAGCGAATGACTTACACCGCGGTCAACGAAATCATCACCACGCCCGAAGGCGAAACTGCGACGGCTTACGCTCACGTCAAGGATCTTATTCTGAGAATGCATGCGTTGACTCACGTGTTGATCAAGCGCAGGGAAGAACGCGGCGCGATTGATTTCGATTTGCCCGAAGCAGAGCTGTTGTTCAACGACGAAGGTCAGATCGGAGGCATACTGCGCTCCGAACGAAACATTGCGCATCGGTTGATCGAAGAGTTCATGCTTCTGGCAAATGAAACGGTCGCGCGTCACCTGGAATCGATCAACGTGCCGTTGCTTTTCAGGATTCACGAAGAGCCAAACCTCGAAAGGGTCGAAGAGTTCGCCGAGATCGCGGCGTCGTTTGGCCACAAGTTCTCGATTCACGGGCCGGTTCCACAGCGCGGGTTTCAGCGGCTGGCGCGGGACATTCGCGACAAACCCGAAGAGCGAATGTTGTCTTACCTGATGCTGCGATCGATGCAGCGCGCGCGATACTCACCGCAGAACGCCGGGCATTTCGGGCTTGCGATGAAGAGCTACACGCACTTCACATCGCCGATCCGGCGCTATCCTGATTTGATCGTCCATCGTGTGCTCCGCGAGGTGATCGAGCGTGGAAAGGATGACGAGGGCGGCGTCGATCTGGGGGCGAGGCACGCGGCGAAACGTGTTTCGTGGCCGGTGCTGGATGAGCAGCGCGAGATCGACCTGAGGGCGGCGCTCGAGCTGATTGGCGATCATTCAAGTGAGCGCGAGCGCGCCGCCGACGACGCCGAACGAGAGTTGATGAATTGGCGCAAGGCGGACTTCATGAGCGATCGCGTCGGCGAAGACTTTGATGGCATCATCACATCGGTCAAGGATTACGGGTTGTACGTCGAGCTTGATGAGTTCTTCGTCGAAGGGCTGGTTCACATCTCGACTCTCGTTGACGATCACTACGAGTTTCACGAACGCAAACACCGGCTGGTTGGGAAACGAACCCGCCGCGAGTTTCGACTGGGCGATCGGATTCGAGTGGCGGTCAATCGAGTCGATCGCACGCGTCACCTGATCGACTTCTCTGTCGTGTAAAGTTTGTAGTCCGGCCTTCAGGAGTCTGTCGGGAAAAGAACTCTGCGCGTTTCTCTGCGTTCTCGGCGCCTCTGCGGTGAGCTGTTTTTTGGGCAAATTCACCGCAGAGACGCTGAGCGCGCTGAGATTGCGCCGAGAAAAACCATTTTCCGGACAGACTCCTTCAGGCGGAAGTTTGTAAGCCGATGCTTTGACTAAATACGAACTTCCGCCTGAAGGCCGGACTACAAACGGGTATGTTTACAATCCTCTAAGCGCCGAATAGAATGCCCCAGCCGCAAGTTCAGATTTGAGGAGGCGCACAATGAATAAGCGAAACCGTTTGATGCCGGCGTTCGCGTTGCTGGTCATCGCGACCGTTCTGATCAGCGCGGGATTCAGTCAATCTCCGGAAGGCGCTGCTCGTGTGAGCGACGTATCGAACCGCTACCGCACGATTCCGAATGTAACCTACCTGACGGCGAACAACTGGGATGCGAAGCTCGATGTATATGTTCCGCGCGCTGCCGCGGCGACGCCGAATCCTACATTGATCTACATTCACGGCGGCGGCTGGGTGGGTGGCGCCAAAGAAACTTCGATGCTGGCCTTCCTGCCCTATCTGGAAACCGGATGGTCGGTGGTTAACGTCGAGTATCGACTCGCGCGAGTATCGCTCGCCCCCGCGGCGGTAGAAGACTGCCGCTGCGCGCTGCGATGGGTGATTCGAAACGCCAAGCAGTACAACTTTGATACGAACAAGATCGTTGTCACGGGGCATTCAGCGGGCGGGCATCTCGCGTTGACGACGGGTATTTTGCCGGCGTCGGCCGGACTCGATCGCCAGTGTCCAGGCAATGAAGAGCTGAAGGCCGCCGCGATCGTGAATTGGTTCGGCATAACGGACGTGGTTGATTTGCTGGACGGCGCGAACAAGCAGGATTATGCGGTTGCGTGGCTCGGGAGCATGACAAATCGCGAAGAGATTTCGCGCCGCACGTCGCCGCTTACGTACGTGCGCGCCGGGCTTCCACCGATCATTACGATTCACGGCGACGCGGATCCAACGGTGCCTTACAGTCACGCGGTCAGGCTGCAGGCGGCATTGAACAAGGCTGGGGTTCCGAATGAACTGGTGACGATTCCCGGCGGCAAGCACGGAGGCTTCGATCACGCGCAAACGTTGAGGGCTTATTCCGCGATTCGAGATTTTCTGGCGAAGCACAGCCTTGGGCAGCCGGATCAAGCTGCCGCCGTCACGGAGAAGAAGCCTTAGACCAACGCCTGCTTGAATCGCCCAAAAGGTTCAGACTTGAAGTTCAGGCTCGTCAATCGCGCTGCAAGAATCGTTGCGACTGTGCTGTGTCTGCTTGCGGCTGTTGCTCCCACGCTCGGCACATCAACTCGGCAGGCGATTTCCAAAACCGAATTCGATGTCATCGAAGGCATCTTTCACGATGGGCTTGGCACGTTCGCCGAAATCTCTCTTGCGAATGAGCTGATCGCGATCGCCGGACTCAAGCAAGCGCTGTTTGATCCTTCAAGAAGCGTTGCCAAGATGCGCGATGCAATCAGCCGCCTGCCAGCGTCGCATCCTGGCCGCGCAATTTTCGAGCGCGAGATCGCCAATATCAAAACCGCTACCAAAGACGGAGCCGTCCAACTACTGAACTCAGTCAAGCCATTCAGAGTGACGCGCGTTCGGCACACCTCCCTCGAATTCGCCGACGCCAAAGCCGGAGATCTGAGACTTGAATTCGAAGGGCGGCCCGATTTGCCCGTGTCCGTGAAAACCGACAAGTCGAATAAGGTTGCCGTCGCCGAAGGACAGACTCCGCATATCGAGGAGAAGTGGGCCCAACGATATTTCAAGGTCGCGCCTGATGAGTTCAATCGAATGATATCGGGGTTGGGCTTTGCGTCGGCCGCCGAATTGAAAGCCCACTATCTGAATGTTGCGCGGCTCGTCGCTCACGTGATGATTCACAAACTGGGTCTCACCGGGTGCCAGCCGGCGGATTTCAGCCAGGCACGAGTCACCGATCTCGCTGCGATGAAGTACCTGCTGCATCAACTCGTGATCTTCAAGAGCGGGCAGGATCACAGCCGCGTCATTATCTTTGATCGCACGACGGGCGAGGTGAAGTGGGAGTCGTTGCTTGACGGCGTCGACATCGATCATCTTACGGCCGAGCGGATTTCGTTTCTTCCAAGCCGTCCACGTGGCGGGCATCCGATCGCTTCGGAGTTCGGGATCAAAATCGACGGCCAAACAGTTGTATCGTTTCAAATCAAGCACAAGAGAGGCGCGGCTCGCGAGACCTCGCATCGCTACGAATTTTCGGACATCACGACGCGCTTGCGAATTTGAAGCAACGCAACCAAATCAACAAACCATCAGTTCTGTTTAGAGGTTGTGTTTCGTTTGACTTGGCATTCGTGGTTGGGTAGCTTATCAATTTGCTCGTTCACCCTTTTTTACAGCATTGGTCAGCCGCGTTTGCTTCGTTCCGAAGTTCAAATCTCAAAGCAACGCAGATAATGTGATGACAATGCGCGGACCGGGTGGTCCGCCGATTGGAGGACTTATGAAGCGCGTTTTCGCGTTAACGATTATCGTGATGTCGCTCGTGGCAATCTCGAGTGCCAAAGAATCGCAACAGACACGGCCGTTCACTATTGATGACCTTTTGAAGATTCGGCGCGTTTCGGATCCGCAAATTTCGCCGGACGGCCGATGGATCGCTTACACAATAGCTGATACCGACAAGGCAGCGAACAAGCGGGTCACTCAAATCTATTTGATCTCCACCGGCGGCGGAGAGCCTCGCCAGCTAACAAACGAAAAGCAGTCCTCGAGTTCACCGCGTTGGTCGCCCGACGGCAAGCGAATCGCCTTTGTCTCGAGTCGCGACGGCCAGGCTCAGGTCTGGACTATGGAAGTTTCGGATGGCACGGCCGGGGCACTGAAAAAGATCACCAGCATCTCGACAGGAGCCGATGGTCCCATCTGGTCACCGGATGGGAAATGGATCGCATTCACGTCGGAGGTTTATCCGGAGTGCGCTACTGACGAATGCAACAAGCAGCGCGACGAACAAGCCGCCGCCAGCAAGGTCAAGGCGAAGATTGCAGACCGCTTGTTGTATCGTCACTGGACCACGTGGAAGGAAGGCAAACGCACTCATATCTTCGTCGCATCCTCGGAAACGGGAACATCACGCGATCTAACGCGGGGCGATTGGGACACGCCGCCCTTCAGCCTCGGTGGACCAATCGATTACGCCTTCTCGCCCGACTCAAAGGAACTCGCGTTCGCGGGCAATACCGATAAGGATGAAGCTCGATCGACGAACGGCGATATTTTCGTCGTGCCGGTAACTGGAGCTGAGCCGCGCAGAATCACGGCGGATAATCCGGCCAACGATGCGAGCCCGGTGTATTCGCCGGATGGCCGTTACATCGCCTATCGCGCGCAACAGAAACCGGGATTTGAATCAGATCGCTGGCAGTTGATGCTTCACGATCGAAAGACCGGGCAAAATCATTCGGTGACGGCGGGGTTTGACTCGTCGGTTGAGTCTGTGACATTCACGCCTGACTCACAGAAGATCTATTTTCTCGCATTGGATCACGGACGGCAGCCGGTTTATGAGTTGTCGATTGCCGGCGGTCCAATCAAGCGGCTGATCAACGATGGGTTCAATGACGACGTTCAGGTGAGCGCCGACGGCAGCACTTTGGTGTTCACCCGGCAAAGCCTCGCTCGTCCCATCGATATCTACAAAGCCAGCTCCGCCGGCGCGGCTCTCGCTCAACTCACGAAGACGAACGACGCACAGTTGGCGGAGCTGAATTTGAAGCCTGCCGAAGAAATCTCCTGGGACGGCGCGGGCGGATCCAGGGTGTACGGATTCATCACCAAACCTGCCGATTTCACCGCAAGCAAGAAGTGGCCGCTAATCGTGCTGATTCACGGCGGGCCTCAAGGCTCGTGGAACGATGCCTGGAGCTACAGATGGAACCCCGCGCTTTTCGCTGCTTCGGGCTATGTAGTGTTTACCCCCAACCCGCGAGGTTCGTTCGGCTACGGCCAGAAGTTCGTCGATGAGATTTCGGGCGATTGGGCCGGCAAGGTTTACACGGACATAATGAACGGCGTTGCGTACGTCGCGACGATGCCTTACATCGATCGCGATCGAATAGGTGCGGCCGGCGGAAGCTATGGCGGCTACATGGTGAATTGGATTGAGGGTCACAACAACGATCCGCGAGTGAAATTCAACGCGCTGGTTTCGCACGCCGGCTTGTTCAACCTTACAAGCATGTACGGCGCAACCGAGGAGCTTTGGTTTCCGGAGTGGGAATTCAAGGGAACGCCGTGGACGAATCCGGAAATGTATTCGAGGTGGTCCCCGCATATGTTCGTAAAGGAATTCAAGACTCCGATGCTGGTGATCAACGGCGAGCTCGACTATCGCGTGCCGTATTCAGAAGGCCTGCAGATATTCACGGCACTACAGCGGCAGGGCGTCGAGTCACGTCTGCTGGTGTATCCGGATGAGGGTCATTGGGTGTTGAAACCGCAGAATTCAGAGCTGTGGTACAACACCGTGCTTGATTGGTTTGACCGGCATCTGAAACCGAAGCCGCAGTCTTGATGGGAATGTCTGAGGGCCTTTGCCTGGTGCCTTGCACTGAGGGTTGTTATCACCAGCCGGTCATTTAGTTCTTGAGTTGTTCGAGCAACGAGCGGGATCGTTCGGCCTTCTCCCCGTTTGGTTGGGCTTCCAAATAGGCCTTCAATTCACGGATTGCTGCATTCCGATCGCCATTTTTCAAGTGCACGTGCGCAAAGTAATAGTGTGCTATTGAATACTCGATGTTCCCAAGCGCCAAGGCCTTTGAGAGTTCACGCTGGGCTACGGGCAAATCATCGGTCTCGAGTGAGGCGATGCCAAAGTAGAGGTGCGCGGCTGGCTGCGAGCCGTCGATCGTCAAAGCATGTGTCAAATGATCGATTGCCGCCACATACTTCTTCTGTTCGATGAGTACGATTCCCAGATTGAGCCTGGGGTTGAACACTTTTGCGTCTACTTCAAGCGCCGCTTCAAACTGCTGTTCCGCTTCAGCCAGACGTTTGAGCTTCAGATACTGCACTCCCAGGTCGTTGCGAGCCATCAAGTAGGTTGGAAAAACATCCAGAGCGCTTTTGTAGTGATCGATCGCTTCCAGCGTTTTGCCTTCTTTGACAAGGGCAGTCGCTTTTTGAAACTCCTTCCTGGCGAGAGCCGGCACATGCTGATCGAGTTCGGACGCAGACACAACCCCGCCCGCGGGCCTCGAATTCGCAGGAACCTTCTCGCGCAGATTGATCAACAGCGCGACCTGCATGCCGCGGTTGACGCGGACCTGCTCAGTAATAGGCTCGTATAGTTCACGGTCGGCGACTATCTCCAGCGTGTAGTTTCCTTCACGCAGATTTCTGAACCCGAACCCACCGTTGTTGTCGGTGTAGGACAACATACCGGGATTCTCGATTGTGCTGAGTGTGATTCGGACGCGGCCGTTTACGGGATGACCCGAAGGCAGGACGACGCGCCCCGAAATACTACCGGAGCCCGAGCCGCCGCTGGAAACCGGAGGGGGCAACGGAATGGAATCATCCTGTGCGCTGACCGTGCTCGCGCATGCGGTTATGCTGATAAGCAGGAAAACTCGAAAGAGGTTTGATCCAAATCTCATCTCCATCCCCCTAGCCGGAGCGCTGTTGGTCCACAACGGAAAATTTGAGGTCGCTGCTGTGCCCGAGCAACGACCTCATCCAAGTTCAGAACAGAATGGTAGAGATTCTAAGGATGTGCAACTCTGAACTTAGCAATCTTGATACCGCGAATTGCCGCCGCCTCAAATCACAGAGACACAAGCTATTAGCAGATGCTCGCGCGTCACTACGAGCGACCGGCTTACGAGATTCTGGAATTCTCTACGAAAAATTGGAAATGCCATGCTCGGGACTATTTTCAAGCTCAGCCGGAGCGGCGCAGCGACTGGGTTAGATAGTCTTGTTGATCACGGATTTCGAGCGAACCAGGCACTTTGCCGTGGCTACAAGTCATCCAGAAAACGTGGCCGCCCGAGAGCGTTGCTTCGCCTACTCTCCAGAAAACGTCGAGGATCGTTTTTGAGCCACGACATAAGCCGACCAAACTTTCAATAGGACAACCTGACCGTTTTGGCCTTACCGCAACCCGACTTATTGCCTTTAGCGTTCTTGGTGGTATAATGCACCTCCCTTTCAGTCCGCACAGTTTCACCACACAGGAGGCCCCAATGAAAAGCAAGGCGCTTACCTTTCTGACAGTATTCGTTCTCTCCACTGCCGGGTTTTCTCAGAGCGGAAAACAGAAGCCGGGCGACGAACAAACAATCCGAATCAGCACCGAACTAGTCCAACTCGACGTAGTGGTAACCGATAAGAACGGACAAGCCGTTCGAGGTCTGACTAAAAACGACTTCCAGTTGTATGAAGGCGGAAAGAAACAGCTAATAAGCTTTTTCGAATTGGTTGATGCGGTCAAAGGGCAACGCTCGGGGCAACAGGCGCAGGGTCCCGATGCGGCACCCGCAGAACCGCCGCCGTCTGCACAAGGCCCGGGCGGGTCGGATATCCGGCGTATATTTGCGTTCGTCGTTGATGACCTTACTATTCGATACGAAGACCTGACGTACCTGAGGCAGATGCTGACTAACTTTGTCGATCGGAGTATGCAACCCAACGATCTTGTAGCAATCGTGCGAACAGTGGGTGGCAAGGGGCTTCTCCAACAGTTCACGACCGACAAGGATTTGCTGAGGAGATCAATCGCTTCACTGACGCCGGTGTCTCACGCCTTGGGCGCCTTTCACAATCCGGATCCAGGGCGATTGAGCGGAACCCCGAGTGCTTCAACCGACGGCGCCGTCAATCCCGGAGGAGACGCCGCGATGGCTGGGAGCCTGGATACTTCTGGAGAGAGTGTCGACATAAACAGTTCCGAGGAAGATACCAACAGGACTCTTCGATCCTTTATGAGCCTCGGAACCGCGAGCTTCCTGATCGACAGCATGAAGCAGTTGCCGGGACGCAAATCAATGGTGCTGATATCCGGCGGACTCCCGATTCTCAGTTCGAAACCGGGCAATTCGGCCGGGGCTGTTTCGTTATTCCTGAATGCGCTGTCGGACAGGGCTACGCGTGCGGGCGTCGCGATAAATACGATGGACATTCGCGGCCTGCAAGCATCAATGGGAGTGGCCAGCTTTGAAGATACGCCGGCAAAGAGTTCGATGGGAGCGGACGGCGGTGGGCCTGGTTTCGGCCGCATACCCGATGATAAACAGTTTGGCTACAAAAATCCGTTTGACCAGATGGAAGCGCAGCAGGGTCTGCGAGTCCTGGCGAACGAAACCGGCGGGATCGCCGTGCTGAATAAGAACAACTTCGACGAAGGGCTCGGAAAGATCATTGGCGCAAGCGATGCCTACTATCTGCTCGCGTACACGCCGTCGGATTCCAACTTCAAGGGCGATTTCCGCAAGGTGGAAATCAAAGTGAACAACAAAGACTTCAGGGTGCTCAGCCGCCGTGGATACTTTGCCCGAGAGGACCGGCTGGCCGCCGAGCCCGTCACCAAGCAAGACCAGGTGCTTGCCGCTATCAAGTCTCCGGTTGCACATCGCGATGTCGACCTGGAAGCGATGGTTTTGTACAAGGCTGCGGAGCCAGCGAAAGGCGTTATTGACATAAGCATTATGGTAGATCCGCGAAAGCTCAGTTTTGAAACTGTCAATGGCAAGAAGCAAACGAGCTACGACGTCGTCGGGTTTGTGTTCGACGAGCTCGGCAAGCTTCGCGGCGGTTTCAACGAAACGTTGACGGCGAGTCTGACGGCCGCGGAACTCGATCGCGCAACAAAAGAAGGCGGGCTTTCCTACACAACCGGCACCACACTGCCGGCCGGCACGTATCAGATAAGGCTGGCCGTCCGTGATAACAAGAGCGGCGGCATTGGCACCGTGTCGCGTTATGTCGAGGTTCCGGATCTGTCGAAGGGCAAGCTTGCGGCCAGCAGCATGCTGCTGGGAGCGGCCGTTGCGGGTGAGATGAATGCCACCAAACTAACTCCGCTTTCTCCAAGCCGCCGAATCTCCCGCAAGGAAGACCTCAGGTACGCCGTTGTGATCTACAACCCCAAGCTCAAAGGCGGCCAGCCGCAACTACAAACGCGGCTGATCATCAGTCAAAACGGGAACATCATCCACAAAGAGGATGATCAACCTGTGCCGGCCGGCGCCAACGGAGCCCAGCAACTCAAGGTCGGGCAGTTCGGCCTGTCTGGAGTTAAGCCCGGCCGATATACGCTGACGCTGTTGATCACGGATACACTAGCGGACAAGAAGACTCTGCCACTCACGCGCAGTATGGACTTCGTGGTCGTAGATTGACCACGCTCAAGCTAGCCGGGGATTGGGGAGGAGAGGGAATGAGTTTGTTCCTCTCTCCTTTTACTATTTGGCTCTTCCTTTGAGGCTGTGCACCGGCACGGAACGCAAGAAACCTCACATCGCTTTGTCTTAATGCCCTTGAATGACAGGGGCCTTGATCCCACCTAACGCCCAGTGTAATGTCTCTCCATAACCTACGGCAGAGTGGTCGCAGAGGAGGCCGTCATGAAGCACGTCGCGCGAGTTACTCTCTTAATCCTTATTGCGTTTGTCACCGCATTCACTCAGAGCGCTTCTCAAAAGCCCCCGGACGATCAAGTCATACGAATCGGCGTGGATCTCGTCCAGATCGACGTCGTCGTTACCGACCGAAGTGGAAAAGTAGCGAGGGGGCTGAGCAAGAATGACTTTGAACTCTATGAGAACGGCAGGAAGCAGCTCACAAGTTTCTTTGAGTTTGTTGAAAGCGGCAAAGGGCGTAGTCGCTCAACACCCGAAAAAGCGCCAGCCTCAGACGCGACGCCCTCACCTCGAACACCGGGCGGCGCGGACCTCAAGCGGATATTCGCCTTCGTCGTCGATGACCTGACCATTGGCTATGAGGACCTGGTTTACGTGCGACAGATGCTCGGGAACTTCGTGGAGAGCGAGATGCAGCCGGGAGACCTGGTGGCGATCGTGCGGACCGTCGGCGGCAAAGGACTGCTTCAGCAGTTCACAACCGACAAAGACCTCCTGCGTAGAGCGGTAGCCGCGCTCACGCCGGTTTCTCATCAGTATGCAACTTTCAACAATCCCGACCTCCCCGTACTGACGCCGCAACAGACTCCCGGAGGCAACATTCAGGTCAAGGGCACGGCTGATCAGGATTCCGGGCTTCCAAATACCGAAAGCCAGCTCGACGATACGAATAGAGCGCTTCGCGCCTTCATGAGTCTGGGTACGGCGGGTTTTGTCGTCGACAGCATGCGGGAATTGCCGGGGCGCAAGTCGCTGGTGCTGATCTCCGGCGGGCTCCCGCTTCTCAGTTCCAGCTCCGGAACCGAGTCAACGAGTATTTCAAATTTCCTCAATGCGCTTACCGACAAAGCCACCCGCGCGAGCGTCGCCATAAACACAATGGACATACGCGGCCTGAAATCGTTCTCGGGAGTGGCAAGCTTTGACGACACTCCGGCTCGAGGCGCAATGGGGGTTCCGACGCAGGGCCAGCGTTCCACTACAAGCATCGTTAATGATCCGCGCGGGACGGGCGGTGGCTTCGGACGGATACCCGATGAAACCATGTTTGGCGATAAGAATCCCTTCGATCAATTGCAGGCTCACGCGGGTCTGAGGGCCCTGTCTTCGGCGACCGGCGGAATTGATGTGCTCGACAAGAACAATTTCAACGAAGGGCTGAAGAAAATCATCGACGCTAATGACGGGTACTATCTGCTCGCTTATACGCCGTCGGACAGCAAATTCAACGGTGACTTTCGCAAGGTCGAAGTCAAAGTGAAAGGCGACGGACTCAAGATTTACACTAGGCGAGGGTATCTGGCTCGCGAGGAGAAGACTTCCGTGGCGCCCGTTACGAAACAAGACCAGTTGCTTGCAGCCATAAGATCGCCGCTCGCCCGGCGCGAAGTCGATTTCGATGCAATGCTTTTGTACAAACCCTCAGGACGCCAGGGAGCAATCGACATAGACATGGTCATCGATTCCAGCAAGCTCCGCTTCGAACAGATTGATGACAAGCGGCAAGTGGATCTGGATGTCGCCGGGTTTGTATACGATCAGTTGGGGAAATTGCGGGGCGGGTTTAGCGAGAAGATATCGGCGGCTTTGAATCCGGAGGACTACAGCAAGGTGATCAAGGGCGGACTCTCCTACTCGGCAAGCACGGTGCTGCCTCCGGGCGGCTACCAGATAAGGATCGCGGTGCGCGACAACAAAACGGAAAGCATAGGGACGCTGTCGCGGTACATAGAGGTTGCCGACCTGTCAAAAGGCACGCTCACCGCCAGCAGCCTGCTTTTGGCGGCAGTACCTGCGGGAGAGTTGAAAGCCGAGAAGCCCACTCCTGTTTCGGCGAATCGCCGGGTCTCGCGCACTCAGGATCTGCGATATGCCGTGATGATCTATAATGCGAAGCAGAAGGAAAGCCATCCGCAGGTGCGCACTCAGCTCATCATAAGCCACGAAGGGCAGGTGTTGTTCAAGCAGCCCGAAGAGGCGGTGACGACGAGCGCCAAAGATCAAGCTCAGCTTATCAAGTGGGGGCAGCTTGCACTGTCGGGCGTGAAACCGGGCAGGTACACAATGACTGTGGTAATCAAAGACGAGCTTGCCGATCGGAAGGCGCAGACGCTGACGCGGAGCATGGATTTCATTGTGGTTGAGTGATCCTGCTCTTAGATCTATACAGCAAAATCAAATCGCGGTGGGGCGTACTGAGGACAGCATTCTACTTGTTACGAGGCAGCAGTTTGTTACCTGCTTTTTGACTCTCGAGAGATTCTCTAGTTATCTGCTCTACTGTTCCTGACTGCGCCGCTCGCTCCATCAGCTGCTTATCTCTTTCGTAGAATTCATAATTCACCGGCAAGTCAGGCATTGTAGCGAAAACACTATCCTCTGGTTCATTCAGGTAAATCATCGTTGGCTCCAACACTTCTATTGTCTTGGTTGAAACAAAGGTGTGTTTGATTGGCAACCCTTGAAGGTCCACGGCATAGTGAATCTCTACAGACTCCAAAGCGCCGTTTTTATCATGCTTGAGCACAAGCGTTCTATACCCTAGCACATTGTCTTCTCTCACAAATCTTGGATCGCCACGTAAACCAGATTCAGTGACTGATGGTCTACGTTCTGCCATGGGTGACAAGAAGTTCAGCCGATTATTCTCTGTGTCAACCTGAAAGATGCCGCGGCCTGGCAGACCGTATGTAACACCTTGTTTTGTAACCTTGCCATTCGCTTCCAAAAAGGTACTGACTATCTTAAAAGTCCCATCAGACTTTTGGTACCTTATCCTCTCCGCATGTAAAACGGATGTCCCGTCGCTAACTTGCGTTACGACTTGACGTGAGGTGATGGTAAAACCCCTGGGTCTTATTGATTCTGGAGGATTCAATCGCTTCGGATAGCTTAGAGAAATAGATAGGACAAACGCAACTATACCTGACAGGAACACACCCACTGAGACCAGTCTTAACCCTCGTTGGCTCATAAGACTGTCCGCCCGAAGCAAACCTTGAACTAGTAGGTACAAGGGGTAATGTAGCAACGTGACCAGATAAACTGTGAACTGTCACCACAGATGTATTCCGCCTCGCGACAGCATAATCCAGTAGGATTGCTGCAGGTCGGGTTGCAGTCGGCATCCGCCCGGCAAAAAACATTTACCAACTCTGCCGGCGGGTTGCCGGGACATGGAGGTGCCGGGTCAAGACACGATGCACTTGTGGTGGTTTGTGAGATCGACGACAGGGCGAGAAACAACAGAGCAATCCCAACAATTAGCATGAGGGAATTCCAGAAAGTTTGTGGCGCGGTATTCATAGACGGCCTCCTCGATTGTTGGCGAAACCATAGCGTGCAATCAAAGAACGGACGAAAACATCGTGTGGAGAATATTACATACGCATTTGTAATGTCAAGAACTTTTTGCCCCGCTTCGAGGAAAGGAGTGAAGATTTTCTTACAGGAAGGGCGTGAGTGCATCATGCTTGATCGGCGTTCGACCATCTTTCCAAGTTTTCGCTTCTCCTGAACAACGCTTAGCCACAAGAAAAAGGGAGGGACCTCTTTGGTCCCTCCCTTTTTCAATGCGCGTTAGCGCAGGTTAGAAGATTATCTTCACGCCGAGCTGAATTGCGCGGCGGGCGTACTCGCTTTCGCCGTACAGGTTGAAGTTGCTGCCTGCATTCTCGACGATGTTGCCAGGAGTGGCGCCGCCGGCGATGAAGCCAACCGAAGGATTCGGATGGTTGAACGCGTTGAATGCATCCATGCTGATTCTAAGCGTGAGGCTCTCGCGAACCTTGAAGTTCTTGTAGACCCCGAGGTTGACATTGTTGAGAATCGGCCCGGCTTCGCCGTTGCGTCCCACGTTGCCGTAAGGATTCCCAAACAGCCTGGCCGCACCCGGTCCGTTGACAATGTACCGGACCTGATCCTTCGTCACGGTAACGACCTTCCGAAGGTTGAGTTGTGCCATGTCATAGAATCCGTTTGGATCCTGTACGGGCACAAGAAAACCGGCAGCCGGATTATTAAAGACCATGTTGGCGTCGATCTGGCTGATGCCAACCGACTCACGCGGAGCTTTCGGATTGCCGTAGAATGGGCGATTGGTATCGACGCCTATGAACGTCGCATCCCAGGTGACATCGCTGTAACCAGTACCGAGGAAGGAAGTGCCCCAAGCCGAGAAAGGCGTGAAGCGCTGTCCCTGCGCCAAAAGGTACGTGCCGTTGAGTTGCCACCCGCCTGCAATCTTGCCAAGCAGACTGTGCGAGTTCTTGAACAGCGGAACGTCCCAGATCCAGTTCGCCGCAAAAGCATGCCTGCGATCGAATTGGGAGTAGCCGCGCTCGGGACCAAAGTTGAACGGATTCTCCGAACCAATAGCGTCGTTGAAGGTGAATACTTCGCTGGCGTTGTCCAGCGCCTTCGACCAGGTGTACGACAGACCGAAGTTAAGCTGGCTGGCTATCCGGCCCTCGTAACGAGTCTGTAGCGCGTGATAAAGCGATTGCGCCGTGTTGTCGCGAACACGAATCAACGCCTGCGGCAGAACGCGGCCGTTGCAGGTGTTGGCCTCGTTGAGGATCGCTGCCGGCGTGTTCGGATCATCGACGCATCCACCCGTCCCGGCCACCTGAGGGTTGAGTCCCGAAGGAACAAGATTCGGGAAGCCGGGGAAGGTCTGCCCGCCAACGGTGAATCCGTTCTTCAGGCGATCGAAACGCGGATTGGCGTTGTGCGTTGCGAACAGCGACACGCCGTGCGTTCCGACGTACCTCAGTTCCAACACGTTGTTCCTGGCGATCTCGCGCTGGAACCTCAATGACCACTGCTGTGAGTACGGCGAGTGGAAGTCCGGAGTCACCAGCGTCTCGTTGAAGAATTTCGGGTCAAATAGATTTCTGGCGACGATACCGCTTGACGCAGCGAAATCCTGGACCGCTTGCCCGCTGAGCCCGGGTAACGGGAAAGCCACAGCGCCTGTCTGCGAATTGAGGGTAGTGCTGTTAAACACCATTGGAGATGACGTCGAAATGTTGAGCATGATGTTGTAGAAGACCGGATCATAGGCAATCGAATAGCCGCCCGAAATCACGGTCTTGTCCTGCTCACCGAACATCATCTTGCCAATGCCCCCGCCGAAGTGTGGACGGTAGGCAAATCCAAACCTGGGCGCCCAGTTGTTTTTGTCGGCTGGGAGCTTCGGTTCGGTGCGGGCCTCGAGCGGCAGGCTCTGTTTCCAGAGCGCCGTCTTCGCATCAGACTCTCGCGCCACGCTGATCTGGTTCAAGGTGTTGATCGGCTGTCCGGTGTACTCGTACCGTATGCCCATGTTCAACGTGAGGTTGTCTTTGATTCTCCAGTCATCCTGGAAGTAGTAGAACTGGTCCGTCTCTCCATAATCGATGGTTACCTGACCGGCGGCGACGATGGATCGCTGCGGCCGATTCTGCAACAATGCATTTGCTGCGGTCACTGCCGGAGGGTTGCCACCAGGGCCTGCCGCGAACGAGTTGAAGGTGAAAGCACCATTGACATTGGGCAGGAACGGCACGGAATTGGTCAACTTTCGAACGTCGACCCCCATCTTGAGTTGATGTAGCCCCAGGGTCTTCGAGAAGTTGTCCTGGAATTGATAGACGGTGACCACGCGGCCTTGCGGCAGGTTTGTCGCGGGGCCGATTCCCTGTAGCGACCTGCCGGTTATGCTGCTGCGAAGCCCGGTGAAGGCGATGCTAGGCAGGGTCTGACCCATGTTCGACACTGGATCGGGGATGCACGTCGCGAACTTGCCCTCGCAGCCGCCGCCAAACACGACACTCAGCCGGTTAAAGATAAACCGGAACTCGTTAACGGCGGTGTTGCTTATCTGAGTGGTGAAGCTGGCGCTGGAAATTTTGCTGTTGACCGGAACGTCGCCAATGTTGCCGGCTGAGGCGGTGCTGGTCAGACCGTTCAAGTTGTCAGCTTTCTGATAGAGCTGGCGATACCAGAACGAATTCTTGTCGTTGATCTTCCAATCTCCTCGAACACTGAACTCCGGCGCGTTGAGGCTCGATGGGAACTGACGCGACGGGTAGAGCAACCGGAAGGGAACTCCGCCAATGGTTACAGTCTCGTTAGTCCCAAAGGCCGCTTCGTTCCGGAACGTAAGGTTGCCGCCGCCCGCATTAGGAACCGCGAACGCAGAGAGTTTGCGCAGCGCCTGAAGCGCGGGATTGCTGGCATATCCCGGCAGCGCTTCAAGCTTGGCAAGATCATCCGGATGGATCGTCGGATTACCGCCAAGCGCTATCGTCGAGATCCTGTCTTTGATTTCCTGGAAGCTTCCAAAGAAGAATATTCTATCCTTTTTGATCGGACCGCCGACTGTGCCGCCGAACACGTTGTATTTACGCGGCGCGGGTCCAGTCTGGCCGCTCCGCTTCTCGATGTTGTCGAGACTATCGAGGAAATTGCGGTTGCGGTGGTACTCGAACGCGGTTCCGTGGAACGCGTTCGTGCCGGACTTGGTCACGATGTTGACGATCGCGCCCTGATTGCGTCCGTACTCCGCTGAAAAGTTATTCGTTATGACCTGGAACTCGGCGACGATGTCCTGATTATCCACGAAGTAGTTCGGGCCGCCGATCGAGAGGTCGTTGTTGTCTCCGCCGTCGATCGTGAAGTTATTCGATCGGGCGCGCTGTCCGTTCACCGAGAACGTGGTGCCGTTGCCGTTGACATTGCCCACGCCCGGCACTACGCCGGGAGCCAGCAAGGCCAGCGTGTCGATTCCGCCGCCCGCTATGTTCGACGGCAGCTCGGCAACTTTGCGCGCCTCGAACGTGCTCGACACCTGCACTTGTTCTTTTTGGATTAGTTCTTCACCCGTTGCCGTTACCGTTACGGTTTCGGATGCCAACCCTGCCATCAATACGGCGTCGATGGTTGCATCCTGACCGATACTCACGGTCACTTGCTGGAACTCCCCCTTCTTGAATCCTTGTTTCTGGACGCTGAGGGTGTACGTGCCGGGCGCAAGTCTGGCGAAGCTGTAAAGACCTTCGCCGTTTGACTTGGTTTTGCTTTCGACTCCGGTCGCATCATTCTTCGCTACGATGTCGGCGTCGGCAATGACGGCGCCTTTGTCATCGGATACTACGCCTCGAAGTGAGCCCGTCGTGGCCTGAGCCAATGCGGCGGGCGTCATAAATGGAAAGACCAGCGTCGCGAGCATCAGCAAAACAGCCGCTGATGTCAACTTCTTCATTCTGCGCAGTCGCTTCATATTTCCTCCTTCAGTGCTTCTAAGTCTAATTTGGTTGGACTGAAACGGCGGTGATATGTGAAGGTCCTTCACTGACCACCGCGCATTGATTGAGCTGTTGATTTACCCGAGTGATGTAGAACGGAGCTTGGAGCAATATACGTGCCAGCAACTAGCGGAAAAATAAGGCTTTTATTGGGATGAAATAGCGTGGGTAACGCTCGGGCCACGGCTCCTGTGATTCCAAGAAAATGAATCGATCTCCGAAAATTCGGAAATAGGGAAGCGGCCACAAATCCCGGTCAGGGTTCATTCGCGATACGACGCCATCCAGGATTGATGTGATTTTGCTTCGATCGTCGGCCAAATGGTGACCGTCGACCGGTTCGCCGGGAGCTAACTGAGGCTTCGGACTTCCAACGCAGCCGCGCGCTCAAGCATTGTGTGAAACGACGGACCTCCGTGCGAGACCGGGAGCTCGAGCTCCTTCTCCAGGTCCTCGACTGTCATATCATCCAGAAACACGTGTGAGGACTTCAAACACGCCTGCTCGGGCACGATCAGGAAGTTGCCGCGCACCTCATCCCGCGCTTTCAGAACATCGTTTCCTGCCAACAGTCCAGCGACTGTGACCTCTTCACCAAAGAATGTATTCTCGACCGCAATGACCTTGAGCCTTGTCCCGTATCGCGCGTTCACATGGTTCGCGAAGCGGCTCAAGAAGGGCTGAAAAAGGCGTCCCGTCGCGACCGTGCCATTGAGAGAGCCGTTACCAAGAGCGATGTCCTGGGAAAGGTCGCGCCGCAGCGTCTTCTCAGTCTCGGCGATAAACCGCCTAACCATCCCGACGCCGTCTTCAATCTGCGGATAATCACCGTAGTGCGCCCGGCCCGGCAGCGAAACTCCCGCTCGAAGATAAAACTCATCAGCAAGAAAAACGAAGTTGGTTCCAAACCGCTTTCGAAAATCGCGCTGCCACGGTCTGACCTCTTTTATCAGCGCGCGCGCGAACTCATCCGTCACCGCAGTCATCCGATCTCGATAGTTGTGCAGTTTGGTGAAGACGACCGGAACGACGGCAACCGAATGAAGACGCGGATAAAGCTCCGACAACTCATTTACAGTTCTGCGAAGAACATCACCGTCGTTGATTGTCGGGCAAAGCACGATCTGAGCGTGAAGGTCGATGCCCGCATCCGCTAGAAAGCGCATCTTCACCAGCACATCGTCTGCTCGTTTGCGTCCAAGCAAGTACCGGCGAACTTCAGGGTCAGTAGCGTGAACCGACACGTATTGAGGCGACAACCGCTGACCAACGATTCGATCAAGCTCCGCTTTCGAGATCGATGACATCGTCGTGTAGTTCCCGTGAAGGAACGAGAGCCTGACGTCTTCATCTTTGAAAAACAAAGAATCGCGCGAGCCTTTCGGGTTCTGATTGCAGAAACAGAAAATGCAATCGTTCACACACTGGCGCGGCGAGAAATAGTCGAAGTCGAGTCCCCAGATTTCTCCTTCGCCTACCTCGACGTCGATTTCGCGCGGCTCGCCCGTTTTCTTGATCAGTTGCAAGCGCACTCGGTCCTCGCTTCCAGTGTAAAACTGAAAGTCGAGAAAATCTCGAAGATCGTTTCCGTTCACTTTCATGATCCGATCGCCGACCTCAATTCTGGCTTCGTCTCCAAGTGCGAACGGGTCGACGGCGGTTACGACAACGCCTTTGTCCTTGTTGAGAGAATTGATCGGATACAGGGTTTCGAATAATTCCGTGTACATAATTGCTGGGAGTATACCAGAGGGGATTCGCCGGCCTTCGAGAGAGAACCGATGACGGAACCAATCACAGCCGCTCGCGCAGGGAGCGAAGCAGCAGCCTCGCTCCTCTGCAAACATCAAATTACTTCTTGGGAGATCCGCCCTTTCCTTCGGCTTGCGCGCGAGCCTCGCCCCCGTCGACAACCAGGTCACTTCCGGTAGGCACGGCTTTGTGTACATCACCACTCGGCCCGGGCTGGTCGATGGAAACAAGTGTCTGCGGAAGAAGCTCATCGACTCTATCAACAAACACGATCTCAAGATCGCGTAACGCTTCTTCGGGGATGTCCTTCAAGTCCGGCTCGTTCTTTTTTGGCAAGACTACTCGCCGCATACCGGAGCGTCGAGCCGCCAGCACCTTGCCCTTGATGCCACCGACCGGAAACACAAGTCCGCTGAGCGTGATTTCGCCAGTCATCGCCGTATCACTTCTAACCGGCCGTCCCGAGCAGAGCGACGCAAGCGCCGAAACAATTGCCACGCCCGCCGAAGGCCCGTCCTTTGGAGTCGCGCCCGCCGGCACGTGTATGTGCACGCCGCTGTTTCCGAACTTGTCAGCGCAATCCACTCCGAGTTCCGCTGAGTGAGACCAAAGATAACTCAACGCGGCTTTCGCGGATTCCTGCATCACCTCGCCGAGTTGCCCGGTCAACGTCAATCCCTTCCCGCCCGGCAGGAGCGTCGCCTCCACGAACAGAACTTCGCCGCCCATCTCGGTAACCGCAAGCCCGGTTGCGACACCGGCCGGCAATTCCTTGCGCGCCATCTCGTGGAAGAACATCTCGTGACCGAGGTAGTCTTCGAGTTCCTCGGGGCTCACTGTAAACACATCGCCTTTGCCTTGCGCCACTTTGAGAGCAACCTTACGCGCAATGCTGCCTACGGTGCGTTCGAGTTGCCGCACACCGGCTTCACGAGTGTACCGGCTGATGATCCCCTGGATTGCTTCATCAGTGAATGTAAGCTGCTCCAGCCGAAGTCCCGCTTCCTTGATCTGCCGCGGGATCAAATACCGCGTAGCGATGTGCAGCTTCTCTTCCTCGGTGTATCCCGAAAGCCGGATTATTTCCATGCGATCCCGAAGCGCGGGTGGAATCGGCGACAGCGTATTCGCCGTTGCGATGAAAAACACTTTCGATAGATCGAACGGCAAGTCGAGATAGTGATCGCGGAACGAGAAGTTCTGCGCCGGATCCAGCACCTCGAGCAGCGCCGAAGCAGGGTCGCCTCGAAAATCCATGCCCAGCTTGTCCACTTCGTCAAGCATCATCACCGGATTGTTCACCCCGGCACGCCGAAGCCCCTGAATAATTCTGCCGGGCATCGAGCCGATGTAGGTCCGGCGATGCCCTCGAAGCTCCGCCTCGTCGCGCATGCCGCCAAGCGACATTCGCTCGAACTTGCGTCCCATTGACCGAGCGATCGACTGGCCCAGACTGGTCTTGCCGACTCCGGGAGGACCGACAAAGCAAAGGATCGGAGCCTTGGTTGTCGGATTGAGCTTGATCACCGCAAGGTGCTCGAGTATTCGCTGCTTGATGTCTTCGAGATCGTAATGGTCTTCGTCGAGCACAGTCTGCGCATTGTTCAGATCGAGAACGTCTTCGGTCGACTTATTCCACGGCAAATCGAGAATCCATTCGAGGTAGGTCCGAATGACGTGGTAGTCGGGTGCTGCGGCGGGCAAGCGCTCGAGCCGTTTGAGCTCGCGATCGGCTTCTGCCCGAACTTCCTCGGGAAGGCCCGCTTTCTCGATTCGCTCGCGCAGCAGCACAGCCTCGGCCTGCTCGGGTTCGCTTTCGCCCAACTCCTTTTGGATTTGCTTCATCTGCTCTCGGAGGATGTAATCGCGCTGCGCTTTACCCAACTCTTCCTGCGCCTGATTGGCGATCTTGCTTCGGATCTCGAGCACCTCGACCTCGCGAGAGAGGTACGTATGCATCAGGTGAAGCAAGTCACTTTCAGTATTCGCCTCGAGCAGCGCCTGCTCCTGCGCGACGTCCAGATCAAGCACCGAACCCAGGAAGTATGCGAGCCGCACGGCATCGTCGGCCTGGACGATGATGTTTCGAACTTCGGGCGGCACATTGGGCAGCAAGCTGAGCGCCTTTTGAATCAGCACCTGAATGTTCCGCTGCAGCGCCTCGACCTCGGGCGTCTTCTCGCGGATTGGCTCGGGAAGGATTTCAACGCGCGCTTTGAGATACGGAGTTTGTTCGGTGAACCCGATTATGCGGAACCGCTCCTGCCCCTGCACGATCAAGTGGAGCGCCTCTTCGGTACCCGGAGTTCGCATCATTCGATTGATGACCACGACAGTGCCGAACTGATGCAGGTTGTCGGGTTTTGGTTCAGTATCGTTATCTTCGCGTTGCGCGACGACGCCCAGCAGTTTCTCTTCAGTCGCAAGTGCGGCTTCCGCGGCCGCAAGCGACAACGGGCGCCCAACTGTCAACGGAGTAATCCCCGATGGAAAAATAACTATGTTTCGCAGCGGGAGTATCGGTAATTCCAAAGTTTTATTCTCTGTCATGAGTCCCCTACCTCTAAGTTCTTAGACGCAATTCAGGTGCAATATGAACCAACCGTCTCGGCTCTCCGTTTGAATCTCGGCGCGAGATAGGTCGAATGGGAGTTTCAGTACGCGCTCGAATCGGCTGTAGGTTATCTCGAGTTGATGATAGCTCCAGCCTTCAGTTATTACGGTATCGCGTCTGACTCCGCGGACGATCAGCTTGTCGTCGGCAACCAATATCTCGACCTCATCCGGTCTGACACCGGCCAGGTCGAATTTGATCTTCCACCCTTCCGGACATCGATATACATCGACAGCCGGTTGCCACAGCGGACCGCTCGGGCGGCGGTATTCGCTGCTGATTCGTTCAATGAAGACTCGTTTGCTTCTAGACATCATAGCCTCGCTGGGAAGCGGCGCGATGCCGGCCGCGCGTCTCGGTCAGGATTGAACTACCAAAGGCCTTTGCTCTCATTGCAGGTTCACCCCTTTCACTGCATCGGGCGCCAACTCGCGCGATGACAGGACGGCATCGACGATGCCATACTCAACAGCTTGCGTCGGGCTGAGTATGAAATCTCGTTCGACGTCGCGGTCGGCCTTCTCAAAGGATTGGCCGGTCAGATTCGACAGAATATTCGAGAGCAGTTTTCGCGTGCGCAGCAATTCTTCCGCGTAAATCTTGACGTCGGTCGCCTGCCCGGCAATGCCCTCGACCGAGGGCTGATGAATCAGAATCCTCGAATGAGGAAGCGAATATCGCTTGCCCTTCGTTCCCGCGGCGAGCAATATCGCGGCCATCGAAGCGGCCTGCCCCATGCAAATCGTCACTATGTCGGGCCGAATGAATTGCATCGTATCGTAGATCGCCAGTCCCGCGGTTATCGACCCGCCCGGACTGTTGATGTAGATCGATATCTCGCGATCGGGATCCTCCGACTCGAGGTAGAGCAACTCGGCGACCACGATGTTCGCGATCACCTCATCGATATCGGTACCGAGAAAGATGATGTGCTCCTTCAAGAGCCGCGAGTAAATATCGTAGTGCCGTTCGCCCCGGCCTGTTGTTTCAACGACTGTCGGTACCAGGTAGCTAGTCATGTCATTTGTCATTGGTCATTAGTCATTGGTTATTGGTCATTGGTCGTTTGTCACTCGATTTACGGAACAAATGACTAATGACAAAGGACCAATGACCAATGACAATTTAAAATCTCAACACCGCGCCGATGCCCGCACCTGACAGCTTAGACGCAGCCGCGCCGGACACCAGGTTAATCCTGCCGCCCAGCTCGAGTACTCGATGCGAAGCCCGATTTATCAAATCGGGAATCGCCTCTAACTTTCCTTCGCAGAAAGAACACCGATCGTTCGTGTCCGAAACCAGCACGTGGCACCCGCTGCACTCTTTTCCTTCGGCCCTGAAATCGTGCGCAACCACCATGCGATAGACTCGGCCTTCCTGTATCGCGTCGAGTGTCTCTGATATTCCGAGGACGGCTCGGTCGCCCTTCATCGCGGCGGTGATCATGCCGTCAACGATCTTTGCTTCGTCCTGCTGCTCGGCCCGCTCTTGCACCGCTTTCACCTCATCGGCGAGCCGTTCCAATGACGCATCGACCGGCGAAGAAATCGTTCCGATGATCATTTGCTGTATGCGTTTCGGAAGCGTGGCGGTGAACACCGATGTGGCTTCAACCGGTCCGCCAAGAACAATTCTGCCAAGGCGCATCCGATCGATAATCGAAGCAAGTTCGTCGGCGACGCGTTTCGCATGCCACTGAACATGCTTTGTGTGATCGCGATCCATCTGCGTTTGAGACCATATATGATCCGTGCCTGTCGTTGCGTGTTTGTTCGGCACGTCCGATGTTATCTCAGCCTGAAGCTGGAGCCCGCTCGCATCAGAAATAAAAACACGCGCGTGCTGCTTGTCGATCAATACGACGGCTAAGCGGTCATGCTCCTCGATCACTTCGAGCAGCGGCCGCACCCATGGTTGCGCCGAGAATCGCAAACCGGGCGGCAGCTCGACTCGAAGATCTCGTTGCCACCAGAAGTCGCTCCTGGAATCGCTGAATACGACGAGCGCTTTTCCCTTTGGAGTATATTCAGCGAGGAACCTCCGCACTCGATCGCATTCGGCCTGGAAACGCTGCTTGTTCGCGCCATCCGAGTTCTGGGTTTCGCCGCACTCGCGAAACAAGCTGTCTACTTTGGTTTCGAACCCGCGATTCAAGTTTGCGGCATTCGACTGGTCTACATTGACATACAAACTGAGCACACACGAGTCGGGTCCGGGTTGATAATGTTGCAACTGACGAATGTCGTCGTATGAGATCATTCTTTCCTCCTTCTTCCTGGATTGAATCTTGCGGCCCGCTTGCCGGTCCGGATAAACGGCTCACACAAATTCAATTCGCATTCTGCGGGTTCCGGGTATTGCCCGGGAAGATTTCTTCCAGAGTGATCGGTCTACCATCCTCGAGGTCAGCGTCCGGAGCGTCATCGGCCAGAAGGAAAAACTCGGCGGCTCCTTCCTTTCCGAGTCCGCTTCCAACTTTGTCAATCAACGTGCGAGTCAGCCGCGCGGGGAGGAAGATCATGAGTTCGGGATTGCGTTCCTTGTAACGGGCGAGCACTTCGGCGTTAGGCCAGACTGCGATGTTGAGCTTACCGTTTATTTCTTCACTAAAGAGCTCTCCGTTTGCCCGCCGCAGTACAAACATCTCACCCATACGCCTCGACCTCCGCTATTCAGTCAATGATAACATACCGAACACCGCTATCCGCACGATCAGCGGCTTGCGTCCGCTTCAGCCGCGAGCGGCGCAGATGAAAAAGTTATCGCGCCCCCGGAAACGCCCACGCGCACGACCGAACTATCCTTCACCTCGCCCTTGAGAATCGCGCGAGACAGTGGTGTTTCGATCTCGCGCTGGATCGCACGCTTGAGCGGCCGCGCTCCGTACACCGGATCATAGCCGGTCACCGCAAGATGAGTCTTCGCTTCGTCAGTCAACTCCAGCGTGATCCTGCGTTCACCCAGCCGGCCGCGCAGACGATCAAGCTGGATATCGACGATCTTCTTCAAGTCCTCTTCGCTCAACGAGTGGAAGACGATTGTCTCGTCGACGCGATTCAGAAACTCGGGCCTGAAATGATGGCGCAATGCGTCGAGGACACTCTCCTTCATCCGTTCATACGGATCTCCGCTGACCTGTCCTCGATATTCGAGAATCAGATGGCTGCCGATGTTCGACGTCATGATGATGATCGTGTTCTTGAAGTTCACGACTCGCCCCTGACCATCGGTGAGCCGTCCGTCGTCCAGTATCTGCAATAGCACGTTGAACACATCGTGATGCGCCTTTTCGATCTCGTCGAACAGCACGACCGAATACGGATGCCGTCTCACCGACTCGGTCAACTGCCCGCCTTCTTCGTAACCGATGTAACCCGGCGGAGCGCCGATCAGACGCGCAACAGTGTGCTTCTCCTGATACTCGGACATGTCGATTCGAATCATTGCGTGCTCGTCGTCAAACATAAAAACCGCGAGAGCGCGGGCGAGCTCGGTCTTCCCGACGCCTGTGGGTCCGAGGCAAATGAACGAACCGATCGGGCGATTCGGGTCCTTGAGACCCGACCGCGCCCGAATGACCGCGTCCGCAACGGCACTGACCGCCTCATCCTGGCCGACGACTCGTTTGTGCAAATGCTCTTCGAGCGACAGGAGTTTTTGAAGCTCGCCCTCGAGAAGCTTCGAAACGGGAATGCCGGTCCAGCGGCTCACGACTTCCGCAATGTCTTCTTCGTCGACTTCTTCTTTGAGGAGCCTGCCGCGCTGTTGTTGCTGATCGAGTCCCTCTTCGTAATCGTGCAGTTGTTTATCGAGCTGAGTAAGTTTTCCGTATTGCAACTCAGCCGCGCGATTCAGGTCGTATTCGCGCTGCGCCTGCTCGATCGCAACTTTGGTCTGTTCGATCTCCTCGCGAATCGAACGGATCTTCTGAACGGCTTCCTTCTCGGTTTGCCACTGAGCCTTGAGCTGATCGGCGCTCGCCCTGAGATCGGCAAGCTCCTTCTCGAGTTTTTCTAGTCGATGACGCGACGCCACATCGGTTTCTTTTTTCAGCGCCTCACGTTCGATCTCGAGCTGCATCACGCGGCGAAGAATCTCGTCGAGCTCCGCGGGCATCGAGTCTATTTCGGTTCGCAGTTTTGCCGCTGCTTCGTCGACAAGATCGATCGCTTTGTCCGGAAGAAAACGATCCGAGATGTAGCGTTGAGAAAGCACCGCCGCCGACACCAACGCCGAGTCTTTGATGCGAACGCCGTGATGCACTTCGTAACGTTCACGCAATCCTCGGAGTATCGATATCGTGTCTTCAACCGTCGGCTGGTCAACAACCACCGGCTGAAATCGCCGCTCGAGCGCCGCGTCCTTCTCGACGTGCTTGCGATATTCGTCGAGCGTTGTTGCTCCGATGCAATGCAACTCACCACGCGCGAGCATTGGCTTCAGCAGGTTCGAAGCGTCGACCGCTCCTTCCGCGGCGCCGGCCCCGACGATCGTATGCATTTCGTCGATGAACAGGATGATCTCGCCTTCGGATGCTTGAATCTCTTTCAACACTGCCTTGAGGCGTTCTTCGAACTCGCCGCGATACTTTGCGCCGGCAACGAGCGCTCCCATGTCGAGCGCGACGATGCGCTTGTTCTTCAACGTCTCGGGCACGTCACCGCGAATTATTCTTTGGGCGAGCCCCTCGACGATCGCGGTCTTGCCAACTCCGGGTTCGCCGATGAGCACGGGATTATTCTTTGTGCGGCGCGAGAGCACCTGAATCACGCGGCGTATTTCGTCGTCGCGCCCGATAACCGGATCGAGCTTGCCGGCCGCGGCCATCTTTGTAAGATCGCGTCCATAACGCTCGAGCGCCTCGTAAGTGGCTTCGGGATTCTGCGAAGTGACTCGCTGATGACCGCGCACTTCCACCAGCGCCTTTTCAATCCGGTCGCGAGTGGCGCCCGCGGTCTTGAGGGCCCGCGAGCCCGCGCCTCCCTCGTCAATGATGGCCAACAGCAAATGCTCGACGCTTAGATAGTCGTCCTTTAACTTTTTCGCTTCGTCTTCGGCGGTCACAAAGAGCTTGTTCAAGCGAGCGGTTATGTAAACCTGATCCACGGGCCCCGACGGCCCCGAGACTTTTGGCAATCGGCCGATCTCGCGCTCATTTGCTTCCTTCAGCGTAGCGACGGTTACACCCGCGCGCGTAAGAATCGAGGGCACAAGTCCGCCCTGCTGTTCGAGCAGCGCCGCAAGCAGGTGCTCAACTTCGATTTGCTGATTGCCGTTGCGGGTCGCAATCGTTTGCGCCGCGCGAACGGCTTCCTGCGCCTTCTCTGTGAATCTGTTGATGTCCATTCGTTCCTTCCAATCCGATTCGCAAATCGCGAATCGCAGATCCTATTTTTCCAGTCCCGCACGCGGCTTGAAATTGCTCGCTTCGGACAGCTCCTTATAAAGTTGAAGCTCGCGTTCCGTAGGATGCGTTGGTACTACTACTTTGAGCTTTACGTACTGATCGCCTCGTCCGCCGCCGCGTTTGTTCAGACCCTGTCCTCTTAATCTTAGCCGCTGCCCTCCTTGCGAGCCCGCGGGTATCTTCATCTCAATCTTCCCGTCGATCGTAGGCACTTCGATCGAAGCTCCGATCACCGCTTCGCTCGGCGAAATTGGAACTTCAGCCGTGAGATCGTCACCCGAGACAGCGAAGACCGGATGCGCTTTGATCTTGAGCTTGATAAAAAGATCGCCGGGTTCACCGCCACTCGATACTTGCTGGCCTTGTTTGCCGACCTTGATTACCGACCCCTCGCGCGCGGCGGGCGGAATGTTGACGTCGATGACCCTCGGGCTCAACACCTGACCGGTACCTCTGCACGTAACACAGACGACTCCCGATGACATGCCGGTTCCATTGCAAGTGGGGCACGCTCGTCCGCCCTGCAGCGTGATTCGATGCCGCCCGCCGCGATGCGCGTCCTCGAGCGAAATCTCCATTTCAGCTTCGGCGTCCTGGCCGCGAGCGGACCCCGAGCGGCTTGAACGGCCCGAACGCCGCCGAGCCTCAGGTCCCCCGCTCGATGCTCTTCCGCCGAAGAGCGTTTCGAAAAAGTCACTGAACCCGCCGCCGCCGAAGACGCCATTGAGATCGTCAAACTGGACGTTGACGCGCCCCCATCCCGGCGGAGCCGTGAACTCGGCTCCATCCTTCCAGTTTGCTCCGAGCTGATCATAACGCTTTCGCTTTTCGGGATCGGAAAGAACCTCGTTCGCCTCGTTTATCTCTTTAAACTTTTCCTCGGAAGTCCGATCACCGGGATTCAGATCAGGATGGAGCTTGCGAGCGAGTTTGCGATAAGCCTGCCGGATTTGGTCGTCCGTCGCATCGCGTTTAACTCCAAGCAGCTCGTAGTAGTCTTTAAACTTGACCGACATTTATCTCGGCAGACGCTCCACCAGGACCTATAAATCTGCAACGCTGTCAGCATAAAATATGAGCGCAAGATAGTCAAGTTTCGGGCGAGAATTGTTTTTCATGTTGATATGTGAACGAGTTAAGAGAGCGGGCGATGCGCATCATGGGCAGAGGCTAGGCGGCACAGCATAGACTGAAAGTGCGATGGGTTGGCAAGAGGACAACATTACTGCGGGGTTCAAGCTGACGGATAGACTAAGGGCCGCAATCCCATCGCCGACTCGGCTAACTCACTTCGAAACTCCGAAGGTTTCGGTGTGGAAGTTAGCTAACGGCGAGGGCTTGCGGCCCTCTCAAACACGCAAACAAACTCGTTGCTCTTAACGCAGCTTTATCCGCCGAATAAGGAAGTTCTCATAGTCGGCTACATAAAGGAAACCACGCTGACGATCGATAGCCACGCCTCGCGGCACATTGAATTTTGCTTCAAGTCCCGGACCATCGCGCAGCTTTGTGCTGCCGCCACCGGCAAGCACGGTCACGTTCCCGGCAGGATCGATTCGCCTGACATCATTCGCCGCAAACTCGGTCACGTACATCACGCCGTCCGTATCGATCGCGATTCCGATCGGTTGAAACAGATGCGCCTCGCCGCCCTGAGCGTCGGCCAGCTCGTTTCGGCCGCCGCCCGCCACCGTGCTGACCCGTTTGTTGACGAGATCGATTTTGCGGACGCGTTGATTGTTCATGTCGGTCACGAACAGGAATGCGCCGTCCAGGGAAAGCGCGATGCCGGTTGGCGTATTGAATCGCGCATTCGCCGCGACGCCATCGGCGAAACCGGGAACGCCGTTACCGGCTACCGTCTCAACGACAGCTTGTCCGCCGTTCGTCACGATTCGCCTGATGCAATGGTTTCCCGCATCCGCGAAGTAGATCGATCCGTCCGGGGCGACCAGAATATCGTCAGGCAGACGGAACGCCGCGTTCTCAGCCGAGCCCGCCTTAAAGCCCGAGATTCCCTCTCGCGTTATGTTGAATTTTTTCTGCTTGTCCTTGTTGGTGACTTCAAAGGTGGAACCCGCAAACGTGTCAACCGTGATATTGCCGCCCGTTCTTTGAATCCGGCGCACAACGCTGTTGCCGTTTTCGGTAACGTAGATGGTTCCACTCGCATCGACGGCCACTCCGCTTGGGAAAGAGAATGTCGGAGGCTCGCCCAGCGAGTTCCCTGAATCGTGATAGCCTTCCTGGCCCGTGCCCGCTACGGTACAAACTTCGCCGGTGAGCACATCAATTGTCCGGATCGCGTGGTTCTGCTGGTCGGTTAAGTACAGCAGGCCATCGGGACCGAAGTTCATTCGCCTCGGCCGAACGAAGTGGGCTTCCGTGGCGCTCACACACCCCGTGTTGAATCCGAACTTGCCGTCTCCCGCGAAAGTGCTGACCTCGACATCCGCTGCTACTTCAAATGAGATTGGGTTTGCGGCGTTGCCGTCGCGATCCGTTATTTCTATGACGTGTGTACCCAGTCCGAGGTCATTCGGTATCGCAATTGTCAGGTGTCTTCGATTACCATCGCGAATAGCCGTCTCTTGTCCGTCAAGCAACACAGTGGATTTGACATCGAGGTTCGCGCCCCCGACATCAACGGAGGCCTTACGCTCACCTTGCCGAATCCGTGCAGGAGCGACCGTATAGATGAACGGAGCTTCGGTCGGCGTCACAGCGAGAATAGCATCCTCGGATTGAATACCATCCTGCTCGACTCGCACAAAAATGCGGCCGGGCTGGCTCCTCAAAGCTCCGGGCACAGTTACCTCGAGGCGGCCGTTCTTGCCTACAGTGGTTTCCAGGGGTACATCGTTCACCACTACTATTGCGCCGTCTTTGAAGTCGCCATGCACCAGCAGCGGAAGATCATCGGTTCCAACCTCAACCGTGTCCGGCTCGAGAAAGGTTATTGATGCCGGCTTCGGAACGACAAAGAAAATCTCGGTGTTGGATATGTTCCCCTTCTTGTCTCGCAGTGTTACGGGAATCTCCGCGGGATCGTTGAGGAGGTCATTGGAAATCTGGATGAACACGCCATCGGGATTTTCCAGGTTAGGGACCGACCTCCCCCACACCAAAATGTCCGAACCCGAACCGAAAGAATCAGTCGCGATCGACGGAGTTGCGCTCAATCCGACGTCCTCTTGAATCGCGTTCCCGTCGAGACGGATCGTCAGGTCCGGGTCCTTCTCCTGAACGGTCAGTGTCTCCGTATCGCTGGTCATTCCATCCGGATTGAGGACCTGTATGAAGTGTTCGCCGGGCGCGGCGATCAGCGATGCATCAACTTCAGCCAATAACAATTTGCCCTTCGGGTTTATCCGAGGAGAAGCGAGCGCGACTCCGTCAAACAGAATATTGGATCCGCTTACAAAACCCCGCCCTTCAATTCGCATCGTGAAGGTCTGCGTTCCCGCGGTTATGATCTTCGGGCGCAGCCTGCGAAGCTGCGGCGCTTCTTCCTGGGCGCGAACCACGGCTTGCTTCGACACATCCGGCCAAAGCGCCAATGACAACACCATCATCACTGCCAAAAAACTTACAACTGCTTTCCTCATCCTTCTCCTGTTCTTACTTCAACGAATGCGGGCCGCGGCACACTTTAACCAAACAAATAATGATCAGTCTTTTTTATCTTGATTGGGCTTCAATTCCGCGCCCGGTTGCTCTGATCTAACGACATGAATTAGAAGCGGCATTCCGCGAAAGCTTGCATGAATTAATGCGAAGCTACCCTGTGTCTGTTATTGTCCGACGACGAGGAAAAAGTATAACCGGCCAGCCGAACGTAGCACAAGATGAAGTAGGATCGCACTTAGCCGCCCGTGCTCTCTCGCATCAGCCGCAACCGGATGATAATCTCTAGCGCGGAGGAAATCGTGAAAGTAAAGCGACTCGGGCGAACAGGTCTGAAAGTGACCGAGGTTTGCCTCGGAACCATGACCTTCGGCTATCAATGCGACGAGCAGGCCTCATTCAACATCATGGATACGGCCGCTGAACTCGGCGTCAACTTCATAGACACTGCCGATGTATATCCCGTACCGGTTTCACTCGAAAGCGCGGGAAGAACCGAAGAAATCATCGGCAAGTGGCTTCAGGGCAAGCGAGACGATTTCGTACTGGCGACCAAATGCCGAATGCAGATGGGACCGCGCCCGAATGACGCCGGGCTTTCGCGCAAACACATCCTGTCGGCGATCGACGCGAGCCTGCGCCGCCTGCAAACCGACTACGTAGACCTTTATCAGGTTCACGCCCCTGATCCGGAAACACCGATCGACGAGACTCTCAGCGCGCTAGATTCAATTGTAAGAAGCGGCAAGGCTCGTTACGTTGGCTGTTCCAATTTTCAGGCTTGGCAGTTGGCTAAGGCCCTGTGGACGAGCGACCGGCCGGGACTTGCGCGGTTTGATTCCGTTCAGCCTCGCTACAACCTCCTGTTCCGCGAGATCGAGCACGACCTGTTTCCGCTGTGTCTGGATCAGGGCGTCGGGGTGATCGTTTATAACCCGCTTGCCGGCGGGTTCCTAACCGGCAAGCATCGGGCCGGCGCGCCGCCCGCTGAGAACACGCGCTTCGCAGTCGCCGGCGGGCTATACCTGGATCGTTACTGGAATGACGCGTCGTTCCAGGCGGTCGAGAGGCTGCGCGAATTTTTTGCGGCGCGAGGAAAATCGCTCACGCACGCGGCAATCGCCTGGGTGCTGAAACAGCCGGCGGTGACTTCGGCGATCGTCGGCGCGACGAGCGCCGATCAGCTTCAGGATTCGCTGCGAGGCGTCGATGTGGAACTCGATCAGCAAGAGTCGGACGAATGCGATCGAATCTGGTATGAGCTGCCGCGCGTCCGTGATCCAAGAATCGCGCTCAGGTAATTTTCGTCGCCGGCACTGATGGGATAGCGGAGGCTAGATTGTTCAAGGTTGCGCTTGTCGGAACACACGGGGTCAACAAGACAACGATCGCGTACGAACTGGCCGGCGTCCTCAAGCGAAGAGGGCGCACTGTCGAGCTGCTCACTGAGATTGCTCGCGAGTGCCCGTTCCCATTGAACGAAAGCGCAACGCGCGAGGCATATCAATGGATCATCGCCCGGCAGATCCAGCTCGAGCTCGAAAAGGCGCCGCGCGCTGATGTGCTGGTATGCGATCGCTCGGTCCTCGATAACTTTGCGTATTACGTCCGCCGGTACGGTAACAAAGATGAAGAAGCCGAGGCGCTCGGCGCCTATTGCCGCTCGTGGATGCGGACATACGATTTGCTGTTGAGGCTTCCGATCACTCAAGCTCTTTCCTCGGATGGATTCCGTTCGACGGATGAACAGTTCCAACGCGAGATCGATCTGTTATGCGACAAGTTGTTCGAAACCGCATACAGCAAATCGACTCGGCCAGCTTATGTACGCGGCTCGCTAAGCGCAGGCGAGTTAGCCGAATTGGTTATGCCCGCGTAGTTAATCAACCTTCAATGCTGATTACAGAAGCCATAAAAAAAGTCGTCGAACGAGAGGATCTCACCTCTGAAGAGGCCGAGGCTGTGCTCGATCAAATCATGACCGGCCAATGCACCGACGCGCAGATTGCTTCGCTGCTGACCGCACTCAGAATGAAAGGCGAAACCGTAGACGAGCTGACGGGCTTCGCAAGAGTGATGCGCCGCAAGGCCGCTCCCGTTCGGCCTCAAACGTTAGTGAGCGCACTCGGCGGCACTGAACGTGAGGCGCTGATCGACACTTGCGGAACCGGCGGCGACGTCAGCGGTAGCTTCAACGTTTCGACCGCGACCGCCTTCGTGGTCGCGGGCGCGGGCGTTCGAGTTGCAAAGCACGGCAATCGCTCGGTGTCGTCTCAATGCGGAAGCGCCGACGTGGTCGAAGCTCTCGGCGTCCGAATCGAGCTACAGGCGAACCGAATAGCGCGATGCATCGACGAGGTGGGTATTGGGTTCCTTCACGCGCCGTTGCTTCACGACGCAATGAAGTATGTGGCGCTCGCCCGCAGACAGATGGGCATTCGAACGATCTTCAATATGCTCGGGCCGCTTACGAACCCCGCGGGCGCGAACACTCAGGTAGTGGGTGTTTATGCGGCGAATCTTACTGAACTTCTGGCGCGCGTGCTTGGCGAGCTTGGCTGCACTCGCGCGCTGGTCGTGCACGGCGGCGACGGATTGGACGAATTGACGATAACTGGTGAGAGCAAGATAACCGAATGGAAGAACGGTGAATGGAGCACGTACTTTATCGCTCCCGAAGACTTCGGTTTGAAGAGAGCAACGTTGTCCGACATTCGCGGCGGAGATGCGAATGAGAACAGCGGGATTATTCTTGAAGTGTTGAAAGGAACGCGCGGCGCAAGACGAGACATCGTGCTGTTGAACGCGGCCGCGGCTTTTGTCGCGAGCAGCAAGGCAAACGATTTGAGCGAAGGAGTTCAAATTGCCGCGAGATCGATCGACAACGGAAACGCGCTCAGAAAGCTGGAGCAGTTGATCGAATTCACGAATCAGTAAGCGTCGAGTGAACGGCGCTCATCCCCCGAACAGCAACCATCTTCTTTTCTTCTGAGGAACCGTTGCGGACAATCGCGTCGGGATCGGTCTTCCTTCAACCACCGCGGCGGGATTGTCGTTAGCCATGGCGCGCGCGTATTCCTCTCCGACAATCTCAGCCGTGGCGTTAACCGCATTCGACATGCCGGGAAGCCTGTTGCGAGTGTTGTGGCAATCACTGGCGATGAAATGTATCAGACCGTTTTCGAGCATCACCCGTGCAGCTCGCTGAACCTTACTGCCAAACTGACCGGTGATCGAACCGGTATCTACTTGTCCCAGTACTCCGGCGTCGACCAGTTGATAGAAGCGTTCTGGTTCCGACATCAACATCATGTTTCGTTCCGGGTGAGCTATGATTGGCGTAATGCCGGCGTTCATCAACTCGAACAACAAATTGTCGCTGCCGTGTGGAACGAGGGCGTGCGGGAACTCGACGAGCGCGTATGGTCCCTCCGCAATCGTGGGCGCGCTGTGCGTCTGACAAAGTTGTTTTATGAGTTCGTGTGTAAAGCGCAGTTCACAGCCAAGAAGGATTTTCGGGCTGCCTTTCATTTGCTGATTGAGCTCGTCAACTTTTTGCCGCAGGAGCGCGGGATCATGTGTGCGATGCAATCCGTCATGTGCGTGCGGGGTCGCGACCATGATCGTTACCCCGTCCTGGGCTGAAGCCCGGCACATCTCGACGGACTCTTCAATACTGTGAGACCCGTCATCGACTTCCGGCAGGATGTGGCTGTGAATATCAACCATCAGAATTCCGTCACATGCTACGACAGAAGACTGATGTATACAATGCACTGCAGCAGTCGACAGAATCGGCCGTTGATAGTTCGATCGCTTCGGAGGTGCTCTTCCGTTAGTGATTTATAATTCAAGCCTAATAGGCTTCTAACGTCGGGAAGATATAATAGCGCGCGGCCGGAATGGAACTTCTAGCGCGGGCCCGGCTATGCTAAGCTGGCAATGACGCAGTTTCCGAACTGGCAGCAGTTCTTAGAATCAACGACCTTAGACAGGAGTCACTCAATGAAAACGATGCTATTCAAACGCACCACCGTGCTGGTGCTCGCGGCGATGCTGTGCGCCCCGGCCACGTTGTTCGCGGACGACAAGAAGGCCGCCGCCGAAAACCAGCAGCCCGCGCAGGCCTCAACCGACAGCGGCGTGAGCGCGCCGAAGGGCAAGCTGGCCGATGACGAAAATCCGCTGATGATCGGCAAACGCAACATCAATAGCCACCAAATCAATTTTTATTCGCTCAACAAGGAAGTGAATCTCGGACGCCAGCTTGCCGCGGACGTCGATCGCCAGGGCAAATTCATTGATGACCCGGTAGTAACCGAATACGTCAATCGAGTCGGCCAGAACCTTGCGCTTCACTCCGATGCGAAGATCCCTTTTACAATCAAGGTTCTCGATTCGGATGATGTGAACGCGTTTGCGCTGCCCGGCGGATTTCTGTACGTCAACAAAGGCGCGATTCTTGCGGCCGACAGCGAAGCGGAGCTTGCCGGCGTGATGGCTCACGAGATCGCGCACGTAGCGGCTCGACACGGAGTCGAACAAGCTTCAAAAGCAACGCTGGCAAATTACGCGATGATACCGCTGATCTTCATGACTGGCGGACTCGGCTATATTGCATATCAGGCTGCGCAGATCGGCGTGCCTCTCACGTTCCTCAAGTTCAGCCGCAACGTTGAAACCGAAGCCGACAAGCTCGGCGCGCAGTATCTGTGGGCGGCCGGGTACGATCCGAATAACTTCCTCTCATTCTTTGAGAAGCTCGAGAAGAAAGAGAAGCACAAGCCCGGCACTCTCTCGAAGTTGTTTGGCACTCATCCGCCGACACCGGATCGAATAACCAAAGTCCACGATCTGCTCGGCAGATTCCCCGATCGCGACGAGTACACCGTCACTACTTCCGAGTTCAACAAGGTGAAATCGCGCCTGCTTGCGATCACGAATTCCAAGACGCTGGACGCCTCTGGCAATCGCGACAACGGTCCGAAGCGCCCGACCTTGAAGCGCCGCAAGGAAGGCGAAGACCAAACGCAGCCGTCTACGACGGGTGAAGCACCAAAAGACAAGCCTACGTTGAAGCGCCGCGACAGCGACGGCAAACCGGCTGATACCAAGCCCCCTGAGAAACCGTAAGCATAGAATCATCACTCCTCCGTGAACTGAGGGCCGGCAGTGCTCGATCGCACAGCCGGCCCGATTTGTTTTACCGCCGACGCTGCTCGATCAAATTCCGGCTGTCGACAACACCGCCATTGAAACTCTCTGCCCTGCCGTGATAATACATTCCGCGCGGCACTCCAGTGGTTGAATCCAAACTTGTTTCTTAAGCGGGCGGACGTTCGTTTTCACGTATCGCCCGATCCGGAAGGAGATTGCAATGTTATCGAAGACACTCGGAAGGATATGCGCGGCTGTATCGCTCGCGCTGCTTGTCACATTTATTCTGGTTGCGCCCACGAACGTGATCGCTCAGCAGCGAGGCTACGATCAGAGTCTGCTGAAGGGGCTTCAGTGGCGCAGCATCGGGCCCTACCGGGGAGGCCGCTCAACAGCAGTCGCCGGCGTTACTTCGCAGCCGAACGTGTTCTACTTCGGCGCGACGGGCGGAGGAGTGTGGAAGACAACGGATGGGGGCAACAACTGGGACCCGATCTCGGACGAGTTTTTCAAAACCGGATCGGTTGGCGCAATAGGAATCTCTGAGTCAGACCCGAATGTCATCTACGTGGGGATGGGTGAGTCTCCGATTCGCGGTAACGTTTCACACGGTGACGGTGTTTACAAATCAACCGACGCTGGAAAAACATGGAAGCACACGGGACTTGCCGACACTCGCCAGATATCTCGCGTACGCGTTCATCCTCGAAATCCCGACATCGTTTATGTGGGGGCTCTGGGTCACGTGTTTGGGCCTAACGAAGAGCGCGGCGTGTTTCGCTCAACCGACGGCGGCAAGAATTGGCAGAAGGTTCTGTATCGCAGTCCGAAGGCGGGCACAACGGATTTGACACTCGATCCAACCAATCCGAACACACTCTATGCGGCGATGTGGGAGGTCTATCGCCAGCCCTGGACTCTCGAAAGCGGCGGACCCGGAAGCGGGATCTTCAAATCAACCGACGCGGGTGACACATGGACGGAGATAACGCGTAATCAAGGCTTGCCGAAGGGTGTGATTGGTAACATTGGCATCACTGTTTCGCCGGTGAACTCCGATCGCGTCTGGGCGATCGTTGAAGCGGAAGAAGGCGGCGTGTTTCGCTCGGACAACGCGGGGAAGACCTGGTCGAAATTGAACGAGCAGCGAAACCTGCGGCAACGCGCATGGTACTACACACGCATCTACGCCGATCCGAAGAGCGCCGACACTGTGTACGTGCTCAACACGAGCTTCTACAAATCCAACGACGGAGGCCGCTCCTATTCGAGCATCGGAGTCGGACACGGCGACTGTCACGATCTGTGGGTCGCTCCAAACGATCCGATGCGAGTGATCATCGGCGATGATGGCGGCGCCGAAGTGAGCTTCAACGGCGGTCGAAGCTGGAGCACATTGAACAACCAGCCTACCGCGCAGTTCTATCGCGTGGCTGTTGATAACGACTTCCCGTATCACATCTATGGGGCTCAGCAGGACAACTCGACGGTGCGAATCGCGAGCCGCACGACCGAAGGAGGCATCGATTCATCGGACTGGTACGACGTTGGCGGCGGCGAGAGCGGCTGGATCGCGCCGAGTCCGAAGGATTCGGAAATCGTCTACGCCGGCTCATACGGAGGATTGATAACACGGCAGGATCATCGCACCGGACAGCAGCGCAATGTGACGCCCTGGCCCGATAATCCGATGGGCGCCGGCGCCGCTGATTTGAAATATCGATTCCAATGGAACTTCCCAATTCTCTTTTCGCCTCACGATCCGAACACGTTGTACGCGGGCGGCAACGTGCTTTTCAAATCGACAAACGAAGGTCAGAGCTGGCAGGCGATCAGCGGTGACCTGACTCGAAACGAGAAATCCAAACAAGGCTCATCGGGCGGACCGATCACCAAAGACAACACGAGCATTGAATATTTCTGCACGATCTTTACCGTGATGGAATCGCCGGTCGAGAAAGGAACCATTTGGGTTGGATCGGACGACGGACTCGTTCACGTCACGCGCGATGGAGGCAAGAACTGGCAGAACGTAACTCCGAAAGGCATGCCCGAATGGATTCAGATCAACTCAATCGACGCTTCGTCGATCGATGCGGGCACTGCTTATGTTGCGGCGACGATGTACAAGCTCGATGACTTCAAGCCATATCTGTACAAGACCAGCGACTACGGCAAGACCTGGAAGAAGATCACAAACGGGATTCCCGATAACGCGTTCACTCGCGTGATTCGCGAAGATCCGAACCGTCGCGGATTGTTGTTCGCCGGCACCGAGACCGGATTGTTTGTGTCATTCGACAGTGGTGAGAATTGGCAGTCGCTTCAATTGAATTTGCCCGTGGTGCCGATTGCGGACCTCGTCATCCACAAACGCGAGAAGGATCTCGTCGCCGCAACGCAAGGACGCGCGTTTTGGGTTCTCGATGATCTGCCGCTGCTCTATCAATTCGCCGACGCCGCGAAAGCCGACGCGTATTTATTCAAGCCCGAGGATACGTATCGAATGCCGGGCGGCGGCTTCGGAGGCGGCGGGCGAGGCGGCGCAGCCGGAGCTAATCCACCGTCAGGCGCGGTGATCTACTATCATCTGAAGAGCAAGCCTTCGAGTGAAGTGGCGATTGAAATCACAGACTCGGCGGGCAAGTCGATCAGAAAATTCAGCAGCCGAGGTCAGGAATCTCAAGCACAAGCTGCTCCCACGGGTGACGATGAGGGCGGCTTCCGTGGCGCGGGTCCGCGCCGAGCGCCCGCTGAAGCCGGGTTGAATCGATTTATTTGGGACCTGCGTTATCCGGACGCGACTCGCTTCCCGGGTTTGATTATGTGGGCTGGCGGCACGACCGGCCCGCGTGTTGTGCCGGGTACGTATCAAGTGAAGCTCACCGTTGACGGCAAAACGATGACGCAGAGCTTCGAAGTGAAGAAAGACCCGCGTCTTGAAGTCACGCAAGCAGACTTCGCAAAGCAAGCGGACTTGCTGCTGAAGATTCGCGACAAGTTCAGCGAGACCAGCGAAGCGATCCTTCAGATTCGAGACACGCGCAAACAAATTGATGACATCACAAACCGAATGAAGGATCAACCTGCGATTGCCGATGCGGCCAAGTCACTCAAATCAAAACTGACCGCCGTTGAAGAGGAGCTTTATCAAACCAAGAACCAAAGCAGTCAGGATCCGCTCAACTACCCGATCCGCCTGAACAACAAACTCGCGGCTCTCGGCGGCGTAGTCGGCAGCGCAGACGCAGCCCCCACGGACCAATCGTATGTTGTGTATGAGGAGATCGCCGGAAGAATAAACGCGCAGTTGCAGAAGCTCGACGAGACCATGCGAACGGATCTCCCCGCATTCAATAAGCTGGTGCGCGATCAGAATATTCCCGCGGTAATCGTAAAACCCAAGGCAAAGTAAGACGCCGATCGAGCATCCCTACCACGGACCGGGGCTCAACCGAGCCCCGATCCTTTGCAGCCTGAGCGTGGAACGCAGGTTGCCACTTGAGGCACAGCAGAACAGATTGAAATGATCGCGGCGTGGCATCAGCTATTTACGATGGCTGCGCGATAGGAGGCCTGTACTATGTACATACAAAGCGGTAAAACTTTCATCGCAACTATCATCGCCGTAGTTCTCGCTCTGGGTGGCTTAGCCTGGGTTTCGAGCGGGAATCGTAAAGCGGAGCCCACTGCCCTGGCGCAAGCCGGCACATATGCGCAGCCGGCCGCGGAGCCTGTCTCATCGGCGAATGACTCATCATCAAACGCGAGCGGTACCAGTTCAGTGCAGTCGAATTATGAGGACGGCTATCGAGCTGGCTATCGCGACGGACACCAGGATTGCGCCACAGGGCGAGCATCAACGGTGGCCGGGTCGAGCGGCGTGCGAGGCCGCTACTATACGCCGCGAGCGCGCACCAGGGTTGCGGGCGCCAGGTACTATGCATCGCCGCGACGAGGTCATTCGACGCGAAACATGATACTCACGATCGCCGGGCCGGCGGCTGTTGGCGCCGGAATCGGAGCGATCGCGCGAGGCGGTAAGGGCGCCGGTATCGGCGCTCTGCTCGGCGGTGGCGGCGGCGCTTTGTACTACCTGTTAAAGCACCGGCGTGACTAGACAGCAGGTTCGAGGGGGGTGTGTGATTTTCGGGGCAGCCTTCTTGCGAGTTCGGCTTGCAGGAGGGCTGCAGCCGTTTCTGCTCCGATGACATCAGGGAAGCGGGGGCTTGGAGGGTTTGGGCGGGGCTGGTTCGCTGTCTGGTTTCGGAGCGTGCGCGGCGTTGACGTAGCCTTGAATCTCGATGCGGACTTCTGAGTATGGCTTGTCGCAGGGCTTGTTCTCTTTGTCACGCCAACCCTTAACGATATCGCCGACGATCGGGAATTGTCCGTACTGATAGTTTAGGGTATGAAACAAACTCTCTTGAGGCTCGAGGAACACCAGCATCTCATCGCCCTTGATAAAATTGTCTTCCGCACACCTCACGCTCGATCTCGCGACTACGTTTAGTTCCTTTAGCGTGAAGTCTCCCTCGATCACGTCGACCGGATTCAGCACTCCCAGTTGGCTGAATTCGCCTCGATATCGGACCTTTTCGACTCGATTAACCTTTACGCGGGCAATCAGAACAGCCTGTCGAGCCAGTTCCTCGGTGGGCATCACGCGCAAGCAAGCCGGCGACTGCGCCAGACCCGGCAGGATAAGCAGGGGCAGCGCGGTGAGAATAAAAAACTTTTTCATGCAGCGTAAATTCGCTCCTCCAAAACCTGTTAATGCTAACACACGCACGCTGTGCCCGAAAGGTTTCGTTTCTTTCGTGCTGTGGGTTACGAGGGGACGCTCTCAATCCGATTCGGAAATACGATGTCCTCGGCGCGATGCGTGTTGCTACTCTGTGGTACTTATGTGTGCAGTGCTCAGATTATTGAATCCGGTTCGGTCTTCCGGGCTTTCGGCGGTTGATTCAAAGCACGGCGCGACACCGTGCGCTTGACCAGAACCGCAATGACGACGATTACTGCTGTTGCAACGAGAACCTTCCATCCGTGTTGTTTGATTATGCGCCCGGCATCTTCGCCGAAGCTGATGGCAAGCCATCCTTCGATGAGAAATCGAATGGCGCGGCCCACGAAGATCGCTGTAATAAACCGCCAGGTCTTTAGCTTAAAGACTCCCGCGCCCAGCACGAAGGGCTTGAACGGAAAGGGCGGCGGCAGCACCGCCGGAATCATTATGGCGATCAGATCGTACCGGCCAAGCAGATTTTCGATTCGAGCGCGCTTATGTGGAGCTACGCGTTTCAACGCAGCCACGCCGGCGCTTCTAGCGAGCAGGTATAGCCCGGTACATCCAATCGCCGAACCCGCCGTCGCCGCCAGCGCATAAAGCGGCATTAGCCCGGGTGAGTTGGCGCTCAGCCAGATCATCACCGCATCCGGGCCGCCCGGAAGCGGAACTCCAACCGAATCAATCAATGAGATGCCGAACAACCCGGCAGCACCAAGCGCTTTGAGCCATTCCAGCAGGCCAACAAGAAGGCTCTTGATTCCTATGAGAACGATCGCGAGTTCAATCATGCGTTAGCTCGCCGAATTCAGCTTGTGGGTAATAATACTTTAGAATCTGCCGGTATCCGCGGCCTGCGCGTGCCTGCGCGAACGCTCCCGCTTCGCACAGTCCAACCTGGCTTCCAAAGCCTCGGCCGCGAAAGATGAACTTTGACCCGCTGCGCTCGATTCTGAACGTCGGGCTCAACACCGTGTTCCATCCCAGTCGAAGCCCGATTGCCCGCCGAAACGCATCCACGCCAAGCGAGGTTCGTCTGTCGCCATCGAGTACGGTGACTGATCTCACGAATCCGTCTGGCTGATCGGTCTCGGGTCTGAACTGGGCCGCATCGGAGAGCTTCGTTCCAATTGCTTGCGACACTGCAGTGAGAATATTCGAAACCCCTGCTGATCTTGCCCAGCGAGCGAACCTCGAAGCACGGCACCATAGACATATTATTTGTTTGTAAGGATACCGCTCGCTGCCGCCCCAGACCATCGATGGTGTGACAGAGATACCGCCGCATACCGCCGAGTAATGTCCCTCAATCGCCAAACCTCCGTAGCTGAGAAACTCTCCCGCCGTTGCCGCGACGGCATCGAAGACTGTGCGTGCGGAACGCGCATCCGTAAGATCCTGCTCGCCGCGATAGAGCTGGCAATGTGTGGTGTCGCAGAAGTCAAACCCTTCGCTCGCGTGACGATTGTCGTGAGAAATCATGAAGGTGCGGACCACGACCGCAAGAGCCTTGAGAGCTTCCGGCGCGCGCTCGCTCGTTTCAGCGGCCACCACCGAAGCAACCGCATCTTCGCGCCCGGTCGTGAGCACGATTCGCAAGCGTCCACGCTCTTCCGTGACCGGATCGACCGTCACCATACCACGCACGATGCGCTTGATTCTTCCCGGCAAGATAAGCTCAAGAGTCGACGCGCCAACTGGCGTGATTCGCACCGAGTTCACCAAAACCGACGGATTGCTTGAATGCGGGTTGCCGCGCGCTACGCTGAGCCGTCCGCTTGAGACTCGAATGCGAATGGACTCGCTGTGAGTAACATGGCGTTCACTGGAAAGGCCCGCCGCGTCGATGGCGGCTTCCCCCGCCGCAACTCGAACTTCGATCGCGCCGGGTTTGAACAGTGATAGCAAGCTTATGCGAACGGTCTGTGATGCTTGCGCCGCTGGTGAGGCAATCAGAAGGAAGGTCAAGGTGGCGAGAAGTGTGGCCATCGAAGTTGCTGCTTTGATAGACAAGCAAGCCCGGCGAATCCGTTGAACCGCCGGGCTGCCAAGCGTCGAATACTAATCCGAACTGACGTTATTTCTCAATGGCCTTGAGGGGCGCAGTGGTCGCTCCACCCTCGCTCACCTCCGCGGCGACTGCTCGCTCTTGCGGTGGATCGTCGAACATCTCGCTGTATTCTTCGCGATAAGGATCGATCAACGCCCCGCCTTCGGACTTCGTGAACGTGAGCTTTCCTGTGTCCGAATCGTAATCGATGATGACCAGATCGCCGGTCGCGACCTGCTCAGTTGCTACCAGATTCGAAATTGGATAAACGAGAAAGCGTTCGATCGCGCGCTTCAGATGACGAGCGCCGTACTTGAAGTCTATGCCCTCGTCGAGCAGGAACTTCTTAGCTTCATCAGTGCATTCGAAAACGAATTTCTCACCGGTGCCTCGCATGATGCGGTTTTGTACGTGTCCCAGCTCGAGTTCCAGGATCTGTTTGAGGTGATACTCCTTCAGGCTGCGGAATACCACGACCTTGTCGATTCGGTTCATGAACTCGGGCGAGAACTTGCGCTTGGCCGCCTCGGAGGCCGTGCGATAGATCTTCTGATCGACGTCGTCCTCGAGCATTCTCTTGCCGCGCGCCGGAGCAAAGCCGATCGATCCCGTGATCAATTCGCTCATCTCCTTTGCGCCAAGATTCGAGGTGAGAAATATCATACAGCGCGAGAAGTCGACCTTTCGGTTATCGCCAAGCGTCAGCGTCGCCTTATCCAGGATCCCGAGAAGCAACTGCCACAGTGCGTCCGAAGCTTTCTCAATCTCATCGAACAGGACAAACGTCAGCTTGTCCTGTTCGCTGTGATACTTGTCCAGATTCTCCTGAGTCAGCATCGGGGCCGTCTCGCGATGGCCGAGATATCCCGGAGGCGAGCCGATGAGCTTTGCGATCTCGTGTGAATGTTGGAACTCGGCGCAGTCGATTTTGACCACAGCGTTGAAATCGGCGAACAGGACCTCGGCCGCCGCTTCGACAACGCGAGTCTTGCCCGATCCGGTGGGACCCAGAAACAACATGGTGCCGATGGGCCTCCCGGGATTCTGCATGCCGGCAAGGTAAATCTGGTAGAGCCCCGATATTCGACGTACCGCTCGCTCTTGCCCGACGATCAGCGAACCGAGCCGGGTCTCGAACTCCTGAGCCCGCGGGCTCTTCATTTCGGGGTTCAGAGGAACGCGGTTGTGCGATTGTTCTCGAATCTCATCCACTTGATTTACTCCACAATCTGACAAGAAGCTGCCTTCTGGAGCGGCTAACGCACCAGGTAAGAACTTCCTGCCGATGTTACAAACAACATTCCTCGGCTTGCAGCGGAGCGTTGGAATAGAAGAGGGTCTCGACCTCGATCGAAATTATAGCGCTGCCTGCATGCAACCTGCCATGCGATCCCTTACGCAGAACGGGGCCTGCTTACTTAGTGCCCTTTTATTCCAATGGCTGTTTGTTTGTCAAGCAAAGAATTCGTCAAACGGCGTTTGTGATGAAAATAATGTATCCGAGTTGGCGGGCTCGGTGGTGAACATTTCGCGTGACGGGCGATTGATCGCACGAGACTCAGGGGAGATTCTGTATCAGAAGCCTGAGAACATTGCGTCCCATGATCTTTCCAATCTCTTCATCGGAGAATCCTTCCGCAATGAGCGCGTCGGTGATCTGCACAAGCCCGCTTGTGTCGAACGGCGTCTTGACCGCGCCGTCGAAATCCGAGCCCAACCCGACGTGATCCACGCCAACAAGATTCGCTGTGTATCGAATCGCCTTTGCTATCGCCTGCGCATCCGCGCCGCACACCGCCGTGTCCCAGTAGCCGATTCCAATCACGCCGCCGGTTCGCGCAATGCCCTTGAGCTCGTCGTCGCTGAGATTTCGTTGGTTGTCGCAGGTTCCCCTCACACCCGAATGCGAAACGAATACCGGGCGAGTCGCAATCGCGAGCACATCGTCGATCGTCTTCGCCGAAGCGTGCGCAACATCGACGATCATTCGCTTCGATTCCATGCGCCGAATCATCTCTTTGCCTTTGTCCGTCAAACCGCCCTTCTCGACCCCGTGCGCGGAGCCGCCGATGTCGTTGTCGAAGAAATGCGTCGGCGCCATCATGCGAAACCCGGCGTCAAACAACCGTTCGACGTTGTCGAGGTTGCCGTCGAGCGCGTGCGCGCCTTCGATCCCGAGAAAGCCGGCCGTGATGTGCGGATCGGTGATTCTGCGATCGAGATAGTTTGAAAGCTCAGCCGACGAAGTGATCACAGTAAACTTGCCTCCCGAACGCGCCGCCGCATCGCGCAGCTTGCTTGCTTGATAAAGCGCTCGTTCGGCCAAGCTGCCCCATGTCGCGGTTGGCCAACGCTCGGCGATCGCGAGAATCTTTATGTTGTCGGTCTTATCGTCGTTGCGCTCGATATTCATCTTCCAGACGTAGGGCGTCTTGGTGACAACGGTAAAAGCCTGGAGCGCTACATTGCCTTCGATCAGCCTCGGCACATCGACGTGACCGCCGTCGGCGCGATCGAGCAAATCGCGATCCCATAACAATGAGTCCGCGTGAAGATCGGCGACCAGCAGTTTCTTGTGAAGCTCGACGGCGCGTTCAGAAGCCAGATAGGGCGGCCGATTGAGCGCTACATTCAGTCTCTTTGCAAGCTGCCCCGGCAGTACAAAGAAGAACGCGCCGAGCAAAAGCAGAAGGATCACTGCAAGAGCGATGAGAATCTTTCTCTTCATATATGTTCGCCTAAGGATGCATTTCCTCAACCAGAACCGGCAGGATTAACTTTCAGGACGGAGGTTAGTGTTCAGGCAGGAGTCAAGTCAAGGTTGCGGCTGTGGTCTTTGGCTCCCTTGGAAGCACAGGCATACCACCTGCCTGGCTGCAGCAAAGCGGGCGATTCGCAACGAGGCAGGGAGGAGGAATGCGCTAGCATGCCCCGATACTATTGAAGGTCGGGAGCGCCACTCTTTCCCTTCTGAAACATTCCGAGTAATTTAAACAACGCGGCGATTCCGGCGGTCACCGCTGACATGAAACTGATGGTCGAATCGTAAACATCCTTCTGGGTAACAAACAAAAACAGCGCAACGCCGACCAGGATCAGCAAAAGCGGAGCCTTCATGAGTTGCCAGGCGCTGCCACCCTCCTGTTGCCGCCAGGCTTCGATGTCCTGTTCGCGCGAAGTCGAGACGACGAAGCGCCTGAAGCTCTCGTCCATCAAGCGCAACTCAGGATCGCGCACAACCAGCCCTCGCTTAACCAGCCATCGTAAGTGTTTGTTCTTTGGAGAGAGCAGGCCGTCTTGTGCGAGTTGAATCAACGTACAGCGTTGACCTTCCGTGCAACGCTGCCAAAGAGCCTGGTGTACCGGGCGGGCTTGCTCGACCACCTGGCTGATTTGCTCCTCGTTCTTTGCACGATCATTCTTGTTGTTGCATTGGCCGGTTCCGTTGCCGGCGATCCCCTTTCCAATCGCCTCGATGTAGCGCCACGGCCCTCTGGTGTTGAGAATATTCAACAGATGAGGATTAGCCGTACGAAACTCTAGTGTCGAGCCCTCCGGAGCGAAGACCATCGGGAGGCTTGCAAACACAGCCGTCCATCGAAGCTGAATCTCAGTCTCGGATCCATAAGGGATCAACTCCCGCCGGGCCCCGTTCGGAGCTTGGGCTGTCTTTTCGGCGGCGGCGGCAGGCTCGGAGGCAACGTTATCCGCGTCGCCGTTATTCGGTGCTACTGGCTGGCCATTCTCAGGTTTGAATGAAAAGCTCATCGGATCAACGGTTGATACCACCACGACCCGTCTCTTGGAATCCAGGAGATGCTCGATAGCCTTCAACTTCTCAATGTTCGCGGCGTAGTCGTCCATAGAACACTCGAAGTTACAAAGCACTATAGGAAGGTCAGCCTCAGTAGCCTTCGTAACCTTTTCCCTCCAGTCGGGCCAATCCGTCACCGGGCTTAGATCGGTTACGTTGTACTGCGCCGCATCCCATTTCTTCCCATTCCCGGTCAACGCGTCCCGAAGCAGCACGTAGCTTTCGGGTAATGCTTTTGAATTCGGCAAGTCCAGGTCCAGCAGAAAGAAGCGACGCGCGACAAAACGAACGAGCCCGTGAATCAATAACAACAGAATCGCTATGGCAGCTATCAGGCCCAACCACTTCCAGAAGGTGTTCGGGGTGACGATAGCCGGAAGTGTTGACGTCAGCGCAACTGACGAATCACCTTCGCGTCCGTCCTTGTCCTTCTCTAAACGAATGCGCCCTTCGCCGTCCAGTTTCCAGAGCCAGAGCCGGTCTGAAGAGGCGCCTTTGAAAAGTTCCTGGCTCTCGATACAACTCTGATTGTAGAGAGGGCGCACGCGCGCGAGCAGCCAATCGATACCGCTCAGTTTCTCTTCGGTAAACTTATTCGCGGAACGATCACTCGAGGTGTCGAAGAAAAAGGAATCGTAGACGTCCAGGTTCGGCTTGCTGAGGTCCAGACGCCGTGTCAGAAACTCGGCCTTCGTGTCCTTCCACCCGTCAGCCGCCGTCGAACCGGATGGTTTTGAGGATTGCCTCGTACGCTGATCAGGCGCCGGCTCTGGGGGCGCACCGATCTTGACTGACGCGTACTGTGCCGCGACGCGTTGGTCGCGCTGCTCGAGCGCCCTTGCGAGGCTGACTTGTCCGTGCTTGACCATCAGCTTCAGTTCAAAGTTACGGGCAACCTCAAAGAACCCGACAGGCGGCAGCAGGCTCACAATCGCCACGAATCCCGCGAAAGCGATTGCATAACCTGCGCGATAGGAAAGGAAGCGCCCGGATCCGGCAATATCGGAAGTATCGTCAGGGACTTGAGCCTGTTCTTTCTTCCTCAGCACGAGCGTTCCGATCACCGTGGCGAGCACGGGGATTGTCACGCAACAAGCTATCAGGAACCATCCGCTCTTCATCATCAAGGCCACAACGAAAATACATCCAATCACGAGATTTGCTGCTATCAGCAACTCGTACCGGCCAGCGCGTTTCGGATCGGGCCACAGCCAACTGATCCGCTCGCCACGGTTCGGCAGATAGATTACAGAGATCAGAACAGACAATATCACCGCGAAACCCAGATAAAGCACAATTGAGAGCGTGAGCAGTTCCAGGTTGATTGTCCGTGGGATCTGCTTGTCCTGGAATACAACCAGCATCCAGGGCGTGCCAGATAGAGGACTGACGTATAACCGATGTCCTTTGCCAAGGTATGTTGCATTGATAAACCTGTCGGAGCGGGAAAAAACCGCGGCTCGAAGCCAGCGATTGTTCTCGCATTCGACGAAGAACTGCTCTTCGAGGTTCTTTACCTCGTCGGAGTGAAAGAGGACCTGGCCATTGGAATCAATCACCGCGTACCCGAAGCCCGCAGGCGCCACTGTCCCCATGAGCGACAAAAGCCGGGTGTCCAGATTTGAGACCCACGACGACCCGGGCACTCTAGTCGCAATGATCGCTAGTTTCTCGCCGGTGTTCTTCGAGTTTATGAGCTCGAAAGAATAGTCGTAGTAATTTGCGCTATTGTCCTCTTGTTTTAGCTTCCATGTCTTTCTGTCTCGGGCGTCCTTGAAAAACTGTCTGCCGGAAACATCAACGAACGTCGTGGTGTCCGCCCGCGTGGTCCACTTAATCCGTTGCTTACCATCCGAATCAGTCCACGTTGCGTTGTTGAAGTACGGGTAGAAATTTACGTCGAGACCGCCGGCGAGAATGTCAGGCCGCGCGGACAACGAGCGCGGCTGCCCGGTAGACGTAGTCTTTGACGAAGCCGGGAGCTTGGAATCTCTTAGAGCTTTCGTGGCTTCCGTTTGGTCCTTCGGTGGAAGGGCCGATATGTCCTCGTTGAGTCTCGCCAACTGGGCGAGCGCCTTACGCAGTTCTCCCTGGAAATTCGACTTGATCTTCGTGGAGAAATCTTCGAGGTGACGGTCGAGCGTGTCTTCCAGGCTGACGTATGTATGCAAATCCAGCAGTAGGAATGTAATCGTCGCCGTTCCCAGCAGCGCGGATACCACCGTCAGGCCAAGATCCGCGCGCCGCAATCTGTCCTTTGGACCCATTAGCTTCAGCTTCAGCAGGGGCCAGCTTAGGATTGCCATCAACACGCCAAAAACAAAAAATATCAAAACCGTATAGGAGACAGCGAAGGTCTCGTCTCGGAAGTGGTCGTTACGCGTCAAACCACACACCACCCAGCGAACGCCTTGTCCATCCTGGTCGTCCTTTGCGAACACCGTCAGCCTCACCGGCTGCAAGAAGAGCTTATAGTCCGTGCCGCCGATTTGGACATTGACTGCACTGCTGGACTGGTCACTAAGTTTCAGTTCCAGCTTCCCGCCTTTGTCATTCAAGAGACTATCGAGTGCGACTACGTTGAGTCCGGATGGACCCCGCTCGAAGATCACCCTGCCCGTCTCCTGCTCGGCAACCAGCACTTCATCAAATAAAGGTTCCTTGGTTTCATTCAGCTCGTCGATTACGTACCTCGAGACGAACGGCTCGAACAGCGTGTTCAACTCGCTCTTCACCGGGATATTCCCGGGCAGCGTTTTCGAAGCTTGATATTCAAGATAAAGCCAAAACGAGCCTTGCTCCGGCTTGACGCTCATGGTGACGGGAGAATCAGAGCCTTTCCCCGGTGTTGCCGCGGCCGCCGAACTTTGCTTCGTGGCTCGAGAGGCGCCGCCGGGCGCGTTCTTGTTCGCGGCCGGCGAGGTCGGATTTTGATTGGAAGCGGCAGCGTTGCTGTTCGAGACTTTGGGTGGCATAGCCCGCTTGATGAACAGAGCCTGCTCGGTTTTCGGCGCCTTGATCTGTTCATATTGCTTCGGGTCGAGCTTAAAGTCGGGAACAAGGGTCGCCGCCTTCTCTACCTTCTCAGTGACGGCGATGGGCTTCGCCGGCTGTTTGCTTTCAACCTTTTGATTCGCCTTCTCGGCCACATTGACCAGGTTGGCGGCGAGGTTGTCGATCTTCAACTTTATGTGATCACCAATGTCCGCGAGCACCCGAAAGTTCCGCTTCGAAAAATAGGTAGTCTGTGACGCGACGAAAAAGAGATAGTACAAACAGAATGGCATGACCACGACGATCAATGTGAATCCGATAATGCTATAGCGTTTTAGCAGTGGGGATTTGATTTTTTCACTCATGCTTCCACCTGGGTCAAACTGGTAATCCGGCCGCCCATTACCGGGGACGGCGATTCAGAGGCTTGCGCATCGCTGCGCCCGTCGCTATTGGGTATGACGGGAAACAGGAAGGATTTCATTCAGCGATTTTCTCCGCATTACCGAGGGATCGATCAGGCGAGGCAGCAACGGCGCAAAATCCCAACGCTACAGCATGCTTACGCTTGCGCTCACCGCCGATTCATCAATAAGCTGCGCCCAAAACCTCGAGGTCTCGCGAAACCCGGATTCGTCGAGTGATCCAACCCCAGGCAACAAAAAGTGCGCGGAAGCTGCCGTCAAAAACGCGGCGGTCGCATCTTCATTCGAATGCTCGGCCGCGGTTCTTGCCATCCACGCGATCTCCAATATCGAGCCGAGCCGGTCGACGATCCGCCGCGCGTGGGTCGAGCTCCACTCATGATCCGCGAGCCGCGACTTAGTTATCTCATCAAGCGTCTGCCGGAAAAACTGCTCGAATCGCGCGCGGGTTTCCGACAGGAGTTCGCGCGGCCAATCGCCGAACACCGTCTCGATCTCGGCTCGCCAGCGATCGAGCAAACCGGACTTCGCCGCGTCGCGCACGATTTGGAGGCACAACGTATTGTGAGCGCCTTCCCACGTCTCGATTATCATCGCGTCTCGCAACAGCCGCGGAAGCACGGTGAAATCTTCGACGATTCCGTTCCCGCCCAGCAACAACATCGCTTCGCGAATCGAGTCGGTCAGCGTCACGGCAGTCCTGTACTTCGCAAGGTTGATCAGGAATCGCTGCCACATTGATTGTTCGCGATCAGAGGGCCGAAGACCGTGCTCGTCGATCATCGCAACCAGATTGAACGTCAGCTCTCGATAACGCCAACACCTCTCGAGCAGCTTGATCAACGTCTCTTGGACGAGTGGATAGCCGATGATCGCCCCGCCGAATGCCTCACGCTGGCGCGCGTAGTTTCGAGCCTCGAGAAAGGCTCGATGCAACATCCCGCATGCGTTGACGGCATTGTGAACGCGAGAAGTATTAATCACATAATTCATCAGCGTCTTGAAGCCGTCCTCGGGCTCGCCGATCGCCCACGCGGTCGCTCCGTTGAAGTCGATCTCGGCAGTCGGAAGCGAACGAGTGCCCAGCTTGTCTTTCAGACGCCTGAACGAAATCCGATTTACGCTGCCATCCGGCAACAAGCGCGGTACAAGAAAGATTGCAACGCCCGCTGTTCCCGCAGGCGCGTCGACAGGCCGAGCCCCGACCAGAAAATATTCGTCCGGGTTCGAGCAAAACCACTTCTCGCCGGTAATCGACCACGTGCCGTCGGGATTTGGGCGGGCTTGAGTTTCCACCGCGCCGACATCCGAACCCGCGCCCGCTTCCGTGATGAACTGCGCTCCGGCGACCGGTGTATCGGCTGACCTCAACAGCGGCAAGTAGGTCTTGCGAAGAAACTCGGAGCCGACGGCTTCGATCGCGCGAATCAATCCGTCCGTGCAACTGAGTCCGCAATTCACCGAGCCCTCGCCGTTATGAGCGAGCAGATACACGATCGCAAACTTATGCAGCCCATTTCGCGCATCGGTCAGCACGCCGAATTCGGCGACCTCGCGGCGCAGATGACGAGCGTGAGTCCCGTAATCAACTTGCTCGACCGCGTTGCCCGCGCGATCAAACTTGACGATCTTCGGAAGGTGCTCGTGCTTGTTGGCCTCGCGCGCCAGATCGTTCCACCGGCCGCCGGCCAACCGCCCGCAGTGATGAAGCGAGTTGAAGACCGAGTCTCGCCTTTCTGCCGGCAACAAGTTTTTCAACAGAGTCTGAAACCCCGGATCGAGTTCGAAGAAGTCTGCGCCTTCGATGCCCTGAAACTCTTTCAATGAAGACATGGTAATTCCTTATGTCGATTTGCGCGCTTTGGGCTTTTGCTTTTTTCGCGCGCCTCTTCGTTCAGCCGCCGCAACCGACCCGCGAGCCCACATTCGAAGCTGGTCGGTGTCTTCCAGAACATCGACGGGCACTTCGTAATAACTCATCGAATACGATTCGTCGCCGTAAGGCTGAAACGGTTTCGCTCCGGCGGACACAAAAAGCGCCCGGTTCTCGTCGTCGACTTTGAAGTAAAGCACATCCCCGGCGATCAACCCGAAGAACACACCGTCGCGATAGAGCCCAACTCCGCCGAACATTTTCTTTGAGGTGATCGGGCCAACGCACGCGAGCTGATCGACGACATAATCGAGATATTGTTCGCTGACTGGCATTCGAAATCCGGCTGGATTATATGGCGCTCAGTTTGGGGGAGCAAGCATTCGCTCATAGCGGGCGGGTTGAGATAGTCTCAGATTGAATCGGAAAGACGGTGAGATGCGTCACTCGCGACTTGGAAGGGTTCGAGGAAGAGAAAGTGACGCACGTTTCGTTGATCGCACGTCACTTTCTCTTTTTCTTCTATCTGGGCATTGGCGGTCTCGGCTGCATTTGCTGCTGAAGCTGCTGAAGCTGCGTTTGCTGCTCGGCAGTCAGCTTGTTCTTTAGTCGAATCGACAATGAGATCTGGGTCCGCTTCACCTCGCGTTCAATGCTCAGAATCTTGTCCAACTGAGCCAGCACGCGCTGCTCGTCGATGGTCGCGCCTTTGGTCAGGTTCGCCATTGTCTCCATCTCATCCTGCATCTGCCAGTTGAGATCGTTGAACCGCGCGGAGGCTTTCATAAGCTCGTCCTTGATCGCGGCCTTCTGTTCCTCGCTCAACCCAAGCGCCTGCCGATTCTGCATAACCAGTTCCGGCGGGAAAAGATTTTGCCCAATCGGATCGGGAGGCCGCGGCGGATGCGGCGGATGTTGTGGCCCTTGCTGCGCAGGCGGCGGTGGCCCGGGCGCGTCCGGTGGTTGCTGCGACAAAGCGGCGACTACGAGCGCGAGAACAATTGCAAATAATCCGATGAGTTTGAGTTTCATGATACTGCCTCCGTTTAGTTGAATTGATCAGTAGAGAAAGACTTGATTGTTTCGAATGAGCCGCCGAGCCGGGGTAGAGTCTTGAACAGATCCTCGCCCGGGTAAGTCAGCAGCGACGCAGTAGGTGATTGCCATTCAGAAAGAGACTTCGCGATAACTGCTAACTGAATCGCCAAATGATCGGGTGATCGGCGGTGACGGCGATGCCGGACACCAACGAGCGACTTCGGAGCGGCGGATTCCATAGTTGCTGTTTTCTCGGAGCCTGGCGCGGGAGATTCCGCCGGCCCCGGCAAAACTTCGGCGCGGGTGACCGGCGGCTGTGTTTCGGCGGGCTTCGAGGTGCGGCGTGCAGTGAGCAGCCCGATGACGACGGCCATGATCAACATTGCGAGCGCTGCCGCGAACGCGATCGGCCAGTTGCGTTCTCGACGGGGCACTCTCGTCGAGTTGAGCACGCTTGCAAACTGAGGCGCGCGCTCGGCGTCTTCGCGGCTCATCTCAACGAACAGTTGCGCGATTAACTTTTCGTTCCCATTCAGATTCATAAAGATCTTCCGATTCCTCGAGTAATTCCCGCAGCCGCTTCTTGCCTCGATCGTAATGCGTCCGCGCGGACCCGATCGAGACTCCCATCACGACCGCGGCTTCCTGGAGGCTCAAGTCGTGATAGAAGACCAACTGCAACGCCTCACGCTGGCGATTTGGCAAGCGCGCGAGAGCGCTTCGAAACACGGCCTGCATTTCCGAGCGATACGCCGATTCATCAGGACGCTCGACTCGACTTCCCGCTGTTCGATGCTCTTCAGCCCGCAGGATGAGCACACTTCGCAGGAAGTGTTTCCTACGCTGATCGAGGGCCGTCTTGCGAATCACTGCAAACAACCAGGTCTTGAATGAAGCTGATCCGGTGAAGCGAGCCTTGCCTTCGAGCACTTTCAAGTACGCGATCTGGAGCACCTCTTCGGCATCCGAGCGATCGCGGCGGCAGCAAGCCAGCGCCCACCCGAAGCTGGACGCGTGAAGCTGTTCGAGCTGTGCCCTGAGTTCGTCTGTCTCCATCAACGGCGCTTCAGCAATCATTCGATCAACCCATTAGTCGCACGAGCGAGGTTCGTGTATGACAGCCGCGATCTTACACCACTTTGTTCGAAAGTTGGCCTCCCTTTGTTCGCGGTTTTGACGGATCCAATCTTGGGGCTCAATACTTGCTGGCGTGACTTTGCACGCGCTCGGTGATTGGGTGTGATCGCAGGATTGCGATACGCCAAAGGGAATTTCGCCATGCCCGAAGGTGCAACTCTACAGAGCAATATCAATCCAACCAATCCGGAAATCGTCTCCAAGCCGCGCGCTGCGAAACGGGCAAGGTGGGCGGTCAGGGTTTTCGTTGCGGCGTTGTGCGTCTACGCGGTGTTGGCGTTGCTCGCTAACCGTTATGCCTACTTCGCGTGGGACCTTGTGCTCGCGCGGCGCATTCAGTCGATCGAGCTGCCGGGCTTCGCGGCTCTGATGAGCGGCGTATCGATGCTGGGAAACGGCTGGATTGCGTGGCCGCTTGTGGCAGTCGCGGGATTAGTCATGCTCTCGGCGAGGCTTCGCACCGAAGCTGCAATGTGTATGGCAAGCGCCTTCCTCGGGTGGATCGTGAACCAGTCGCTTAAATTCATCGTCGCGCGCCCGCGTCCCAGTGCGGATCTGGTTCACATAATGGGCGTCCATCAATTCCAGAGTTTTCCTTCCGGTCACGTGATCTTCTTTGTCGAGTTCTTCGGCTTTCTTTTCTTTCTCTCCTATGTGCTTCTTGAACGTGGATTACTGCGCCGCATCGCGCTTGGCGTTCTGGG